>Ga0256410_1000883_pt1 | contig 25649 bp, 26 predicted proteins | sample PhyWR1_FD_185983 | JGI IMG/M metagenome (GOLD analysis project Ga0256410, IMG submission 185983) | Leaf surface microbial communities from wheat plants in UC Gill Tract Community Farm, Albany, California, United States - DLSL W.R1 | ecosystem: Host-associated > Plants > Phyllosphere >... | reverse complement strand
GCGATGAAAAACCTGCACAGCCAGAAGGCCTGACTCTTTTTCCGAGGGGAAACACCATGGGATTCAACTGCGGCATCGTCGGCCTGCCTAACGTCGGCAAGTCCACCCTGTTCAACGCCCTTACCAAATCCGGTATCGCGGCCGAGAACTTCCCCTTCTGCACGATCGAGCCGAACACCGGTATCGTGCCGATGCCCGACCCACGTCTGGACGCACTGGCTGCCATCGTCAAGCCGCAGCGCATCCTGCCGACCACCATGGAATTCGTCGATATCGCAGGCCTGGTGGCTGGCGCATCGAAAGGCGAAGGCCTGGGCAACAAGTTTTTGGCCAACATCCGTGAAACCGATGCCATCGCTCACGTGGTCCGCTGCTTCGAAGACGAAAACGTGATTCACGTTTCCAACAGCGTCGACCCGAAACGCGATATCGAGATCATCGACCTTGAGCTGATCTTCGCCGACCTCGACAGCTGCGAAAAGCAACTGCAAAAAGTCGCGCGCAACGCCAAGGGCGGTGACAAGGAAGCCGTGGCCCAAAAGGCCCTGCTGGAGCAGTTGATTGCCCACTTTACCCTGGGCAAGCCGGCACGCAGCCTGATCAAGAACATGGACGCCGATGAGAAAGCCATCATCAAGGGCTTCCACCTGCTGACCACCAAGCCGGTGATGTACATCGCCAACGTGGCTGAAGACGGTTTCGAGAACAACCCGCTGCTGGACGTGGTGCTGGCTATCGCTGAAGAAGAAGGCGCCATCGTTGTTCCGGTCTGCAACAAGATCGAAGCAGAAATCGCCGAGCTGGATGACGGCGAAGAGAAAGACATGTTCCTGGAGGCCCTGGGCCTTGAAGAGCCGGGTCTTAACCGCGTGATTCGTGCCGGTTACGAAATGCTGGACCTGCAAACCTACTTCACCGCCGGCGTTCAGGAAGTTCGTGCCTGGACTGTAAAAGTAGGCGCTACCGCCCCGCAAGCAGCTGGTGTGATCCACACCGACTTCGAAAAAGGCTTTATCCGTGCTGAAGTGATCGCTTACGACGATTTCATCAAGTACAACGGCGAAGCCGGCGCGAAAGAAGCCGGTAAATGGCGTCTGGAAGGCAAGGAATACATCGTTAAAGACGGTGACGTCCTGCACTTCCGCTTCAACGTGTAAAACACCGCACGTATAAAAAACCGCGCCCTGGCGCGGTTTTTTTTGGCCTGGCGTTTGTTGCGCACTCCCGGGCGCAACTACGGTCTATGGTTAACGCCATCTCACCTCACGATCGGGAGCCTCAATGATTCCCCGCGCCAATGTCTTCAGTCGCTACGTTGACTCTGTTGTCGAAAAAGTAAAATCACGCTGGTCTCTCGGCTGGCGCGATGCACTGGCTTCAGCCATCGCCGCCGCACTGGCATGGATTATCGCCCGGCATTTTTTCGGCCACATACACCCCGTGTTTGCCGCGATCAGTGCCGTGGTGTGCCTGGCTCCCGGCCTGCCCAGCCACGGCAAGCAAGCGGTTGGCCTGATGGTGGGGGTCGCCACGGGGATCATCGTCGGCGAAGCGGCCTTGTGGTTGCCGGATGCCTACCCGTTGTTGCGCATCGGGTTTGCCACCTTCTCGGCCATCGCCATCGCGGCCCTCTATGGCTTGGGGGCCGTGGTGCCGATCCAGGCCGGTGTATCGGCAGTGCTGATGCTGGCCGTAGGCCCGGAAAGCGCAGGGGTGGTACGCATGCTTGATGTGGTGGTGGGCTCATGCGTCGGGCTGATTTTCAGCCAGATACTGCTCACCCCCAACCCCATTGGCATTATCGACAGCTCCGCCAAGGAACTGCTCGAAAAGCTCGCGTCCGGTTTCGGCAAAAGCCTGCAGGCTCTTGAAGGGCAAGACGCTGCCAAAGCTCAACACGCGGTACAAATATTCTCCCGGGCCCACGACAGCCTGATCGCCCTGGAAAACGGCATTGGTATGGCCCGCAACACCGCACGCTGGACCTTGCGCGGGCGCTTTGTGTCACGCGAAGTCAAGGATATTGCCAACCGTTACGAGCGCCACGCCGTGCGTTTATACGCCAGCTCCCTGTTGTTTGCCGAAGCCTTTGCCGATGCCTTGCGCAAGGAACAAGGCCCGGCCCCCTCATCCTTGCACGAACGCCTGGCAAACGTCGCCTCAGGCTGCGCCTCGATCGCCAACGACGACGAACACCCAGTACTTATACCCGTGGCCAGCGATGAACTGGCCGATGTCGTATCAGGGCCGTGGCAGTTGTGCATGCAGCACTTGAGCACCGTGGAAAGCGCCTTGTTGACCTTCGGTTTTACTACCCAGGGCGACAGCAGAAAAAACCCTGATAAAAACCTCGTATAAACATCTACTTATCCTTACCTCCGTGGAGTGTGTTCTACGCAGGTAAGGTGCAATACCCTACGTCAGCAAACACCAACACCTACTACATCTATATCTTTTAACTCACGACATCCAGCCAGTTTAGGACTTGGTTTAAACCGCCAATACCACCAAGCTGTAACTGAACCAATACTGTTTATCCCGACTTGGCGTAGCGAATATCCCCCACAAAAAATATTACGCGGGAGCACATTAGATGGGAGCTTTTCGCCCAGAAAAAGAACCTTTAAAAACATATCTTTTCAACGACAGTGAATTTGACACAACCGTCCGTAACGCAGCAGCACAAAATATCGACATTTTGCTTCATGGCGAAACAGGCACTGGCAAAGATACGTTAGCCGAGCAAATGCATGCTTTATCCGGGCGCAGCGGCCATTATATTGCACTTAACTGCGCGGCCATTCCCGAGAGCCTGGCGGAAAGCCAGTTGTTTGGTGTGACCCAGGGTGCATTTACCGGTGCCGTGAAGTCGCGGCAGGGCTTTATAGAGGCTTCTGACAAAGGCACGCTGTACCTCGATGAAATAGACAGCATGCCGCTGTCTTTACAGGCCAAGTTGTTACGCGCACTGGAGGCCCGAGGTATTGAACGCTTGGGCTCGACAGCGTTCATACCGGTCGACATGCGCGTGATTGCTTCGGCTCAAACCTGCCTGGCGCAACGGGTCGAACAAGGGCAGTTCAGACGTGACTTGTATTACCGCCTCAATGTGCTGAACCTGCACTTGCCGCCCTTGCGCGAGCGGCGCGAACATATTGTTCCATTGTTCCAGACTCTGCTTCAGCGAGAAGCGCAATACTTCAACGTGTCTATACCGGTAATTGATACTGCACTGCTTCAGCACCTGCTGTGCCATGACTGGCCCGGTAATGTCAGGGAGTTACGCTCAGTTGCCAAGCGTTTGGTGCTAGGCCTGCCGCTGCAGTGCAAGGCTATGCGTGAACATGACGACACACCCCTCAAGTTGAAAGTGCGCTTGCAGCAAATTGAAAAACTGCTGATTACAGACGCCTTGCGTCGCCACCTGCATTGTATCGATGCGGTTGTGCTTGAACTGGGCATTGCCAAGCGCACGCTGTATCACCGGATGAAACAACTGGATATTTCTTAAATACTCGCCAATGGAACTAAAGCCCTTGGGTTTATCACTTATAAATCGAAGCCACTTCCCGGTTCAAATACACACTTATTCATTGAGGCCTCTACATGCTCCCACTCCTTGCTCTCGCACTCCCTCTTGTAAATAAAGTATCCAACACCCTTGGCGACATGACCAGAATGCTGACAGGCGATATCCAGCGCTCTGCACCTCCAGTTTCCAAGAACATCACCATCAACTCAACCCAGATCCACAATAAGATTTCGTTCTAACCCCGGCCCTCAACTTTAAAGGAAACTACTCATGCTCGGCATACTTCCATTTCTTGGCGCCATGTTCGGTGGCGGTCGTGGCAAAAGCGACGGCAGCGACGATCCGCTCACGGCACAGAAAGAATTTGCTCTTCAACAGGCCTGGACTAACGCACGTACCGCCATGGATAAAATGGAAAACGACGGTAAAAGCGCAAAAGCCAATGGTATTACCGACTCTTATAACAAACAGATAAATGCCATGATTGAAAGTTCCAAAGCCATCAGGTTCTAACTCTGCTGCACAGCCCCCATTCCTCTATGGGGGCTCCAGAAGAGCACGTTAAGCCATTGAATATGGATTCACCTCAGCGTTCGAGGTCTTATATGAAAATACACTCGCTTGCCATTGATACCCCGCAGGCGCCAGCCCTCCCGGACCTGCCATTGCCGCCCTCGGCAATAGCCGATATCAACTGGTTTAACACCACGCTAAAGCCCCCCATGACTGGTACGTCGACCCACATGCCAGCCGAAAACCGCATGCTCCAGCCGCTGAGCCAACGCTCGCAACTGTTACAAACCCTGTCGAACACCGCCGCTCGGGCCCTGCAAAAAGTCAGCAGCAGCACCGACCCTGTCGACATGCTCACCTCAACCCGGGCCATGTCGGCGTTTCACCTTGAAACCGTGCTGAGCGCCAAGATGATCAGTAAAACCTCGCAAGCCATAGAAAAGCTCACCAATTTGTCCTAGGTAACCTTATGGCATCGCGCCCGATCAAGAGCGTATTCCTGATGTTCGTGTTGTGTATCGCCGGTTGTGGCGAAAGCGTGGAACTGCATGGCCGGCTTTCCGAGCAGGAAGCCAATGAAGTGATCGCTGAACTGGCAGACAAACAGATCAGCGCCGAAAAAAGCACCTCCAAAAACGGTGTATCCGTGCGCGTGGCCGCGCAAGATATCAGCCGCGCCATCAATTCGCTGACGGCCGCCGGGCTACCCAGAATCGCACGTTCGACCCTGGGCGATATTTTTCGCAAAGAAGGCGTCATCTCTACGCCACTGGAAGAACGTGCCCGCTATATCTACGCCCTGTCACAGGAGCTTGAAGCTACGCTGTCCAGGATTGACGGGGTTATCGTGGCCCGTGTGCATGTGGTGCTGCCGGAGCGGATCGCGCCGGGTGAGGCCGTGCAGCCTGCCTCTGCCTCGGTGTTTATCAAACATGACGCCAGACTGGACCCCGACAGCATTCAGTCGCAGGTACGGCGACTGGTGGCCAGCAGTATTCCGGGCATGGCCACGGCAATCGACAATCCCTACAAGATAACCACGGTATTTGTGCCCGCCACTGCGTTTCAAGACAAACAGCAGCTGGTGTTTTTCGGGCCATTTCTGCTGCCCGAACAGCGCCTGGGCTTCTGGAAAAAAGCCTTCGCCGCAGCGGTGTTCGGCTGCCTGCTGGCAATAATTGCTCCACTTGCCTGGCTAACCTTGCGCAACAAGGGGGCGGCATGAACGATGCCGACCCATGGCTGCAGTGGTGGGCTTGTGCCTGGCGCCACGCTCACCCGCACTGGCCCGCGCTTGTTGCCACGCCCGCCGAACTGCGCAGCCTGCATGCAAATGCCAGCAGCCGTTTCGGCATCACGCCCTGCCTGCCCTGCCCGCCTGCCGCCAGCCTGAGGCAACTGGCGTTGGCGCCACTTGCGCAGCATGACGCATGGTTGCAACGAATCGGGCATATCTGCCGCCCCGCACGCCCCACGGCACTGGACGCCACTGAGCGCCTGTGGTGCCAGCGCCTTGGCAAGGCATTGCGCCCGCAAGGCTGGCTTGAACCGGGCGATGATGTTTTGCAATTGCTCAGGGCATGGGTCGAGCCTGCGGTATGGCAACGCTTGCGATTGCGCTTTGCCCCTGCACGGATCCAGGCACTGGAGCAAAAACCACTGCTGGCCCTTTCTGCGGCCAAACTGCAGACGCTTTGGCAAACCGTGCTCTGGCACACACGGCTCGCTGTCGAGGGAAGCAACCATGCTGTCACGTCGCACCCTTGAACTGCGGCCCGGCACCCGCGGGCTGCCCCAGCCCCTGATCGCCAGCCAGACTTTGAGCGACTGCGGCCAGGCCAATGCCCTGCTGGCCCGGGCACGCGCTCAGGCTGATGAATTGCTGGACAACGCGCAACAAGCGGCCCGGACCCTGCTGCAAAAGGCCCACGATGAATTCTGGCAACAGGCCAATGTACAACTGGCGCACTGGCAACAGGAACATGGCGCCTTGTGTCAGGCCATTGAAATCCACGCCTCGCAAGTGGTCAGGCTGGCCCTCGCGCAATTGCTTGATGAGGTGCCGCCGCCTGCCCGTATCGACGCCTTGCTGAGGCAACTGCTGGCAGCCCAGTGCCCGCCCGTGAATGCCACCCTGCGCTGCCATCCACAGATGCTTGCTCCTGTGCGCCAGTGGCTGAGTGCCAACCCGGGCGGTGCATGGCAACTGCACACCGATGAGCGTCTCGACCCGGAGGCGCTGGTGCTGGTTACCGCGCAACACGACCTGCGCATTGACTGGAGCCGCACGCTGAAGGCACTGCTGGCCCCCACGCCCGGCGATGGAACCGATGCGCCAGACACCGCCACTGAGTCGTGAACATTGACCGATGGAGGATGTATGGCTTCGTTCGAAAGTATCCAGCGCCGCATTGATGCCCGCTTTGTCCAGGCGCAAAAAAATCTGCACGAGATTGCCCTGAACAACCAGGGCGGCCCTGAAGACATGGCCCGCTTTCTGGACGCCTCGCGCAAAGTGGCCACTGCCACTTTTTCGATCAACGAGCAAACCCGATTCAAGCACAGCCTGACCAAAAGCATTATTGATGCAGTCCAATGATGGCCTGGAACCTGCGCACCTGCTGGCAGGCACTGTTGCCCTGGGCTTTTCTGCTGGCCGCCGAAGCGCAGGCCGCTATTCCCGAAGAGTGGAAAAACACGCCCTATGCCCATGAGGCCAATAACCGGGCGCTGCGTGGTTTTTTGCAGGACTTCGCCCATACTGTGGGCCTGCAACTGCAAATTGACGGGCCGCTGCAGGGTGTCGTAAACGGCAAGCTGCGGGCCGACACCCTGATCAAGCTGCTGGACAGGCTCGCACTCGAACACCGCTTCCAGTGGTTCGTGCATAACCACACGCTCTACATCAGCACCCTGGACCAACAAACCTCAGCCCGCCTTGAAGTGGCGGACGATACCATCGCCGATCTGAAACAGGCCCTGAGCCAGATAGGCCTGCTGGATGAGCGTTTCGGTTGGGGCGAGCTGCCCGATATCGGTGTGGTTCTTGTGTCCGGGCCCAAACGCTATATAGAGCAGATCAGGCAGTTCAGCCGCAAACGTGCGCAGCCGGCGAATAAACAGGCGGTGTTGAATTTCCCGCTGCAGTTCGCCAACGCGGCCGATCGGCAGATCGACTATCGCGGTGAAAAACTGAATATTCCGGGCATCGCCAGCCTGCTGCGCGGGCTGGTTGATGCCAAGCCATCTGCCCCGTTCAATGTTCTCTCCCCGCGCACCTCACCGATTCCCGGTATTGCCGCCAACATGCCTTATCCCGACATGCCCCCCTTGCTCGCGCAGGCCCCCGAGCTGAAATCCTCAGGCCAGAACGCCATTCGCGTGGAGGCCGATGTGCGCAATAACAGCGTGCTGATCTACGACGCCAGCGAACGCCGGCCGCTGTATCAAGCACTGATCGCCGAGCTGGATGTGCCGCGCAAACTGGTGGAAATAGACGCGGTGATTGTCGATATCAACCGCACCCAACTCAACCAGCTGGGGATAAACTGGGGCTTGCAGAACGGCCGTTTTGGGGCAGCCACAGGCGTGTCGGGCAGTGCCTCGACAACCGTGTCGACGATCCAGATTGATCGCTTTGCTGCCCAGATCAAGGCCCTTGAGGCGCGCGGCCTGGCCACGGTGGTGTCCAACCCCTCGATCATGACCCTGGAAAACCAGCCCGCGGTGATCGATTTCAATCGCACGCACTATATCCAGGCCATAGGCGAGGGGGTGGCCACTATCCAGCCGGTGACCACAGGCACCAGCTTTCAGGTGATCCCCCGGGTGATAGAGGCCAATGGCGCCAGGCAGATTCACCTGATCATCGACATTGAGGACGGTACCTTTGCCAATCAACCAGGGCCGCAATCCACACCGGATGTGCGCAAAGGCAATGTCAGTACCCAGGCGGTAATCCAGGAACAGCAATCCCTGGTCATCGGCGGCTTTCATGTTTCCGAAGCTGTCGACAGCCTCGATCGCGTCCCTGTGCTGGGGCAGATTCCCTGGCTGGGCCAGTGGCTGTTTTCGTCCTCGCACAACACTCAAAATCGCCGTGAACGACTGTTTATTCTGACGCCACGCCTGATCGGCGATCAGACCCATCCCGCACGCTATTTACCGCAAGCGGATCAGGCGCAACTGGAGGCGGCACTTAGCCCCTTGGCGCGGCGTGCAGCCAGGCAACCGGTGATCCCGCGCGCCGAGATTGCCCAGGTATTCAGCCAACTGGTCAGAGGCCATGTTCCCGCTCATTTCAGCGCCATGCCGATGCCTGCACCTGCGCGCAACCTGTGTAAAACACCGGGGGCTACAAGGGTCGATGGCGACCGTCATCAATGGTACGAAAGCGCGGATTACAACGTGGCCGTGCTGGTCATGCACAACCGCAGCCAGCACCGCGTGCGCATCGATGAACGTGACTGCAGCTCGGCCAGCACCCTGGCGGTCAGTGTCTGGCCGAGCCCGTGGCTGGCGCCCGGCGAGCGCGCCGAAGTGTTTATCGCCACCCGGGCGCCCGATATCGATGCCCGCACCACCGAACCTCGACCATCATTGCTGGGGGCCTCGCCATGAGCCGCCTGATCACGTTGGCCATGACCGCAGCCCTGATGGCGCTGCTGCAAGGCTGTACTCCCTATTGCCGGGGCGACCTGTGCGAGCGCCCGGCCTCCAGCGCCAGCGCGCTGGTGATCTGGTGGCCGCCGCAAATGCGCAGTGAAACAGGCCCGAACGCTGAGCGTTCAGACCATCAAGTCGTGCCCCTGGAACGATAAACCCGCCTGCCTGAAGCTCAGGCAGGCGTTTGCCTCAGATCACGGGATTACGCGCATCGCGGATTTTCTGGTCCCGCTGTTCAGGGTGCAGCTCCCGGGCCGGGGCCGGGGGCAAAGTGTCCTTGAACTCCAGGCGTAGCGGCGCATCCGGGTCCTGGCCGTATTTCAGCTCGATGTTGAGCAGCTTGCCGGTATGACCCAACGTGGCACTGCTGGTATAGGCCAGTAAAGGAACAGGCGTCGTCAGGCTGTGGGTCCGGCTTGCGGTGTAGCTCACGGCCAGTTTTTTGACCCGCAGGTTGTCGTTGTTCTCCAGGGCCTTTTGCACCTCCCCTTTAGCGCCTGGCCCATCCTGGAACCGCTGCGCGATCATGCGCAGCACCTGTGGCTTGACCTCCAGTTCCATAACCACCGAAGTACCCTGGCTGCTTTCCAGATCCCTGAGCAGCCGGGCAAACTGCGGCTGCTGCGCAAACAGGCGCACAATCGCATCCTTGTTCGCCGGCGCAGCCTCATTCAGCCACTCATGCTGCGGGCCACCTTTCAACCCCACATAGGACACCGTGCGCTCTATCGATTGCAGCTCACGCAAGCCTTGTGCCGCCAGCGTCTGCTGATGCAGGTGATCCTGCAACCTTGCCTGGAGACTGTGGTGCTCCTCAGACCGCGCAGGGGGTGGCGGTATCCGCTCGAACAACTGCTGCAGATCCTGCAGTTGCTCGAACGGTGAACCCTCTTTCGCCAGAGAGGCCAGTTGCTGCTTCAGTTGTGGGGAGTGCCTGGACATATCATTGCGCAAGGTATCGACCTGCGCCTGTTCGATCACCTGGGGTTGTTTGACCGTAAAGCGCATGGTGCGGGCCTTGCTGCCATCAAAACTCAACGAAAATGATGCATCGGCCGCGGTATACGCCACCCAGCTCGAATCGGGACCATTGAGGGCGACCGACGCCGCCGCATTGGCAGGTGCCCCCCCTGAAGAAACACTGCCCTTGGGCAACAACTGGGCATTCAAGCCAAGAGTCCGGGTGATCCCGGATTCACCCAGGGTCACGGCGTTACTTTTATCAAGATGAAGCAAATGAACACTGGCACCGGTGTTGACCATGGCCCGCGCCAGCCCGCTCACTGCCTCCGGGTTTTGCGGCGAGACTACTTGAGCCCGGGGCTGCACATGGGCTGAAACGCTCCAGTCCAGAGAATATTGCGCGCGTTGATGGCTGTTGTGATGACTCCCCAGGTTCAGCAAGTCGAAAACATCCCCTTTTGCCCCCGTCAAAATATCCATCATGGCGGGAAAGTCTGCTTCCTTCACCTCAAAACTAACCCCCTGCTTTTTTTCATGTGCCAGCGCCAGGGTTGTCTCCGCCCCCAGCCTGAGCGGCAATTCATTAGTAATGGGCAACGCCATACCGCCCCCCACTGAACCAGTCGCGACATGAGTCGTGCCCATGCTGATGTCAAAACTGACCCCCTGATTGGTTCGGCTCATCGTGATGCCGTTGGTCTTGCTCCTTGAAGCCCCCACGATGATTTCCAGCAAAGGGGCGGGCAAAACAAAGGCCGACATGGATTTGGCTTTAGTCCGGCTCGCTGTAATCGACTGCCCGCTGTCCGAGCCCTGGATGGCGTGCAACAGGGCCTGTTTGACTGTCTGCTGCTCGCCAAGCCCCAGAGTGCGGGCTATATGAAAATTGAGCGCAGACCCAGGGGTACCAAGGTCCCTGGCCAACAGTTTGAAGTTGTTATAAAGGGTTTCTGCTTGCGCCAAACCGTTGATGTTCTGTGATGTTTTCTGGTGTACCTGACTGTTTTTATAGTCCTCCATCACCGCCTTCAATCCGGCATGGATAGCGTCCTGATCAGGGGCAAGACGCTCCAGCCCACCGATCAGATCGGCGAGCCCGGAGAGGGTCCGGGCATGCAGAATCAAATCACTCTCAAGCAGGCCTGTCGGGTTGCTCAGGTCACGCTTGTGGTCGGCATTGTGCGGCGACAAAACCACCCCCTGGCGCTCATAACTGCGCAACAGCGCAGCCGTGGCATTGGTTTTTGACGGCGCCAGGTTTTCGAAGGCACTGCACATCATGCGCAGCCTGCCCGCCGATGGTTTTGCGCCCGCTTGCATCTGCGGTACCAACTGCGCGCCCTTCAAATCCCCCAGGCGTATGGCCAATTGTTCGCTGCAGGCTTCAACCTGCTGCAGAGCAGCCTTTAACTCGCTGGCCAAGGCCTGGATCGACGCCTTCTCGCTCAGGCGATCAAGGCGGGTCGTCATGTCCAGTGCATGGGGCCTCGTGTTCGCCAGCGCCTGCAGTTGCCCGTGCAATTCGCGCTCCTGTGCGTACAGGGCTGCCATGCCGCGACGGCCATTGGCCCGGTGCTGAATGTCTAGGCCGATATTCTTGATGCCCTGCAGTGGCTCCAGATGAGCGCGGGCACCGCTGAAAAAACCTCGATCCAACGGCAGGCCTTCGGTCCTGCTGCCCATGACCGCAGAATTCACCGCCCAGGCAGTCCCATTGTTCTGGCCTTTCATTTCACCGCGGCTCAACATCGACGCCAGTGACGGCGCACGGTTGCTGGCCCGGGAATCAAACGGCTGCCACTGCTGGGTGCCATCTGCTGCCGCAGACAGCTGCCAGTATTGTTCAGCAAAGGCTTTGTGCTTGGGCCCATGCTGTTCCCAACTGGCGACCACCCCCTGGTCGGCATCCATGCGTAGCGACTGCACACGCGCATTGCCCGGCAACGCCAGTGTTGTCCAGGCCAGCGCTGCAGCGGGGGGCGTTTGCCACCGGGCTTTGTCGAGCTTGAGCAACTCTGCGGCCCGGGTCTGGGCATAGAGGTTGCCAAGACGGTCAAGGGCCAACGCCTGGATTTCCCTGGGCGGGGCAAACGTCAACGCGATCTCTTTATGGTCGATATGGGCAACCAGTTGGTTGTGTTCATCAAGGGTGACGAAGCGCCTGACGTTATCGACCGCAAACGCCGCAATTTTGCGCCCGGTGTTTTCCGTCAAAGTGGCATCGAGTATGACGTGGTTACGAGCTTCATTGATCGGGGCCAGGTCGTAACTTGCGCCGCTGTAGGCCGGGGCTCGCGTTTTATGACTGGCCAGCGCCTTGAGTTCTGCCCCTTGTAATACATAGGCGCGACCATCCAGGCCCGGGGCCAGGAGGTCCACATCCCGATGCGCGGTTTTCTCCCATTGGCAGGCGTGCTCATCCCAACTCAGCAGGGTGCTGCCCTCAAGCGCGACCTTGCCCCGCGCGCCGAGGTCAATCGCGCTGGCCAGCGCGCGCAGGCCGGGTTCGGGCAAACCTTTATCGTTGACCTTGAGCAGCACGTCACTGAGGTTCCAGCCCGTGGCCTGTAGCGGCGTATTGATCAGGGGCGTGCTGTGCAATTGCTTGCAGTGGTTGAGTAACAACGCATTGAGCTGGCCATTGTCGTCATGCATAAAGCCCTTGAAGCTGACCGCCCCCTGGTGCAGATGCTCAAACGCCTCGACCGGCTCAGGCCGCATGACCACCCGACCGTCTTGAGCCGTGCTCAGGCTGGCACGCAACAGTTCGCCCTGCGCCGTTGAGGCGTACAGCGTATCGCCGGCCAATCCTATGCGGTGCAACTGTACGCGCTCGCCCGTTTGACTGACTGGCAGCAGATGTAGCTCGGGGCCCTCTGCACTGTGCCTGATGCGCAGGGCACAACCGCCAGGGTCAGGTTGCAGGCACACCTGCGCCTGACCCTCGACACTCATATCGGTAACACCCACCGGGACTTTTATCAGCCGCCCATCGCTGCTCAGGCCCAGGCGGTTGTAGCGGGCGTCATCCTTGTCGGGCAGCCAGCATTGGCTCTGTGGCTCGAAGCGCAACAGGCGCCCTTCATCCAGGCGAAACTGCTCGCCCGCCCGGGTGGTGTGCACCCCACTGATCTGCCCCAGGTGGGCACGCCCGGGATTGTTCGGCGGCAAGCGCAAAAAACCCGTGGGGCAACTGCTTTTGAGCACGGCCGCAGCAGCAGGCGTGGACTGCAGATGAAACACATTGCGCTCGTTGTCCAGCAAGCGCAGGTCCTGGCGATGACCTGCGTAGGTGGCGTCTTGAATAAACTGCCTGGGCAACTGATTGAGTTGCTCGGCAATGTCCTGCCCCACATGCGAGCCCTGGGTCACGACTTTGCCTGCAACCAGGCTGGCGCTGAACTCCAGGGAGGGCTGCTCATAGTGGCGAAAGCCGGTCAGTTGCACAGCTCCTGTGGCGGGGCGAGCCGTGTGCGGGCAAATAGTGGCGGGGATTTCTGCCGGGGCGGGTTTTGCGAGATCAAACGACTTTACGGTCATAAAGGCTCAACTCTGATGGGCTGATGCAGAGTGAGTGACCTTGAAGCAGCATGCAGTTCCTGCCCCGCTCAGCGTTGCTCAAGCTCAGCCAGCTCGATGATGCCGCCCCGGGCATCATCCTCCAGCTCCCGCAGGGCACGGTAGACCAGCGCCACCGCCTGCAGGGTGTCGCGGCTGATGCAGTGCCCGGTCTCGATGTTGTACAGCGTTCGCGCCAGCCACACACACTGAACCACCGGAACATCCGCAGCCCGTGCCCTGTCGATCATTCGTCGTGCCTGGGCATCGACCCCCTTGGCGATCAGTGTCGGCAAGGGATTTTGTGGCGGCCGGTAGTACAGCGCCACGGCAAAATGCGTGGGGTTGATCAGCAGGACATCGGCTTCTTCCAGCGCCGGCGCCCTGGCCGCAGGCGCTTCATGGGCCAGCTCCTGGGCCAGGGCCCGGCGCAGCATCTTGATATGCGGGTCACCCTCCATGCCCTTGTACTCCTTGACCACTTCGACATGGGTCATGCGCATGCGCCGGGCAAAAAAATACCGTTGCAACCCGAAGTCTACCGCCGCCAGCACCAGCAGCAGGCCAAGGCACACATGCAGCAAATACCGGAACAGGACGACAAGCGCGGTGATATAGCCCGGCAGGTCAGCGTTGACCAACCCCACCAATGCCCCAAGGGACGGCCCGATTACCTGGTACAGCACCCCACAGATCAGCAGCGCCTTGATCAGGCCGGTGAGCAGGGTCATCAGCGACTGGGGCGAAAACATCTGTTTGGCTTGATTGAAGGGGTTGAGCCGGTTGAAGTCCGGGGTCAGGACCTCGGGGGCAAACAAAAAACCGAATTGCAGCCAGCTGCTTGCCAGTTTCATCGCAATGGCAGTCCCCGTCATCAGCAAGGCAAACCCGAAAAAAACCTGACCTACCTCGGCAACCACAACCTGCAGCGAACGGCTGAACGGCTGCCCGACCAGCGACACGGGCAGCATCAACAATTGCCCGAATTGCTCCAGGCTGTTCTGGGCCATGAGCAAGGCAATTTCACTGATGACCGCCAGCACCAGCAATTTGCCGATGTCCTGGCTTTGCGCGACCTGGCCTTTTTTGCGCTGGTCCTGCAGTTTTTTTTGGCTCGCGGCGTATTTCTTTTCGCCGCTGTCTTCACTCATGGCGACGGCACCTTGAACAGCAGGGCCAGTGCATGTTCAAGATCCCCCAGCAGGCTCATGCGCGCCACAATCAGCGCCTGCAATTGCGGCAGATAGAGCAGCAGGAAACACAGCCCGGCCAGGCTCTTGGCCGGCATCGACAACACAAATACCTGCAACTGCGGGCTGTAAAGGCTCAACAAGGCAACGGCGAACTCGATCATCAACAGCAAGGCGATAAAAGGCGCGGCGTATAGCACCATGTGGGTAAAGGTATCGCCCAGCAGCGCCAGGAACACCCCTGGCCCGTCCGCAGCCGGGGCCGGAAACCAGAGCGCAGCGGGCCAGATCAGGTAGCTGTCCCAGATCACCTGGGTCAGGCTGCCCAACCCCAGGGTGACCATCAGCAAGAAGATGCTCAGTTGCTTGAACAGATGCCCGACCGGCGTGGCATCCGGCCCCAGTGAAGGGTTGAGCTGGCCGCCGATCAACGCGCCACGCTGGTTGTCGAGCAACGCCCCGACCGACTCGAACAACCAGAAAGGCATGGCCAGCAGAATGCCCAGCAACACGCCCAGCACCGCCTCTTTGAGCAACAGACCGCTGAGTGCCAGCAGGCTGTAGTCCATGCCCGCCAACGCGTGATGAATGCCCGGCGCAGGCATCAGTGCCAGGGCAAAAACAATGACATGCCGGGGCATGCCGCGCACATGTTCAAAGCAGAATGCCGGGATCAGGAAACAACAGGGATATAAACGCGCCATCGCAATGGCGAGGCTGGGCAGGTATTCGAGAAACGGGATCTGTGGGGCCATCGCGCTTTCCTTTTACAGTGCCGAGCGGGCGGCCATGTCGAAGGTGAGGTTGACCAACTGAATCAACTCCACCCCGATCCAGCGCCCCGTCAGCGCCAGTGTGACGCCCACCGCAACCAGCTTGATGCCGAACGGCAGTGTCTGGTCCTGGACCTGCATCAGCGCCTGCACCAGCGAGGTCAGCACCCCCACCACAACGGCCACGATCAGCGGCGGTGCAGACAGCACCACCACTAGCAACATGCCCTGCTTGAATAACAATACCGGGTCCATTGGCGCCTCACAGAAAGGACAGAAAAAGGCTGTCCAGCAAGCGCGTCCAACCCGAAACCAGCACAAACAGCAGCAACTTGAGCGGCAGGGAAATGGTCATCGGCGAGACCATTTGCATGCCCAGGGCCAACAGCAGGTTCGAGACGATCAGGTCGATCACGATAAACGGGATATAGATCAGAAAACCGATCTCGAACCCTGCCTGCAACTGCGAAAGGACAAAGGCCGGGACCAGCAGTATCAGGTCATCGCGGCTGACCTGTCGGGCCATGTCAGCGGGCCACAGGCGTACGGTGCTTTCTTGCAGATGGGTCAACACATCCGGGTCGGTGTTGCGCAGCATAAAGCCCTGCAATGGCTTTATTGCCTGCAGCCCGCTGCCCTGTAAGGCTTGCACGCTGCTCATGTCCAGCGGCGACTGCTTGAGGATTTGCGCGGTGTCATAGCCCACCGGCGCCATGACAAACAGCGTCGCCGCCAGGGCAATACCGTAGAGGGCCATGCTCGGCGGCACCTGCTGCACGCCGATGGCGTTGCGGGTGATCATCAGCACGATGCAGATTTTCAGGAACGCGGTACACACCACCATCAGCATGGGCAGCAGTGACAAGGCGCCCAGAAACAGCGCCAGCAGAAAAGGATCGACCCCTTGAACGGTCATTGCGAAAAACTGATGCGCGACAGTTGCAGGCCAAGGCGGCCCTCGACCTCCACCAACTGCCCGTGACCGATCGCGCGATCACCGTAATACAACCCCGCCATGCCCGGGTCATAACCTTCGAGGTTCAACACCATGCCGGGGGCCAACCGGCGCAGCTCACCCAGGCTCACCCTGAGGGCGCCACAGCGCACGCTCAGTTCCACCTGCAAGGTTTCAAACGGTTCATCACCGGTTTGCAGTTCAACACCCGTACCGGCAAACATCACTTCGTCCACAACCAACTCCTCGACAGCACAAATGGTCAGGCACCGGTGCCCGCCGTCATCATCAATCTGCGATGCGATCCGCCACCGCCCCAGCCGCAATTGCCCCTCGCCGGCGGCGTTGAACAGCAAACGCTCCGGCACCAGTACGTCGCCGGGGCGCAGGGTGCGCAGTTGTTCAAGCGTCAACCCGAGGCAGCCGAGCACGACGGGTGCTGGCACTGCAAAGTCATCCGGCAACGGCGCCTTGACTGCCTGCCACGGCCCCGCCTCGCACAGCGCCAACAGGCTGTGTGGCGAAATCATCAATCGGCCGATCGTTCGCGAGGGCCCCAGCATCACGCTGAGACAGCACTCAAATGCCCCCGCCTGCCGCTCGGCCAGCGGCCGCAAATAACCAAAAAGCGCCGTCAATTGCGCACTCATGCGCTGCTCGAAATATGCCCAAAACCATGACTGCGGGTCATTGCCGGTATCGGCCAGCACCACCGGGCATTCGCCGAACAGGCTAAGCAAGGGGCCGGCCTCAGTCAGGGTAAAAACCCCGCAACGGCTCTCGAACGACAGGGCCGCCCCGCCCTCTGGCGCACGCCCCGGCTCGAGCAAAAGCTCACCGCACTCGCCTGCAACCTGGAACGCATAGCGCAGGCCACGGCCCAGGCGTCGGCTGGCCGCCACCGTGGTTGCGTCCAGCCGCGGGCAACTGATCGGGGACAGGCTCATCACAGGTACTGCGCCATTAACTGGAGGCTGACCGGCTGCCCCAATGCCCGGGCCAGTCGTCGCTGGCATGCTTGTCGCTGCCGGGCGAGCCAGTGCCGGGTACCGGCTTGCTGCGCCCCTAATGTGATGTGCCAGCCTTGAGCGGCATAACCGGCGCTGACATTGACCTGCCCGCGATGCGCCAGATGCAGCACAAACTGCACAGGCCACGGCCCACGCCCGGCTATCCGCGGCATCAGCGCCTCGCCCAAGGCCTGCGCCAGGCCCATGTCCGCGCCTGCCAGGCTGTCTGCAAACAGCCTGCTGTCGGCTGCACGCCCAAGTGCGCCAGTCAGTGGCCGAGGCCATGCCAACGGGCTTATTCCTGATGATTCGGCCACCCCGCCTCCTCTGCCAGCAGCGCCGACAATTGCTCAAGTTTTTCGACGTTTCGCAGACATTCAACCGCGTACTGGCGGGCACTCTCGACATCGAGCACAACCTGGCGCTGCTGCTCCAGCAGCCCCTGCAGGGCGCTGGACTGCTGCGCTGTTTGCGCCGCCAGCTGGTGTTGTGACGCGTGCCAGCCCGATAACATCCTGGGCGATAGCAGTTGCCCCTGATACCGCGCGGCCAGTGCCGCTTGCTGCCGGCTTTCGTGTTGCCTGGCCAGCTCCACAGCCGCGCGGGTCTGTTCGATGCTCAGGCTCAGGGCTTGCTGCTCGCGGCGCTTGAGCTGCAACACGCGTTCGGCCCGATCGGCCCGGTGCTGGCGCAAAAGCCGCAGGGGGGCGGTGGCCTGCGGGCTGTTCTCAGAAGGGCACATGGGCCGTCAACTCACGCAGTTGCTCAAGCGTCACGTCAAATGCCGCAGGGTTGCGCAAGTCCTGACGCAAAAAAGCCTCGACCTGCTGGCGGCTGTCCACGGCCCTGTCGGTCAAGGGATCATTGCCTGGCTGGTACTCACCCAGCTTGAGCATCAATTCGATCTGCTGATGCGCACTCAACAGGCGCCTTAACGCCGTGGTGTCCTGCACATGCCGGGGTGCTGTGACATTGCCCAGGATCCGCGACAGGCTGCCCAGCACATCAATCGCCGGGTAATGACCGCGCTCGGCCAGTTTGCGGGACAACACAATGTGCCCGTCCAGCAAGGAGCGGACTTCATCGGCAAGCGGATCGCCCATCGAATCCTGCTCGATAAGCACGGTATAGATCGCGATGATAGCCCCTTCTTGAGTCAGGCCGGCACGCTCCACCAGGCGCGGCAGCATGCTGTAGACCGAGGGCGGCAACCCGCCGCGCCCCAAGGGTTCGCCCGCGGCCAGGCCGATTTCCCGCTGCGCGCGGGCAAAGCGGGTCAGCGAATCGATCAGCAGTAACACCCGCAGCCCCTGGCGCCGGAAACCTTCGGCCAGGGCGGTTGCCGTAAAGGCTGCCCGCGCACGCTCCATGCTGGAACGATCAGAGGTGGCGCACACCAGCACGGTTTTGGCCCGCAGCCCGGCGTCCAGCTCATGGTCGAGAAATTCACGCAGCTCGCGACCGCGCTCGCCAATCAGGCCAAAGACAATGACATCGCAATCCACGTTGCGCGCGATTTCGGCCAGCAGGGTGGTCTTGCCGCACCCGGCACCGGCAAACAGCCCGGCCCGCTGCCCCTCACCCAGGGTCAACAACCCGTCGATAGCCCGTACCCCGGTTGGCAAGGCGCGCGCAATGCGCGGCCTCTGCGTGGCAAGGGGCGCATCGCAGACGACTGCACGCGCGCCCTCGCAAGGTGCCCTGGCAAAAGCGCTGGCGCCGCCCTCGACAAGCGCCCGACCAAAGCCGTCGAGCACCTGCCCCAGCAGGTCATTGCCGACGCGAACCTGATGCACGGCCGCCAGGGATTCAACTGCCGCCCCTGCGCTAATACCTTCAAGGCTCGCCAGCGCACTGAGCGTGGCGTCTTGCTGATCACAGCCGATGATCTCCGCCAGTATCCATGCGTTGCCCGCCGCCTGAACCCGGCACAGATCCCCTATGCGGGCCTGGGGCAGACGACAGTGCAGCAACAGGCCATTGATCCGCAGGACCCGACCGTACCGGGTCACCGCACAAAAGCCCGCCAGATGCGCAAACTGGCCTTGCTGCCAGCGTTCAAGACGCTGTGCAATGGCGCGGCTCACCAGTTCACCTCATGGCGCTGCCTGCCTTCAAACAGTACGCGGCGGTTGTCGATCGCCGTCAGACGCAACCCCTGCACTTCGTCACCGAAAAACAGGCGGCGACCGTCAGCCAACACAACATGGGCCTTTGGGCCGCCGATGATCTGGACGATCCTGAAGGGCAGCACCGTGCTGGTCTGCTGAACCTGGTTGACGATCGCAACCGGGGTTTCAAACTGCACTTCGAAACGCTCGAGCATCCGCGAGACCAGCGCCAGCGAATCCTGGCCGACCTCACCGCCCAGGGTGATTCGATCAGCGGCCACCTGCAGGCGCACAGTGTTGCCCAGATCACGCTCGATCAACATCTTGAGCAATTGCTGATGGACCTGGGCCGTTGTTGCCAGCTGACGCTTGTTGCTGGCTGGCGATGGCTTCGGGGCAAGGGCCGGTGCCGTGCCCATAGGCTGCCAAGCCAGTGCCATCAGTATCGGTACGAGCACCAGAATCCCCGGTGCCAGCCACTTGCTCTTGCTGCCAGCAGTTACTGGCGCACCCGGCTGTGCCACGGCGTCTGCCGGCTCATCCAGCCAGGCACTTTGCGTATCGGCCACACACAAGCGAATCCCGCCAATGGCAAAAGCCCTGCCAGGCGCCAGATCGGTAATCTGTGCCCGCACAGTACCGGCGTCATCCTGCAGCAGACCTTCCTGCGCCTGCACGGTCCAGCACCCGGCCAAGCCGTGCAACCGCGCATGCCGGGCTGCAACGCCCGGGTCGTACAACTCCAGGTCAGCGTCTTGATGGGCACCGATGCTCCAGCACTCACCAAACAAAGGCAATGCAGCCCCCTCATGCAAACCGCTCAACACTCGCAACTCGAACAGCACACCGGGCTGCGGCGACTCGGGCACCACGGCTGCGCCATCAGCAACCACAGGCCCCGAACTCAAGACACGGCCTCGTGCTGTACACCGTCCAATTGCAGATCAAGACGCCCGAGCACCCTGACCTTGGCCGAGCCCATCAACTCGGAGAAGGACATCACCGGCACATGGTTGAACTCATCGAACAACAAGGTGCGCAACGGGCTGCGCAGATCCTGCGCCACCAGCAGTACCCTGGCGTCGTGCTCGCGGGGGGCAAAGGCCTCCTTGAGCAACTCAACAAGCTGGGTGCTGTGCTCATTGTCCAGAGCAAAGAACACGCCCGACTGGGTTTGGCGCAATGCCTCGCGAAAGATGTTTTCGCTATGGGCAGACAGCAGCCAGGCATGCAGACCGTCAGCCTGACTGTACAGATGATAGATCTGCGCCTTCAGGGCAATGCGCACATAGTCTGCCAGCGCTGTCACTTCGCGTTCGTACTGGCCATGCTCGGTCAGCACTTCGACAATCAGGCGGACCGCGCGCAAAGGCACCCCTTCACTGGCCAAGCGCTGCAGCACGGCAGAAAATCGAGAGACAGGCATGATGCGTTGCAGCTCTTGAGCCAGCTCCGGCTGGCTTTGCTCGAGCCAGCCGAGGATCAACTTGCTCTCCTGCAGTCCCAAAAACTGCGGCCCACTGATCATCATGGCCTGGCGCATGCGCTCAATAATCAGGGTATGGGCGCTAAACGACTCGACACCTTCCCGTGCCAGCAGCGGGTCATCGGGCTGCAGCCATACCCAGCCCAGCTCGTCGCGCTGCTCGCTGCCTCTGAGCGCATCCGGGGGCGCCTCGCTGACACTGTCCCGGGCCACGGCCAAACGTTCAGCCAGGGTGGCCTTGAGCATGGGGACTTCGTGAATGCAAAAGCGAAACTCATCTTCAAGCAACACATCGCTGTATTCGATTTCAAAGCTGGGCAGTGTCAGCCCGATGCGCGTGACGATACTGTTGCGCACCTGACGAATCCCGTGAATCAGCCGGGTGGTGCGCTCCAGATGTTGCTGGGCACTGGCGAACTGCAACAGGTAAGGGCGTGTCGGCTCGAAGGACCTGAGGTCTTCGTCACCATTGTGCTCGGGGGCCACCTGCGAAGCCTGCACCGGTTCCGCCTCCGCGCCCTTGCGGCTGCGCGACCACAAGTAAAACCCCAGCGCAAAGGTACACAGGGCAATACCGCCAAACACCGCTGCGGGCATTCCCGGCAGTGCGGCGAAGGCCAGCATGCCTGCCGCTGCGATCATCCAGCTCTTGGGCTCACGGGTTACTTGCTGGCCGATCTGCGCGCCGATATGGCTGCTTGGCGACTGGTCGTCGGGGGCGACACGGGTGATGATCATCCCCGCAGTCAAGGCAATCAACAACGCCGGAATTTGCGCGATCAGACCATCGCCAATGGTCAATACCGAATACAGCGTTATGGCTTCGCCAGCACTCATGCCGTGCTGCAACATGCCCGTGGAAAATCCGCCCAGAATATTGATCAGTACAATTACCAGACCGGCGATGGCGTCGCCTTTGACGAACTTCATGGCGCCGTCCATCGCCCCGAACAGCTGGCTTTCCCGGGACAACTGGTCACGCTTGTGGCGGGCCTGCGCCCCATCGATCAAGCCGCCGCGCAGGTCACTGTCGATTGACATCTGCTTGCCCGGCAGCGCATCCAGGCTAAAGCGCGCCGCCACTTCGGCGACCCGCTCCGAGCCCTTGGTAATCACCAGAAAATTGACGATGGTGATTATCAAAAAAACCACCAGCCCCACCGCCAGATTGCCCCCCACCACAAAGTTGCCAAAGGCCTCGACAATATCTCCTGCATCCTGCTCCAGCAGGATCAGGCGGGTGGTGGCAATCGACAACGCCAGACGAAACATCGTGGTCAGCAGCAACAGTGCCGGAAACGAAGAAAATGCCAAAGGGCTGGGCAGATAGAACGCCAGCACGATCAACAGGCTGGCGATGCAGATATTCAGCGCGATCAGCACATCCACCAGCCAGGTGGGCAACGGCACAATAAAGATAAATACAATGCCCAGCACCACCGCAGCCCCGAGCACTTCGCCCGGGCTTGCCACAGTGCAAAGGCCCTTGTTGAACCATTGCACCAGCCTCATCGAATCTGTCTCGACAACCCTGGCGACAGCGGGACCCGGCCTTCATTCTGGGTGTGCTCCCCCATCCGGCGCAAAATAGCCTGCAATGCGTCCTGACGACTTTGCGGGTCACTCCACACTGCCAGCGGGAGCTGCTGAATCAACGGGTAAAGCTGATTGAGCGAAAACAATTGGCTGGAAAGGCTGTGCCCAGCCAGCTCCCGACTCAGGCGTTGTACCTCATCGTCAGCGATGCCTGTGCTCGCGTACCCCAGCAGGCGCTGCAACAGGGAGACAGGTGACAGCCCGGCCTGCACGTCAGCGCATGACAATCGCTCGACAAGCAGCCGACAACTGTACAAGAGGCTGCTCAACTGGGTGCAGCCATTAAGCCCGCTCAGCAAGGTACGCAGCTTGATGGTCGGCAGCGAAGGGCGGTGGGCAGCAAGATCATCCGCCAGGGCACGCGCCATCATGCGCACCCCGTTACTGACCCCCTCCTCCCCGAATAACTCCAGCAAGGCCTGGGTGATGCTCGCCAGGGATTGCTTGAGCACCACACTGGTGTAGTAAAGCGTGCGAACAGCCTGGCGCAGCGCGGCATCGCCTTCGGTTGTTTTCAGCGCCAGCGCAATATTCAGGCCCGCCTGGATTTGCCGGGCATAACGGGCATGCAGCTGCTCCTGAACAGTCTGCGCCAGTACGGTGTCGCGTTCACGCCCTTGAGCCCGGGCCTGGGCGGTCACATAGTGCAAGACAACACTGGTACGGGCCGGGTCGTCGCCGGTCAGCCCCAGCAAGGTCTCAACCCCCGCATTGGCCGCCAGTTCCTGACGAACCTGCCGGGCCAGCAGCCCCAGGCTGAGCTGCGCGGGATGCCCCAGTTGCTCATAGAGCGCGTTCAACTGCTGGATACCCTGAACCTTCTGCACCCGGGCATCCACCGTGCGCAGTTCGCGTTGAGCCAATGCCTTGCTGCTGCCCTCGGCTTTCTGGCTGAACAGCATGCCGACTTCTTCGGCAGCACTTTGCGCTGATGACTGCGCTGTCGCCCCCCCAACGGGCCTGGAGGAGAGCAGGATCTGCGCGGTGTCGTTTCGCCCGTCAACTTTCATGGCAGTGCCCAGTCAGGAGGTTTCGATGACCTGTGTGGCTGACCACAGGCAAACAGTTCCCTGGCAACGGCATTGAAATGCTTTTGAAAAAACTGGCGCACGCACAAGGCCTGCAGCGCAATATCCGGCACGGCAGCGGCTTCAAAAAACCATATAAATACTTATAAATCAGACACTTGAAATAAAACAAAAGATTGGCACAGGCGATGCTTAGGAGGTTGTTATCGAAATCATTTCGATCGCACCTACTTTGAGGATAAACAATGGATCACCTTGATGAAGCTCCCCCCCCTGCCCCCGACATTCTGGATCTGTCGGCTGACCTGCAAAAAAAGCTCAAAGCGTTTATCCACAAACGCGTGCTGAACCCCGAAGATGCAGAGGATATTTTCCAGTTGACCTGCCTGGAGGCGTGGCGCAGCCAAACACGCTTCAACGGCCAGGCAACCCTCAGCACATGGATGTGCGGCATTGCCCAGAACCTGATTCGCAATCATTTTCGTCGGTTGTACGCTCGGCCGGTGCATTGCGAGTTCGACGAGATGCTGTGCCATGAGCAGGACTGCAGCCGCGACCTGTACGGCCAGTTCGAGACCCATCGCCGGCTTGAACGCACGCTCGTTGCCCTCAACCGGCTTCCCAGCGAAATGCGCGATACGTTGTATGCCTCCGTGCACAGCGGCGGCAGTTATCGCGACACCGCCAGCGCTCTGGAAATCCCCATAGGAACGGTTCGCTCACGCATCTCGCGAGCGCGCGAACAGCTGAAGCTGGCGACCCACTGCTAGTGCCCGCCACGGACGCTCGGAAAGCGCCATGCTGAGGGCACGTCTGCAGCAAGGCCAGGGAGTGGCCCCCACTGACGATTCAGGTTTTTTTCGTTCGCGGCAGCAAAATCGCCAGCACACCGAACAACGGCAGGTATGAACACAGGGTGTACACATACTCGATGCCATGAATGTCCGCCAGATGCCCGAGCAAGGCTGCACCAATCCCGCCAAAACCAAACATCAGACCAAAGAAGATACCGGCAATCATCCCCACATTGCCCGGCACCAGCTCCTGGGCATACACCACGATGGCCGAGAATGCCGAAGCCAGAATAAAGCCGATGATCACGCTGAGCACACTGGTCCAGAACAGATCGGCATAAGGCAGCAGCAAGGTAAACGGTGCCACCCCGAGAATTGAAAACCAGATCACCGCCTTGCGGCCGATCCGGTCACCGATGGGGCCGCCAAAGAACGTGCCCGCCGCAACTGCGCCCAGAAACAGGAACAGGTACAACTGCGAGGTGGCCACTGACACGTCGAACTTTTCGATCAGGAAGAAGGTGTAGTAGCTGGTCAGACTCGCCATGTAGAAGTACTTGGAGAACACCAGCAAGCCGAGCACCACCAGGGCACCGAGCACCCGCTGCTTCGACAACCCATGAGTCGCCTGCTGCCCAGCCTTGAGCTTGAACAGATTCAAATGGCTGCGGTACCAGCGGCTGATGGCATACAGCAGCCCGACGGCGAACAGCGCAAACAGGCCGAACCAGGCCACGTTACCCTGACCAAAGGGAATAATGATTGCCGCAGCCAGCAACGGCCCAAAGGCCGAGCCGGCATTGCCACCTACCTGGAAGGTTGATTGCGCCAGCCCGTAGCGCCCGCCTGAAGCCAGCCTTGCGACACGGGAAGCTTCGGGGTGAAACGTAGAAGAGCCGATACCCACCAGGGCGGCGGCCAGCAAAATCAGTTCAAAACTGCCGACCTGAGACAACATCAAAATCCCGACCAGGGTGCAAACCATCCCGGCTGGCAACAAAAGCGGATTGGGATGACGGTCGGTGTAGTAACCCACCCACGGCTGCAATAGAGAAGCGGTCATCTGAAACGTCAGGGTAATCAGCCCGATCTGAGTAAAGGTCAGATCATATTTGGCCTTGAGCATCGGATAGATCGACGGCAGTACAGCCTGGATCAGGTCATTGATCAGGTGCGCCAGGGCCACGGCGCCGATAATGCGCATGACTAAGGGGCTGGTCTGTGGGGCAGGAGAAGACGCTGTTGTAGTTGTTTGTGCGTTGCTAAGAGCCATTGGGGTTTCCGTACGACTGGTGAATGCGCGCTTGCAGGTGGGTCAATGTGCCATTCTTTTGCAAGATATTGCCATCCAAACGCCGTAAAACCTTAAGCAATTGATAGAACGAAGATTTTTTTTAGATATTTGCTTGACACACCCCCCGTACGAGGGAATAATGCGCGCCATCGGCTACATAGCTCAGTTGGTTAGAGCATAG
>Ga0256410_1000874_pt1 | contig 25941 bp, 21 predicted proteins | sample PhyWR1_FD_185983 | JGI IMG/M metagenome (GOLD analysis project Ga0256410, IMG submission 185983) | Leaf surface microbial communities from wheat plants in UC Gill Tract Community Farm, Albany, California, United States - DLSL W.R1 | ecosystem: Host-associated > Plants > Phyllosphere >... | reverse complement strand
TCGACCAGGGCTTGCAGGTCGGCGAGGGATTGTTCGAAATCGAGTGCAACTTTTTTGCGGGCCATGGCGGCTATTCCGGTAGACGGTAAACCGGCGCGACACTAGCAGACATGGGGGATTGGGGCAAATGAGCGGGGGTGTCACTTGCCAGCTGTCTTGGCCTGATACCGGGTGCTGAGGCCGCCACCGGGCAGCCGGACCAGGCAGTCAGCCCTGTCTGCATCTTTTCCAGCGCAGTGAGCTGCACGTCCAGTTCGCTGGGGTTTCAGGGGAGGGGATGCTTTAGCGGCGACAGTCAAGCATCTAGCCTCGGTTCTCGTTCGTGCAACACGCTGTTGCACAAACGATCCCAGCCTCAAAACCCCGGCGGAATATACCCCGGCACAAATGGCACGTTCAGGCACTTGCCATGCAGGATCCGGCCATCCTCAATCCTGAACAGCACGATCTTCTTCGCCTTATCCACCGTGGCTTCCAGCTTGCAATCCGAACTGTGCCCGACTTGCTGGTAATACTCCGTATACACCATCCCGTTCCCGGTGTGGTTCATTGAAGTCCCAGCGGCTTCGGTGGTCGTCCAGGATGAGGACTTGTGCCAGGTCATCACCACCTGGGTGTCGCCATTGGGTGCATTCTGCTTCTTCATCGAGTCGGGCTTGCCGAATAAATCCAGCGCCTCTTGCACGTCACGGCCTTCCCAACGCGATTGTGCAATCAGGTGGCACCCGTTGATAAACAGCACGGCCGGCAACAAAAGTCCTGCCAGCAACAGCCTTGTCCATGTAGGCATCGTGAATCCTTCTTGTCGGTAAGGGTTGCTCAGCGCTTGTTGCCCAGCATGTCGTCGAGGTCATCAATCATCTGGCTCTTCTCCTGAGTCGGGCCCAACTGCTCGAACATGGCCTTGGTAGTCTGGATCATCTGCAGATGGGTCATCTTGCCCATGGCGATGGTGTCCTTGCTCTTGCCCGGTTCGCAGACATACGCGAGCGTGCGGTCGAGCCAGAACTCCTTTGGCGTCTGCCACGTGTTGGAGACCTTCAAGTGCGTGAGGGTGTAGGAAAATGGCGCGACCGACTGGCCGTTGAGAAAGCGCACCTTGCGCGTGGAGCACTGCACTTCGATGTTGTACACATCGATCATTGGTTTGCCCGGTTCTTCATACACCACCGTGACGGCCACCAATTTGGCGCCCTTGTTGTGGTTCGAGGGCACCACCGAGGTACGGTCGGCCACATACATCACATTTTGATGGGCCCGGCCGCTGCCGTAGATGATCGACCAGTCGCCAATCGGTGTTTGTTCATCGGCCAATACCGATGTTGCGCTGGTCAGCAATAGGGGCAGAAGTGCCAGGCAGCGACCGACCTTGGTTAAAGTATTCAATAGCGTCCTTCCTTGAGGCTCGAAATAAGCGAAGGACTTTAGTGGTGAGGCGGTGCAGCCACAATTAGGGCGAGTGTACTAATGGCGAATGGCTAGGTAACGACGCAAAAAGCCTGCGTTTCAAGGCAGGCTTATGGTGTGTGGCGATTTGACTTAGTCTTTGCGAGCCGTCAGCGCCGCATAACCATTCATCAAGTTGCGATAGTTGGGAATACGCTGGGACAACAGATTCCCCAGGCCTTCGATATCGTTGCGCCAGTCGCGGTGCAGCTCACACGCCACCGAGAACCAGTTCATCAACTGCGCACCGGCTTGCGTCATCCGGCTCCACGCCGCCTGCTGCACCGTGGTATTGAACGTGCCCGACGCATCGGTCACCACAAACACCTCAAACCCTTCCGCCAGCGCCGACAAGGTCGGGAACGCTACGCACACATCCGTCACTACACCGGCAATGATGATCTGCTTACGGCCGGTCGCCTTGATCGCCTTGACGAAGTCTTCGTTATCCCACGCGTTGATCTGGCCAGGGCGGGCGATGTACGGCGCGTCCGGGAACATCTCTTTCAACTCCGGCACCAGCGGGCCATTCGGGCCTTGCTCGAAACTGGTGGTAAGGATGGTCGGCAGGTTGAAGAACTTGGCCAGGTCGGCCAGGGCCAACACGTTGTTCTTGAACTCGTTGGGCGAGAAGTCCTGCACCAGAGAGATCAGGCCGGTCTGGTGATCGACCAACAGAACAATGGCGTCGTCTTTGTTGAGGCGGTTGTAGGTTGGAGCGCTCATGGTTGAATCCTTTTTTGTTTAGGTTGGTTGGGCGTTGCGTTCAACATGGGCACAGATTAATGGGTGGCTGTCGGGGGATAAAGCAGGTGAAAACGGTAATACCGTCAACTCAGGCGTGACAATGCTTGTCTTTGCGTACGCCAAGCCTTTTGTCGTGAATGAAGGACTGAGCTTTTAGGATGCCTGGGGGCGTGTGGCTGGGTTGCAGCAGTGACTTGGTGGGGATGGCGAAGACAGTGGCGGAGCGGGCTATGGCGTGTATTCAGCCTTAGAGGCAGGGCGGGCTATAAGCTGCCCGCTTTTGCTCATTCAAATGTCCAACGGCTTGTCGGACAATTGACTTGGGGTTTATGCGGGCATTAAAAAGCCGGCTTTTGGGCGGCGTTATTTTCCTGATTATGCCTTATTTTGCTGGGTTTTTGTTGGTATAAAATCTTTGTCCCCCCATTTGTCCCCCCACTTAGGGCTTTCGTAACTGTTGGGGGATATTCAGGGCACTACAGTGCTTGGAGTCGACTGAAGGACGGATCAAGGTCGCTACGTTACGGATAATCCTCTGCATCAATAATGGCTTGTTGCTATGCTCACGCGCTTTCGTTCGGCATCAGGCAAGGAGTGGGCTGCCACCATGGCGTCATTGATAACAGAAGATTTGAGCCAGCCCGGTACCCATGCGTTGGTGATTGGAGTGAGTGCCTACGAATTTCTGCTCGGGAGCCAAAATTGCAGCTCGCAAGGTCAGGAATTTGGTATCGGCCAACTTTCAGCCGCTGCTCGCTCTGCATCAGAGTTCGCCGCTTGGTTGATGGAAGACTATAGCCGCAGCGAACTACCTTTGCGCAGCTTGCGCGTGCTGTTATCTCCTTCACCAGATGAGACCATCTCGCCAAGTATTCACGCTCTCCTTAAAGGTGATTGGAAGGCCACCCGGCAAAATGTCGAGGCCATGTTCACCGAATTCAGAGATGCTGCCGCAAGCCACGAAGATAATATCGCCATTGTGTATGTTGTAGGGCACGGTGTGCAGTTTAGTAAAAATGGCGCGGTATTGTTGTTGAATGATTTCGCTGACCCGCAGCATCGTTATGCAACGTATACCGGTGCTGTGGATATGAAAATGATGCACGACGCCATGAACCATGGAGAAACTGCCCAAACACAATTCTGGTTCGTCGATGTATGCCGCGATGTGCCTGCCGACGTCGAGCGCTACGACGTCCTCGCCGGTGTGATGGGTGGTAACGTAAGCCGTACCGGTTCAGCCAAGACTTCTCCGTTGTTTCTCTCGGCATCTTCTGGGCAAGGTGCCTTTGCAAGCAAGGATAAACTGACTCTCTTTTGTGATGCTCTTATGTCGGGTCTTAAAGAGGGGCATGCGGCGCGCTCCGAAGGAGAGCGCAACTCTCCTTGGCGTGTGTCGGTCAATACGTTGGTCGAGTACCTACCAGCGGCAGTGCAGTCCTTGGCCAACGCAGCCGGTGAGATACAGCAGGTTGAATGCACTGGAAAAATCACCAACGCAATTTTCCACGAATGTTCGAAGCCGCCTGATGTCGACTTGACAATCTCTATTCGATCAGGTTTCAACAGCGCCAACTACACGGCCAACCTCAAGCATCGAGGTGCATTGCTTTACGCGAATCATTCAGCCTGGCCACTCACGGCTAGGGTCCGCGCGGGCCTTTATGCAATTGAAGTAACGACTCTCACTCCTCCAGGTAAAGATGAGGATTGCCTGAATCTCCAACCTCCCAGCAATGAGAAGGTGCTGCCACTATGACAACTAATGGAGAAAAGAGTGGGGTGTTGCAGATAGATGTCGATTCAAAACTCTACTATCGCGGCGAAGGGATCCGAGTGGAAATTCGCGACAGTGATTTGATTTTGATCCAGCCTGCGACCACTCGTCGACGCTTTGACCTGCCAATCGGGCTCTACGAAATTAGCGCGGTTCTCGAGGATGGGAAGCGAACCACCAAAATTGTAGCGGTCACCGAAAAAGAGTCGACCCGTATCTCGCTGGACCCAGATTTGCCGTTTCAGCCTCCGGCTTCTACCAAGGAGCACGATTTTCATTCGCTAAGCGAAATGCACCAGCTTCAATCCTTGAAATCAGAAATGGAATTAGTCGACATCAGTTCAGATGTCACTGTATATGCAGTGGAAAGCCATTGGATCATCCGTCATACAGAGGACATGGAGCAGGTTCCAGTTGCGACAATACGTATAGCTGGACGCGCGGTTCGAGCAAGCCTGCCTATTAGTGCTGGCGACCATCGCTACTCGGTGACTTGTCATGTAAAGCGCCATGCCGAAGCTCCTTCCAAGCTACCCGAGATCAATATCTCGCAATCCCGTAGCATTGCCTCAGCGATGGAGAGCATGGTTTTCGCTGGTCAGTTTGAGTCTGCAGCACGGCTCGCCAGTAACGCGATGAAAACCTTGCTGGAGAAGTTCGTCGACCCAACTGGTGCCGTGCTGGCCGCACTGATCCTTCACAAGACAGGTCGCCTCAATGACAAGCTGGCTCTTCTCATCCATTTGGTACAGCGTTTCGACTGGCTTCCTGACGGTAAAATCTTGCTAGCCTCGCAGTTGGCGCGAATTCCTGAGAAGCGTCACATAGCGTTGCAACTTGCCTGTGATGCCAGTAAACAGCGCATTTTATTTACCGAAACCTTCTCCTTACTTCTTGATCTGCTGCGCTACTGGCCTGCTGAGGGTGATAGTAGTGCTCGTAGCGAAGCCCTGTCTCGTCTGGGTAAATGCGCGCCCTTTGTCGACTGGCGCTCGACCTATTTATGCGACCGATTACCGGAGGACCACGATGCTGACGCTGCAACTCCTACCCGCGCGTGAGGGTGATGCCATCTGGGTGCGCTGGGGGAACTCTGAAGCGCCTTATCAAATGCTGATCGACATGGGCACCGAGGAAACTGGCAGGCAGTTGCGTGAACGCATCAACAGCCTGCCTGAAGCTCAACGCGTATTCGAGCTGGTAGTGGTCACCCACATAGACCGAGACCATATTGGTGGCTTGTTGTCATGCCTAGTCGATGCCGCTCCCCTATCAGGTTTTGCGACTAAGGATTTTTGGTTTAATGGTTTTGCGCATCTCGATGGCCACAAGCCAGACAGTGGGCTTGAGTCGATGGGTGCCGTTCAGGGCGAACGATTGAGCCGCTGGCTTGAGACACAACACTGGAACAAGCATTTCAATGGTGGTCCCGTTTGTTGTGAAAAGACGCTCCCTCTTCCTTGGCTGGATCTGGAAGGCGGAATGCGCTTGACCGTTTTAGGACCAACAGCAGAACGGCTCAGTGCGCTGAAACCTGTTTGGAAGAAAGAAGTGCAGGCAGCGCTGAAGAGGGAGCAGCATAGCACCTCAGTACTGGAACGGATGGGTGGCGCTGTAGAGCTTCGGGAGCTAGACAGCCAGTCGGCGCTCAGTCGCCTCGCCGAGCGAGGTCGGAACCGCGATGATAGTCCGGCTAATGCCAGCAGCATTGTCCTGTTACTGGAGTATCAAGGTAAGCGAATATTACTGTCCGGGGATTCGTTCTCTACTGACTTGAAGAGATCAGTGCAGTTGTTGTCTCCGACCCAGCCACTTGAGCTGACAGCCTTTAAAATCCCCCACCATGGCAGCAATGGCAATCTGTGTAAGGCGTTGATAGAAAGTGTGATTTGCCAACAATGGCTGATTTCAACCGATGGCTCGCGCTTCCGGCATCCAGATGACGAAACTCTAGCTCGTATTCTCAGCTACAGTAAACAACGTCCTGCAAATGTCGGATTTAATGTCCCGAGTGCTATCAATGAAAAATGGGATAGGGATGACTGGCGCAGTGCGTTCGACTACGTCACCACGTATGGCAACGCAGAGGATGGATTAACTATCACCTTTTAGCCGCTACTGTTTCTTGCGTATGCATTCAGCAAGGCGCTCTCCTGTTACCTTTGCCTTTCTAACGGATGCAACCTCACATTCCCAGACAACGAATACTCTCCAGCCCGACGCTTCGAGAGTATTTGTTACGCGGCAATCCCGAGCGACATTTTTCTCGAATTTTTCCACCCAAAATGCTGTATTGCTTTTCGGTGTCGTGGCAATTGTGCAGTTGAAGTGCCTGTGCCAGAAGCATCCGTGGACGAAAACCACAGCCTTATACCGGGGAAAGACAAGGTCAGGCTTGCCGGGCAAGCCAACCCCATTCAAACGGTAGCGCAGGCCTAGACTATGCAAAATTTTGCGCAGTGCTATTTCTGGGCGAGTGTTGCTCCCCTTGATTCGGGCCATCCTTTCTGACCGTTCTTTAGGGGAGAGGAAGTCGGTCATATCCGACCTCCGCGTTGAGAGCTCCTAGGCCGGGCTTTCATTTCCCTTCTTAACCAGTTCGTAGAAAGGTAAGCCATGAATTACCTCTCCCGAGACATCGAAAGACTTATAGAGGCAGTGATGATTAGGTAGGGTCTTCACACGCTCTGATAGTTCAGCAAGATCCGATGTAAAGCCGAGGACTCCCAGCTCGGCAGGCGTGATGTTTGGTACCTTGTGGATGAACCAGGACAGTAGTGGTTCCCTGTAGTCGGTCGCACCGACCTTAAAGTGCCTAAGGAATTGCGATGCTAATATCACGCCAGTGCCAAACTCCCGGCCTTGTAGCAACAGCTTGCGTAGAACGTCGAATTCGTAACGCATGATATTGTCGGCTTCGTCCACCAATAGGTAGGAATCGATCGCCCTGAGCTGCGGGTCGGTGCCAGTAAAAGCTCGCTTGGGTACCTTGAGCATGTTCTCGTAAAACATGTTTAGTAAGATGGCGACGAGCATGTTCTTGCTGCGGTCGTCTTGTCCCATGGAGCTCAGGGATATCACCACAACGCCATCGAAGAATTCGTCAAAAGGTTTTGTTTCCCCCTTGGTCTTCGCAAACACCTCCATGTCTACCAGATCATCAATGATTGCCATTGGCGCGTCCGACTTTCCGCTGAGTATCTCTCTGTATTCCGCATGGATATCGTAGATCGTAGGCTGGCGGTCTTGAGCAGTAGCTGCCTCGTAAGCGTTACGGACAGCTGCTTTCAGTTTGTCCCGCTGCACAGGACCTATGCCCGAGTACACCTTGTCGAGGACGTCTGCGAAAAACCGGAACCGATCTAACCATGGTGCGGAAGATTCCCCCATTCCGGTGGTATCAAAGAGGTTCAGGGGTAGGTGGTAGGGTTTTACCACCTTTGCCCCCGTAGCCTTTACGAAATCCGGGCTACTAAAGTCGCTCTTATAATCGAAGATCAAGAAGCGTGGCTTGATCCCACGGTTTGCATCGCTGGCTCTGGATATCTGCAGGATAAGCGACTTGAGGAATTGGGTCTTACCTGTGCCAAGGTCACCTGCCACACCGATGTTCAATTGATTTAGTCGAGTATCCGATATGTTTAGACTTAGCGGTCTTGGCTCGAAACCATCAACTGTTTTGCCTACGGAAAGGATTACGCCTGCGCCTAATTCGTCAGGTATCAAGGAAGGTGCGATCTCTCCATTTGAATTGCTGGAGGATGTTTCTTCGTCGATTAACTGCACTACCGGTGCGCTGTTCGAAATTATTGAAGGGTCTAATGATTGTTCGTTTTTTGCTGCGGAACTGTCGAACGAAGGCACGCTGGTAGTCTTGGTCAGCAGGGGAGGCAATAGTCCCCAATCACCCACTTTGGCACGCACAGCGTCGTAGAACGACTGTGGGTCGTTGTCGACTACGATACGACCTGCATCCTTACTTGAAATGACAATCGTCTCTTCGAAATTGTCGCCATCACGATCGTGTGGACCGCTCAAGGTTGAATCATCGACGACGATAAGTCGTCCTCTTAAATCTAGGCTAGGTCTTGATGCAGGGTCGAGGATCGCTGCGGCGATGCGCTCGTGGTAACTCGCCCATCGGGTCGCCTGCCCCTCTACTGCCTGATGCTGACTGTAGACTCGTAAGCCAAAGCCAATCATAGAAAGTAGTAGATGTTGGTAAGCCAGGCTCCATGCCATAGATTTACTGGCGCGTTCCTCGATGGCCTCCAAAAGCTTTGAGAGTGCTCTGGCTTGCGAAAGGGCTTCGAAGGCATCGGTGGCTCCGAACACACTTCCTTGACGACACTTGACCTCTATGGGCGTCAGATGGAGATGCACTTTGTCGCTACTGATTCGTACGCCGACTACCAGCAGGTCGGGGCGTGAAAGGGAGGTCTCTTTGCGTTCTTTGCCGAGGGAACGTGCAAGGTCGGCAAGATAACCTCTGAATGGGTCGACGGGAACGATTATTGCGATTGTAGATTCCTCTGACGACCCCGCCAGCACTGGTAACAAGCTATTCAGGTTTCCTTCAACGCGGAACTGGTCTTGAAGGAGTCGGACCGCTAGGAAGAGGCCAAGGTCGCCTGTAGCACCTGTATCGTCCCCAGAGAGGCCGCGTACGGTGGGGATTCCCCTTCTAGCGACCTCCAGAAGAATCTGCTCGACCTTGGAATCGTTTAAGTTGTCGCATCCTGGAAGGGGCTTCAGTACACGGCGTAACGCATCACGATCGGCTTCCTTGACCTGTGATAAGAGGTAGTAGCCACTGGTATCGCCTGCACGATGGGAGTATGAGGGGAGGTCGTAGTCCCACAGGTAAGTGCCTTCGATCCATCCACCCAAAAAGCAAGCAGGGTCAATTGCAGAGGACGAGACTGCAACGTAACCGGCGCTATTTTCCTTAAGCATGTCTGACACTGCGTGGACGCTTGGCGAGAACTGCAGGCCTACCTTACTGTCCCTCATCCTTTCGACCATGAGCATGCATGTTGACACCTTGTCGGCAAATGGTTCGCCAGAGGGAGGCATCTGCAGGCCTTGACGTGATTCACTTAGGAATGAGCCTTGAAGCTGACGCCTAACCCTATGTCTGATTAGGCCGCCAACGCCCATCGGTGAGAGCATGCCTACATCTTTGGACCCAGGTTCTGCCGAATCTAATTGTGCAATGATGCCTAGATCAGGCGTGGCGCCTAAAGGTTGTTTGTCATACCAGCGAACGTGGTTATCGGTGTCCTCGGAGAGGTTGGCGATCGTGGCTTGGTCAGGCCTTCCTGAAAGCCTAGTATCGAAAACTTCCAAAATCTTCGCACCGACACTTTGCATCGGTGCTTTCGCGCCTCCGTTACCGAACCGCTTTGTACACCAGTTGGTTAAACCTTCGTTGCAGGCATCAGTGGTACCACCTGCACTAGACACTACCAGACTGATAATGGGCTTTGCTGCAAGAAGGTTAGTTACATCGTCGAGTGCGCGCGAAACCTGAGCTGGACTGAATCCACTTGAGATACCACCGACAGTTAGGCCAAAAGTATTGTCGAATGGGGGCCGGCGGGTACGGGCTGGTAACTGTCCAAGACGAGAGCCATTCCAGAGAACGGACCAATAGTCCGAGCTACATTCGACGGACAGAAAGTCTATTCGCTCTACGCCACTTGGAGACTGTAGAGAGATGGTCAACAGGTCGGGAACACAATCTGGGTCAAGAATACTTGCCGCCGGACAAGGTAAGGGGGAGTCGCCTTCCACTTCATCCCGTAGGACTTTCTGGGCAAGGCAATGCCATGCAAGTCGCAATGGATGAAGGGGGGAAAGGATGATGGCGTCTGGAATTCTACTCAGGGTTCGTCCGTCTAGTTCTAGCGAGCAGACCGCAATGGCATCTATCCAACAAGCAATGTCCGGGTCGGTGTCGAGCCAAGACATATAAGCATCAAGATAGGTTTCGGCGAGTACGCGAAACTCAGTGTCATCCGAGAGCCAGGCTCCTAGCGTCGCAGACTCGATGAGTCCCGACTGGTCATCGCCTCGTATATATTTTGCAATCTCTTGGCGAGCTTCCACGAATCCTTTTGGTGGCTGGAAACTCAGAATGTTCGGGCGCGGGTCATGCAGGAAGCGGCCTTGCGAGAGAATTGGACCGTTAGCGGCATTCCAGTTGGGTGGAACCCAACTAGATACGTAGTCATCTGCTATCACTAGGGGGCTGAACGATTTGGCTACGTTCTGCTCCTCAAGTATCCAGGTCTGCAAGCTTGAAGCACGCGCATTCCGGTCCAGATGGACGACGGCCTTTGTGTCGAACTTTTCAAGATGTCGGCGGTTTAGCTTGATTAGGCGCTCGAACTCACTCCGGCAGCCTTCCTCCTTTGCTTCATCGCAAGCAAGGTAAACTCTGCAGGTCTGAGGAGAGGCCTCGCCCAAGAGGTTAAAGGCGATATCTAGCTGATACTTACCGTCGGCCTCAACTTCTACTAGATATTCATCTTCTCCAACGATCCGCGCGTCGATGGATTGTTGCTGTCCTTCTAGTTCAGTAGCATCGTCCGACATGCCTTCCACTTTGCCAATGGTTGCTCCTGGCGATAAGTGGAAGCGCAGTTCATATCGCCCCGAACCAGGCAGCGAAAGGGATGTCTCCCAGTCCATCGCTGCAGTCTTTTTACTGGGTTTCTTAGGTGGTGACAGTTTTGTCGCTAGCCTGCAGGTTACCAGTATCCCTGGCTTCCAGTTCATTAACGAAATGACCCGGACACTTGCAGGCTTGCAACCCGTAGAGGTGACCTTATAAGTTAAGGGTGTCTTGTGTGCGGGAGGGAGAAGATCTGTGTATTCATTAATTCCGCTAGAGGATGCTTGTAACGGGGTTGGCGCCTTACCATAGGAGCCCCCTGTCAGTAGAAACTCTTCTGGTTGACCGCTTTCGCTCGTAGAGACGGCTAGCTCCACCTTATCACGCACTATCGCTGGTAAGCCCTTGGTTGCGGGAATAATACTATTCGTGCATCGAATACTGATTTCTCCGATAACTTCATCGGGCTCTTCGGCAAGCAGAACAGTCCATTGCTCTATAGTTAGCAGCGTCCACCAAACGGGTGGAGAAACTAGCGCTAGGGCTTTCCCTGGCAAATAAAAAGCCTGGGTCGCACGTTCAAAGGCAGTAGGGACGTCGCAGCTTGCTTGAAGGTGGTGGAGCAATTCGCGAAGAGCTTGAGCGATATCGTCAGGCGCGCCCTGTGCTAGGCGTTCAATACCAGTCTTGAACCCATCAGCAAGCTCATCTGCAATTTTCGCTATGACGGAGAGCTGTGCCTTCGACGAGAGCCCATTGTCTGCCATTGGGGGGAGACCACATGCCAGGGCAAGCGCATTTCCTGGTGAGAGATGTAGTTGGGCAGTCTCTATCGAAAATATGCGGGATAGCATGCGCCATGAAGCTGCGTGGTTGGCATGCTCTGGATCCACCTCGTCGATGGAGCTTGCAGCTGCATGGATTAATTGCTTCGCATCGTCTCTCTGCGGATCTACGATGCCTGCGGCGAGCAATGCCTCATTTACCGATTGCTGCACAAAGCCGTCGTCCCACCATTTTTCGAGATCGGCACTCATGCCGAATACATCACTTGAAGACTCGATCGAAAGGTTGTTGTGCTGGCCCGCAGGAACTAGGGCTACGAAGCTGGAATTATTTGGATCATTTCGTACATCCAGCAAATGGTCGTTATCGCATTTGCCAGACTCCCCGATACGAAGCTTATGGCTATTCAACTGGTCAGTTGGATACTGGAGCAGTACTGGTAGAGTCACCATACTGCCGTCTATTCCAGACATAACTTGAATTCCCCCATCACGAGCGAGCTCCACGTAGACTTGCTCGAGAATCTCAAGGGGTGGGCCGCGGAAAATCAGCCGATACTCAAATTTCTTGCCGCTAAGCCCCTGTGTTGCACCCAAAGCTTTTTCACGGACAATTGATGCGAGCCAGTTTGCGAGTTTATTCATATTCGTATTCCTGAAGGACTTGGCTCGTGTGGAAGGGTGGCAATAGCAGCATGCCGCTCTCGGCATCTGGGCTATCGAGCACAAGACCAAGCATCCTTAGCTGGTGCCCCAAGTCATTCCTGGCTATTTCGTGTTTATCTACGGTAATGCCGTAGGCCTCGAGGTGTAGTCCTAGTCTATGGATTGAGCGAGGCCCACCCATCCCGGCGAGGGCGCAGTGGACTAAAGCCAACACAGCTACAGGTCCAAGGGATACGATCCATGGGCTGGACGGACTGCTTCCTTTCTTCTTGAGGATATATCCCTGGTCATACCCCCTGAGCAACGGGACTGCAGTCTGGCGTTGCCCTAGCGCGTGCCTCGCGAATTCCAGCAAATTCGAGCCGATACCTTTCCTACATAGCAACGCGCGAGCTTCTTGCTCGCGTATATCGATAATGGTTTCGAGAGTCCCTGCGCGAAGGAGGGAATCTCTATGGTTTTGGATATGCTGGCAAAGTGCGGCAATTCCTTTGCTTGAGGAGAAATCGCCCTCGTAGGGGGTTCCTATTTGCTTCAGTGACCAAAGGAGCGTATTTATCCCCAGTCTCGCGTTTAGGTAGCTGGACACCTTGTCCTTGATACCTTGAAGTGCCTTTCCTCCGTAAGCCATGTATTGCGGGGCTTCAGGGAAAATTGCGATCCTTACCTCTTGCTCGTTAGGCGTCGCGCCCTCGGTAAATGCTGCGGAGAGACAGCTCCAAATCCTCGCGTGGACATCACATAACCATGTCACATGGGAGACTGCTCCTAGGCGCAGCACAGCCTCTAATAAACTAGTCCATTGCCGGCGAGTCATGGAGTCTTTCGCCTGCATGATGGCTTGCAGGTCCTTGGCAAATCGTCTGGCTGGCAGGAATTGAATTTCCTTAAAGTCGGACGCCGTCAGTGTTGTTGCTTCCTCTTCCGGAATCCGCGCAAGAGACCATGCACCTGTGCCTTGATTCCACGACGATGTCTCCTGCTCAAGCCAGCGAGCGAAGAAGTCGTCGTTATCATTGACACTTAAAGAGTCGAAGAGATGTTTCCAAAGGCGCTGTGCTGATTCCTGATCTTTTGAACCCAGGCAAACCATGCGGCGTATCAAGCTGCCGGCAGGCCAGGAGTTGCTACTTAGGCGAGCGGAGCCAGAGAAGATCGCCGCTCCTGGTACGAGAGGAGTAACCTGCACAAAGCGTTTGGAAGACTGGTTAGGAAGTTTTGGGCTCTCCAATATCCCGTGAAGCACTGTGTGCCAGGCATCCACGCCTATTACGGCTCCAGTTGGCGGCAGTTGGCTCTTTTCCCGAAGTTTCTGTATGCGTCGATCTAAGTCACGTCCCGCCTGTGGCACGCTGCCTTCGCTTACTGATTCAAAGCCTATCGTCCGGTAGAGCGAGGCTAGAAGGACCTCTGAGCTTGCGTATTCCGGCGCGGGGCTCATGGCTAGAGCCGACTTCTGATAAATGCTGTTGGAGAAGCGCCAAGGTGCTTGTTTGAATTCCATAAGGCTCATTCGACATCCTCCTTGCTCGCGACTAAGCCATCCCATGAGCGAGCTACTACAGTGCCATCTGACCCGATGCGGATTTTGGCATGCTCGAGAAGTTCCTCATCCCGGACAATGGAACCGGAAAGACGAGCTTTTGTTGTATCTAATAGCGCCAAGACCGTACGAGGGAGAGAAGCAGGGGATAGCCCCCTCTCTAGCTCCTTCACTGCCTTGAACAAGTCATAGGTAAGGGGGATTGCTTGCGCCGATTGCACATGGCCGACCCCGAGGTAACAGATTGGTGGACGAGGCCGTCCTGGAGTGTTCTGGGGCAGCATCCTGACCTGGCGTAGAGGCACAACCAATGTCGCCTGACGTTGCTTGGGTGGAAGTGGTTGTCCGAATGTAGTGGTTAGTGAGACCTCGAATTCCTGACCTGTATTCAGCAGGCCCTTCACTTGCTGTACAACCTCGTAAAGCTGGTGCTTGTCATTCTCTTCGACGACCAGTTGGAAAGCCTGCAGGATCTTGAAATCTGCAACTACTGCCGTTCGGGTACAAATGCTTCTGCGGACTAGGCGGCAAGCAAAGTCGCGGAGTAAATGTTGAACACGACTGGCCGCGACAGGTCTCCTTCGTCGGACAATAGGCATTGAAAGCATTTCGTCTGCATTAGAAAGTCGCTTGAGTAGCTCCAGCTCGTTTCGCGATAAGACTTTATATTTGCGGATGAACTCTATTCCGCCGGCTAGGGAGCGACTGAAGCGAACGTCGAGGTCGCCGAGGCTAACCATGCTTTGGCTACTTACCGCGACCTGACTGTCGGGACTTGCGAATGCTGGGTCTAAGGTATCGACGAGGCCTTCCAGCAATGGCGCAATTGTAGCCGGAAGGTAATGTGTCTTTCTCTCTGCAAGAAAGTGCACGAGCCCCATCAGGGTTCGCCCTGCTTCGGCATCTAGCTCCTTCTCGAGGCCTAGGTCCTTGAGATCACGGCGGAGCGAGGTCGCCGCATCCTTGTCCCAACGATGGAACAGTGCATGTTGGTAGCTTGATGTTGCTAGGTGGAAAATCGCAGTGAGTGATTGCCGGTTGTGCTTTTTTGTGCCGGCTGCTTTGTGGTCAAGTTCGACAAGATTCTCGGCCCACTGGCAAGGTGTTGATTGGTGCGTGTGCCTTGCTGAGTCATGAACTACTGGGTGGTGACCAGCCAACAAGTACGAGGTAAGGGAGAAAAGGTCACGGAAGCTCCAACGCTTGCCGCTGGCTAGCTCATACCAGCGTAGAATCTTCAGTAACGCAGTTCGGTGCTCATCTCTGGCTAAGATGACCTGGCTGGTACAGAAGGGGCATTTTTCGCCTGCTGGACATGCTCCCTTTATGGGCCACATTTCGGATGCAGTGGCCTGGCCGATTAGGATTTCGGCTGGCGCCGAAGTCGCGTCGTCAGGCTGGACTAGTAGGGACTCTGCATCCATTGGCCAGACTGCAATCGATGGGAAACCTTCGAGTGGCCAGCATGAAGGGGCATCGTATGCCAGGCTTACAGCCCGCGTAACAGCCTCGAGGATGGCGCGCGGTTTTTCCAGATTATTGTCGAGAGCATGTATCAATGCGTCATCGAGGACGCCCCGGTTAACGCAGCATAGATAAGCTTGGGATGGTGGCCCATCCAGAAGCCTGCCGAGCTCCTCGATAAGGAGTGCTGGCGCAGTGCTTCCCTCGTGACCAGCTGTCGAAGTGGCGTCCTGAACTATATCTAAGCTCAGACTACTATCGAGTCTTGAAAGGCTTCCAGCATCGACGCTTACTATTCGTGGAACTTTGAATCCAGCGGATGGATGGAATGCCTTTGAAAGCTCTTCGATGAGCCGTCCTCCACAGCCTAGGTTCGCGTCTAGCCAGTGGATAGTGGACTCGATCGCTTCGGTTTTTCCATTACCTGGTCCGCCAACCAGCAGGATAATCCTTGGGATGCTCGTGCTGTCGGCCGGAAGCTTCTCGGTCCAGGCTTGGAGCCGAGCCAGAAGGCTTGTCCTTAATAATAGTTTGTTGGGCTGCCCGCTTTCGTTGTCTAAAAGCCGCTTCACTCCCCCCGAGTGATGGCCGGCCCAGTCGACAAGGGCAGCGGGGTAGCGCGCCCCTTCCATTTGGGTGCTATCCATTCCCCTCGACTCCTATGTTTTTAAGCGATGGCTAAAATTTCTTGTTCTGGTTCACTGATTGTTTTTTGACTTTTTGCGGCGATGGCTTCTTTTAGTACGGACTCGATCGCCAGGCCAATGGCTCTTGCAAGGTAAGGAGGAACAGCGTTGCCTACCTGCGTGTAGCGCGGGCATTCCTTAGTACGTTGGCTCCCGCCGGTGGTGAATTTACCTCGGAACTGGAACCAGTCGGGAAACGACTGCAGACGCGCAGACTCTCGGACGGTCAGTATTCTGGGCTCGCTGTAATGGAGCACATCGTCAGGCAACGTCGTTATTGTGGGAGCAGGATTTTCCGCTCGCATTAGGCAAATGCGGTGCTTCTTGAGACCATATTTCTCCCGTTGGGCCAAGCTCATCAAGCTACCCTTGATGCACTCGGGGTCCTGAATGATCTTCAAGAACCGTTCACTGACCTCAGGCTTGTGTTTTGCTAAGCGTACGCTGTCCATGGAGCCGTCACTCCCCTGATGCATGAGGGCTTGATACGGTGTCCGAGGCCCCTTGTACGCGAGCTCTTGGAAGCCGGTACGAGAAGAAGGATCAGTGCATGGCCTGATACCCGTGTGCTTTATCTCCAGATCCGAAATGGCCTCCGAAGCGCTGACTATTTCTGGAAGGCCAAGCTCCTGCAGTTGTTTCAGCCTAGCTTCCTCTAGCAGCTCGAAAGCTCTGCTGGCGCCTCCACGAAGATGACGAGCAAGATCCTTGCGAACTCCTATAACGATTAGGCGTGGTCGCTTCTGGGGGACTCCAAAAAGTGAGGAGTCCAATATTCGACCGAGGACCTGATATCCAACGCTATCCAGGCTTGCGACAAGCTTGTCATAGTAGGACTGGGGCTTTACTTGAATTCCAAGGTCCTTCCAAGCTTTGGCTTTATGCGCGACCTTCATGCCTGGTACGTTTTCCAGGACAATGGCCGCTGGCTGAATGGCCTTGACCATTTCCACGTACTTCTCAAACAGTTGGTTTCGTGGGTCGGACTCTAGTCGCTTTCCTGAGAAGCTGAATCCTTGGCAGGGAGGGCCTCCTGCAAGCACATGCACTTTGCCCTTGAGCTCGGAAAGTTTAAGTGGGTGCTGTTCAAGAATTTCGTCGATACCCCAGGCTTTTCTTTCCAGCCAATCGGGCCATTCGAATTGAGGTGCAGGCACGTTACGCCCTTCGAGCAGGTTTGCCGAAAGGGTAGAAAATGCCATTTTGTCGCGTTCGACGGCAAAAACGCCGTTTAGCCCTGCGAGCGATAGACCTAGAGATAGGCCTCCACAGCCCGCAAAGAGATCTGCGAACATCAAAGGTTGCCCGGGGGCAGGTAGTGAGGGGAGGGTTTCGAAATTTTTCATGGGCTCCTGCCCGGATACGGTCGTTTTCAGGGTAGGGAGCGTCTCGCGAAGCCCTTGGCTATCGCCAATAAAGGCAGCACGATGGTGGTCTTTTTTCGCCATTGATGCTGGATGCTTACTCGGCATGCTGACTAGAGGTAGCTCGGTAGGCGTCGAGGGGGCAATAGTGGTGGATAATGGATTGCCCTGCAAGCAAACGCAATGGCTTAGGCCGCCTGACGGCTGGATTAATTTGAGATTATCCAATTCACTTATGTCTTTGAATTCATCCAGAAATATTGCGTCGGCTAAGCCTGGGGCTTCGCTTGGTGGTACCCACATATTGAGCTCCTTTAGCCGGTTTGAAACCCGAGTAATCTTTCTTCAGCGCAACCCTGTGCTGCTTTAGTCGGGAGCTAGCTGAGTGAGTGTATTGAAGAGTTGGCAGGTGAATCCAGGTGTTTTGGAAGGCGCCGGCCCGGAGTGCTGTGATTATATACAGTATTGGCCTTGGGGCGATTCGTACAGTCACGTTCGTCGACTGATACGGAGCTCCTTGATTTAGATAGGCTCTGCATAGCAACACTCGCTCCCTTGCGTCCGCGAAAGTGCTGCGCGGGAATTAATCCTGACGTTTGCGAGGAGCGCCGAACAAGGAAGAACGGCAGGTCGCGCAGAAACAGAGCTCGGATTTTCGATCGGCCAGATAAGAAAATTAATTTGTGCCGGTAGGAGGCGTGTCTGCCTCCTGTCCGGCTTCTGCCGTTTATTCGAATCTGGATTGGCGCTGGAGAAGCCATTGAAAGAGCAATAAAGCTATGCCAACGGCGATCAGGATCGGCGGGAATCGTAATATCAGGATTACAGTCAACACTACTGCTGAAGCGCTTGCCAGCACGCCGATAAAGGTGAAAAGTGTGATCAAGAAACGTATCAATGCCATGGGAGTCTCCTTGTTTTAAGTGATTTGGCTCGGTGAGAGTTTTAGGCGCCACCTTCCTAAATTGGCTCGTACGCGCCGCTTACAGATTCCCTCGCTCTGCCATTGATTTGCAGCCTTCATGGGCCACCACAACGTGATCCAAAATCTGGGTGCCAACCATATTCAGAGCTTGTTTAAGAGGAGTTGTGCGTGCGCGATCGGCTTGACTGACCTCTTGGGTGCCAGAGGGTTGTTTATGAACCAAGATCACAGCCGCAGCGTTGTGTTCCAGTACGATTTTCACCACTTCCTGTGGGTACACGCCGGCGCCTTCCAGAGGGCCGCTAAATAGCTCTCTGAAACCAATAACCCGGTGCTCTGTATCGAGCAGTAACAAAGCAAAGACTTCGTAATCATGAAACTGCAGCAGAGTTTGTAGGTGGCTGAATACGAGTCTGCGTTCAGTCAATGCACGTCCTTTTGTCAGGCGATACATAGCGAGTTGTTGAGCCATTTGTAAAACGTCCGCCTCGGTGAGCGGTGATTCCAGGGCATAGGTGTCGGTCGTTTCACCGGATTTGAGCTTGGGATATTTCATGCTGGGATTCCTATCCGAACGCGTGAAAGTACAAGAGGGTGGGCGCGCAGTTATTGAGGGCGGTGCTGGGATAAAAAGATTCCGAACGCCCCATTGGAGAAGGCGCTCGGCGATGCTGTGTTTGATGGTTCACGCAACGAGTTGTAACGCTGCATCGAGTGCCTTCTGTTTGATTACTGCGCCTTGCCCAAACCATGCCGAATCCATTCGATACTCAGAACTCCTGGCACGCTTTTCATGATCCACATATTCAGTCACGGCATTCAGCAAGCCCCATGCTGTTCCGCGAGCGGACTCCATTTCAGATCCTCGGCCTTTACCTTCGTAGAGGCTTTGCACCTTCTCCATAGCTCGTTTGTTGGGCAGTACATTTGGAATGGGGTCATGCGCGCCGGTGTCGCATAGCACTTCCATAAAAAAGCCGATGACTTCTTTCGTCTGAACTTTGCGTTCGGCGAGGGCATGCATCCGATACATGAATTCGTCCCATCGCGAGACGGCAATACCTAGTTGCTTTTTGATGGTTTGCGGGTCAAAACGCGTGCTGTGCGGCACTTTTATGGCGTGACTGGCGCTGTTCAAGGAGATGCTCAGGGTGTTGTTGCAGACCACGCGAACGGTGGTGGGGGTCGCAGTGGTAGCCAATGTGCCGTCGCACGAAGTCGCCAGCAGTAGATAACCGTTGACTTGATCCTTGTCCCTTAGGGTTGTCGCCTGGCCTGTCCTGGCGAGAGCCCAGAACTTACGACCACCTTTGAGCACTCCAGCGGTTTCAAGTGCGTAGCCCGTGACTTCCGTCAGTTCTCGATAGAACTCCAAAACTTCACGGGGCTGGACCACTTGATAGCGATGCGAGACCACCGACAGAGGTGCTTTAGTGTCGGATCGGTACAGCACCTTTTGCTCCGGGAATGAGTGAATGGTGCCTAGGTGACGGGCGGCATCGGCTTTGAAATGAACTGGGCTGTCCTGAATCTGCCAGTTCATGCCGGCTTCGCGTTGCCAGACTTCCAGGGGTTGATTCGGTGACAGAGCAGAGCCCAAGCCATGCCAGGGCGTAGCACCAACATAAGCCATTTGTTCAATGAGATGAGCCATATGTGATTCCTTTGAGTAACGGTCGGCATAAGCGCTGCGCAGATCGCAGCACGAGCCGGGTTGATTAGGGAGAGTGTGCTGATTAAGTAGGCAGGTTGAAGCGATGTCCGCAGACCAGACGGAGGTTGTTGGCCAGCGCATAGCGATCCAACTTTTCGCCGAGCTGAGCGCCGAGCGCGCAGCCGCCCACGCTCCCGACAAACCCGCCAAGCAAGGCACCCGAGAGGCGTCCAAGTTTGATGCCCAGCGGACTGATAAGAGCGCCTGCGGTCGAGCCTAATTGGCTATCGATGAGTGCTGTGCTTGCACCGTGCGTGGCACCGACGACAGTACCCACGAAGGCAGCAATCTTCATGGCTGGTTGGAGATAAGCAATTTTTCTGGAGGTACAGCAAGGGCACTGAAATAACATGGTGTTGGATTCCATGAGGGATATTCAGTGTGGTGATGTAGTTGTGAAATTAGTTTCAATATCGTTTTGGTGGCGGGGGCTAGCGGCGTTGGCAGCCAAAGGCCATGCGGAGTTAGTTCCTCAGCTACTGAGTTAGTTCCTACGGTTCAGAAAGCTCCTTTTAGGCGGGGATTTTTGGGTATTTACGAAGGGTTTTTGCCAACCGATGCGTCGATGGAAAACTACTGGAATGGCCAATGATGTGTCCGGTCCCCTAGAGCAGTATTCACAAAAAGAAGCATCGGCAGCGGAGCTAAAACCCAGAAACCACCGCCAGGCCTCACAGGCACGTCAGACGAATTGACGGTGTAGATGCATAGGGGCAACGTCGAACGGGGGGCAGAGACCACTTCCACGGGTCGTGAGGCGGGTAGCGTGTTTCCACATTTGAGGAGCATGCCAATCCTCAGGAAAAAAATACTTGTCGTTGCCGGTCTTATCGTTGCGGCACGCTCGCTTTAAAGTCGCATCACTCCCAAACACATAACGAGTAGCCAAGTGACAAACACCCAAACGGTTTTCTCCCCGAGGATATTGCGCCTTAAGCAATTGACCGAGCGTATCGGCCTTGGGCGGTCAACGATTTATGATCGCATGAACGTCCAGTCGCCGAGGTACGACCCTACGTTCCCCAAACCGATCAAGCTGGGGGCCTCGGCCATTGGCTGGATCGACTCCGAAATCACCACGTGGATTGAGCAGCGCATGTCTGCCAAGGAGGCATGCTAATCATTAAAAGGCCTCTTCACCGGTGAGTAGACTGAAATTTTCTGACTATTTTTGTGCTGAGTTCGAACACTAACTCTGTATGGGGTTTTAATTAATATTTTTGTTGCGAGGTGCGCTGCAGGCAGTACTTTGATCGGACTCGGCTTGCCTAAATATTTCTGGCTTATATGTTATCAGCAGTAATTAGTAGTATCTCTCTTTGCCATTGGTAATGGCTCTAGTGATGATGGGGTTCAATTATAATCGGTGTCCTTTATGCTTATCCATCTTATAGAGAGGCATGCCTGAAGAAAGTACAGAAGAATGGATTGACTTGTTCCAAGACAAGTCAATCAATAATCAACGTAATCTATTGAGTGCTTAAGGGTATGAAGGGCTATGTAAGCGTGTCTAATCATGAGCGCTATAATGCGCTCTTGAGCACGTGTCGTATGAAGCTTGAGAGCGGTGACATACAGGGCGAGTTAGATATCGGTTTGGTCTGTGAGCTGAAGCGAACATCGTTTTTGGCTCAGCAGCTCATCAAGTCGGAGGGCGACGCATTCGAGTTGTATGTTGACAGGGACGGTGGCAGCGCTCTGAAGTTTAATGCTGCGGGTGATATATTGCGTAAGCTGGTAAAAGTGCATGTTTTCAGTGATGACCGATTTGGTGAGTTGTATAGGTTTGAGCCGTATATCGAATTGGTCGTCAGGCAGATTACAGATGCGGGCTTGCATCACACGTATTTGTCGCACAAACGAGCAGCGCTATGCGGTGATGCTCAGGTGCTGCTCGCATTGTTTAACGGTTGTGTTGATAGGATTCGCCAAGAGGCTAAATCTAAGCAGTTCCAGTCCAAGCTTAAAAACTACCAGCGTTCAGGCAATAAAAATTACAAAGAACTGACGGAGTACATAGATGCATTGTTTGAGCGCTATTCCAGATTGTTGGTGCTGAGGGTTGATCTGGGCTACCGCAAAGAGTTCTCCAAGACGACACAGGCTGAGGCCAAGCAAGATCGAGAGCATCTGTTCCAGAACACTAGGTCGAACAAGCTGTTTGGCGATATGGTGGGCTACATATGGAAACTGGAGCATGGGCCGGATAAAGGCTTCCATTATCATATGATGTTTTTCTTTGATGGCTCCAAGGTTCGGGAGGATGGAACGCTGGTCAAGCGAATAGGCCAGTACTGGCTCAATGTGATTACTAAAGGCCGAGGCGTGTATTACAACTGTAACGCGGACAAATCGCGCTACAAGAGCTGTGGGATCGGTATGGTCGATCACCGGGATAGCCTGATGCGGGATGGGCTAGGCAAGGCGGTGCTCTACCTGACCAAGATTGATCTCTACATGAAGCTTCAAGCGGTTGGGCGCGGCATGGGAAAAATGGAACGACCTCGTCAGAAAGACCCGCGCGGTAGGCCTAGGGCGGTCCCTACGGATAGCACTCGCGCTGCATAGGGGGGAGCGCAGCCAAAGGCTCTCAGCGGCACTGAGAGCCGTATGGTCGATCTCGAAAGCACAGCTGCGGGAAATCTGAGCTTTATTGTGCATCCGCATGTTTATTCTTTTTCCAAGCAGGATTCACGAGTTTATCTTTAGGAAGCCAGGTTTTCTCTAAAAGCTCTCGAATATTCGATGAGGTCAAACCAAGTGGGCGGGTTTTGAGAATGAACTCGGCCAGATCCTCCTCTAGTGCGGTTGCTGCGCTACGGTAGCTAGGCCAGCCACCCTTCGGTTTCAACTCCTCAAGCAGCCTTATTGCTTCTTCTTGGACTGGTAGGAAGTTTTTAATTCGAGCTTTTCCGTTTTTGCTGTTTTGTTGAGAGCGTTTTTTAAATTCTGCGCGTTTTTGGATGACTGCTGATTTTTCTATAATTTCTCCGACCATTAGGCTAGCGTGGTTGTTGAAGGCCCAGGCGCGGACATGTTCGTTGCTTGCTTCTGCGGCCCTAGCCAGTTCAATGTACAAACAGGCGTATTGAGCCTCTTTGAGAATGCTCTTGGTTTCGTCGTCATACTCATTGACTTCGCTACCCCACGCCTGCTCCAGCTCCGCTTGTCGTGCAAGATCGCTCGTAACCACGCGGATATCACTCAACAGTTTGATATGTACGTCGCGGCCAAGCAGCGGTTCGAAGAAATGTTCCAAGAGTAATCCGTGGTTTCTCGCGATGGCTTCACCAATGCTGGTATTGCCAATACGTTCATTCAGATGTGTTGCGAATTGAAGCGCTGAAAAGAGTGGTGACGTCGTTTTTGTCATTGTGTAGTTCTTTATCGTAGTTGTTGACGTTGCGTGTCGGCCGATACCTCAGTTTCTAATATCCCTATTTTTGGGGTGGGTAACGGGCATGGCTCAAGCTCAGAGTTTGGCGGCCGTTACGGGAGTGGTTAGAAATTTGCTCCAATCGTTCATCAAGGCGCGGCGCTTGTCGAGAAAGTCCGAGCGGGAATAGGCCCCTTCAGTCTGGTCACGCTCATCATGCGCCAACGCCATCTCGCATACCTCGCGCGGGTAATGGGTACATTCCCCGGCCCAGTCTCGAAATGAGGACCGAAAGCCGTGTCGGGTGATTCTCTCGTATCCCATGCCATGCAGTAGCGTGCGTACAGCGTTCGCATGCATGACCCCTGTCTTGCCCTGGCCAGGGAATAGAAAGGTACTTCCTTCATCTCGCGGAATGGTCTTTACCAGCGTCACGACTTCTTCAGCGAGTGGAATTACGAAAGCTATTCGCATCTTCATTCGCTCATCCGGCAGCGACCAAGTTCCAGCTTCCAGGTCAAACTCATCCCAACGAGCGAACCTGACCATGTGAGCGCGTGCGCTGGTCATGATTAGCAGTTGAGCGGCCCAAGACGGAGGTGTGGAGTTTGCCCTGAGCTTGAACATCAGTGCCGGCACATCCTGCCAGCGCAAAGCCTCAAAGTGCTCACGCTTCCGAGCCTTCTTCTTTTCAGCGCGACTCAACAAATTGTCTAAGTGTCCGCGCCAGCGAGCAGGGTTCTCACCTTCTCGCAGGTTACGGGCCTTGGCGGCATCCAGAACCTGTTCAATTTGCCCACGTAACTCATCGGCGGTTCTGGTTTTGGTAGCCCAGATGGGTTGCAACACCTTGAGCACCTGAGGCGTGCCGATCTCCTCGGCTGACAGTTTGCCGATGTGGTCAAACGCGTACAGCTCCAGCTTTCTCAGCCAGCCTTTGCGCCACTTATCTGACCAGGTGCTTCCGTGAGCCTCGCAATAGTCCTTCGCGAGTGTTTCGAACTTCAACTGTTTTGCCGCGCTTGTTCGCTGTGCTTCTAGTTGGGCTGCGCGTTCAATGTCGCGAGCAGCTAGAGGATCTATACCGTCGCTTAATAGACTGCGCTTAGCGCTGGCTTCAAGCCTAGCTTTCTTGAGGCTCACTTCAGGGAATGACCCCAAGCCCATCTCTCTGCGACGTCCTGCCAGTTGGAAGCGAAGTAGCCAGGATTTGCGCCCGGTAGGTTTGACAACCAAGCGAAGCCCATCACCATCTTCATAGGTGCCCGGTTCGGTCAGGTTTTCGACTTGTTTCGGATTCAACTTACCCATTGGATTCTCCCTGTCGTCCCTTATGTCCCCCCACCTGTCCCCCCACTGTGTTGTTGGATGAGGTTAAATGGTGTTGAACACCATCGGACAGGAAAGCGCCTGAAGACCCCGGAATAGCTAAGCTATCAGGTGGCTTCTCGGATGGGATAGGTTTATTTTGGACAATTAAAAAGCCGGCTTGTGGCCGGCTTCTCGGGGACTGCTTCAGCTTGTTTTTGACAAGCCTCACCAGCCTTCAAATCGCTCAGCCCACGTTGCGTCGGGCTGAATAGTAGGGGCATCAGCGGGAACTCCTCCGCATCGCCAGCAAGGTGAATAGCCTTAAGCCACCCCCTGCCAAATGTGCGGCGCATGATACCCACATTCCCCTCAGTTGCCCACCTCCGGATCCGATTTAGAGCCTTCCCAGCCCAATAGGTGCTCATCCAGCGGCACCGGTGGACGGCGGTTGTTGAGGGTGGACCACCAGAACACCCACCCCACAATCTGGACGTTCTGCTCAAACCGTTGCTCGTACGTCAGGTATTCGTCCGGATGTTCACCGGCGTTGTGGCTGCGCATCCGCAACCCACCGCCAGGTCGGTTGTAGAGGTATTTGATGCGCAGCATCCCGTCGTGCTCTACCGCATAAATTTCGCCGTCGATGATTTGCGTGCGGCCTCGGTCGATAGCGAGGGTGGCGCCTTGCTGGATGATGTCGATCATGCTGTTGTCGACCATGTAGGCGCCCAGGGCACGGTCGGGGTGCACGTTAAGGGCTTGGAGGGTGTGCAGGGTGACGCGGATGCGTTCGATAGAGGTAAATGAGGGGTGGAGGTCGATCTCCACGTCGATTTTTTCCGGGAGACAGGCGGGGCCTGTGAGGTATTGGCCGCTTCCTTCGCGGGTGGTGGGCAGTCCTTTTCGGGTGTTCGGGCCTTCCAGCAGGAAGTTGGCCGGTGGGTGTTTGGGGCCTTCGCCGGTGCGCAGCCAACGGCTGGAGATGCACAGCAGTTCTGCGATTTCGTTGAGTCGACCCATGGGGACGCCGCGCTTGAACCAGTTGTTCACGTGTTGGGGCGTGACGCCGCGGTTCTTGGCGAAGTCGGAGGCGGAAAGGTGGACTTCCCGTAATAGCGCTTTTAAACGATCACCTGATGTATTCATGAACGCAGAGTTTACTGGCCGGAATTACAGATCAAATAAACCATGCGTTGAGTTGCGTGTGTAGGTCGTTGCTTAGTTGTAGCCTGATACTTCGGATTCAGGTGCTGGTTAAACCTTTTATATAAGTTAATGAACTTGTCGTTTAATTTTTCCCACAAAAAAAGCCCCGAATGATCGGGGCTTTTTCAGTTGCCGGGGCAATGAGGAGCGGGTATCAGCCTTTGTAGGCAGCGACCGACTTCAGGATCTCGGCGCGGGCGGCATCTGCGTTGCCCCAACCGTCGATCTTCACCCATTTGCCTTTTTCGAGGTCTTTGTAGTTCTCGAAGAAGTGTTTGATCTGCTCCAGCAACAGGGGCGGCAGGTCGGTGT
>Ga0256410_1000861_pt1 | contig 26301 bp, 25 predicted proteins | sample PhyWR1_FD_185983 | JGI IMG/M metagenome (GOLD analysis project Ga0256410, IMG submission 185983) | Leaf surface microbial communities from wheat plants in UC Gill Tract Community Farm, Albany, California, United States - DLSL W.R1 | ecosystem: Host-associated > Plants > Phyllosphere >... | reverse complement strand
ATCACACCTGCAGCTGGTTTTGTGACCTTACCACACGCTATTTTCATTGGTTTTATTTCAGCCATCGTTTCCAACATGATGTGCCATTGGAAACGCCTCAAAAAAGTGGACGATACATTGGATGTTTTTGCCTGTCACGGCGTTGGCGGTATTATGGGAATGATTCTGACGGCAATTCTGGCGAAGGGCGAAAATGCAAGTCTTCTTCACGGCGGTTTTGATGTCTTTGCGCATCATATGATGGCTCTGGTTCTGGTTTCTGCATTCACATTTTTAGGATCTTTACTATTATATAAAGTCACAGATATAATAATTCCATTAAGGGTTGCCGAAGATTCCGAAAGCATCGGTTTAGACCTTTCCCAGCACGACGAGAGTCTGGTTTAAGCATTATTAATGTTTTGATATTAAGGAAGCCTCACTGATTTTATTGGTGAGGTTTTTTATCTCAATTATTTGTGCAGCTTAACCCGCCTTCCACTCCCGCTTTTTGTGTTGTTGCGATTGACATGAAATCATTAAGTGAACGTTCCAGAATCGCAACAACAAAAAAGAGCTCCGTTCAAACCTAACGGAGTGGTTCATCGATTCAAATAAATAAAATAGAAAAAATGAGATACGCCGGGCTGCGCTTCGCAAAGTTGAGGATTTGCCTTTCAATTCAAACTTTCTCCTCAAAACAGACCCAAAATCCGCCGAAAAATCTCTAAATTCGTGTCTTAAAATTTTTAAAAATGACGAAATTTGGAGTAGATGCGGCCAGTTTTTATGTGCCTTCTTTATATTTAGAAATCAAAGACCTTGCGGAAAAAAGAGGAATCGAACCGGCAAAATTGGAAAAAGGTCTGGGACTACACAAAATGGCTTTGCCCGACGTTCATGAAGATGCCGCCACGTTTGCAGCAGAAGCGTTACTCAAATTAATTCAGGATTATAATCTCAATCCCAAAGAAATTTCCAGAGTCTATCTCGGTACAGAAAGCGCATTGGATGCGGCAAAGCCCACTGCAACTTACGCAGTTCAAATGGTAGAAGAATACCTCACCGAAGACTTTGGCGAAAGAAGTTTTAAGAACTGCGACGTCGTAGATATGACTTTCGCCTGCGTAGGAGCCGTCGATGCTCTGCATAATTCATTAGATTTTGTGAGAGCCAATCCGCTCAAAAAAGCAATTGTAATCGCCAGTGATTACGCCAAATATGAGCTCGCTTCCTCCGGTGAATATACCCAAGGCGGCGGCGCTGTTGCACTTTTGGTTTCAGCTAATCCACGCTTACTCGAGATTGATAATAATTGGGGCGTTGCCACAGAAAGTGTGTTCGATTTCTTCAAACCCAGACGCCATTTTTCTAAAGATGATTTCCCAACTGCACCGGAAAATTTCCCTGATAAAATAGAAGTGTTTACAGACGAACCGGTTTTTGACGGTCAGTATTCAAATCAATGCTATCAGGACAGAATCCGCGAGGCTTATGAACATTACAAAGATCAGACGTTTACAATAAGGCCGTACGAAAACTGGCGCTATTTGATTTTCCATTTGCCCTACGCTTTTCACGGAAAAAGAGTCTTTACCGAGATTTATAGTTTAGAAAATAAACTGGATTTTTCTGATGCAGAGAAACAAAGAGCGATTGCCAAATCCGAAGATTACATCAGCTTTATCAATGACAAAATAGAACGTTCTCAGCGCGCATCTTCTGAAATCGGGAATATGTACACCGCTTCTATCTTTATGGCTTTGCTTTCTGCACTACAAACTTCGTTTAATGAAAATGAGGATCTGACAGAACAGGAAATTGGTTTCCTCGCGTACGGCAGTGGATCCAAAGCTAAAGTTTTTGTCGGAAAGATGGCTCCTGAATGGAAATCTGTTGTCACAAAATGGAATCTGTTTGAAGAACTCAATAAAAGAAATCAAATCAATTTTGAAACCTATGAAAAGTTACACCGCAAACAACTTGAGTTGTCAGTTAACGAAAATTACAACGGTTTCGGACTGACACGAATTGAAAAAGAAAGTCCAGTTTTAAAAGGTGCAAGATATTACAGTTATCAAAAATAAAATAAGCACAGAGACAGTTTTTATATTAAAATTATCTATGCGAATGTGCTTCGAAACCAAAACATATAAAATCGAAAACGAGCAGAAATTTCTGCTCGTTTTCTTTTGAAAATATCTATAACTAACTACTAACTAATATTAACTAAATCTTAATGATCAAATATAAGAATTAAATATTAAAACACCAGCATTCTGCTGTGTTAAAAACTCATAAAGTATTAAAAATCCATTATTTAACAATTATTTAAGAGCTAGTAGCTACTGCTGTGAGTGATAATATATCTAACTTAGCCTTAATCAAATATTAATTCAGTATTAATAAAATCAAATATTATCATGAGTACAACAGCAGAACACAAACAAAACTCAACCACATTGGCTTGGCCGGAATTCAAAGCAAAATATGATAACTATATCGGCGGAAAATTTGTGCCTTCGGCTGGCGGCAAATATTTCGACGTGATCTCTCCAATCAACGGACAGGTTTTTACACAAGCAGTACATTCCAATAAAGAAGATCTGGACAATGCTGTCAATGCGGCAGCAGAAGCTTTCAAAACCTGGAAAGATACTTCAGCGACAGAGAGAAGCATCATTCTCAATAAAATAGCAGACAGAATAGAGGAGAATCTGGAATACATCGCAACGGTTGAAACTATAGATAATGGTAAAGCCGTAAGAGAAACTTTGGCAGCCGATATTCCTCTGGCAATTGACCATTTCAGGTATTTTGCTTCGGTAATCAGAGCAGAAGAAGGCTCGCACAACGAATTAGATAAAGACACCGTTTCACTGATTGTACACGAGCCACTTGGTGTAATTGCGCAGATTATTCCCTGGAATTTCCCAATCCTGATGGCGGTTTGGAAACTAGCGCCGGCTTTGGCAGCAGGAAACTGCGTGGTTCTAAAACCGGCAGAGAGTACACCCGTATCTATTATGGTTTTGATGGAGCTGGTTGGCGATTTGCTTCCTCCGGGTGTTGTCAATATCGTTAATGGCTTCGGAGCTGAATTAGGAAGGGCACTTGTTACCAATCCGAAGGTCAACAAAGCGGCATTTACAGGTTCTACGGTAACAGGAAGAATGGTAATGCAGTATGCTACAGAAAACATCATTCCGGTAACGCTGGAATTAGGTGGTAAATCACCTAATATTTTCTTCAGTTCAGTAATGGATGCGGATGATGAATTCCTGGATAAAGCGGTGGAAGGTGCAGTGATGTTCGCATTAAACCAAGGTGAAATCTGTACCTGTCCGTCAAGATTGCTGGTTCAGGAAGATATTGCAGACGCATTCATCGCCAAAGTAATCGAGCGCACAGAAGCCATAAAAATCGGAAATCCATTGGATAAAACGGTGATGATGGGAGCACAAGCTTCGAAAATCCAGAAAGATAAAATTATGGGTTATTTGAAATTGGGTAAAGAAGAAGGTGCAGAAGTACTTACAGGTGGCGACGTGAATACGGTTGAAGGTTTGGAAGAAGGCTATTACATCAAACCAACCATCTTCAAAGGGAATAATAGAATGAGAATTTTCCAGGAAGAAATCTTTGGTCCGGTGGTGGCTTTCACGACTTTCAAGGATGAAGCGGAAGCTCTTGAAATTGCAAATGATACGATTTATGGTTTAGGAGCCGGCGTTTGGACGCGCGATGCGCATCAATTGTACAACATTCCGAGACACGTGGAAGCGGGTAGAGTTTGGGTGAACCAATACCACGCTTATCCTGCCGGTGCGCCTTTCGGAGGCTACAAACAGTCGGGAATCGGTAGAGAAAATCACAAAATGATGCTCGACCATTACCGTCAGACCAAAAATATGTTGATTTCTTACAGCAAGAATAAATTAGGGTTCTTTTAATAGACTGTTAGTAATTATGGCAACTTATCCGCCCTCCGTTCCCAATCTTTTTTTGCAGACGTTTGTTTATCAGAATGACGTTTCTAGAAGCAAAAAAAGGATTTCCACTCAGGTCGGGTTGCGGATTTCAGATCCAAATTACGCGAGTCGATAATTTGAAGGAACCTAAAATTCAATATTAAGACCCGACAGAATTTTTTGTCGGGTTTTTATTTAACTAAAATAATAATGAACACGCAAACTATTCGTAGATTCTAAAATGCAAATGTTCAATTGATACGGAAAACTTCACAAAGATGCGTAGGAGCAAACTGGTAATAGAAAAAATATCGATGAGAGATGTTAAGCTCCGGAGGAGCGACCTCGTAATCACGTTATTATTATTCATTAATTTCAAAATAAAAAGATGGAAACTAAAGATAAAATCTCAAGACTTTCTGTGACCGACGAGGCAATGGAACTCATCTGGGAACTCGAAAAAAAACACGGCGAACTGATGTTTTACCAAGCTGGCGGCTGCTGCGAAGGCACACAGCCACAATGCTTTGAAAAAGGTGGCTATTTTCCCAGGATGAATGACGCCATGATCGGTACCATCAACGGATTCGAATTCTGGATAGACCGCGACCTTTTTGAATACTGGAAATATTCGCATTTCACTTTGGACGTTCTGGAAGGCTGGGGACCGGGCGGATTTTCTCTGGAAACGCCTTTGGGAAAGACCTTCAAAGTGCATTACCGACTATTCACGCCTGATGAATTGGAGAATCTGGAACCTGTGAAAAGAAGTGAATAGAAGTTGAAAACGTGACGTAGCCCCGATAGGAACGGCATCCTTTTTTGCTTTTAGCGGCAAATTTCTTTCGACGGCAAAACGTTCTGAAAGCAAAAAAGATACAGTGGATAGCAGGAAATAGCTCTTAAAAAATCAGACAGTTTCTACTTTTACGAACTTCGACACAATCATACTGGCAAGAATATTCCCTACGGAATTGAGGACTGTCGCCAGCGGATCCACCAAAGTTCCGATGATGATGACCGCAGGCACGACATCGGGTGGGATTTTATAAACCGAAATCATCAGCATTTCGCCAATGTAACCGCCATTTGGAATTCCGCCGGCGACTGCACTTACGAAAACCGTGATTCCGAGAGCCATTATGAGATTAACAGGTTCGAAGAAATTCCAGCCGAGTAACTGAAACGCAACATAAATTTTGATGATGGATGAGATGGACGAGCCGTTTTTGTGAATTGTAATTCCGATAGGAATAACGACGTTGGCGATGGCAGCTGGAACGCCCATTCTTTTGGCAGACTCTATGGCGACGGGCATTGTAGCGAGGCTGCTGCAAGTGCTGATGGCTGTCGCGGTCGGCAAAAGACTTTCTCTCCAGAATGCTTTTACGCCTTTTCCGCCTTTCCAGACGAAGGCGTAAAGACTGAAAAATACGATGAAATAAATGGTTCCGGCAATGTAATAAAGTCCCAAAGGTTTGGCATAAAATCCAAAAAGCTGAGGTCCAATCGTGCCAACCTGATACGCAAAATAGGCGCCTAATCCGACGGGCGCGACTTTCATAATTAATAACAGAAGCTGCTTCATCACTTCGTTTCCGGAGAGGATGAAGTTTTGGAACGCCTTTCCCAATTCGCCGGATTTTCTGATGGAAATCCCTACTAAAAAAGAAAAGACCAAAAGTGCAAGCATATTTTGTCTTGAGAAAAGATGATAAAACTCGCTGACGGTGAAGAATCCTACAATCTGATCATTGATGCTGGTGTCGGATTTTATGTTTTCTGTGATGGCTTCGTGGATATTTGCAGGTGTTTCTGTTGGAAAAAAATAAACCAGTACAATGCAGAATGTGGCCGAAATCAAGATGAAACTCAGGAATGTCAGAACCATCGTTCCAATGATTTTCCCAAGTTGATTTTGCTGCTCGATGCCTGAAATGGCAGAAACGATTGCGAAAAATACGAGCGGAATTACCGTAACGAAGAGCAGATTAAGGAAAATATCACCGATTGGTTTCAGATAAACAACAAAATCCGGTGTGAAAATTCCCACAAGGCTTCCGATGAAAATCCCGATGAGAAGCAGGATGATATTGCTGTAGTTTTTCCAGAAAGATGATTTCATGCCTCAATTTTGATCAAAGATAATTATTTCTGAACCACAAAATGTAGATCAGCCTAAATCAAAATTATAAAATGTATATCATAAATAATATTCACTTTGTCATTCCGGAGGAAACCTAACGAAGTAGTACGACGAAGTCAATCTAAACTGTCTAGATTCCTCCGGAATGATAAAGCGTTGTTTTTATTCTGCAATTAATTGATTTGAAACCAAAAAATTACCGAAATTTGTTTCTATGAAAACAGCAGTTTTAATCACCATTGGCGACGAGATTCTCTCCGGAAACACCGTTGATACCAATTCCAATTTCATTGCCACGCAACTCAAGGAAATCGGGATCAAAGTTCTGAGGATTTTCACCATTCCTGATGATGAAGCAACCATCGTTTCTACGCTTGGGAAAGCTTTCGGAATGGCCGATGTTGTAGTGACAACCGGCGGATTGGGTCCTACGAAAGATGATATCACCAAGAAAGCTTACGCTGAATTCTTTGAGGACGAACTGATTTTTTCGGATCAAGTTTATGAACATCTGAGAGCTTATCTGGAGCAGCGAAACCGCCTTTGGATTTTGGAACATAATAAGGAACAGGCTGTTGTCCTATCAAAAGCTCGTGTTTTTCTTAATTATTTTGGGACGGCGCCTTGTATGGTTTTGGAAAAGAACGGGACTTTCTGTTTCAGTTTGCCGGGCGTTCCGTACGAGGTGAAACCTTTGGTGAAAGATCAAATCATCCCTTTTTTGAAAGATAAATTTGAATTGGATCATATTGTGACGAGAATTGTTTCTGTGGTTGACATTCCGGAAAGTATTCTCTCAGAAAATATTGAAAGCTGGGAATTGGCCTTGCCGGAATATATTTCACTTTCATATTTGCCCATCGGAACGAGAGTGAAGTTGAGATTGACCGCCTCAGGAAATTCTCAGGAGAAATTAAATCAAGATCTTGAAACTGAGATTCAGAAATTAATCCCAATCATTGGCGAAAATATCATTGCCACTCACGAAGACAAAATCGAGAAAATCCTTGGAGAATTGGTGACTGAGAGAAAATTGACCATTTCGGTTTCGGAAAGTTGTACGGGCGGTGAATTGTCACGCCTGGTGACTTCGAATACCGGAAGTTCCAAGTATTTCATCGGCGGAATTGTATGTTACGCCACCGAGAAGAAAATCGATATCCTGAAAGTTAATCCGGCAACAATAGAGTATTTTACCGTGGTGAGTGAGCAAGTCGCTTCTGAAATGGCGAAAGGTGGTCAGAATTTGTTTAAAACAGACATTTCAGTTTCTACCACTGGCGTCGCCGGTCCCGGAAAAGGTGAGGATGGCAAAGACGTTGGAACGGTTTACTACACGATTAGAATTGGAGATGAAGAAACCACTTCAAAATTGTTTCTTCCACATCTGGAAAGGATCGATTTTATGCATTTCGTTTCTCAGAAAGTGCTGCAGGATATTGTTTCATTGCTCATTAAAAAATAAAAAATTGATTTTCCTTTTACCCCAACCCTAAAGGGAGAAAGAAAATCAATTGGCTCCCTTTAGGGTAGGGGAAACCAATTGATTTTTAATTTGAAATTATTTCAAAATTTCCTTAAGGAAAGTCAACGTGTGATTCCACGCGCGTTTTGCCATTACTTCATTGTAATCCGGCGATTCCGGACTGGTGAAAGTATGTTTGGAATTGGCGTACGTGATGATTTGAAAATCTGTTTTACCGGCTTTAAGTTCCGCAATCAGGTTTGTCATATCTTCAGGCTTTACGCTTTCGTCGTCCGCGGGATTTTCTACAAGAACTTTGGTTTTGATGGGTACATTCAGCCTGTCATTTCCTTTCGCCAAACCACCGTGGATAGACACAACGCCAGCAACAGGAAACTGTGCTCTTGCCGTTTCCAAAGCGCCGGTTCCACCAAAACAATATCCGATTACAGCGATCTTATCAACATTTGCTCCTTGCTTTTTTAATTCTTCCAAAGCCACAGAAATCCTTTGCTGATACGCTTTGTAATCCTGCTTGTAGCTTCCGGCGATTTTTGCCGCAGCAGCATTGTCAGCAGGAATATTCCCTTCGCCGTAAATGTCAGCCACAAAGGCGATGTAACCTTGTTTCTGCAATTGGAGCGCTGCATTCTTCGCTTCGTCATCGATGCCTTTCCAAGCTGGCAATATTAGAACGCCGGGCAGTTTTTTTCCTGCATTTGAAGTGACAAGTCCATTCAGTTTCTGAGTTCCGTCTTTGTAAGCAATTGTTTTCAATGTCTGTGATAATGTAAGTTGCATTCCTAGAAATACAGTTAATAATGTGAGTGAGAGTTTCATATTAAGATTTTATTTGATTAATTTTCTTCTGTTTAAAGACGTTTATTAAGTTCATTAAAAGTACAAATAAACTGAATACCACGAGCTGAATTCCTACGTAATGCCATCCGCCCATTTCCCAACATTTCAGTCCGATGAAAGTTCCCAGTGCGCCGCCAACGAAATAGGAGGTCATATAAATCGTATTGATCCTGCTGTTTGCTTTCTCATCTAATCGATAAATTAGCGCAACATTTGTGACCTGGATGGACTGTACGCCAACATCAATGAAAATAACGGCGATAATAATAGAAATTAAATAGCTCGGAAACAGAAAAATAACAACTGAACCAGCCACTAAAATTACACTGGCAATCAGTTGTGTGTATCGGGAATCGCCTTTGTCAGAAGCTTTTCCAATCAATGGCGCAACCAAAGCACCTGCAATTCCCAACATTCCGAAAAGTCCAATCGTGTCTGAACTGTAATGGTATGGTTTCTCAATCAGTAAAAATGTCAAAGTTGTCCAAAATGAACAAAACACGGCAAACGCAATCCCGCCCAACAAAGCCATAAATCGCAGTTGGGGAAATCTTTTCAACTGATAAAACGATGATGATATTAATTTAAAATACGATTCTCTGAACGTCGGTTTTACACTCGGTAACTTGAAATAGACAAATGCCAAAGAGAAAACCGTGAATCCAGCCGAAAGATAATACACCATTTTCCAACCGCTCCATTCCGAAATATAACCGCTGAAAACCCTCGCCATCAATATTCCGACAAGAATTCCGGTGAAGATAATTCCGACATTTTTGCCTTTCTCATTGCCAGATAATTCTGCGGCCATTGGCAAAATGACCTGTGCTGCAACGGCCGTCAATCCTAATAATAAACTGAATAAAAAAATAAAATAGTAATTCGTAACCAAACCAATTCCTATTAGAACAAAAAAGAGAGTTCCCAGTAAAGTCAGAATTAATTTCTTGCGGTCAAGCTTATCGCCCAATGGAACTAAGGTCAAAAGTCCGGCGCCATAACCAACTTGTCCGAGGCCTACCATTATTCCCATTTTACTTTCGGGAACGCGGAAACTTTCAGCAATCTGATGCAAAATTGGTTGTGCAAAATAAATATTGGAAACACTGATTCCTGCAACGACGGCCATTCCTAAAACCTGAGCTTTACTCAGTCGTGATTGTACTTCTGACATCGCTTATTTTGAAGCTTGGTTAAGGATTTCCAAATCTTCGGAATCCAAATGTAATTTAGGCGCATCAAATATGGTTTGCAATTGTCTTTCGCTCGTCGCACTTACGATTGGCGCTGTGATTAGTGGATTTGCTAAGAGCCAAGCCAATGCAACCGTTGCAGGTTGAGACTGGTGTTTTTCTGAAATTCTGTCGAGTGCACTCAAAACTGCTTTTCCTTTGTCATCAAAATATTTCTTGATGCTAGCGCCTCGGGTGGTTTTTTCAAAATCTTCTTCGGTTCTGTATTTCCCGGTTAAGAATCCTGCGGCCAAAGACCAATAGGGAAAAGCGCTCAATCCGTATTTTTCCACTAATGATGCATATTCCGTCTCGAATTTTTCTCTTTCCACCAAATTATAATGTGGCTGAAGCGCAACATATTTTGGCAAATTATTTTTCTCCGACACTTCAAAAGATTCAATCAATCTTTCCGGCGAAATGTTAGAAGCACCGATATATCTCACTTTTCCCGCTTTTATTATTTCGTCGTAAGCAGAAAGTGTTTCTTCAACGGGCGTCACTTTGTCGTCAAAATGCGTATAATACAAATCAATATGGTCTGTGCCAAGACGTTTCAGAGATTCGTCAACGGATTTCAGAATGTGCTTTTTGCTGATGTCGAAGCCGTGTTCTTTGGTTTCTGAACCCACTTTTGTGGCGAGAACGATGTCTTGTCGGTTCTTTTTTTCCTTCATCCATTTTCCGATGATTTCCTCCGATTGTCCGCCTTTTCCGTTTACCCACCAGGAATAAGTATCGGCTGTATCGATGAAATTAAATCCACCTTCTTCAAATTTATTCAGAATATTGAATGATTCTTTCTCGTCCAAAGTCCATCCAAAAACATTTCCTCCGAAATTGATTGGAGCGATTTGTAAGTCTGTATTTTTAATATTTACTTTTTTCATTTTGATAATTTATTATTTTAAAAAATCCTTAACAGGCTTGATGAATCGGTCAAAAACCTCGATGTGCGGCAAATGTCCCACATTGTCGAGTTCCACCAATTTTGAACCTTTTATTTTTTTCTGAGTTTCTTTGCCAAGAATTTGATATTGTCCCATTTTCGCGGCAACGTCCGGGTCTTTCACATTATTTTTTCCAATCGCCGTTCGGTCTCGCGTTCCGATAATTAATAAAGTAGGAACATTCAGATTCTCAAATTCATAAACCACAGGTTGCGTGAAGATCATATCAGAAGTTTTTGCATTCACCAAAGCGACTTTTGGATAATCGGGAGCTTTTGTCCAGCCGGTTAAAAGATAAACCCATTCGTCATATTCCGGTTTCCACTGGTTATCATAATAAGATTGACTTTGATATTTTTTCGTCGATTCGTAATCCGCTTTAAGTTCGGTTTCGTAATTTTTATCGATAGCAGTGTAAGGTGCAACCAACTTCCAATCTTCCAGGCCGATCGGATTTTCAAGGATTAATTTTTCAACAGTTTCGGGATACATTAATGCAAATCTTGTCGCTACCATTCCGCCCATCGAATGTCCCAAAAGATAAATTTTATTGATTTTCAATTCATCCAAAACGGCTTTCGTATTCTGTGCCAATTGCTGAAAAGTAAATTGATAATCAGTTGGTTTAGATGATTTCCCGAAACCAATCTGATCCGGAACAATGACTCTGAATCCTTCTTTGGTTAAAGCTTCAACCGTTGTTTTCCAATAAGCGCCGTTAAAGTTTTTCCCGTGAAGCAGAACGATGGTCTTTCCGTTCGCTTTAGTTGGCTTGATGTCCATATAGGCCATTTTCAAATCCTGATTCTGACTTTTCAAATTCAGAAAACTGACTTTGTACGGATATTCATAATTCGTGAGCATAATATCCAAAACAGGCCGGTTTTCCTGAGCTGAAAGCTGAATTGATAAAAATAAAAGGACTAAGTATTTCAAATATTTCATAAAATTGATTTTAATGAATAGTTTCCGGTTTGTACTTCTGCCAAAACCAAACCAATCCGAAGAGATATAAAGAATGCAAAAGCTGAGATTCTATCGCGCTCCAGTTTTCGATGGACGAACTTCCAAAAATCAAAACGCTCATCAAAGCTAAACCGGCAAACAAACTATATTTCACCTGGAATCCAATTAATAATGACAATCCAATCAGAAACTCAGCAATCGGCAAAACGTAACCGAACGGAACAATCAGAAATTCCGGAATCACAGATTTTTCCATCGTCGTCACCAGCCAATCTGTGAAAGCCGGCAACTTTGGTAAACGCACCAAACCGTGTCCCAGTAATGAAACGGCGATTGGTAGTCTGAGGAAGAAGAAAATAGTTTTGAAGTCTTTCATAGCTTAATTTTAATTTGGTTCGGTAAGAATATGAACAGAAATAATCTCTCGCAGATTGGGCAAATTTTGCTGATTTATTTTTAGAGGTAAAATCTGCGCCATCTGCAAAATCTGCGAGAATCAAGATCACTTCAAACTTATGTAAGATGGCTTTAAAAAATCCGCCATAGGATTAGTAGCTTAACTTTAAAGTTGGTTCGATAAGAATATGGACAGAAATAATCTCTCGCAGATTGGGCAAATTTCGCTGATTTATTTTAGTAAAAAATCTGCCTTATCTGCAAAATCTGCGAGATTTTAAAACTTATTTCAAATGACTGTAAAAATCTGGCGTAGGATTCAAGCTCTTGTTTTTCCATTGGTGCCAATATGGATAAGTGGGTGGCACTTCACTGGCTTTATCCAGTTTTTCAACCTGTTCACGCGTGAGATTCCAACCGACAGCTTCCAAATTTTGTTTCAACTGTTCCTCATTTCTTGCACCAATAATGATGCTGGAAACAGTCGGGCGCTGCAACAACCAATTCAGAGCAACCTGAGCAACAGTCTTTCCAACTTCGCCTGCGACTTCTTCCAATGCATCAATCGTGTTGTAAAAAATCTCTTCCTGCACAACCGCTTCCGGAACCGGACTTCCGCCTTGCGCAATTCTTCCGTCTTGCGGGATGGGTTTGTTTCGGCCGTGTTTTCCGCTCAATCTTCCGGAAGCCAATGGCGACCAGATAATAGAACCGACATTTTGATCCAATCCCAAAGGCATCAATTCCCATTCGTAATCGCGGTTGGCGAGCGAATAATAAACCTGATGCGCAATATATTTGCTCCAGCCATATTTTTCTGAAATCCCGAGTGACTTCATCAAATGCCAGCCAGAGAAATTGGAACAGGCGATGTACCGGACTTTTCCGCTGGTCACCAATTCATCCAAAACTTTCAAAGTTTCTTCAATCGGCGTATTTCCGTCGAAGCCGTGCATATGATAAACGTCGATGTAATCTGTGCCGAGGCGCTTCAGACTTCCTTCGATTTGCTTCAAAATATGGAGTCGGGAAGAGCCTTGATTATTTGGACCGTCGCCAAAGGTGAAAGTGGATTTCGTGGATAAAATTAATTGATCCCGGGAAAAATCTTCGATCGCTTTTCCGAGCACTTCCTCCGACTTTCCGTTGGAATACATATCTGCCGTATCAAAGAAATTGACGCCGGCATCCATACAAATATTGACGAGCTTTTTGGCTTCGTCCACCTGCGTGTTTCCCCACGCTTTGAAAAAATCGCCTTCACCACCAAAAGTCGCCGTTCCAAAACTTAGAACTGGAACTTTAAGTCCTGATTTTCCTAAAAATCTATATTCCATTTTATTTAATTTCTTTTTTGTGATTATTAATTCTTTTGTAAAACACTTCGACTCCGCTCAGCGTGACAACTCAAAGACTTCTTCTAATTGTCAGGCTGAGCGGAGTCGAAGCTTTTATAGACTTTTCAACTTCTTCATAAATTCCATAATCGCCGGTCTCAATTCCTCAAACAATGGATTTTGTTTGTTCTTGAGCATCACTTCTGTGAACAGTTTTAGTCCTATTGCAAATTCGTTTGCCGTATTTTCATTATCAAATATTTTCTTGGATTTGATGACCTCAATTATGTTGAAAATATCATCGTGGTTATCAAATTCAAGATTTAAACTTTTCGTGCCTTCAGAACCGTCTTTCAGTTTAAGTTCTTTTAAATCTAACTGATAAGTGTTGTTTCTTTTTTCCATTGTTAAAAAGCATTTACCAAATTATCAATAGTTTTAATTTCTTCTTTTGAAAGATTGATGTCCATCGCTTTTGCATTTTGAACCGCTTGTTCTGCATTTCTTGCGCCAGCCAAAGCAATCGTAATTCCGGGTCTTTCGATTGTCCATCGCAGAACCAATTGTCCAAGACTTGCATTATGCTCGTCAGCAATCGGTTCGATTTTATTCAGAAGTTCATTGGTTTTATTAATAAAATCTGGCTGAAAATGTGGATGTCCGGCTCTGTGGTCGCCATCTTGGAATTTGTAATCTGAAGTGATTTTCCCAGTCAGTAATCCTCTTTCCAAAGGACTGTACGCTAAAATGGATTTGTTATTTTCTATGCAATACGGAACGGTTTCGTCCTCAATTCCACGGTTTACCATACTGAATGGAATCTGGTTGGAGACTAATTTCAAAGTTTTCTCGGCTTCAGCCATTTGTTGTGCATCATAATTACAAACACCGGCAAAACGGACTTTTCCCTGTTGAATTAATTTTGAAACCGCTTCGAATGTTTCATCAATCGGCGTTGTAACATCAGGCCAATGGATTTGGTAAAGGTCGATGTAATCTGTCCCAAGTCGTTTCAAACTTTGCTCACATTCGTAAATAATGCTTTCTTTGCCGGCGTATTTGTAAATATCAATATCATTTCCGTCGTTATTTTTGCTCTTCATTGCGAGAGTTCCTTTGTCGAGATCCCAACGCATTCCAAACTTGGTGAGGATTTGAACCTTGTCGCGGGAAATATCTTTTATCGCTTCGCCCACAATTTCTTCGCTCGTTCCCTGTCCGTAGATTGGAGCGGTGTCGATAGAAGTGACGCCAACATCGTAAGATGCTTTGATGGCTTCAATAGCTTCATTTCTGTCTGTGCTTCCCCACATCCATCCGCCGGCAGCCCAAGCTCCGAAGGTGATTGCTGAGATTTCTAAATCGCTGTGTCCTAATTTTCTGTATTCCATTTTGTCTCTGATAATTTTAAATTCTGAGTTCCAATTTCTGTGCCTTGGATTTTCTATACAAATGTTGTGAAAAATTAAAAAAGTCAGCTTGTACAATTAATTTAAATAATTGTACTTTTATGCTATCGTAATGAATTTAAAATTAATTTGATATTGTGAAAAAGCTGCAGTTTGAGTCCTTAGTAATTAGTAATTTGGAAGGTCATGATTATGGTCATCCATCACACAGCCATACTTATTATGAGATGGTTTATGTGTTGAAAGGGAATGGTAATCATCATATCAACAACATTATTCTGCCTTACAAATGTAGCGACCTTTTCCTGATTTCGCCTGATGACCAGCATTATTTTGAGTACAATAAATATTCAAGATTGATTTTTATTAAGTTCACAGACGATTATTTCAAAGGGAACAAACATCTTTCTCCGGATTCTTTCGCGATGAATTCACCGGAAAATGTAATGCGAAAACAAGTTCTTAAAGAGAAAAAACTCATCTTCACAGAACCTTGCAAAACGATTCTGAAAAAGACGATTGAAAATATTCTGTCTTACAACTGCAGAAAAGATGTTTCCACTTCGCCGATTGTATTTTATCAAATCCTTTCAATATTCGGATTGATAAAAGAAGCGACTTCCAAAATGGACATTAGACTGGATGTTGGACTTCAAAATAAGGAAGATGTGATTTCTTACATCCATCAGAATATCTATCAGCCAGAGACGATTCGAATCAAAAATATCGCCTATCATTTCAATATTTCACCGACTTATTTCAGTGCTTATTTCAAACGGAATTTCGAAGTTTCGTATCGTGATTATGTCAATGATTATCGGATGGCTTTGATAGAAAGACGAATGGAATCCGGGCAGAATACCATCAAGCAAATCGCTTATGAGTTTGGTTTTACGGACGAAAGCCACCTTTCGCATTACTTCAAAAATAAGAAGAGCAAAACGCTGGGTTCGTATAAAAATAAGAGTCGGAGTTTAGCTTAGAACCTGGAAAGATTTGTGCGAGATTACAGCAAAATTGTAATTCATTTTGTAAACACTTAAGTTCCATTATTTTTGAAAACATTAAGCAAACTTAAGAACACGTAAGCTGGAATTCTTTCATTATCAAATCTTGATTGAACTTAGTTTCCAGTTTAAATTCTAAAGTGACTTAAGTGTTTTATCAATCACTTTTTAGACTTCATCGCCTTCACTTTCTTTACAGAATTATCAGCCAATAATTTTTGATAATCATCAGATTCAGCTGGAATCAATTTAATTTTAGAATCTTCATTATGAAAAATCCCGAATCCATTTTTCTTGGCCAAAGGTGACGTTTGCAAACAAGCTTGTCCTTTTGAAAAGAATTTCTGTTTCTCCTCCTCAATTTCAGAAGGCGAAATGTCATTTCGTTCCGCAAAAATTTCAAATAACAATTCGTCGGAAGTATATTTCAAAGGTTTTTTCGAAAGCTTTTCGAATTGATAATTGGCGATTGTTTTCTTCTCATTTTTCACCACCGGAATCACGGCTTTGGAAACCGGAGAATCTTCTGCGATTTCTATTAAAGTATTGGTGTAATTGGTGGTGTGGGGTTTCATTGAACTATACTGAATACAATTATTTTAATTTAAATGTCCGTGCAACTTTTTTATAAACATCTAAATTGTTTTCTTTATTTTCGTCTGCATCACCAACAATTGAATAATATCCTTTATCAGGATTTAATAAAATTGTTTGATAAAATAAACCATTATTATTTCCTTCAGCAGTAATCTCATAGCCATCCATATCGGAAATTTTAATCTTATCAATTGTTCTAATTTGTGAATTGTTTGCGTTTGGTAATTTTTTAAGTTTTTCAATACAAAATTCTTTGAAATCGGAGTTTATTTTATCATCTGTGTATGAAACAATCATAATACCTATCTTTCCGTTAGTAATGTGATTTTCACTATATATTAAAGATCCTGTTAACGTTTTTACAAGTTCATAATCTGTCCCTTCAGTATCAATCGAAAAATGTACGTATTGTAGAGGATTCTCAATTTGACCTTTATTCTTTTTAAGAGTAAATAAGGATTTTTTTATTAAAGCATTATAATCTATTATTTGTTCTGGATGGCTTCCTGTAACTATTGTTGTTTGTGTTTTATCACCAAATACTAAAATTTGTTTCAAGTAATTAATGCCATTCTTACTTTGATTGACATTGTATAGTATTGCATCAGAATTATTAAATTTAAGATCTTCCGTTGATACAAGATCCATTTCTTTGCTTTTCAAAGCCTCTTTTGTGAAAATTTTCCGGAAAGTAAAATAGTTTATTGGTGCATCAACAACAATAATTTCTGCACCTTTTTCAATATTTTGGAATCCGGAAAAACTTGTGGAAAGTTTAAAACCTTCAGGAGGGATCATTGAATACTTTGTTCCAGGAATTAATATTGATTTAGTCTGTCCAAAACTTAAGACTGAAATTAATAGTAAACTAAAGAGAATGATATTTTTTTTCATAATATTAATCTTGACTTCCGACTCTATTTGCAAAATTCTTCGACCTCACCAACCACAATCCCAAAAAAGTCAAAAATCCATTCAGAATAATCAATTCCACACCAATTCTGTAATCCGTACTATTGGTCACATACAGATTAATCAAATAAGTCAAAACCGGCGCAAGTAGCGTCACAGCCAAAATAGAATACTTTTTTACTACCGTAAATTTCGTCAGAATCCCAAAAGCAAACAGTCCCAAAAGTGGTCCATAAGTGTAACCCGCAATTTCCATTATCAGGTAAACAATCGACTTCTCATTGATGGCTTTGAAAACCATAATCAACGCGAAAAATACCACCGTGAACGTCAAATGAACTTTCATTCTCAGTCTTTTCTTTTGCTTCTCGGTTTTTTGCTGGTCTTCATTCAATCCTAAAAGGTCAACGCAATAGGAACTCGTTACCGCAGTCAAAGCGCCATCAGCAGATGGAAACAAAGCGGAAATCAATCCAATGATAAAAATCACAGAAAGCGCCATCGGAAAATGTCCGAGAGACAACGCCGGAAAAAGGTCGTCACCCATAATATTGGTCACATTACCAGTCGCATCTTTGAATCCGAAAAGGTTTGTCACCACTTCTTTTCCTTCAACAATAGTTGTCACAGATGAATAGCCGGCCCCATTTTGTATCGCAAAAAGATAAAGCAAACCACCCAAAAACAAGAACGCCAGATTCACAAAAAGCAAAGTTCCGGCAAACGTCAGCATATTCTTTTTTGAGTTTTTCAGGTTGTCAACAGAGATGTTTTTCTGCATCATTTCCTGGTCAAGACCCGTCATCGCAATCGTGATGAACATCCCGCCCAGAATAGTTTTCAGGAAAAAAGTTTTGGAATTGACATCGGTATTAATGAAATGCGTGTACTGCTTCTGCTCCAGAATCGAGTAGGCTTCACCAAATGACAGATTCAAATTCGATAAAATATATACGATGCACGCAATCAAACTCAAAATCATAAACGACGTCTGCAACGTATCCGTAATCACAATCGTTTTCACGCCACCTTCAAACGTATAAAGCAAAATCATCAGCAACAGCACAAAAGCCGTTACCCAAAACGGAACGCCAAGCGCTTCCAAAAGGAAAATCTGAAGAATATTTACGACCAGATACAACCTTGCCGTCGCACCAATCGCTCTCGAAATAATGAAAAACAAAGACCCAATTTTATGCGCTTCTACATTGAATCTTCGCCCCAAGTATGTGTAAATCGAAGTCAGATTCATCCGGTAATAGAGTGGAAGCAGAACGCCCGCCACAATAAAATAACCGATGAAAAACCCGATCACCATCATATAATATTCGAAACCGCCAAACGCATAATCGCCCGCCGTCATCTTCCCGACCGTGCCCGGAACGGAGATAAACGTCACGCCCGAAAGCGACGTCCCAATCATCCCAAACGCCACCAGCCACCACTTGCTTTTCTTGTTTCCGATGAAAAAAGACTGGTTGTCCGAGTTACGGCTTGTAAAATAAGAGATGACCAAAAGCCCGATAAAATAGGCAAAAACGAATAATAATAAAATAGTTCCCGGATTCATTGTTCAAATTTGAGTTGAACAAAAATAGTTTTTTTATCGCATTGGTGTGAAAATAATTATTTGGGCAGCTTTATCCGCCTTCCACTCCCAATCTTTTTTGCCGACGTTTTGTTTTTAGTAGAAATTAAGAGCAAGCAAAAAAGGATTTCCGTTCAAGTCGGGCTGCGGATTTCACATCCAAACACGTTTTTGGGCTAAAATTGACGATTTCAAAAACACTTCGACTCCGCTCAGTGTGACATCGAATACCTATTTGGTTTTTAAGCAATGTCAGTCTGAGCGGAGTCGAAGACCTTATTTAACCAAAACCAACTACCGCGTCGGAATCATCTTCTTCACAACCATATATATCAAAACCGCCGACAATGCTAGCACTGCAAACGATCCAATCCACAAACTGTCAAACCCAAATTGACTCACCACATAGGTTCCCAAAAACGGCGTGAAAATGAACGAGAAAGAAAAAGCAATCCCATTCAATCCCATATACGCGCCTTTGTTTCCTCTCTCTGCACGCAAAGCCGTAACAGTAGACATAAATGGCAAAACCCAAATCTCCGCCACAGACAATACCGTCATCGAGAGCAAAAGCAACGCAACGTTACTTCCCAAAAGCAAAATCAAATATGATAATCCAGCCATCAAAATTCCGATGAACAGGATTTGGGGAATCTTCAAAGTCCGCTCTGCAATGCCCACCAAAGGCATTTCCAGCAATACAATGATAAATCCGCTGTAACCCAGAACAAATCCAATTGTACTCTGGCTCAGCTTTGCCACATCCTTATAAAACAACGGAATCGTATTGAAAAACTGGAAAAAACAAATCGCAAAAATGGTACAAAGAATACTGTAAAGCAAAAACGGATAATCTTTGTAAGGTGACTGGACAAGCTCTTTTTCAACGATGATATGGGATTCTGACCGCTTTTTCTCCCTGAAAATTTTATTTCGTTTTCGGAAAAAGATAACGTAGATGATTCCGGCACTCAACGCGCCGATGGCATTCACAACGAATAGAAAATTGTAAGAAATACCAGATAACATTCCACCCAAAGCCGGTCCGATTGAGAAGCCGAGATTGATCGCCATTCTGTTTAATGAGAAAGCTTTGGTCAGATTCTCAGGTTTTGCATATTTGGTAATTGCCACAGAATTCGCCGGTCTAAACGTGTCGCTGATGGTACTTTGAAGGAAAATCAAAAATGCCATCATCTCCACGCTGGGAAAGAATGGAATGATTAAAAATATCGGTGCGCTCAAAAACAAGCTCCAGCTTTGGACGTAATATTCGCCAAATCTGTCCGTCAAAAAGCCACCTAAGTAGGAACCGAGTACAGATCCAATCCCGTAAAAACTTAAAACAATCCCTGCATTCTCCAGACTGAATTTCAGATGGTCTGTCATATAAACACCTAAAAACGGCAAAACCATCGAGCCGGAACGGTTGATGAGCATGACGATAGACAGCATCCAGGCTTCCCGCGAAAGCCCTTTGAAAGTATTGATATAAGAATTGAAAAGTTTCATATTGATTTCAGGCTGCAAATTTACCCAAAAAAGAAAGCCATCCGTAAAGAATGGCTTTCAAAATTATAATATCTAAAATTTAGAATCTGGTTTATGTCTAAGGCATTTTAAAACCTCTTGTGGTGATTCTTCCATAGGCATCTACATATTTCACCTGAACATTACCTTTGTAAGAATTCAAGATCTTCTCTACATCTTTCTGAGAATTGACCGGTTTCCCGTTGATCTCCATCACGATGTAATTATCAACGACGCCAATTTTATCCATCTCGCTGCCTTCTGTCACATTTTTGGCAATGACGCCGCTTTCCAGACCATAATCGGTTTTTACTCTTTCGCTTAAAGGTTCAAATTCGGCCCCAATTTTTTCCACAACGGTTAAGTCGTCTTTGCTTCTGGATGTGGTTCCGCCTTTCAGATCTTTCAGCGTTACATTCACATTGTTGACTTTGCCATTTCTTGTATAAGTTACCGCAACTTTATCGCCTGGTCTTCTACTTCCAATCGCTAAAGAAAGGTCGGAGAATCCTGAGATATCGGTGTTGTCAATTTTGGTAATGATATCACCAGGCTGAATTCCTGCATCCTGAGCACCGCTGTTTTTGGTGATCTCTGTGACGTAGATTCCGTCGCCGGCTTTTAGGTTTTTCTTTTCTTTTTGATTGTACGCTGCCACTTGCATTTCATTGGACAAGTCTAAACTTCCAACGCCTAAGAAGCCTCTTTGTACCAATCCAAATTTCTTGATATCCTCAACGATTTTTCTGGCAAGATTGGATGGAACTGCAAATCCATAACCTTCATAATAGCCGGTTTTAGATTGGATTGCTGTATTAATTCCAATCAAATCTCCGTTTACATTCACCAATGCACCACCACTGTTTCCAGGATTGATGGCCGCATCGGTCTGGATGAAACTTTCAATCGGTGTTCTGGATTGCTGGCTCAGGATATCGATGCTTCTTCCTTTAGCCGAGATAATTCCTGCAGTTACAGTAGAATTAAGTCCAAGCGGATTTCCCACAGCAAGCACCCATTGTCCCACTTCCGTCAAATCAGAATTAGCAAAATTTAGATAAGGCAAACCTTTCTCCTCAATCTTCAAAAGAGAAATATCTGTGTTGGGATCTGTCCCGATAAGTGTTGCGATGTATGTTTTTTTATTGCTAAGAACAACTTCCAGTTTGTTAGCGCCGGCAACCACGTGGTTGTTAGAGATAATATAACCATCGGGCGAAATAATAACTCCAGATCCCAGTCCTGAAGGCATATTTTTAGGTGGCTGCTGAGGTTGTCTCTGCTGATTCCCACCTTGCGGACCGAAGAAAAAGTCAAACATATCCGTTTCCGGCATTCTCTGAGAAGCCGCGCGATCCTGATAATTTTTTATAGTAACCACAGCGGGAACTGTCGTTTTGGAAGCTTTCACAAAATCATCGCCCACTGCAGATCCAATACCTGCGAAAGATGCTTTGTCAGAAGCTGTTGTGAAGTATGAGAAGTCTTCTCCATTTTTTTCTGAGCTGATATAATGGCTAGCTCCGAAAACTGTTGCTCCGGAAATAACTCCGGTCAATGCATAAGGCATTAGTTTTTTTAAAGTATTCTTCATCTTTATATACATTTCTTTTTTGAGATTATTGATACACAAATTTAATGCTAAATTAGTATGAACTAAAAACTTAGTGTTACAGTTTTAACGAAGTTTAACCAATTTTAAAAATTCCTTAATAGATTTCTGTTTTTTTTAAGTCAAATTGGCAGTTTTGCTTTGCGGTCAATATAATAATAGAGGTTTATTGTTATATCGATTGTCATAATCCTGCCAATTTTTGATTAAGATTATGACTCATATTTTTAGCTTAATCAAAGACTGTAATTTTTGGCAGAACTTTTGTTTTTACCTCTGAAAATAAGTCATATGAAAAATTCGATAAAAGTTGCTTTGGGATTTGCTGCAGGCGGTGCGTTAATTCTTTTAACACAATTGAGAAAGAAAAAGCAGAAGGAAAACAGCCAATTTATGGCGCCGGATGGGAATAAATATCTTAAAAATGAGATGTACAGAAGCGCCGATGGAGAGATCTTCAAAAATGGTAAAAAAGTTCATTTTGAAACACCAAAACATCTTTCCGACGCCAATAGTAAGATAGATTCCAGAATTGCAAAAAATTCAAGGATGAATGATCAAAATCCTAATAGCAGAAATGTTTCCTACCATCAGAGAGGTGTAAGGCATCATTAAAATTATCAATAATCACGAAATAATAAATTATGGAAACTGAAAATATTGTCGAAAGACTTACCAAATACGAATTTGAAACCACCAACGTTTATACCGGATTCCGTTCTGTAGGAGAGGCGAGAAAGTTTGCAGAGGAAAGAAACGGAAGATTGATGGAGGTCGGTTTTCTGGATGGTAATGATAATCCGGCAGAAGACGATTCCCAGAATCTGATAGCTGAAAACAAATACTATAAAGCATTCGCAGGACCCGATTACAGGATTTTGCATTCGTCAGATGAAGGATTTCAGGAAGTTGCTGAAAAGCTGAAGGAAAGAAAGAATGAACTGACGGAAAAAAGCCCGGATGAAAAATACATTTCGGATTCCGATCCTTTACTGGAAGAAGATCCTGTGATTATACTGTTCAAAGACCAAGTTCAGGAGATTACGTCCAGAGAAAGATCAAAATATCTGATGCATACAAAAGTGTACGAACTCGCTGTGAGTATACCAAAAACTGATTCTTAACCTATCAAAATTTTTGTAAGATGGCGGCTACAAAAAAGTATTCCGAAAAAGCTCAGGATAAAGTGGGCGAAGTAATGCACGAATTCAAGGAAGGGAAATTGAAATCCGGTTCCGGAAAGAAAGTGACCAGCAAGAAACAGGCGGTCGCGATAGGAATCTCCGAGGCTAGGGAAAAAGGTCTTAAAGTCCCGACAGAGAAAAAATCAAAGTAAAAAAGATCCGGTTTTGAAAGCCGGATTTTTTATGTTTTAAGCCCAGAGTTCAAAAATTTAGTGATTTGGAATGATTTGAAATTTATTAATAACTTTGCAGCCTTATGCCAGAAGCTATTTTTCAACCCAAAACCGTTGCGTTTCACACACTTGGCTGCAAACTCAATTTTGCAGAAACATCTACTATTGCCCGACAATTGACAGATGCCGGCTATCAGAAAGTCAATTTTGATGAGCCTGCCAGCGTCTACATTATTAATACCTGTTCTGTGACAGAGAATGCAGACAGGGAATGCAAGCTGCACGTAAAGCGCGCTGCAAAGGCAAATCCATGTGGCTTGGTCGCTATTATTGGATGCTATGCACAGTTGAAGCCAGAAGAGATCTCTGCAATTACGGGTGTGGATCTTGTTTTAGGTGCAAAAGAAAAATTCAATATTCTGAGTTATCTTGATGATCTTGAAAAGTCTGAAAGCAGGGCAGAAATCCATTCCTGTGAGATAGATGAAGCTGACTTTTTCGTCGGTTCGTATTCGATTGGCGACAGAACGAGGGCTTTTCTCAAAGTTCAGGACGGCTGTGACTACAAATGTACTTACTGCACAATTCCTTTAGCCAGAGGGATTTCCAGATCTGATACCATCAATAATGTGGTTGAAAATGCTAAGGAAATTGCTGCACGGGATATTAAGGAAATTGTTTTAACGGGCGTCAATATCGGAGATTATGGAAAGGGCGAATTCGGAAATAAAAAACACGAACATACCTTTCTGGATTTGATTTCTGAACTGGATAAAGTAGAAGGCATCGAAAGAATCAGAATTTCTTCTATAGAGCCCAATCTTCTTAAAGACGAGAGTATAGAACTGGTCTCCATAAGCAAGCGTTTTGTGCCGCATTTCCACATTCCGCTGCAATCCGGCAGCGACGAATTGCTGAAGAAAATGAAACGGCGTTATCTTACCAATTTATATTATAATCGCGTGCACAAAATACGTGAAGTGATGCCGGAAGCGGCCATTGGCGTAGATGTAATCGTCGGTTTTCCGGGCGAAACAGAGGAATTGTTTATGGAGACTTACAACTTTCTGAATGAACTCCCAATCAGTTATCTTCACGTTTTTACCTATTCTGAAAGAGAAAATACTGAAGCTGCAGAAATGTCTGGCGCAGTGCCAATTCCTGAAAGAAAAAGAAGGAATAAAATGCTGAGAATCCTATCCGAAAAGAAGAAAATGGAATTCTACAGAAGTCAGCTGGGAAAAAGGCTGAGCGTTCTCTGGGAACATGAAAATAAGAACGATCTGATGTTCGGTTTTACAGAAAATTACGTCAGAGTTTCCAAAACTTTTGATGAGAAATCGATCAATCAGACAGAAACAATTATTCTCGATAAAATCCTGGAAGACGGAAGTGTTTCTATAAAAGAAAAGCAGTTTCAGGATTTTCTGGCAAACGTTTAATTTGAAAGAAAATAAAGCAAAATAAAAGCGGACTATTATTTAAAATAGTCCGCTTTTTATATTTAAAATAGAATTAGTATTCTGTCGAAAGCCTTGCTCTGGTATTATAAACCTGAAAGTTGAATACGAAACTTCGGTTATTATAACTGGCGCCGTAGATGTTATTGTCTCTTGCAAATGCCGCTCTGGACGGAACTATAATGATACCCTGCATATTGTAATCCGCAGACTCTGGTAGGTCGAAAGATTTAAAATATTTGAGAGCTTCCTGAAGACCTTCGATTTCAAAGAAGGTTTTGTCGTAAGTCGTACCATTGGTGTCATTGTATGACTTCACTACAGATGGTTTTACGTAAAAGTATGCGGGATCTTTTAGTAGATTTCCTGTCGCAACACTATTACTGAAAATGGATTCGCTTGAAAACACCATCTTGCCGTCAACCTTCGTAGAGACGTAGCTCTTTACAATCTGCATAATGTTGATGACATCTGTACTGCCAATTTCTTTTTCTGGAGTTGGTTGGGCATTGGGTCTGATGATATAAATAACACCTGATGGCAAAGTTTTGTACTCATATTCAATAAGTTTTTTCTCATTGTCATCAGTCGTAATAGTGCTGTCAAAAGCCGTGATTACGCCTTTACTATTAAGATAATTTTTGGTCATAAAATCTATCGCAGCGGCATCATCATAGGTTTTCTGTTCTTCCACAGTCAGTACTACGGTTTCATCCACAACTTCATCATCATCTTTCTTACAACCCTGCAGTACAACTACGGAAAGAGCAAATCCTAAAAGTATTTTTTTCATTTTTTTATTTTAATCTTAAATTGCGATTAATTTTTAACGTGACAAAAGTATAAAAAATTATGAGAATAGATAAATTTTTGTGGAGTGTAAGATTTTATAAGACAAGAACTATCGCTACAGAAGAGATAAAAAAGAACAGAGTCAGCATCGGAGCCAATGTTGTAAAGTCTTCCAAAGAAGTAAAAGCTGGTGACGTCATCAAGATCAGAAAAAATCAGATTGAATATAAAATTAAAGCCATCGATATCCCTAAAAGCAGAGTAGGAGCCAAACTTGTAGCCCTGTATGTAGTGGATATGACAGAAAAAGATCAATACGATATCCTGAGAATGAGAAAAGAATCTCAGGATTTCTACAGACAGAAAGGCGTGGGAAGACCTACCAAAAAAGACCGTAGAGATATGGATGATTATGTGGATGATGATGCTTCCGAAGACATGGAAAATGACGATTGGGATGCATTCTTCAAAGAAAATAAAGAAGAGGAGAACTAAATATTCAGTTTCTCTGCAATTTCGGTGGAGATTTCTGCCGCTGTTTTCAAATCTGTATCGATGGTGTAATGCGCTTTGGAATAAAAGGGATTTCTTTCAAAAAGATGTTTTGCGATGAACTCCGGTATGTCTGAATCATCAAGTTTAGAAATCAGCGGTCGCGCATTTTTCTGAAGAAGGACGCGCTGTGTAAGGGTGTTGACGGAAGCTCGCAGAAAGATGCTTTTTGATTTTTCGTT
>Ga0256410_1000843_pt1 | contig 26495 bp, 18 predicted proteins | sample PhyWR1_FD_185983 | JGI IMG/M metagenome (GOLD analysis project Ga0256410, IMG submission 185983) | Leaf surface microbial communities from wheat plants in UC Gill Tract Community Farm, Albany, California, United States - DLSL W.R1 | ecosystem: Host-associated > Plants > Phyllosphere >... | reverse complement strand
CATGGCGTAGGCCAATGAGACCATCGCTGCAAAACTTGTTGCGAGCTTTTCGAAGCGCGTACGGGGGCGAAGTGCAGTCCCGAGTGAGCGAAACGAACAGCTTAAGCAGTTGTTATAATTTTGCGTAAAGGACAAGAGAATAGTCTCCACTTTTGCTTTTGTAAGGTCGCCCTAGCGTCGAAAAACCAAACTGGCTAAACAGGTAATGCATAGAATCATTATTTTCACGTGTAGTGGCAAAGCATGACTTACCAACTAGGGATTCTATAATAACTTCCATTAAAATACGCCCATAACCTTTGCCTCTAACCGCACTCGATACGTACAACCAGCCTAGCTCATATTGATACTTGCCTTCATTTGGAGCGTTAGATTTCTCAAAGACACCAGCTTTATACATAGCATCAGGATTTTTAATTGCACCAACGGCAACACACTTGCCGTCATTGATAAAGATGAGTTTTTCTGCGCGCTGGATTCGCTGTCTCAGACCGACCAGCGAAACCTCTCCACCATCCGAGACTAGAGTCTCAAACGTTTTAAGCTCATCGCTGGTACAGTCTCTAGGGGCTTTGGCTATTTTTTCCATGCTCAGGTTTCATATGGTTTATTAATGTGCGGGCTTTAATCCGCTCCAGTGTACACATCGGACAATTTGAATTATTTCTATGGTCAAATGCATAGGAGTGGTTACTTAACTATGCCTTTAACCATGGCCATTACGGTAACTCCCTCAGGTGGTAGCTCTTCTTCCGTAGAGCGCCAACGAGTTGCATCCGCCGTGACCCATGTCTTTGGTTCTCTACGTTCTTTTTGAACCCACGCAGCTCTGAAATATAAACGAAGAACGATACAGGCAACGGAGTTCATGAATCTAAATCGAGAATCATTAACGGAATGGTTTAAGTCTTTTGGACGGTCAGCTTTGAAGTATTTACAGTACCCTTTAATCTTTTCAGTTTGAAAAGACAAACCATGCTTTGAGTGTGCAAATTCATTTCGAATTTTTCTGATCAGACTAATTTCCTGGTATTCGAATTCGTCAATAAGACCCAGAGCATAGCAAGCTTCTATTTTTGAGGAGAACGAACCTAGTGGTGCGTTGCCTTCAGTCAGTAACTTATTGGATGGCTTGCCAGCAACGAAGAATGCTTTAAGAGTTTCGAGAAGTTTTTCATCAATTAGCGCTGCTCCTACCAGTGGAAGCCCGCGATCGGTTTCTCTCTTCAGTTCCTCAACGAACCTGGCTAGATCCTCTGCGTGATCAAATCTCATGGACGCAACCCAAAACCTTGACTTTTGTTAAACGACATGCCATGTCGTATCTTTTGTCGCAATCGCGTGTCACTTAACACTCCTTGTTGTCCTGTAAGTCCTTGTTTAGTGTAGAGGGTGGCGTTGGCATACGCGACCTTTCTCATCGATAAACACGACGTAGATCCTGGTAAAACCTACTGCCTTTTAGAGTCGAACGCAGCTTCCGTGACACTACTCACTTGCCATTAGCTTGTCCATTGTCCAATTTTGGATGGCCGTTGCCAGTATCCACTGGCAGTAATGGGCTTTGCTTCGCCGGTTTTGATTATGACGGGACCTGATCAGGTCGAATGCAAAGGGGGGGAAGTGGAGTTTGCACCTCAGTATTTTTCTTGGTTGACGAGGTGGCGTAGGTGACGAACCTCTGCGGCGTAACTCCTCGCCCTATGGACGTCTTTCTCCATTGCTTCGATAGCACGCTGGGTTTCTGGATCTTCCAGGGACTTTTCGACAAGGCGAACGAGCCTGAACAATGTCCACGCTGCAATGAGGACCAGGTCCTGCAAAGGCTCATCAATATACGCATCACCTACAGGTTTATTCCGCTGCTCACCGTGGTATGCCGGATTCTTCATGAAGGAGGGTGTGCTTCCCTCGCCAAGTGCGAGCAGGTAACCATGGACGAGACTATTTCGATATTCATTTAGGTCCTCTGCGGCAAAAGCTGAGGCCTTCAGCACATAGTTACATTTCGCGCTGAGTTTCGGGTTTCCCTGACCAAGCCTTTTGAACTGGTCTTCAGATTTCAGCTTTTCTGTAAAGGGACGAACTCCCTCTACGCAGGTTTCAGATAGAGTCCAGAGTGCTCGTTCTAATGTGGTCTCGAATAGGCCGTAGGCGACGATGAAGGCGCCGATCAGCCTCAGATTGTCAGGCATTAGACCCAAGGTATGTAGGCGAAGTTGGATGTCGAGTGATTCAGCGGGGTAGTCATGTGGCATAGAGCCCATCCGAGCGTGCTGGTTGGAATGGAAAGGTCGCGCTGCATTTAAATAGCATCGTACGATGGGCACCAGATTTTGACCGCGTGCTCAGACTACTGAACCTCAAGCTGCTCAGGGTCGAGCAAGTGCCAGAACCCCTCGATTGCGAGTGCTAACCTTGGGGGAAATGATGGTTACCCACTGCATTGACCATCAGGGGAAGGTTGCGTGCGGCAGAAACAACCACGATCTCTCGGGCACAGCCAGCCATCAAAGGTTCACGCGTAAAGCGTGCCATGCTCCCGAAGTTTTCTCTGCGAACACCCCGGCTTTGTAACAAACAACCTCCGACATCGTGGATGTTCCAGATTGAGTTGTACCTGACGATTTTCTTCAGACAGGTCCTGAACCGTTCACAAGACCATTTGCAAGGCATGATTAGCGCTTGTCAAAGCGGAAGATCTCAGCCAGATGATTGCCGTTCTGAACCAGCAGGTTAACTCGATGGTACGTGTTATTTATCTCTTAAATCAGGGGCTTGTGCGTCGGGAGGCTTTAATCAAAAGCGTCATCTCGGGTCAACATTGGTGTCAAGTCGGTGATCGGGTGAAGGTTACAGATAGGGAGATGGTTGACCTAAATTGCAGCAAGGCGCGATTCACCCGCTGGAGTAAATCTGAAGGCCTTGAGATTTTGTAATAGCCTGCTTCCATACGAAGCCTTGTGATGATAAAGCTAGATTTCGGATTGTCTAGATTTGACCAACCGCTAGGAGCGATGGAATTGAATTTTATTGTACCTCAACCCCAAATGCAGCTTGTGGACCCTCAAGCGCAGCTGATTATTCAGTTTCTAAAAGACGTCGGCCTGCCACACGATAATATTCTTGCATCGCAGAGTGACAGAGACGTTATCGCCCAGAGCCTGCCGCAGCTTATTGCAAACCTACCTGCCGAGGTAAAGCAGGGCGCAAGATACCTTTCAAAGTTTGTGGTGGGTGCGGGGATTGGTCTATTTGATTACGCCCTTAACTCTATATGGAATGAGGTGGTGCTTGATCTTCACAAAAAGGCTATCGGATATGGTCTAGACATATTCTATGATGCAGCTGTTGGTGGTAAAAGTAGAGAGTTTTATCAGTCTGAGGAAGATCTTAGATCTCTAAAGGATGCGGTTCTGCTAGATACATGTATTAAGCTTGAGCTTATAAGTGAAACTACTCATAAAAAACTTAAGCATATTTTGGATATGCGCAATGATATCGGAATTTCGCATCCCACAAACTACACTATCAATGCCTATGAGTTGCTTGGCTGGTTGCATAATTGTATTCATGATGTACTTAACGATCAACCTACGCAGGCTGCTCTACAAGTTCAGGCATTTATTAAAAATCTGAAGACGTATGTACAGCCACTTGAACCGGTAAATTTGGCTACGATTTCAAGTCAGATCGGGGCTCTCGCCTCACACCACTGTGCAAGTATTTTACGAACAATGTTCGGAATTTATGTTTCTGCCGATACAGATCCGCAAGTCCGGAAAAATATAGCTTTGTTAGCTGTAACGGTTTGGAATAATACTCTCGAAGACGCTAGGTATAAGCTAGGTTTTACTCTTGAAGGCTATAATAATAATCTTTATCGCGATAAGTACGTACTGGGAGAGCAGTTTTTTCAGTCCGTTGGGGGGAACGCTTTCCGTTCTAACGCGGAAAAAGCTGCGATTCTCGATGGGCTGCTGGACCAACTACTGGAAAAACACGATGGTTGGGACAACTTTCATCACGAGGGCCCAGTAGCTGACAGTATTGCATCATATGTAACAAAGCAGTCTGATATTCTGCCAAATATTTCTGTTAAGTTTACAAAGTTCGTACTAATGTGCCGAATTGGTAGAGGGGTTGACTATTATGGGGGCGTATCCCCTCGTGGATGTGTTTATTATGATAGGTTTATTGGCATGTTTGGCGACCAGTTTGCACCTTTGGCACTTGCTGCACTGACTCAATATGAAATTCAGGCAAAGCTTTCTCGTCAGGTATGTCGTAAACAAGCTTGCGCAGCTCTTCAAGTATTAAAGGCTGGGGTGGTGAATCAACGCCTACTGGAATGCATCGACTTTCTGATTGCGAATCTTCCTGATAACGGAAAGGTTGTTTTTGACTCAAGGTTTAAAACTTTAAGTGCTGGCTATCTAACTTGGCCCTGATTTTTTAGATGTTTTGGGTCCACATAGAGTATAGCGCGAAGTTTCTTATTGGCGCTTGATTCTATACAGGATGCTCTGCAAAAGTATCCGTCTAGCAAGTTTTTCGAGAGAACGATGCGGGTTGAATGCCTGCGCAAACTTGATTCTTGATGGGCACAACTTTTCACTAAAACTAGTAGCAATGTGCAGAATTTGCATATTGCTACAGATTATGCTCAGCCAGTCTCCGGTGGTCTGAGGCCTCTTACGCATCTGGCTAAATATAATTTAGCTATTTCTACTTAAAAGCGTCTATTTCCTGCCCGACACGGTATAGCAGCTCAGCTACCTCCAGTGTTCCGTCGTCTCTAGCTGCCGCGAGAATAAGCACTGTGGGTAACTCGACCCCGATATGAGCACAGATTCCACGTAGGACTGTCAGTGAGGGGGCGCGCTTTCCGAATTCCAGGTCGCTTAGATACTGAGCTGAAACCACTCCGTCAAAATGTGCCTGCGTCCATCCTCGTCTGATTCTTAAATCTCTGAGTACAGATCCCAGTGATGACTCGAAACTCATGACATGCCCGCCAAAAAAATCAGCTGGCATTAGACGAAGCATGCAGGTATTTTGGAATCAACGATAGGTGATGATAAGATATATCTTATGGGGTTTTTTCGTCTTTCTAGGTTACCTCCAGCTGCCAGGAGGGTCGTTGCGCACCCGTCTAGGCCGCGCATGGAAAGATGAGACGTGAATTCTTGTGTGCTAGAAATTAAGGAGTGAAAGCGATGAATGACTACGTTCGAGATGCAATTGTGAGGCTCAAGGGGGACGCCTTAGGTGTTGAATTTACAGGGTTCATCTCCAACGCTCGTCTGCCCAGCCCACCCGCACTCGAAGGTGAAATTTGGCATCACATTCACGCAGATACCTCTGGACAGTACGCTGACGGCCACAGGATAAAGACATCCCCTATTATAGAAATTCATGCTGTTGGCAACAGTTTATGGGTCGAAACAGAGGCCCACAGTCGCTACGGAGTTCTGTCATTCGCTCCACTCGGATGGATATATTTTAGTCGTATGTATCGAACAACTGACCGACTTGATCCAATGCCTGATGGAACCCCGATATTCGATATGAGCCATTTAGTGGCCGATTCGGGGATGCCGGTACCCGGCATTTCAAAGAGGTCTTTAGAAAGACGAGTTAAGCCTGAATGCACGATTTCGAAATTCAAGTCTAGGGTAAAGCAACATCTCCGCCCTGCGCTGGATCAGGATTACCTAACGCGCATGAACGATCATGCCGAAGAATGTAGAGAGGTACTGAAGCGCGGCGGTGTACGGTTAATAAATCATGAGTGATTTTGCTTCGCTGCGTTTAAGCCATCTCATCGCACTTATTAGGATTATCTTCTAGGAAACTAATCGATGCATGCTAAACATATTTCTGACCTTCTAGAGCGTTTTCCTGACGCATTCGCTGTCCCTGTCCAAAGTTTAGAATGTGGTGATGGATGGTATTCAATTATCGAAACGCTATGCTCGTGCTTGAGCAATTTAAACCAGGGCGAAACGCAACAACCTGTGCTCCTGCATAATTTCAAAGAAAAATTTGGAAAGCTTCGAATATCGGTGGATAGCAGTAATCCAGAAGTCCGTGCTTGGATTGATTTTGCAGAGTCACTCTCTACTCGCACGTGCGAAATTTGTGGTCTGCGTGGAAGATTGATTTTTCTTGATGGCTGGCAGAGAGTTCGCTGTCCGGATCATTTTTATATTCCTAGTTATGAATGTTAACAGTATTAACGCTATTCTAAACTAGTCATAGAGTGACAAAAGTCGACGGGGGTATGATGCTTTTTCCAGTTAAGATGATCATGGCAAATGATCCAGCTGTCTCGATATACGCTAAAGCCTTTCTTGAAAGTCATAATGTTCGTCCGAATTCACCTGTGCCGTTGTATGTTTTGAAATCTTTGATTTCTTCTCCGCGCTTATTTGATGTGTATTGGGATGATTTTAATTCAGCATATTGCGCCATTGCAGGCGATACTTTTTTAGATCAGTTTACTATGCTGGCAGATAGCAAGCAGAAGACATATGCGATCTCGTTTGAACAATGGAATATTTTACGAGGCAGCCATAAAGATCATCAGGACTTTGACGCCGGGAATCGCGACGTGTTAAAGATTCAAGTCTGGCCTTTCGAACCGCAATCTTTAAGTGCAGAGCAGATGCTGCTTGCCGTCGCAGTATCATATTCAGATGTTGAGTTGTTGGATGAGCCACGTTTATGCGGAGCCTTAAATATGCTCCTTTCAGATTATAATGTGGAGTGTTATTGGGAAAACCGAATTTATGGATAGTCTTCTAAATATCGGAATTTGCTTTCAATAAATATATTCTTTCGGAGGTGATACGATGATCACCTCCGAGGTATCTATGTTTTAATTATTTGGTTCTTGTTCTATGTCGTCTATCAATCCCACGTCCAGGCCATTCTCTCCAGTAGAACTATAGTGTGCAACAATGTAGGCTTTATACCTATTAACAAATGTGTCAGGTACGTCGTTGTCTACCAGGATTATCTGACATGGGACTTCTTTTTCCTCGGCCCTGGTCGCCACACTGAGCAGATACTCATAAATGTTTTGGTATTTCAATGGGTCAGAAATACCTTCACGGGTATCTTCCTGCACGTTCGTCTGATCTTGATATTTCTCTTTAGTCGTTTTGCCCAGGTATTTGCCTACGGTGTCTATCATCAGAAGTCTAGGGTGGTTTATTTCTGCGTCAATAGCATACTCTAGAAGAGAAATCATAAAGCCGACGGAAGATATTGTTCTAAGTCCACCTGATGTTATGTTCAGATAATCGCGATTACGGATAATGGGGGCAAAACTTTTAGGGCTGATGCTAATCCCTTCCTGTCTCTTAATATTTACTTTTTTTAGATATTTGCTGAGGTAATCTGCGAGAGTTTCCAAAACTTCGGCAATACTTGGGGCTGTCTCTCTAAGTTCAGAAAGACGCTCGTTTAATTGCTTAATTGCAAGATTCAGGTTTTCATAGGTGTCATGAATTTTTTGCTGCTGATTTCTAACGCGTATGTTATTAACTAGATAGTCGCGGGCTTTTTTGTTGGACGCGATTTCCTTAACCAGAGTATCTCGTTGCGTAAGATACGGCGTAATCATTGCTTGGCTTTCGGTGTCTAACATTTCTCTAGCGCGAGAAAGGTCAGAGTTGTATGCCGCCTGGTCTTTAGCTAAATCACGCGATTTAGATGACAGTTCATCAATAAGCGATTGTATACTTTTCTTTTTTTTCTGAATGGAATTCAGTTCATCTGATAAAGTGTCTCTGTTAACTCCTTGAAAGCTTTCACTGGCTTGCGTTGGCTCAATCGGCGTGTCGCAGACAGGGCAGGGGTTAGCCTGCGTTGTAGCTTGACCGATTCTAGTCTGCGCATGAATGATGCTATGTATTTTTTCAATGTCATTTTCATAGTCATTCTTTAATCGCGAGTACTTTTCGATTTGTGCCCTCGTCTTCACGATTTCCTGTGTTGCGTGTTTTTCATTCAATGATAGTTCATTGAAAATAGCTTTAAGTTCAGTGTGATTTTGAGAGCTGGCGACCATAGAGTCATTGATTTTTTTAAATTCGGCTTCAAGTCCACCTATTGTTTCATCTATTTTTGTAATCGAATCATCAATAGAGGTTTGGCTATCGTAACCTGTTTCTCTCAAGAATTCAGAGACCGAAGTATACTTGTTAAGAAGTTGCTTGCTTTCGCGACTGCGTTCGGCGATCTGTACCTCTAGCTCTGAAATACTTGAGTCCAAAACATTAAAAATGTACTTGATGACTTCACGATTACTAGTGGATTTTATCCAATTGTTTAGATCTAGGAAGCTTTTGCTTCCGACATCGTCTTGGTTGATGTACACATATTTGAAGAGGTTTCGAAAGCTCAGTCGCTTTACTTCAGAGTCTACTTTGGATGGTGAAACCTTAATTTTTACTTTTGGGAAGCCTAAGCTATCAAGTAAGAAATCAGAAAAAAAACCATCTGGAGCTTGGGTGTCAGTGAAATTGGGTGAATATTTTTTTGGAAAAAAATTTCCGCATTTCTCGAATACGCATGGATAAACTTCTATGTATTCTCTCGAGTCATAGATGTTACGCTTTATCGTCAGAGATACTCCATTGATTTCTAGCTCAAGAGCGGCATATTCAATGGAGGTTTTTACTTCATCTGATAGTTCAATGCTACTGGCGCCGAGTAAATAGTTTATAAACTCTAATATGCTTGATTTACCCGTGTCAGAATCACCATAAATAATGTTCACGCCTGGGAAAAATGGGATTGAGTATGTTTTTCTATAACCGACAAGATTGAGGCCACTAATACTGATGTGAGATTTCAATTTCAATTCCTTTTGAAAGCTTCATTTAGGTATGAATGAAGTTTGCTAGTTGTTTGCGTTTGCAAAGCTGAGAGGCTCTCTACTACCTCTATGGCTGAGGAGAAGTAGTTTTGGCAATCTTTATCGAGAGAGGGCGGTTGCGAAGGCGTCAATGCTTCGCCCGAGGTCGAGTAAATCAAGCTTTCTACAAAAGAACTTCCTACTGGGTTCAATAAGTATTTTATTGAGCTAGGGTCTGTTTTGTCATCACATACCAACATTCCCCGCGCTGCTAACTCTTTGATTAGAGCTTTAAGCTTTGATCGGTTGAAAAGAATGTCCACATTTGTTGATAAGCTCTCAATGGTGTAAGTATATTGGGAGTTGATTGGTGCAAATTTTTTGCCTGCTAATCTAAGTACTTCATTTATCTTTGATGGGTTTTTCGTAAGATAGATGAAAACCTGGATTTTTTCAAAGTCCAGCACTGCATTTTTCTTAGATGTCACACCTAGCTTATAAATTATGATTGCTAGCAATGAATAGTTTAGTGAGAAGTCATCGTCTATCAATAAATAGGGCAGAGCTTCGTTCATTGTTGTGGGCCTCTTTTCGCCACTACATCCTCAATTGAAGTATTCGCGGACCATACAATGTCAATATCTTCCTTGTTAGCAAGTTGATGAATCATGCCCTTTTTGTGGACACCATCTAATTCTGCTAGCAATGTCTTGAGGTATGACCCATCTTCGCTCATTATTTTTGCGTGGACGCGTTGCACGAACTGGTCTGGAGTGGTCTTGTTCGCAATGTGGTGTTCGTGCTCTTGGCGATAAATCTCTCTTACCTTTCCGTACAGTACGCTTAGAAGTTTTTTGTCGTGGTCGCTAGTAAATAGTTTTCTGGCTTCTTCTGCATTAAAGAAGTATCCCTTTGCGTTGCCCGTAATGCCTTCATGTACGTCAGCTATGACCATCTTTAGCACAAAAAAATGGTCGTCATATTGATTGTTATCTTTGAAGTCTCGTACTGCAAGAGGGGCTTTATATGCTGCTTCAAATTCTAAAATATACTTAACTACCGCTTTGTAGACTGTTTCTTCTTGACTTTTGGGCTTGCAGATACTGGTGTGATCTTCGTCTACTGCTCTTGAGTCTTTTTTCAAACTTTCAATTGCTAAAGCACTTTTCTTGTCAACAAATTTGTCATGCGCACCGTAGATGTATTTTGTAGGTGGTGGGGAAGACGTGTTTATCCAGTCGCGGCTGAATTGGTAGACTGCATCGCTTAACACATTCAGATCACTGAGTTGAACGTTAGAGGAGATAAAAGACGCCATGTTTGCTATTTTTGCCCCTGTGTGGGGGACTGCAAGGGAAATAAACCCTTTAACCGCTGTCGACTGGGTTTCCTCTAGCTGGCCAAGAATACATGCTTTTGATATCAGGCCACCCATGCTGTGTGCTATGACGATGACTTTTTCGTAATCACTGAGGTTGACTTCAAATTCTGTGCGTAGCAGTTGAGCGATTTCAGTAATTGGAAGATTTGTTCTAATGCTCTTTCTTGAGCTGAACAGACGAGCAAATATGCCTTTGGTAACACCATACGTTGTGGTGAATGTTGTGAAATAATTGAAACATCCGATATCGTAACGGTCGCTTAGTTGTGGGTCGGCCGCTAAGAGACTTGGAAATGAGATATTTTCGTCAAAAGACCAAGTTTCTTGGCCTCCTTTTAGTCCGTGCACGAAAATCACCGCGTTGGGTTTTTTCTCTTTTTTTACCCATGTGATCATGCTCATTTGGATGTCCCTTTCCTTAGTGGACCGCTGCTGTAGCCTCGAAAGGCGACGCGAGTCGACAGATTGATTGTGTTCTGCTGATGGCTTTTGCCGGGCTGCGCCAACACGCCACTGGCCAAGCGAAGTCGCGAGCATAGAGCTTTTTGGGGGCGAATTGCCATTAGGTCGTCAAGCCGAGAGCCGATATCTCATTGGTCGCTAGGGAGGAAAGAGAGGGGGAAAGATACGTGATTCCATCACGTCAACACTTTGAGTGATGGGAGTTGGGTAGTGTTGACCTGTCTGGTGACGCTTTTGTTTATGTATTTCCTTTATTAATCAAATGGATACGATAGTTTTTTGCTCGCAGACCTTAGGTCAACATCCTACCCATATAACTTTTGACTCATCTTGATTTCAATCATCCGCACTTGCGGGTTTTGGGCTTGTTCGGCGAAGCGCACCGGGTCGAAGCGGCCATCTGCGGTGCGGCACCCAAAGTAGCCGCTGCCCAGCTCCCACGTCAGGTCGCCGCCGTGCTCACGGTGGTAAGGGCTGATGCTGCCTTCGCCCGTGTCGTGGGCGAAGTTGCCGAGCTTGGCCCCTTCGTTCAAGGCGCGAATGGCGTTGGCGCTGAGCGAGCCAAAACTCATGGCCGAGATGTTGAAAATCGACGCCGAATACGGCTGAGTGCATTGCGGGCCGCCAACAATGATTCGAAAGCTGCCAGGGTCGCTCAGCGGAGCCGGGCGCATGGAGTGGCCAATAAACTCGAAGCCCGGCTGATACACATCAATCAACGTACCGAAGGGCTTGTCGGCACTTTCGTTCTTGGCGCGCGAATACACCAATGAGCGTTGTGCGCGTGAAAACGGCAACGCGTCACTGTCCGATTCCAACAGGTACTGACGAATCTCCGGGCGAATGGCCTCTACCAGATAACGAATATTGCCCAGGATGGGGTAATTACGTCGTACCGAATGAGGGCTTTGCAGCAAGTCGAAAATGCCGAGCAGGCTTAAGGCCAGTGTCACGGCGGTAAAGGGCCATAACCATTCGTGGTGCATAAACGGCAGGCTGGCGAGGGTGAAGATCACGCAAACGGCAAAAAACGCATAACGGCTTAACAGTGACAGGCTCATACGGTTTCCTGTTTCAGGCTGGGCTGTTGTGTGCAGCGATTAACAGCAGCGGGGCGGTTGACCCTGGCGAAAAAATGGCTTGGAGCCTGGAGGCTCTCTTTGGGGCGCAGGTGTGCAAGACAGTGTTGGTCATGTGGCGCGTTAATTCCATTAGCGCATAGATACATCTCCTACGAAACCCGAAGCATTGTGCGACCTTCTGTTGAGGACGATACCCCGTCCTGCGGCGAGGGGCTGAGTCAGTGTTCCGAGAGAATGAAGTTGTCCATACAGACAGTTCGCTTATGCGTGTCATCTGTGTCTTTGCGTGAGGCAAAAGACATGTGATTCTTTGTGCTCTTTTTCCTTGTTGGTTGATCCCCGTGACGGTTGTCGAGCCCCCCCCTGTAACGCCTAACACCCTTCGTATTGCCGCCGCGCTAGTGATCGGAGCTGACGGCCGAACCCTGCTGGTGCGCAAACGCGGCACATTGGCGTTTATGCAACCCGGTGGCAAAATCGAGCCCTATGAACAACCCATCGACGCTCTGGTCCGTGAGCTGGAAGAAGAACTGGCGTTGACCCTCGACCCTGCGAGTGCCCGCTATTTGGGCCACTTCTGTGCCCCGGCGGCCAATGAGCCGGGCTTTGACGTGCAGGCCGAACTGTTTCTGGTACCTATCAAACAGGCCGTGGCCCCTGCCGCTGAAATTGAAGAAGTGCAGTGGATTGATCCGAGCGGTGATGGCGGCCTGGTGCTGGCACCGTTAACGCGCGACCTGATTCTGCCGTTCTACCGGCGCAGCGTGCACACCCCTGTCTGAACCCTTCGTAACAAGGCGTCCTCCATGGTCCCTACTCATGATTTACTGATTTTTGCTGCCGCGTGTTTGCTGATGGTTCTGACACCGGGGCCGAACATGATTTACCTGATATCGCGCTCGATCTGCCAGGGGCGAAAAGCCGGGGTGACGTCCTTGCTGGGCGTCGTCGCCGGTTTTTTCGTGCACCTGTTTGCTGCGGCGGCCGGTCTGACGGCGGTGTTTTTGGCGGTGCCCATGGCCTATGAGGCGTTGAAGTGGGCCGGTGCTCTCTATCTGCTCTGGATGGCCTGGCAAGCGGTGAAGCCGGGAGCCCGTTCGCCCTTCGAGGCCCAGGACCTGGCCCCTGACTCATCGCACAAACTGGTGTTGATGGGCTTTATGACCAGCGTACTGAACCCTAAGGTCGCGGTGTTTTACCTGTCAGTGTTCCCGCAATTTATCAGCCCCGAACACGGCTCGATGTTCACCCAGAGCCTTGCGCTGGGCCTGACCCAAATCAGCGTCAGTTTTACCGTTAACCTATTGATCGCGTTGTTTGCCTCCGGCATTGCTTTCTGGTTTGTTCGCAACCCGTTGTGGCTGGCGGTGCAACGCTATGTGATGGGCTTTGTACTGGCCGCCCTGGCGATCAGATTGATGCTGGAACAACGTAAAACCGTATGATTTGGACCCGTCGTCATGGCTATAGAACTGCTTGATCCTTCCCGCGCCAAGGCCTTTCGCCAGTTGATGCTGGAAGCGTACTCGCTGCACCCGGAAGCCTTTGTGTCCAACCTCTCAAACCGTGAGAAATTGCCGCTCAGTTGGTGGGAAGGGCAACTGGATGATGAGTTGAGTACCGTGTTCGGTGCTTTTGTTGACGCGCAACTGGTGGGCATTGTCGGTCTGGCGTTTGAGCCTTGGGAAGACGCGCAGCACAAGGCCACGCTTTTTGGGCTGTACGTGCCGCAAGCGTTTCGCGGGCAAGGGTTGGGGGAGCGTTTGGTGCAGGCTGTCGTGTCGCTGGCCGAACAAGAGCCTGTGATCAAGGTGATCGATCTGACCGTAAGCGCCAGTAGCACGGCAGCGCTGGCGTTGTACCGGCGTTGCGGTTTTGAACAGTCTGGGCTTGAAGACAGCGCGATACGCGTGGGAGAGGATTATTACGACCGTGTGCACATGCGCCGGTTTCTCTCGCGGTAATAGTCAAGAGCAAAGGACCGCGAGCAAGCTCCTACGCCACGCGGGTCTCGCGCCGGTTTTGCGCAGCGGGCCCACGGAGCAAGACCTGTAGGAACGAGCTTGCTCGTGATCTGTTGATCTGGTTTTTGATCCAAGGGCCCCCTTAAACCACGCTGGCCGAACGCCGGTTTTGCGCAGTGGGTAACCCGGCAGGACCCCGGGTTAGCCGCGACACGGCCAGGGCTGGCCGATCGCGGCGGCCGACGGAGCAAGGCCTGTGGTGAGGGCATGCCGAGCCACAGCGAGGCACCGGGTAGTAGGGGCATGAGCGTTAGGCCACTTTGCGCTTTTCAAAGTGGCACGGCGTAAGGCCGGAACCTCAAGTGGCCGTGACCGCAGCAATGGATAGGCAGAAGACGAGGCGACACCGTTTTAAAGATCAAAAGATCGCGAGCAATCGAGCGTCGACCGGCTGCTCCTACGGATCACGGATGGCAGCGTTTGTAGGAACGAGCTTGCTCGTGATCTGTTGATCTGGTTTTTGATCCAAGGGCCCCCTTAAACCACGCTGGCCGAACGCCGGTTTTGCGCAGTGGGTAACCCGGCAGGACCCCGGGTTAGCCGCGACACGGCCAGGGATGGCCGATCGCTGGCGGGCCCACGGCGTAAAGCCTGAAGCTTAAGTGGCCGTGACCGCAGAAATGGACAGGATTGCTGAACGACAGCGCGGCGTCATTGACGCTTTTAAAGATCAAAGGATCGCGAGCAAGCTCGCTCCTACGGGGCGAACTTCACTTCTGAAGATGCAGGCACGAGCTTCCAAGATCAAAGCAGTGCTGTGGGATTAACGCACCGCGCTCACCCCATCCAGGGTCGAAAACGAGGTGTCTTTTGCCGTCAGCAAGAAATCGCGCATATACGGCGCGTCGAGCATGTCGGCCCGCACCGCTGCATACAGGGTCGCAAATAACCCTTTTTCCCCCAGCCGCTTGGCTTTGACATACCCCCGGGCGCTGTATTCGTGCAGCGCCCAATGAGGCATTCCGCACACGCCACGGCCGCTGGCAACCAGTTGCATCATCATGACGGTGAGTTCAGAGGTGCGAACTTGCGCGGGTTCGACGTCGGCCGGCTCCAGGAAACGGCTAAAAATGTCGAGCCGGTCGCGTTCCACCGGGTAGGTGATCAAGATCTCGCTGCTCAAGTCTTCGGGCACGATAAACGCCTTGTTGGCCAGCGGGTGCTGATTGGCCACGGCCAGCATGGCTTCGTAAGTAAACAGCGGCACATAGGTCAGCCCCGCTATCTCTTGAGGGTCGGAAGTGACGACCAAATCCAGATCGCCCCGTGCCAGGGCCGGCAACGGGGCAAATGCAAACCCTGACGCCAGGTCCAGTTCGACTTCGGGCCAGACATCGCGGAACTGGTCGATGGTGGGCATTAGCCACTGAAAGCAACTGTGGCACTCAATAGCCATGTGCAAGCGCCCCGCGGTACCGCCCACCAAGCGTGCAATATCGCGTTCGGCAGTGCGCAGCAGCGGCAGCATGGCGTCTGCCAGTTGCAACAGGCGCAACCCGCCGCTGGTAAAACGCACAGGTTTGGTTTTGCGCACAAACAGCGGCATGCCCATGCGTTCTTCCAGCTCTTTGAATTGGTGCGACAACGCGGATTGAGTCAGGTGCAACCGCTCAGCGGCTTCTACCAAGCTGTCGGACTCGCGCAAGGCATGCAGGGTTTTGAGGTGGCGAATTTCCAGCACAGGGGCTCCATGAGAAAAATTGATGCTAAATCAGAAAGCGTTGAGTTTGGCTCATGTTTCTGCGGGTGTCGATCATTGAGTCATCTCTTACACGAAGCCATGCGCCGATAGCCCCGACTTCTCACGCATCGCGACCTGGCCTCGAACGTAAAAAGCGTGACGCGTCCTGAGCTGTCGACATTAACCAGACTTCGCAGCAGGGAGTTGATTCATGGGATGTCGATTACGCGCCTTTTTCGCACACCATTTTTCTGCTGAAAAAACTACCGAAACTGTAATTTCTGACAGTAGCCAAGGCCATCTCTGTAGGCGCGTAATCACGTCAAACAGAGCTTATCCCCGACGGGGCGTCGTGGGGTTTCCTCTAGAAGATTCCTTCTCACACGCGGGGCTGGTCATGAAAAAACAGAAACGTACACCGTTAGCAGGCCTGGATGTGCCGGCCAAACGCCTAAAGCTGTTGAGTGAGGCTTTTCCTTCTGTTCTGGACCTGTCGGGTGCCACCGTTTCGCAATTGCTGGCGCTCGACCCGCACATGCATATCAGCGAAGCCCGTGAGTTACTGGAGCGCGCCAAAACCGTCGCGGTGGTGACGGCCCGTCAGTTTCGTGAACGACGCCTGAGCTCGGGCGTTCGCACTGCCTTTATGCCTGAGACAGGCGTCAAGGGCTTGTTGCAAGGCCCTACCTATACCGAGATGTTTACCCCGAACTGGGCAGAGATGTGCCCGCCCAATGCGATTGAGGCCACCACGTCACCGATTGCTTACCTGACCGACCTGTACCGTGAAGTCGACAAAATCGAAGCCTCGGCCAAAGGTCAATCCTTTCCTTTGGCGACACGCCGGCCAGATCTGGCAGGGCTGATGCTCGACCACACGGCCCTCAATCAGATCGTGCCGACGCTGACGTTGTCCAACGAAATCCTCGAGACCTCAATCAGCCAATTCCTTAACGAACACCACAATGGCATGGCGGTGGACGATGCCCTGCTGCAAACGCGCTATCCGATGGGCCTGCCTTACGAGCGTTACCAGCAACAAATCACCTACGTGCTGGGCCGTAAGAAACAGTCCCCGGGCGACGCGATTCGCTGTACCGACATCGACTATCCTTACTTCAAGGAGCCGGGTGTTCACTCTCTGCGTTCCGACGACGCTTTGCAGCAGGACACTGGCTTTGGGCCAGAGCAACAAAGCCTTCTACTGGAGGCACCGTATTTTCCGTTTGGTGGGCAAAAACAGTCTGACAAGCAGGGAACTGACGCCGGTGCGCCATTGCTGATTAACCCGCGCTCACGTTTGATCGAAGACGATGAAACGCGGGCAACTGATTTTTTTGAACGCCATTATGGTGTGAGCGACAGCGGCGAATTGTTTGATACCCAGACGTTTTGCCTGCGCACCGGGATTACCACCGACGAACTCGATTCACTGCTGTCTGTAGGCCCCTACGCGCCTACGGCATCCCCCAATGGCGGCGTCACCGAAACGCCGATCGATGGCGCTACGTTTGGTTCGGTGTATATCAACGGCGGCACAAGCCCGGCCATTGCCATTGAAACGCTGACCGACACCGCGACAGGGGTCGATGGCAGCGTTGTGACCGTCACCCTTGGCCATACCCTGGTCAACTGCACCCCGGACCGTTTTGACCGCATGAACCGCATGCTGCGCCTGGCCAAGTGGTTGAAGCTGCCTTTTGATCAGGTTGATCGGTTGTTGTGTGCGGCGCTGGAAGCCGAACGCGGTACTAAGCCCGCTACCTGGCAAATCACCCCCGATACCTTGCGTGCACTGGGGCTTTTTCAGAGCCTTCGCGAGAGTCACAAGGTCACGGCTGATGATTTTTCGGCGTTTATCGATGAGTTGGCGCTGTGTGGCCGAGGCAAGGAACCCTCGCAATTTGATCGGTTATTCAACAGCCAGGCGTTGTTCCCGGCACCGTTGATCCTTGATGGGGCGGCGTTCAACATCACGCCGGCCAACGATATTGAACAACGTAGAATCGATCAATTGTGCGTTGGATTGGGCATGCCCCATGAAACCTACCGTTTATGCGCCACGCTTATTTTGCAGTCTCAGGGGGGGGCATCTCTTAGCTGGTCCAGCCATGTGGTATCGGCGTTCTATCGGTTGATGCGGTTGTCGCGCTATCTGGGCTTGAGCGCTAACGAGATCGTGGCATTGCTGGAGTTGATGGATAACGGTGGGAGCCAACTGATTGCCACCGTGATTAAGCCTCCTCGTGTTGTCGGCTTTCAAACATTTGTCAATACCGATGCAGTGAGTACGTTATTTGCATTGTTTGACGCTCATGTCTGGGTCATTGAAGAGCAATGGACGATCGGGGAGCTGTGTCATCTGTTACTGCCGACCTCCACTGAAATGATTGCAGCGAGCGCTCTGTACAGCCCATTGCAGAGTGCCCTCCTGGTAATGAATCAGCAACTGGCGTCGGCATTAATCACCGACAGCAGTTTTAGCGAAGTGGGTGCAGGTGTAAACGTTCAGCAGGCCTCCCATCGCCGAAATGAGACCCCCATCGATTGGTTTGCACAACTGAGTGACTTTATCTACGGGGTAGAGGACGCCACCAATAAGGGGCTGGTCAAATATCTGGCAGGTGAAAACGACGCATCCTTCGAAGACGCGTTGAGTAGAACTGTGCAGTTGGTACTGGAAAAAAATGGTCTCGAAGGCTCAGACCTGCGCGCCAAGCTGGTGAATATGATCATGCGGGCCCGTGGTTTACAGGAAGCGCTATTGATGGAAGGGCTTGGCAATTATCTAGGGGTTATGTCCGATATGGCCAAGGCGTTACTGGGCTGGGTCGGTACGAATCGTGAGCTCGTGCTAAAAGAAGTTTTACGTGTAGGTGCGGTGGGTCAGGGGGGGAGTGATGAAACGCTGACGATTGACGCTGAAATGCTGCGAATAGTCGATGCAATGAGCAAACGCGCTGACCTCACACACCATCTTGACCTGAGCCCTGCGCTAGTCGCCTTGTTTGCCGAACATCCCGTTTGGTTTTCCCTGCCCGATAATCAACTGTCTATGCGCAGCTTGTACATGCTCAGTCAATACGCCTATATCGTGCGTGTGAGTGAATATGATGAAGCACAAGTACTGGATTATCTCTGGCTGATTAACACGGCTTGGCCTTCCCCGGACCTTCTGCCTGACCAGCAGGGCTATCAAGAGCAAAACGGCCAACGCCAGATTATTCGTAACAGTGCTGCTTATAAATTAGCGGTTATTTTGCGTTGGAGTGTGCGTGAGGTGTTGAAAGCTAGCGCTCATGCCAACCCCGAATATGGTGTGGTGTTTGATGTAAAAGAGTTGGCACTGTTGATGCGTATGCGTTTGTTTGGGCAGAGCGTTGGCTTGGACGCTCAAGCCTTGCTGGCACTTGGCGGGTTAACGCCAACCAGCCGTTTAAACGCTTATCGCCACGCCGCTGAACTGGCGTTGACCAGCATTAATGAGACCGTGCTGGGGAAACTGTCTGAGGAAGTCGGAAAGCCACACACGAGTACTATTATTGCTACTCGGGACTACTTGGTTGCTAATAACCCCAATGACCCCGGAACTACCCTGACCCTGACTTTGCATGACCTTACGGGAGAGCCCTTGGCTCATGTGCTTGTCACATGGACCACCACGATGGGGTCACTGAGCGTCATTCAAAATACAACGGACGAACAGGGCCGTGCGACAAACACATTGATGAGTGGCACCTTGGTAGGCGTGGCGCGAGTGGTGGCTGAATATGGGCTTCGTGAGAGTATCGTAGCCCCTGCGATCACTATCGATTGCGATGAAGCGTCACTGCATTTAATAGAAAGCACTTTCTCTTCGCCTATGGCTCGTGCAGACAATCAGGATACGATCAACTTTGGCATCACGCTGATAGATGAATATGGGAACAAGGGGGTAGGGCGATACGTTGAATGGGGGGTTACTGACGTTGGCGAATTTTTGTCCTCTAGAACGCTGACCGATGAGCATGGTATTGCGAGAGCAAGCTTGCGCAGTTCGGTTGCGGGGCCAACCAAGGTGATTGTCCAGTATAAAAATGGCAGCAGCCAGACGTTCGAGTACATCAGTTTTAATGGTAAACCCTACATTGAATATGTACGGTTCTCGCATGCGCTTGTAGTGGGAGAAAACGTGGCGCTTGAATGTCGACTGACCTATGTGGGTGGTTCTCCGCTAGTAGGCCGTGTTGTTAGTTGGAAAACAAATCACCCTGGGTTGATAAAGAATTCAGGTGTCACAGACAGTAACGGTGTTTGCCGTGTGGAGTACATTGCTCCTAAGTGGGGTATTACTGTACAAGTTTTAGTAGAGGTGATCGAAGAGGGTGAACGTATTATAGAGGCGGTTTCAGAGGTTGCTTTACAAAGGTCAATGCAAGATCCTGAAAAAACAACAATATCGACACGTGAGTATGTACTTGGCGATCCTAGACCAGTCGTAGCAACTTTAAAGCTCCTTTCACAGCCAGGGTCTGGTTTCTCAAATGCAGAGGTGATTTGGTTGGATGGCCACGGGGTAAAGTATACGACAGCCACTGACATCCATGGTGTGACAAGTTTTTCAACGAAGAACTTTAAGTTAGGGAGTAATACCATTGCAGCGCTTTCGCCAAGAGGGCTTCCATATGTTGGTTTTCGTGTTGAAGGTATTAACGAGTTTTCTTTTCAAGCAGTGCTGATGTCGCCCGATAGATTGCACGAGCATCCAAATTTTATTTCTGGAGATCATACCTATACGTTAAATGTAAAAACCTTAAATGATGAGGGTGAGCCAGTGGCCGGTAGAATATACTCCCTGAAGAATATGGGTGACGATCTCGCGCTGTTGGGTGTCACTGTTTCGGATATCGATATTGATATTGTATCGACGGTGGAAGGGCATGATTTTTCAATACGTGGGACCGTCAATAGACATGGGAGTTTGTTGCTTCGGCTGATAAGTGAAAGTACTGTGGCTCAGATGGATCTTAACTATACGTTAGGCACCGTGTATTATGCTGAGCGGAGTTGGTATGAAAAGAGTAGGGGTTCGCACGCTGTTCAATATAAACCTTATACGAGTGACCCGTCTAAGGCGTCTGCTGTAGGAGGGCTTCCATATTTGATGGCCCAGCGAGCTGTTGATGGTGTGATGGATCCATATCGTTTTGGAATTAATATTATATATGAAACCCTATCGACGGCTAATCCTCGCCTTGCCTGCCGAGCCTTTGTTTTTCGTGGTGGCGAGGAGGACGGGCTGAAGTATGACTATTATTTGCCTGAAGGTACTTATTCAAATAATATTTTTGAACCTGCCGTGCTTAAAGATGGTGTACTCGAACTGTCAAACGACGAATCATCTAAGTGAGAGGCTCTACCATGAATACCGCCATCATTGCAGAACTCGAAGAACAACGTCGTGACGCGCTGGTTGATTACTACTTGGGGCAGATCATCCCCTCAGCCGAAACCAGTGCCCCACCCACTATCATTACGCCAGAAGACTTGTACGAGTATTTGTTGATCGATAATCAGGTTAATGCTCAGGTTGATACAAGCCGTGTGGCGCAAGCCATAGCCAGTATTCAGCAGTATATTCACGCCATTTTTAATGGCATGGAGCCTGGTTATCCCGACGGTTTTGATACCGAGTACTTGCAGCTCTGGCGAGAGGGCATCAGTGAGTACAGCGTGTGGGCCGGGTATCAGATGATTGAAGACTATCCGGAAAACTATATCGATCCGGCGTTGCGGCTGATTAAGTCTGAGCAGTTCCAGGAGCTGGAAATGGACCTGGAACAAAGTCGGATTACGCCTGACAGTGTGCAAATGGCATTGATGAGCTATCTCAACAAATTTGAGATAGTCAGTAATTTGAAAATTGTTTCGGGCTTTATAGACCTCAATGAAAAAAGTGATTTTAGGCATGCCGATTACTATTTTATTGGGCGGCAGAATGTCGAGCCTTTCTCGCATTATTGGAGAAAAGCCGCTATTTCAGTAAAAGATGATACTGATCATGTGTCACCGACAGCATGGAGCGAGTGGAAGGCGATTGATGTGGCGTCGACGCCTGGAAGCCTTGTTCGGGCAGTTGTTCTGGATGGGCGGCTCTATGCCATTTGGGCTGAAAGTGGTCAGCGTCTGGTCGATGAGAATGGCAAACAGTTGGATCGGTACAGCTTTTATATAAAAATGAGCTTTAAGCAACTGAACGGTATGTGGTCGCCGGCTACCACGCTTTATGAAGGGACGGCTAAACATGCCTATATTGGGTTGGATAGCGGTTATGTATTTTATGCAACGGTCGATGCTCGTTTAGACGAGCCGCGGTTAGTGTTTTGCTTTTATGAAAAAAATACGGGCGGGCAGAGTGATGCGCTTGTTGTAAAAACCTATGACAAGTTGTTCCATGAATTCCCCCTTGATTCAGATGAGCAGAAAGCGTTAAAAGAGCTGCTGTTCACGGGGAGCGGTGCTGATCCGGCTCGTTTACAAAACCCGTTCTATGGTGCGCTTGAAGGTGATGGCTCCACTGGTTGGACACTAGAAAGTGTAGCGTGGGATAAAAACTCAAGCTATAACAAAGACGGTCAATTGCAATCGTCTATTTTGGTTAGTGCTTTGTTACACACTGATCCTGCGACGAAAGATAAATATTTAAATGTAGAGGGGCTGTGTAAGGCAGTATTGAATGATAGCAAGATAGAAAGGTTTTTTTTGACGTTGAAAAGTTGGTCGGATGGCTACTCAGGAGCTGTTTTAAAGAATGTAGGAGCATGGTGTGAGGGGGGGGCTGACGGCAAAGTTTATGGTGTTATTGTTGCTAATCTAAGGTCGGATACTGGTCAGGTAGCTTCATTCAATTGGACGTTTAATGGAAGGGATGTTTTGAATGGAAGTACCAACATGTTTTATTCTAAAGCTAACACTCATTTGGGTGTTGGCTATAGTAGTGAATATAGATGGCAGTTGCTTGGAGTGACTATGGCCGACTTTGAGAATATGACAGATTCTCAAATCGCCGCAGGGGCGGGTATTTCCATGGTCATGAGGTTTGGGGGTGAAATGCGCGGTGGGTTGTTATCACATAGCACTAACCACGCAAGCAGGCGTACTACATCAGTTTCTAGAGTCTTTGCCCTGACCCATATACGAATGAATGCCGGAGCACTGGAAAAACTACCGCTTGGGAGTTGGAACCTGCCTTTAAATGGTAATGCCTCGACCGGGGTCATAAGGTGCCCATTGCCTGACATTCTGACTGCCAGCTCTTATCTTGTGTTTGGGAATTCTGATAGTCGCGTTGGTGAGGTGGCTTTCGCTGTCACGTTATCTGCTCCCGCTACGACAGGGCCTCAAGTCGTGACTACTGAGGAGCGCGCGCAGTTTCTCGATCTTGCGTCATTGAAGCTGAACACGTTGCGTTATGTACGGCTGAATACGCTCATTGCCAAGCAGTTGGTTAAAAAAGCCGAATTTTCTGTTGAGGGCGCATTGAGCTGGGCGAGTCAGCATACACCTGAACCACCGAGTCCTGACGTAATTGACCGATCATTACAGAATTGGCCAACATTGGATTTCTTCGGTGCAAATAGTCGTTATTTCTGGGAGATATTCTTCCATGTACCTCATCTGGTTGCCCATCGTTTGCACACGGAGTTCGATTATCCCGCTGCACAAAACTGGTTGAATTATATATTCAACCCGCTTGTAAGAATCCCACCGCTTAATCCGCCATTGCCTGACACGAATTACCCGTATTGGGTCTCCCGTCCATTAACTCTGGCGGACACTCAATACAGTTTTGAACTGGACGGTGTGGGCGATCCGGACGCTATTGCTTACAGTACGCCCTCACATTATCGAAAAACGATTTTCATGGCGTATTTGAATAATGTAATTGCCCTTGGGGATATGCTTTATCGGCGATTGACGCGCGACACATTGAATGAGGCGAAGTTGCACTACGTGCGGGCGCTTTCCTTGCTCGGTCCTTTATTAAAAGGTCGCAGCATCAGCAAGTGGGAACCTGTCACTCTGGAAGCGGCTGCAAACACCACCAGCGCGGTTATTTCAGATTTTGCGGTCAGTGTCTGGAATGATCAGGCCATAAATGTGACCGACAAAGCTAAAGGGCAGCCTTGGTTACGATTGTTGGGCGCTGATGGGTTCCGGTTGCCGGTGAATCAGGTGCTACTCGATGTCTGGGAGCGCTTGGAGTCGCGGCTGAGCAATCTGCGCAACAATCTGTCTCTGGATGGCAAGCCGCTCGAGTTGGCACTCTTTGAACAGCCCGCCAATCCGACCGATCTGCTGCGCGCTCAATTGGCGGGTGCTGGCAGTGCACAGCGGCGTTTGGGCTCGTTGGCGATTATCCCGCCCTACCGTTTCAGGGCCATGCTGCCACGCGTGCAGAATGCGGTCGAAACCTTGATTCGTTATGGTGATCAAGTCCGTAGCTACATGGACATGCGTGACAGGTCTAATCAGGATGAGCTTCAACAGTCACACTTCTTAGAGCTGTCGGGCTTTACGAAAACGCTTCAAGAACTGGCTCTGGATCAGTCAAAGGCCTCTCGTTCAGCCTTGGACGCCTCGTGCGCAACTCTGACTGCGCGTAAGAATTTCTACGAAGCGCTTATTAAGGAGGACGTGTCTTTAGTCGAGTTTCGGGCCACGGAGAAGCAGCGTTCTGCGAAACATAGAGAGGAGCAGGCTCGAGTTGACGAGGCGACCGGTCATAAGATATCTGCAACGGTTCCTTCGATATTTGGTCTGGCACAGGGTGGGGTGAACACCGGCGGTTATTACGCTGCCATCGCGACAACAAAACAGGCCAGGGTTCAAACGAACTTATTTGACATTGAACGAACGCTGGTTGCCGAGCAATACCGTCGCCGCCGAGTGGACTGGGAATTTCAGGTTGATCAGACCTCATTGGAGATCGCGTCGATCAAGCAGCAAATAGCGGTGCAAGACATTGCGACTGACGCAGCATTAGCCAGCCTGGCCCAGGCGAGCAAAGCCCAGCAGCAAGCGCTGGAGTATTACAGTTTCCTGAAAAACCGTGCCACGGGCCCGGCGTTGTATCAGTGGTTGTTGAGCCAGATGGCAACGATGTATTTCCAAGCCTATGACGTGGTGCTGTCGATGTGCCTGAGTGCCGAGGCGTGCTGGCAATACGAGATTGGTGATCGCGATACGCATTTTGTGCCGACCAATGCCTGGACAGACAACTACCACGGGCTCACCGCCGGGGAGGCCTTGAAGCTGGGGCTGTTGCGCATGGAGTCGGCGTACCTCAATCGCCATGAGCGTCGCCTCGAACTGACTAAAACCGTTTCGCTCAGAAAACTGTTTGAACTCAAAACCAAGGACGCGCCAGAAGGGGTGAAATGGGAGCAGGTGTTGAAAACCTTTTTAGGCAGTGAAGGCACCGGCACGCTGCCGTTTAATTTGACGGCGCTGGCCTTCGATCAGGATTACCCCGGCCATTACTTGCGCCAGTTGGTCAATGTGTCGGTGTCGATTCCGGCGGTGATCGGGCCGTATCAGGACATTCGCGCCACGCTGACGCAATTGGGCAGCCGCACCTTGATGAAGCCGGACATCGACGGCGTGAAGTCGCTGTACTTGAGTGACAACACCTTGCCGGAAGGTGAGCAGGACAATGCCGATGGAACCCAGGTGATGAGTAACCCGCGAGCCTATCAGCAGATCGGTATTTCCCATGGGGTGGATGATCGCGGCCTGTTCAACATGGACTTCGGTGATGAGCGTTATTACCCCTTCGAAGGCACGGGGGCGGTGTCGAGCTGGCAGTTGCACTTCCCGCGTCATACTTCGCCTGAGCAGGCCGCGATGTTGGCCTCACTCACGGATATCATCGTGCATGTGCGGTACCTGGCCGTGGATGGCGGAATTCCTTTCCACAACCAGGTTGAAGCGTTGATGGATCAAGTTGAAAAGCCGCCCACTGCGCCAGCCGCTAAAAAACGTGCCACGGCGGCTAAAAAGAAACGTCACTGAACGTGAGCCGGGTGCCGAGTTCAGGTGCCTGGCCTTTACCTCACAACTTTGTCGACATGGATGTCGAGTTTCTTCAACCGATACCAGAAGCTGCGTTCTGATATGCCGATCAATTGCGCGGCGGCGGCTTGTACGCCTTGGGCTTGTTGCAAGGCGGCGAGGATCCAGGTTTTTTCGACTTCTGCCAGGGCGGCCTCCAGGTCAGGGGGCACGCTGGGGCCAGGGCTGAGCATGGCGCTGGTCTGGCTCGGTTGAGTGCTAAACAGGTACGGCGGCAAATCGCTGTCCTGAAGGGTGTTGCTGGTGGCTACAATCGTGGCGCGTTCTACACAGTTTTGCAGTTCGCGGATATTTCCTGGCCAGTGATAGTTTGCCATCGCCTGTAAGGCACCTGGGCTGAAGCCGGTGATGCGTTTACCCGCCGTTGCCCCCAAGATGTGGGCAAAGTGCCGCGCCAGCGGTGCGATGTCTTCCACGCGTTCGCGCAAGGCGGGCAGCGGTATTGGAAAGACGTTCAGGCGGTAGTACAAATCTTCGCGGAATTCTTTATTGGCCACCGCTTCCAACAGGTTCTTGTTGGTGGCCGCAATGACCCGCACATCCACCTTGCGCTCGCGGGGATCACCTACAGGTTCGATCACCCGCTCTTGCAGGGCGCGCAATATTTTGGCTTGCAAGGCCAACGGCATGTCGCCGACCTCATCGAGAAACAGCGTGCCCTTGTCGGCCTGTAAAAAGCGCCCCACGCGGTCAGCGACGGCACCGGTAAACGCGCCTTTGCGGTGGCCAAACATCTCGCTTTCCAGCAGCCCTTCCGGGATCGCTGCACAGTTGACAGCGACAAAAGGTTTGTCGGCGCGGCTGCCGTGTTTGTGGATGGCCCGGGCGACCATTTCTTTGCCTGTGCCGCTCTCGCCGGTCAGCAGAATAGTGGCATTGCTGT
>Ga0256410_1000813_pt1 | contig 27035 bp, 21 predicted proteins | sample PhyWR1_FD_185983 | JGI IMG/M metagenome (GOLD analysis project Ga0256410, IMG submission 185983) | Leaf surface microbial communities from wheat plants in UC Gill Tract Community Farm, Albany, California, United States - DLSL W.R1 | ecosystem: Host-associated > Plants > Phyllosphere >... | reverse complement strand
GCAGACAATTTTGGTGCATTACAGGGACTAACAATCACGAGCAACCCTCGCCGAAAACAGATCAAAAAACCAACGGCCAGCTATCTATATGCCAGGTTGGCGAGCATTGTTCCGACTACCCTGGGTCAAAATGATTCCCCAATGGTTGTCGGACAAGTCTCTACCTAAGTCAAAAATGGACCAAACAACGCTGATCCCCGTAGCGCGCGATTATCTAGTAGCCCGCGAGACAACGCATCAGGGGCAACGAAGTATTTGTAGCGAAATCCTGCGTTTTTAAGCATTAAAAGTCGTTTTCAATACATTCACGTCTGCAAGAGGAAGGTCACAGGGCCATCATTGACCAAATGCACCTGCATATCCGCGCCAAAACGCCCCGACGCCACCCTGCCATGCAATTGTTGCGCTTGTAACAACAAGTGCTCAAAAAGCGCCGCTCCCAGGGCCGGAGGGGCCGCCGTGGAGAAGCTGGGCCGCAAGCCGCTCTTGGTATCCGCCGCCAGGGTGAATTGCGAGACCAGCAGCAAACCGCCGTCAATGTCCTTGAGCGACAGGTTCATCTTGCCTTCGTCATCGCTGAACACCCGATAGTTCAGCAACTTGTGCAGCAATTTTTCGGCACTCTCAGGGGTATCTGAAGGCTCGACAGCCACCAGCACCAGCAACCCCTGATCGATGGCCCCCACGATTTCACCTGCTACCTCGACCCGGGCACCACGCACCCGTTGCAGCAGCCCCTTCATGCTTCTTCAGGCGGCAGGTCGAGCAAACGCCGGGCCATTTCGCCGGTCGCGCGCACCAGCGCGTCGGTGATGCCAGGCTCGGACGCCGCATGCCCCGCCTCGCGGATCACCTGCAGCTCGCTGTTGGGCCACGCCTGGTGCAATTCCCAAGCGTTATCCAACGGGCAGATCATATCGTAGCGCCCATGGATGATTACGCCAGGCAGGTGCGCAATCTTATGCATGTCACGGATCAGTTGGTTGGGTTCCAGGAACGAGTGGTTAGTGAAGTAATGGCACTCGATGCGCGCAATCGACAGCGCCCGCTGCGGCTCGGAAAACCGCTCCACATGCTGCGGGCTCGGGCACAAGCCGAGCATGCGCCCTTCCCAGCCGGACCACGCCTTGGCCGCGTGCATCTGGGCGATCTGGTCGTTACCGGTGAGGCGCTTGTGATAGGCCGCGATCATGTCGTGACGCTCATCGGCCGGGATCGGCGCGATGTAGTCCTGCCAGTAATCCGGGAACAAGCGGCTCGCGCCTTCCTGGTAGAACCAGTGGATGTCCTGCGGACGCGCCAGGAAGATGCCGCGCACGATCAGGCCATGCACGCGCTCGGGATGGGTTTGCGCATAGGCCAGGGCCAGGGTCGACCCCCAGGAGCCACCGAACAGCACCCATTTATCGATGCCCAGGTGCTCGCGGATGCGCTCCATGTCGGCGACCAGGTCCCAGGTGGTGTTGTTTTCCAGGCTGGCGCGTGGTGTGGAGCGACCGCAACCCCGTTGGTCGAAGGTCACGATGCGGTACAGGTTGGGGTCGAAATAGCAGCGGCTCTGGGCGTCGCAACCGGCGCCAGGGCCACCATGGATGAATACAACGGGCAAGCCTTCGGGAGAGCCACTTTCATCGACATACAGGGTATGGGTGTCATCGACGGCCAGATCGTGCCGGGCGTAGGGTTTGATCTGCGGGTACCAAGTCTGCATTGCGCGCTCCGTAGGGGGTCGGGTTCATCCCTGGGGGGACGTCTATTATTCTGCCGTCTGGCACTATAAACCCGAATTGTGCAATGAGCATGTCCTTGAGCGCTTAGACATGTGTCAGCCCTTCGCTCCCCAGGTAAGCAAGGCTTGGGATGAGGGCTTGGCAGTGGTGAGCGGGCTCGCTCACCACAGAGTTATTTCAACCTTTGAGACTTATGTAGATACCTATGGCTATCGGGGGCAAGCCCCTCCCACAGCTGGAACTGTATTTGGCTTAGGGCAAGGCCAACGCTGTAGATCCTCCCTAGCCGTAGCGCTTGCGTCCCCAGTCCAACAAACCTTCGAGCAACTGCTTCAATACCACTCGCGTCGGCTCAGCCAGGTCCGCGCGGTACTTGAACGGTTCGAACTCCTCCATATAGGTGCTCTGGCACAACTCCAGCTGCACGGCGTGGATATTCTCGGCAGGGTTGCCGTAATGCCGGGTGATATGCCCGCCCTTGAAGCGTCCGTTAAGCACATGGGTGTACTGCGTGTGCCTGGCGCAGATGGCTTCGAGCTGGCTGGCCAGTTCCGGGTCGCATGCCGCGCCGCTGAAGGTGCCGAGGTTGAAGTCCGGCAGTTTGCCGTCGAACAGGTGCGGGATCACCGAGCGAATCGAGTGCGCATCGAACAGCAACGCATAGCCGAACTCAGCCTTGAGCCGCGCCAACTCTTCTTGCAGCGCGCGGTGGTAGGGGCCCCAGATTTTCTGCAGGTAGGTCGCCCGTTCCTCCTCGGACGGCTCCTGGCCTTCGACAAACAACGGCACGCCATCGAACAGGGTTTTGGGGTACAGGCCGGTGGTGGCGCCGGCGTACAGCGGCGTGTCGTCGGAGGGTCGGTTCAGATCGATGACAAACCGCGAATACTCCGCCGACAAGGTGCTGGCCCCCAACTCCTCGGCAAAGTCATACAGCAAAGGGATATGCCAATCGGTGTCCGGCAGGCTCTGCGCCTCGGGGATCAGCCCGGCCTTTACCGCAGGTGTGAGGCGCAGGCCGGCGTGGGGCATGCTGATCAGCAGCGGTGTGCGGCCTTGCTTGAAGTTCAGAACGTTATCCACAACGGTACTCCTTAAACGATGGCATCGACGCCATGGCGCACGACGCGTTTATCCAGTTCGCCGCCCAACCAGTAAGCCAGGTCGGCCGGACGATCGATCTGCCAGGCGACAAAATCCGCGACCTTGCCCACTTCCAGCGAACCATGTGTGTCGCCCATGCCCAGCGCGCTGGCCGCGTGTTGGGTAGCGCCGGCCAGGGCTTCTTCCGGGGTCATGCGGAACAAGGTGCAGGCCATGTTCAGCATCAGGCGCACAGACAGCGCCGGCGAGGTGCCGGGGTTGAGGTCGCTGGCGATGGCGATTTTCACACCGTGTTTGCGCAGGGCCTCCATAGGCGGCAACTGGGTTTCGCGTAGAAAGTAGAACGCCCCCGGCAGCAGTACCGCGACGGTGCCGGCGGCGGCCATGGCGATGGCGTCTTCTTCGGTCATGAATTCCAGGTGATCGGCGGACAACGCTTGGTAACGCGCCGCCAGGCTGGAGCCGTGCAACGAGGACAACTGTTCGGCGTGCAGCTTCACCGGCAGGCCGAGTTGCTGCGCGACGTCAAACACTCGCGCCACTTGTGCCGGGGAAAACGCCAGGTATTCGCAAAACGCATCCACCGCATCCACCAGGCCTTCGGCCGCCAGGGCCGGCAGCATCTCCTGGCAGATATGCTCGATGTAGTCGTCGGCGCGGTCCTTGTACTCCGGCGGCAAGGCATGGGCGGCCAGGCAAGTGGCGCGCACGCTGACCGGCAGCGCCTCACCGAGACGGCGAATCACCCGCAGCAATTTGCGCTCGCTGGCCAAATCGAGGCCGTAGCCGGATTTGATTTCCACCGTGGTCACGCCGTCACGCAACAAACTGCGCAGGCGCTTATGGGCGCTGGAGAACAGTTCATCTTCACTGGCGGCGCGGGTGGCGCGTACGGTGCTGGCAATCCCACCGCCCTGCGCCGCGATCTCGGCATAGCTCACGCCTTCAAGGCGTTGCTCGAACTCACCGCTGCGATTGCCACCGAACACCGTGTGGGTATGGCAATCGATCAGCCCAGGGGTCACCCACGCGCCTTGCAGGTCGTGGACCTGGGCGTAATCCGCGCTGGGCGCCTGGCTGCGCGGGCCGATCCACTCGATCAGCGAACCGGCGGTGACCATAGCCGCATCCTCGATGATCGAGTACTTGCCCTGGGCCATGGTTGCGACGTGGCAGTGTTGCCAAAGGGTTTTCATCCGACACTCCTTGGGTTACAGGCTCGGCAGCAACTGGGCCGGGACCAGCTCATTCAGACAGCGGCTGGCGAGCAGTTCGCTAGCGGCGAGGATGTCCGGGGCGAAGAAGCGGTCCTTGTCGTAAAACGCCACTTGGCTGCGGAGGATGCCCCGGGCCTTTTCCAGCTTGGGGGAGGTTTTCAAGCCTTCGCGCAGGTCCAGGCCCTGGCACGCCGCCAGCCATTCCACGGCAAGGATGCCACGGGTGTTTTCGGCCATTTCCCACAGACGCTTGCCGGCCGCCGGAGCCATCGACACGTGGTCTTCCTGGTTGGCCGAGGTCGGTAGGCTGTCGACGCTATGGGGATGGGCCAGCGCTTTGTTCTCGCTGGCCAATGCGGCGGCGGTGACCTGGGCGATCATGAAACCGGAGTTGACCCCGCCATTGCCCACCAGGAACGGCGGCAACTGGGACATGTGCTTGTCCATCATCAGCGAGATGCGTCGCTCACTGAGCGAACCGATTTCGGCGATGGCCAGCGCCATGTTGTCGGCGGCCATGGCCACCGGTTCGGCATGGAAGTTACCGCCGGAGATCACATCACCCTCGGCGGCAAAGACCAGTGGGTTATCCGATACGGCGTTGGCTTCCACCACCAGCACCTCGGCAGCCTGGCGCAACTGGGTCAAGCAAGCGCCCATGACTTGTGGCTGGCAACGCAGGGAATACGGATCCTGCACCTTGTCGCAGTTCTGGTGCGACTGCGACACCTGGCTGCTTTCGCCCAGCAGATCACGGTAAGCCGCCGCCGCATCGATCTGCCCACGCTGACCGCGAGCCGCATGGATGCGCGCATCGAACGGCGAGCGCGAGCCCAGCACCGCTTCCACGGTCAGACCGCCGCACGCCAAGGCACCGGCGAACAGGTCTTCACCTTCGAACAGGCCGCGCAAGGCATAGGCGGTGGACACCTGGGTGCCGTTAAGCAGCGCCAGGCCTTCCTTCGCCGCCAGGGTCAGCGGCGCAAGGCCAGCGACCTTGAGCGCATCTTTTGCTTCAAGCCATTCGCCTTTGTAGCGCGCCTTGCCTTCGCCGAGCAGCACCAGGGACATGTGGGCCAGGGGCGCCAAGTCACCGGACGCGCCCACGGAACCTTTCAACGGAATATGCGGGTAGACCTCGGCGTTGATCAGCGCGATCAGTGCATCGATCACCACGCGACGGATGCCGGAGAAACCACGGCTGAGGCTGTTGACCTTGAGCACCATCACCAATCGCACCAGTGCGTCGCTGATCGGCTCGCCGACACCGGCGGCGTGGGACAACACCAGGGAGCGTTGAAGGTTTTCCAGGTCTTCGCTGGCGATGCGCGTGGAGGCCAGCAGGCCGAAGCCGGTGTTGATGCCGTAGGCGGTGCGGTTTTCGGCGAGGATCTGCTCGACACAGGCCACGCTGGCGTCGATCTGCGCCGATGCGCTGGCATCCAGGCTGAGGGTTACCGGCTGCTGATAGATGGCCCGCAGTTGGGCGAGGCTAAGTTGGCCTGGAATCAGATTTAGCGCAGTCACAGTGATGCTCCTTTGGAATTATTGTTCAGTGCAAATGGGGAAATGCTTGATGCAGCAAAGCGCTGTCCTTGAGCAGTGCGGCGGCGGTCGCGATGTCCGGCGCCAGCCAGCGGTCCTGCTCGTAGGGCGGGATCTGTTCGCGCAGTAAACGCCAGGCACGCTCGGTGCCGGCGCCGAAGCGTTGCGTTTTTAGAAATTCAAAAGCCTGGGCCGCCAGTAAGTACTCGATGGCGAGGATCTGAGTCACGTTGGCCAACACCTGGTGCAGCTTGAGCGCGGCATTGGTGCCCATGCTGAGGTGGTCTTCCTGCAGGCCCGAGGTGACGAAATTGTCGAGCGCCGCCGGCTGCGCCAGTTGGCGATTCTGCCCACACAACGACGCGGCGACGTACTGCACGATCATCATGCCGGAGTTGACCCCGGGGTTGCTTACCAGAAACGCCGGCAGGCCACTGACATGGGGGTTGATCAAGCGATCCAGGCGGCGCTCGGCCACCGAGCCGATTTCGGCCATGGCGATGGCGAGCATATCCGCCGCCAGCGCGACCGACTGCCCGTGAGGGTTGGCCTGAGACACCACGCGGTAGTTGTCCGGCGTGCCGAGCACCAGTGGGTTATCGGTGACGCTGTTGAGTTCGGTCTCGATCTGCTGGGTGGCGTGCGCCACCTGGTCACGCGTCGCGCCATGGATTTGCGGGATCGAGCGCAAGCTCAGGGCATCTTGGGTGCGTATGCCCTGGCTGGCGGCGATCACCTCGCTGCCGTCGAGCAACGCGCGCAGGTTGGCGCCCACCAACTGCATGCCGGGGTGGGGCTTGAGGGCGATAATGTTTGCGTCGAACGCGTCGAGCTGACCGCGCTGGGCCTCGAAGCTCATGGCGCCGATCACGTCGGCCCACTGCAGCAGATGATGGGCATCGGCCAGGGCCAGGCAGCTAAGGCCGGTCATGCATGGCGTACCGTTGACCAGGCACAGACCGTCCTTGGCGCCAAGCTCAACGGGCTGCAAGCCTTCGGCCTGCAAGGCTTGCTGCGCCGAGACAATGCCGCCGCGATAGCTCACATTGCCGACACCCAGCAACGCCACGCCGACGTGGGCCATGTGGGTCAGGTAACCCACCGAACCCTGGGACGGCACTTGCGGGGTGATGCCATGGTTGAGTAGCGCCAGCAGTGCCCGCACCACTTGAGGGTGCAGGCCGGAATGGCCGTGGCTGTAGTTGACGAGGGCCGCGCAGATGATCGCGCGGGTCTGTTCGTCGCTCAGCACCGGGCCGACGCCGCAGGCATGGCTAAGCAAGGTATTGCGCGACAATTGGCTGAGTTGCTCGCCTTGCAGCGATACATTGCACAGCGCCCCCAGCCCGGTGTTCACGCCGTAGGCGCGCTCACCGCTGCTGACGATGCGCTGCACGATGGCCTGGGCGTTATCGATCCGCGCCCAGGCCTGGGTCGACAGTTCGAGGACCGCGCCATGGCGGGCCACGGCGACCACGTCCTGCCAGCGCAATGGCGTGTCGCCGATGGTGATTTTTGGTGCCTGGGACATTGTTGACCTCTTCATATTCTCTACAGCTTTGCCGGCCTCATCGGGGCAAGCCCCCTCCCAAGTTGGGACAGTGTGAACCCGATCAAATGTGGGAGGGGAGCTTGCTCCCGATAAGGCCAGCAGCCTCACCACAGGATCTGGGTCAGACCACCGCCGCCCGCCGCTGAACGAACCTATCTACATACTCATCCGCCGGCGAATGCAGGATCTCGCGCGGGGTGCCGACCTGGATCAGCTTGCCGTCCTTGAGAATCGCGATGCGGTTGCCGATGCGCACGGCTTCGTCGAGGTCGTGGGTGATAAACACGATGGTCTTGTGCAGGGTCTTCTGCAGCTCCAGCAACTGGTCCTGCATCTCGGCGCGGATCAGCGGGTCGAGGGCGCTGAAGGCTTCGTCCATCAGGATTATGTCAGTGTCGGCCGCTAGGGCACGGGCCAGGCCCACCCGTTGGCGCATGCCGCCGGAGAGCTGGTGCGGGTATTTGTTTTCGTAGCCCTTCAGGCCCACGGTCTCGATCCAGTGCAGCGCGCGATCGGCGCACACCTGCTTGCTTTCACCGCGCACCTTGAGGCCGTAGGCGACGTTGTCGAGCACGTTTTTGTGAGGCAGCAGGCCGAAGCTCTGGAACACCATGCTGATCTTGTGGCGACGGAATTGGCGCAGGGCTTCCATGTCCAGTTGCAGGATGTCTTCGCCGTCCACCAGGATCGCGCCGCTGGTGGGGTCGATCAGGCGGTTGAAGTGGCGCACCAGGGTCGACTTGCCCGAACCGGACAGGCCCATGATCACAAAAATTTCGCCGGTGCCGATGCTCAGGGACAGGTCGTTGACGCCGACCACGCAGCCGGTCTCGGCCAGCACCTGGTCCTTGGTCTTGCCCTGGCCGATCAGCGAGAGCGCGTCCTTGGCGCGATTGCCGAAAATCTTGAAGACGTTTTTTACTTCGATTTTGCTGACAGTAGTCATTTGCTCGCCTCATGCCGTGGACGACCGTAGGCCTGGGTGATGCGGTCGATGACCACTGCGAGAATCACGATTGCCAACCCGGCTTCGAGGCCACGGCCGACGTTGAGGGTCTGGATGCCGACCAATACATCTTCACCCAGGCCACGGGCGCCGATCATCGAGGCGATCACCACCATCGACAACGCCATCATGGTGGTCTGGTTGATACCGGCCATGATGCTCGGCAGCGCCAGCGGCAGTTGCACACCGAACAGTTGCTGCCAGCGGTTGGCGCCGAAGGCGTTGATGGCTTCCATGACTTCGCCGTCGACCTGGCGAATGCCCAGGTCCGTCAGGCGAATCAGCGGCGGCGCGGCGTAGATCACCGTGGCGAAAATCGCCGGTACTTTGCCCAGGCCGAACAGCATCAGCACCGGGATCAGGTACACGAAGCTGGGCATGGTTTGCATGATGTCCAGCAACGGCATCAGCACCGAACGCAGGCGATTGCTACGTGCCGACAAGATGCCCAGTGGGATGCCGATCAACACCGAGATCACCGTAGCGACCAGCATCAGCGCCAGGGTCTGCATCAGTTTGTCCCATAGGCCGACGGCGCCTACCAGGAACAACAACCCAACGATCACCGCCGTGGTCAGCACTTTACGGGTGGCGTGCCAGGCAACGGCGCCGACGATGGCCAGCATCAACCACCAGGGCGCAGCGCGAAGCAGGCCCTCCAGATTGACGATGGCCCATAGCAGGGTGTCGGAGATGTGCCGGAACACATCGCCGTAGTTGGTGACCAGTGAATCCACCCAACCGTTGACCCAGTCGGCGATGGAAAAGGTAAAACTCTCAGGAAACATAGCGTGCTCTCGATCCAGTGGGGTGTGGCCAGGCGCCCGGCTGCCTCTCAGGGTAGCCGGGCACGCTCGACCTACAAGGCCGCGTCGATTTTCTTGGCAGCCTCGTCGCTCACCCAGGCGTGCCAGACTTCAGGGTGTTCCTTGAGGAAGATTTTCGCCAGCTTCGGCGACTCGATGCGCTCCTTGGCCATGCGGCCCAGGTTCTGGTTCAGCAGGTCGATCGGCAGGTTGACCTTTTCCAGCACGGCCACCAGTTCCGGCGCTTGCTCGTGGAAGGTCTTGGACAGGCCCACCTTGATACTCACGCTCTTATCCACACCGGGTTTTTCTTCCAGTTTCACCAGGTCGACCTGGCCCATCAGCGGCGTCGGCGACCAGTAGTAGAACAGGATCGGCTCGCCGCGCTTGTAGCTCGACAGCACTGCCGCGTCCAACGCCGGGCCGGTGCCTGGGCGGAAGTTGGTGTAGGAACTTTCCAGGCCGTAGCTCTTGAGCATTTCGCTGTTGTCCAGCTCGCAGGTCCAACCGGCCGGGCAGTTGTAGAAACGGCCTTTGGACGGTTCTTCCGGGTCCTTGAACACGGCGGCGTACTGGCCCAGGTCAGCGATGTTTTTCAGGCCCGGCGCCTTGGCTTCCAGCTTGCGCTTGGCGTCGCCTTCGACCACATAGCGCGGCACGTACCAGCCTTCGACAGCCCCCACCACCGGAGCACCGACGCCAACCACTTTGCCGGCCTTCTCGGCCTTGTTCCACACTTCGCTGCGGCCGACCCACTCTTCGGCGAACACCTGGATATCGTTGCTGCTCAGGGCATTTTCCATGGTGATGGAGTTACCCGGCAGGCTATCGGTTTTGCAGTCGTAGCCTTTTTCCAGCACGGTTTGCAGGATATCGGTTAGCAACATGCCGCTTTCCCAGTTCAGGCCGGCGAATTTCACCGGTTTGCCGGACTCGCACCAACCGGCCGCCTGGGTGGCGCCGGCGCTGGCCAGCAGGCCCAGGGAAATCACGGTGGTCAGCAGGGTCTTGTTCGATTTCATTGTGTGACGCTCCTAATCATGAATGGGCTTACGGCAGTCAAGAGGCATCCAGCCCTGTCCACGTCCAGTCAGGCCTGCGCCGCAGCGCGACCGGTCCCGCTTGTTTTAGGTTGTACAACGCTGCTCTGCTCAGGCGGCAGAATCAGGTGATCGGGCACGGCGGCGTGCCATTTTTTCGCGCACAGGTAGTACAGCGCGCCCGGCACGACCAGGCCGATGATCCAAGAAATATCCACGCCACCGAGCACATCCACCAGCGGGCCGGTGTAGAACTTGGTGGAGATAAACGGCAGTTGCACCAACACACCGAACACATAGACGCTGATCCCCAACAGGTTCCAGCGACCGTAACGGCCATTCGGGTCCGCCAAGGCCGGCACGTCATAGCGCTCACGGGTGATGCAGTAGTAGTCCACCAGATTCACTGCGCTCCAGGGCGTGAAGAACGCCAGCAGGAACAGGATGAATGACTTGAACGCCCCCAGGAACGAGTGCTGGCCGAGCAAGGCGATCAAGGTCGCCGCGCCGACAATCGCCAGCACAAAGGCCAGGCGCTGCCAGTGCGTAACCCGAAGGTGGCCGCGAAAGCCGCTGATGATGGTGGCGATGCACATAAAGCTGCCGTAGGAGTTCAAGGTGGAGATGGTCACCTTGCCGAACGCGATGCTGAAGTACAGCAGCGCCGCCGTGGCGCCGGTGCCGCTCAGGCCGACGATATAGGCCACTTCATGGCCGGCGAACTGACCGTTGGCCGACGCAGCAGCGAACACGCCCAGAACCATTGCCACCTGGGCGCCGACCACCGAACCGGCACCGGCGGCAAAGAAGGTCTTCACCGACGACGTTCGGCTTGGCAAGTAGCGCGAATAGTCCGCCACGTACGGGCCGAACGCGATCTGCCAGGACGCGGCCAGGGACACCGCGAGCAAGAAGCTGCTCCAACTGAAGTGGCGAATCTGCAGAAGCGCGCCCACGTCGGTCTGGCTCATCAAACGGCTGAACAGGTACACGAAGGCGATCACCCCCATGACACTGGCCACGCGCCCGATAAAGTGGATCACGCGGTAACCGAGCACCGTGACCAGCACAATGACGCTGGCGAAGATCAGAATGCCGACGCTGTCGCTGACCCCGAACAGCTGGCCCAGCGCCTGCCCGGACAGCACCGTGCCGGTGGCGGTGAAGCCCAGGTACATCAGGCACACCAGCACGATCGGAATGGCCGCACCGTAGACCCCGAACTGCACGCGGCTGGAGATCATCTGCGGCAGCCCCAGCTTGGGGCCTTGCGCCGCGTGCAATGCCATCACACCACCGCCCAGCAGTTGGCCGATCAACAGACCGATCAACGACCAGAACACATCGCCGCCCAACACCACGGCCAGGGCCCCGGTGACGATGGCGGTGATCTGCAGGTTGGCGCCCATCCACAAGGTGAACTGGCTCAAGAGACGACCGTGTCTTTCCGCTTCCGGGATGTAATCGATCGAACGCTTTTCGATCAACGGGGTGGTTGCACGCGTGTCAGCCATTTACTTTCAACCTCTGATGGATTGTCTTGGGTTCGCTGCCGATCAACGGTGGGAGAGGACTTGGCCCCTCCCACATTGGGTTACTTGATCATCGGGAGATTGAGGCCCTGCTCTTTGGCGCAATCGATAGCAATCTGGTAACCGGCGTCCGCGTGGCGCATCACCCCGGTGGCCGGGTCGTTGTGTAGCACGCGGGCGATGCGCTCGGCCGCTTCATCGGTGCCGTCGCAGACGATCACCATGCCCGAATGCTGGGAGAAGCCCATGCCGACGCCGCCGCCGTGGTGCAGCGAAACCCAGGTGGCGCCGCTGGCGGTGTTGAGCAAGGCGTTGAGCAGCGGCCAGTCAGACACGGCGTCGGAGCCGTCCTGCATGGATTCGGTTTCACGGTTCGGGCTGGCCACCGAGCCGGAGTCCAGGTGGTCGCGACCGATCACCACCGGTGCCGACAACTCGCCGCTGCGCACCATTTCGTTGAACGCCAGGCCGAGCTTGGCACGCTGGCCCAGGCCAACCCAGCAGATACGCGCCGGCAGGCCCTGGAAACTGATGCGCTCGCGGGCCATGTCCAGCCAGTTGTGCAGGTGCGCGTCGTCGGGGATCAGCTCTTTGACTTTGGCGTCGGTTTTGTAGATGTCCTGCGGGTCGCCCGATAGCGCCGCCCAGCGGAATGGGCCAATGCCACGGCAGAACAGCGGGCGGATGTAGGCCGGTACGAAACCTGGGAAGTCGAACGCGTTTTCGACGCCCTCTTCCTGGGCCATCTGACGGATGTTGTTGCCGTAGTCGAAGGTTGGGATGCCTTGCTTCTGGAATTCCAGCATGGCTTTGACGTGCACGGCCATCGACTGCTTGGCGGCTTTGATCACGGCGGCGGGTTCGGTCTTGGCGCGGGCGCGGTATTCGTCCCAGGTCCAGCCGGCAGGCAAGTAGCCATTGAGCGGGTCGTGGGCGCTGGTCTGGTCGGTGACCATGTCCGGGCGCACGCCGCGCTTGACCAGTTCCGGCAGGATTTCCGCTGCGTTACCCAGCAGCGCGATGGAGATGGCCTTGCCTTCCTGGGTGTACTTGGCGATGCGGGCCAGCGCGTCGTCGAGGTCGGTGGCTTGCTCGTCGACGTAACGGCTGTTCAGGCGGAAATCGATGCTGACCTGCTGGCACTCGATGTTCAGCGAGCAAGCACCGGCCAGGGTCGCGGCCAGCGGCTGCGCGCCGCCCATGCCGCCGAGACCGGCGGTGAGCACCCAACGGCCTTTGAGATTGCTGTCGTAATGCTGGCGACCGGCCTCGACGAAGGTTTCGTACGTGCCCTGGACGATGCCCTGGCTGCCGATATAGATCCAGCTGCCGGCGGTCATCTGGCCGTACATGGCCAGGCCCTTGGCATCCAGCTCATTGAAGTGTTCCCAACTGGCCCAGTGCGGTACCAGGTTGGAGTTGGCGATCAGCACGCGCGGGGCGTTGCTGTGGGTCTTGAACACGCCGACCGGCTTGCCGGATTGCACCAGCAGGGTCTCGTCGTCGTTCAGGTGGGTAAGGCTCTCGACGATCTGGTCGTAGCACTCCCAGTTGCGCGCGGCACGGCCGATACCGCCGTACACCACCAGCTCTTTCGGATTCTCGGCCACTTGCGGGTCGAGGTTGTTCATCAGCATGCGCAGCGGCGCTTCGGTCAGCCAGCTTTTGGCGGTGAGCTTGTTACCGCGGGCGGCGCGGATTTCAACGTCACGGTATTTTGTAGGCTTGGTCACAACTCAAACTCCTCGGCGATCGATGCGCGAACAGGGATGGTGCAAGGCAGGGTCTTACGCACACATCTTTACTTGTACATACAAGCATATGCAATCAAGCGGCCAACTTTCCGAGCGAGGTGTTTGGTTATTTTTTGAAAGCGCGTGAGAGCCTTGGAAATTAAGGCTTCAAGGCATGATGAAATTTCTTACGACGACGTTTTATTGCGAGGGAGGTGAGGCAAGACAGCGCGGTTTTGCGCCACGCTGGGGCGTTCGGTAACAAATTGGTGCGAGGCCTGGAAACAGATCGCAAGAACATTGAGAAACAAATATGGGAGGGGCTTGCCCCCTCCCACATGTTTAACCGCGCGGGGTCAGTTCGATGATGCAACAGCGACCCGTGACGGAAATATCCAGCAGGCCGCTGTTACCGTCCACTTGCAGGCAGTCGTGATGGCCCAACACCTGGTTCAGCACCTTCACTTCATCCGCAACACTGAACACCAGCACGGTTTGCGCAGTACTGAAGAAGTGCTGCACACCATCCACCCACTGCAACCGTGCATGGTAACGCTGGGGCGAGTAGATCAGGTTGAAGTCGCGGATCGGCCCGGTAATCAAGCGGCATGAAACCTGGCTGTCGCCCTTGAAGGCGAACGGTTGCAACGGTAACAACCCGCGCTGCTCCTCACCATCCACTGTCAGCACCATGCCTGCGCCTTTGATCACGGTGATCACACGCTGGTAACCGGCAAAGGTGGAAAACCCGCCCGACTCGCCGATATCGGCAATCGACAGGCGCCAGCCGAAGCCTTCCAGGCCCTCGCCAGCATCGCGGGCGATTTCTTCGGTGCTGCCGCCGCCGTTCTTCCACGGCATGCGCACGTATTCGGTGGCGCGCCAGACTTTTACTGCACTCATTTGCTGAAACGTCCTTCCAGGCTGTGACGGGAACCGGGGTGGATCAAGCGTGCGGCGGTCACCGGTTGGCGGCCTGACCAAGTGCGACGACGAATCAACAGGCACGGTTCGCTGGGTTCAATCTGCAGCAGCTGGCATTCAGAAGCGTCGGCAAGAATGGCTTCCACCACATGCTCGCCTTCGGTCAGCGGCGCTACCTGGTTGAGGTACGCGTAGGGGGTTTGCAGGGTGAAATCCTGTTGCAGGTATTGCGGTGCGACCAGGGCGTTGACGAAACGGTCTTCGATTTGCACGGGAATGTCGTTTTCGTAATGCACGATCAACGAATGAAAGACCCGCCCGCCTTCGCGCATTTCCAGGGCGACGGCGCGCTCGGAACCGGCAGCCTCCTCGCCCAGGGTAATGACTTGGCAGGTATGCCGGTGGCCACGGGAGGCGATTTCATCGGCGATGTTATGCACTTCGAACAGCGCCGACTGGCTTTTCGGCTCGGCGACAAAGGTGCCGACGCCCTGCATGCGCACCAACAGACCTTCGGCGGTCAGCTCGCGCAGGGCGCGGTTGATGGTCATGCGGCTGAAGCCCAATTGGCTCACCAGCTCGCTCTCCGATGGCACGCGATAGTGAGGCGGCCAGTTACCGTTGAGGATTTGCTGGCTGATCATGTGTTTGACGCGGGCATACAAGGGCGCCGGACTTTCGTCCATGTGGGCAGCCAGCGAAGAGTTGGCGGGCGGAGTCGGCACGGGGGATCCTTGCAGTAGGAAAAGATGCATAGATTGCCGGAGTTTACCGAGCAGGCAAACGTCTGTATATGTATATACAAATAAACACACGACCGGAGTGCTCTAATCATGTCCGCTTTCTTCGCCGAACGCGCGCTGCTGCCTAGTGGATGGGCCAACAATGTACGTCTTGAGGTCAGCGCCGACGGCCTGTTGACCCATGTTGAGTCCAATGCCAGTGCAGACCATGCCGAACGGCTAAGAGGCCCGGTGTTGGCGGGTATGCCCAACCTGCATTCCCACGCGTTCCAACGCGCCATGGCGGGCCTGGCGGAAGTGGCCGGCAACCCGAACGACAGTTTCTGGACCTGGCGCGACCTGATGTACCGCATGGTCGGCAGGATCAACCCGGAGCAACTCCAGGTGATCGCACGTCAGCTGTATATCGAAATGCTCAAAGCGGGTTACACCTCAGTCGCCGAATTTCACTACGTGCATCACGACACCCAGGGCCAGCCCTATGCCGACCCCACGGAGCTGTCGCGACAAATCAGCCAGGCGGCCGCCGCCAGCGGCATCGGCTTGACGCTGCTTCCGGTGCTCTACAGCCATTCCGGGTTTGGCGGCCAGGCGCCGAATGACGGGCAGCGGCGCTTTATCAACAGCACGGAAAACTACCTGGATCTGCAAGCGCGACTGCAACCGATCCTGACGGCACAACCGGCGCAGCATTTGGGCTTGTGCTTGCACTCCTTGCGCGCCGTCACGCCACAACAGATCAATGAAGTTCTGGCCGCCAGCGACAAGGCATGCCCGGTGCATATCCACATCGCCGAGCAACAGAAGGAAGTCGACGACTGCCTGGCCTGGAGCGGCAAGCGCCCGCTGCAATGGCTGTATGACCATGTTGAAGTCGATGAGCGCTGGTGCCTGGTGCACGCCACTCACGCCGACGCGGATGAAGTTACACGCATGGCCAAGAGCCGCGCGATTGCCGGCCTGTGCCTGACCACCGAAGCGAACCTGGGCGATGGGATTTTCCCGGCGGTGGATTTTCTTGCACAGGGCGGGCGCCTGGGGATTGGCTCCGACAGCCATGTGTCGTTGAGTGTGGTCGAAGAGCTGCGTTGGCTGGAATACGGCCAGCGTCTACGCGATCAGCGACGCAACCGCTTGTATCGCAGCGATCAGCCGATGGTTGGGCGCACTTTATTCGATGCGGCACTGGACGGTGGCGCCCAGGCGCTGGGACAGCCGATAGGCCGGTTGGAAGTGGGTAAACGCGCAGACTGGATCGTGCTGGACGGCAATGATCCGTACCTGGCAACCGCCACAGAGGATGGCATTCTCAATCGCTGGTTATTTGCCGGCGGTGATCGCCAGGTGCGCGATGTGCTGGTCAACGGCCAGTGGGTGGTGCGCGATGGGCGGCATGCCGGGGAGGAAGATAGCCGCCGTGCATTCACGCAAGTCCTGAAGGATTTGTTGGGCTAACAGTTAGCCCATAACCAATGTGGGAGAGGGCTTACCCCCTCCCACATTTTGTAGCGATCCAGGGTTACTGCGAACTCTTGGCCATCTGCTTGTCCGGCGTACGCCAGATCAATCGGGTGGTGTCATACCCTTGCTGACGCGCCCTGCTCAGCAGGTCTTCGCGGGTGTCGGCATTCACCGTCGGCGTGCGCGAGAGAATCCACATATAGCGACGGCTTGGGCTGCCGACGATGGCGGTCTTGTAGTCATCGCTGACGTACAACACCCAGTAATCGCCCTTGGCGACGCCCGGTAACAGCGCGGTGAACCAGTTATTGAATTCGACCCAAAGCTTATCGGTCTTGCCCGGCACTTGCGGCGTGGCCGTGCCTCGGGCTTCTTCCCACTTCCACTCGTTGGTCAGGCAACGGTTGAACACCGACATGTCGCCATCAGGCAGCAAGGTGTAGCGGGCTTCGGATTGTGCGCAGTTGCGCTGGAAGTACATCGGCAAGCGAGCCAGCTCATACCAGGTGCCCTGGTAGCGATGCAGGTTGACGCTGCTCGCGGTCTTGGGTTGCAGATCATCGCCAGAATGACTGGCGCAGCCCGCCAAAAACAGGCTGGCACAAAGAAACAAAACAAAACGCATCATTCTTCTTCTCCCGTAGGCTCTCGCCCCGGTTTACTTCAGGCCTTGCCCGGAAAACATCAGAACCTTGTCACCGGCATATTGAACGCTGATAAAGCTGTTTTTATCGCCCCAGGTGCAGCTGGACATGCCCAGTGCGCCGGAACAATCCGTTGGCTTACCCAATAGCGACTCCACCTCGGCCTTTGGCATCCCGGCCGACAGCTTTGCGTAATTCTCTTGGTTGACCTTGCTGCAAGCGGCCAACACAACACAAAAAGTCAGCAGGGCGAGACGGCGTAACGACATGGGGAAACTCCTGGAGGGGCGAAGCGGCTTGGGTATCTGCCAGAAGCTTAGAAGGGAAAAGAGGTGTCTGGTTCCCGACGGACGAAAACAAAAAAGCCCCGAAAACGCTGAAACGTTTCGGGGCTTCTTTAAGGGTGAACCGGCTCACAACCACACCGGTTACCGGTCGCAGCAGGTCACTGCTTGTGGTAGGCCGTTACGCGCTCAACCTCTTCCTTCGAACCCAGGAAGACCGCCACACGCTGGTGCAGGCCCTCGGGTTGGATGTCGAGAATGCGCTGGTGGCCGTCGGTAGACGCACCGCCCGCCTGCTCGACCAGGAACGACATCGGGTTGGCTTCGTACATCAGGCGCAGTTTGCCCGGCTTGGACGGCTCGCGGCTGTCGCGTGGGTACATGAACAGACCGCCACGGGTGAGGATACGGTGCACGTCGGCCACCATCGCCGCGACCCAGCGCATGTTGAAGTTCTTCTTCAACGGGCCTTCTTCGCCTTCCATCAACTCGCTGACGTAGCGCTGTACCGGGGCTTCCCAGTGGCGCTGGTTGGACATGTTGATCGCAAATTCCTGGGTGGACGCAGGGATCGAGATGTCCTCGTGGGTCAACACGAAGCTGCCCATTTCGCGGTCCAGGGTGAAGCCTTTGACGCCATCGCCCAGGGTCAGTACCAGCATGGTCTGGGGGCCGTAGATCGCGTAACCGGCGGCAACCTGCTCGGTGCCTGGCTGCAGGAAGGCTTTTTCGTTCAGCGCTTCGTTCTGGCTCAGGTATTCGTTCGGGCAACGCAGCACCGAAAAGATGGTGCCAACCGGCGCGTTGATGTCGATGTTGGACGAGCCGTCCAGAGGGTCGAACACCAGCAGGTAGGCGCCTTTCGGGTATTTGCCGGGAATCTGGTAGGCATTGTCCATTTCTTCGGACGCCATGCCGGCCAGGTGACCGCCCCATTCGTTGGCTTCAAGCAGAATCTCGTTGGACAGCACGTCGAGTTTCTTCTGCACTTCGCCCTGCACGTTTTCGGTGCCCATGCTGCCCAGGACACCGCCCAGTGCGCCTTTGGACACGGCGTGGCTGATTTCCTTGCAAGCACGCGCCACCACTTCGATAAGGAAGCGCAGATCGGCAGGCGTGTTGTTGCTGCGGGTCTGCTCGATCAAATAGCGACTCAAGGTAACGCGGGACATGGAAGGCTCCGATGAATGGGGGGGCTTAAAAACCCGCGCAGTTTAGCGCGAGTCGGGGCTAATTTCCTCTCATCAGAGGATTTAACCCCAATAGAGTTCACGGCTGGCCCTGCGGTTTGCGCAACAAACTGTAGGCCATGGCCCCCAGCGCCGCCACGCCCAGCAGCAGCACGGCCCACAAACCGAGTTTCTTCCAGTCGCGGCCCTCCTCTGGCGCCACGGTGACGGCGGGCGCCTTGACCACTGCCGCCCCCACCACCTTGGCTTGCCCCAGGGACTTGAGACGCTCGGCGCTGTAGTCAGGAATCAGCGTGGACAACGGCAAGTTCGCCGCCTTCACCGTGGCATTGCCCAACGCCAGGGTGAACGGCGGTTCGCCCCGCGCCAGGAACACCACTTGCGTGGCACGCACCGCAAAGCGCAAGGCCGGCGCTTCGGCGCCCAGGCCACCGCCGCGTTCGTCGACCTGCAAGCGGATCTGGTTCAGCACCTGGCCCGGCAATGCCAACTCATCCTGCACCACGTCCTGGCCATTCTGGGTCAGGCGGTACAGCAGCCCCGAACTCAGTGGTTGCCAGGTCTGCTTGTTGTCACGGCGCCCCGACACACTCACCGGCGCCAGGGTGTTGGGCTGCGACAACTCGATGCGCACACGCTCGGCACTCAGGCCCGTGGGCAGTTGCCAACTGTATTCACCGGCCCCCAGCCGCGTGCCCGCCAGCGGCGGCGACCACACCAACGGCTGCGGCAGGCTGCTGCGGGTGGCGCTCACCAGCTTGGCCGAAGTCAGCAGTGGCGCGGCCTGGCCCTGCCACAGCAGGCGCAGGTAACGCGCCGATTGCCCGGGCAGGCTGACATCATGCTGCTCGACCCGCTCGTCGGCGAACGACAATCGCGCCACTTGCCCATCGCCCCAGGATTCCCAGTGCTGCAAATCATCGCTGGCTTCGATAGTGAAGCGCTGGAAGCCTTCCTGCTCACGGCTCCAGTCGAGGTTCAACTGCTGCAACGGCGCCTTGATCGCACTGGCATCCAGCACCCAGCCACGCAACACCTGCGTACCGGGCTTGGCGACCGAGGACGGTTTGATTTCCACCAGGGTGCCTTCGGTGGTGGTTTTCATCACCACGCCGGGCAAGGTTTCGCGGGTGTCGGCCGCGTACAGCGGGAACCACTTCACGTCGGTAACCGAGCGGCTTTCCGTGCTTGAGGCGGCCTGGCGCGACAACGCATACGCCTGGGGCTCACCAGCGGCGTTGAACACGCGCACGTCGCTAAGATCGGCCTGGCGCGCGTTCAGTTGCACGGCCAAGGGCAATTCCAGGCGATACCAGGGGCCGTTGCCGCTGACGGCCAGCGGCACCTGCGTAGTGAAATCAGCCGGGCCCTCCTGGGCCCCCACACACAGAGCCACACACACGCCGGCCAAGGCCACACTCAACTTACCGATCAAGAGCTTGCTCCTTCCGTTTCCAACACAGGTTCGGCACGCTTGGGCGGCAGCGGCGCGAAATAACCCACCACCAGCAACAACCCGCCCACACCGATAAACGACACGATCCGCGCCAGGCCGCCACGGTTGCTCAATTCGACAAAGAACAGCTTGGCGACCACCACTGCAATCAGCGCCGCGCCGATCAGCCACACGTCGCGACGGTGACGCAGATGGCCGCCGATCATCAGGCCGAGGGCGATCAGCGTCCACACGATCGACAGGCTGGCCTGCACCAGCATCGACGCCAGCAGCGCATCCAGATGAAACGGCACGCCGCCCCAATGGTGTGCAGTGCGCATTACCAGCGCGGTGAAGAACGCAAACAGCGACAGCCCCGCCACACCCTGTGCGATCAACTGCGCCCGCGGCCCACGCTGGGGCGCCACACTACGCGACAACAGGTACACACCCAACAAGGCGAACAGCAGGCCCAAGTCCAACGGGTTGAGCAACGGTACATAGGGCAGCGGCTCGGCCGTGCCGTCGCTGAACGTGTTGGCCAGCCAGAACCAACCGAGCATCAGCACCGCCAACGGCAGCGCGGCCAGCACACGATATTCCCGTGGATACGCCGCCACCGGCCAGGGCCATTGGCGCGGCGTGGCGGCCAGCACCAGGTACAGGCTCGGCAGAATCGCCCACACCAGCCAACGCCAGGCGTTGTATTCGCTGGATAGACTCAACAGGCCGTAACGCAGCTCCAAGGCCAGCACGCCGATCAGCATCCAGCAGCCCAGCACATGGGCGACGCTCAGCACCTTGCCCGGCACCACTGGCGCCAACCGCCGCAGCGAGAGGAAATGCACGGCAAACACCGCCAGCCAAGCCAGCCAGCCGTAATGCGCCGCTGGGTGGTAATAGGTATGGGCGGACACCAGCAGCACCATGCCCGCCGTCGGCATCAGCAGGGTGCATAGCATACCCAGGGAAGCCCAGCGCAGGCGCGTTGCACAGACACTCCAGATCGCCACGCTGAGCGCCGCGATTCCCAGCCAGAATGCGCCCTGCAGTTCGTCGGGAATAAACCGCAGCACCTCGCCGCTCACCGCCAGGGTCCACCAGGCCGCGCCCCACACCAGCAACAGGTCGGACAGACGTTGCAGCTTCAGGGCGGCAAACAAGGGCGCATGGGGTTGACGTTGCAGGCGCCAAGCGCCGACCAGCGCGGCCAGGCCCAGCACCATCGGGGTCCAGAAGCCGCTGTGGGCCAAGGGCCGCAGATCTTCACCGGACAACGGCCCGAGCAGCGCCGGCACCGACAGCAGGAACGAACCGCCGCCGATCAGTTGCAGCAACAACCCAAATATAAAACTCACGCGTTGTTGCAGGTACAGGCTCAGCCAGATGATCAACAGACCACTGACCGCCCACACGCCGCTGGCGCTGGCCCAAGGCAGCACAAACAGCACCGCGAGGTTGATCAATACCAGGCCGGCGAGCAGCACCACCGACAACCCACGCAACAACCGCACATCGCCGCGCACCGTATCGTCACGTACTGCCAGCAACATGCCGCCGATCAAGGCCAGGCCGATCAATGATGCGGTCAGCAAACCGCTCCAACCGGCGTCGAACACCGCAGCGCCTTCACCGCTTCGCAGGCGCAGCAGGAACAGTGCGCCGCCCAACAATTGCACGGCGAACGCAGTAAACAGGAAAGTCCGCGAGCCGATGCGCAGGCCGATAAACAGGGTCGCCAGGCCGGCAATGGCCCAACTGATCGCGGTGCCCTGGGTCAGCAACAACAACGGTGCCAGCAGGTACAGACAGCTCAAACCGAGGCTTGCCAGTAGCGGCAGGCCCTTGCGCTCCCATTCTGCGGCCTGCTCGGCCGAGGCTTTGCGCAATTGGTCGAAGCTGAACAGCAACGCCACGCCCAGCAGCAGTGCGCCCAGTGGCGCGCCTTGCAGCAAGGTACGCTCGCCCAGCTGCAATTCGCTGAGGAACGCCAGCGCCGAACCCAATTGCAGCAGTAGGCCGAATGCTCGCGCCAATGGCCGCTGCTGGCGCAAGCCCAGCCAGAAGATCCCGGCGCCTTCCACGGCCCAGGCGGCAGCGGTCCAGCGTGCGTCCAGCCCCAGTGGAATAGCCAGGCTGGCGAAAATCACACCGAGGGCCAGACAGGTTTCCGCCAGCAGCAAGGCGCGCCCGCCGCTGAGCACTCGGGCCAAGCCCATATAGATGATGCCCAGGCCCAACGCGCTGAACGCCGCCGCGAATTCCAAGTGCTGCACCAACGCGAATTGCAAGCCAAAGCCCACCAGCGGCGGGCCGAACAGCATACTGCCATCGACGTAATCACCTTTGGCCGCCGACCAGCGCAACAGTGCGCCACGGCTATCGTCTTGCGGCGCGTCGCGCATCTGCAGCAATTTGCGGCGCGCAAACAACAGGCCGATGGCCAGGTACATCAGGAAGAACAACACCAGAAACGGTTCGGTGCTCCACAGCAATTCCGGGGTGTAGGAACGCAAGCCCCAGGCAAAGCCAATGCCGAAGGTGCCGACAAAACCGATCAGGTTGAGCAAGCGCCAGGCCTTGAACCAGGCGATGGCGAGGATGCCAGTGTTGAGCAAGGCAAAGTAACTGAACAACGCCACATGGTTGCCTGAACCGGTAGAGGTCAGAATCGGCGCGGCGAACCCGCCAAGCGCCGCTGCGCAGGCCAACCCCAGCGCGTCCTGGGTAATCGCCAGGATCGCCGAGAACACCGTCACCGCCACCAACAGACCCAGCGCCGCACTCGGATCGATCAGCGGATGCAGGCGCATCGCGGCGAACACCGTGAGGTACAGCACCGCAATCCCGGTGCCTTGCAGCATCAACCCATAGTTGCTGTTGCGCAGTCGCAACCACCAGCCCAAACCCAGCAGGCCGATGGCCGCCGCCGCCACACCGGCGTAACGCACTTCGATCGGCACCACCATGCCTTCGGTGGCATAGCGCAGCAGGAACGCCAGGCCGAGAAACAACAGCACCACCCCGACGCGCAGCACGGTATTGCCGCCAAACAGCCAATCCCGCGCGCCGCCAAGGGCGCGCTCGATCAGGGTGGGGCCACGGGGTACGACCGGTTCTTTGGGGAGCGGTGCAGGCGCAGGTGTAGGAGCCGGTGCCCACACGTCGGCGGGCAACGGTTGGCTGGCTTGCTTGATGACGGACACCGGGGCCAGTTCAGGCGGTAATTCCCAAACCAGTTCGACTGCCTTGGGTGGCGGTGCGGCTTGGGGAGCTTCGGCCAGAGGCGTTTCGACAAATACCGGCGGCGCAGGTGTGGGATCAGGTTGTCGCGCGGGTCTTTCCAACTGCGCCAGACGCTGCTCGACGGCGCTCAGAGCTTTTTGCGCGGCCTCCAGCTGACGAGCCTGTTGGTCCGCCTGGGACGACAGCATCGACAGGCGGATCGCCTGGCCAATGCCCAACCCCAACAGCGCACCGATGCCCGCATCATAGAACGACTCATCGAGCGTCCAGCCGAGCACCAGCCCTATCAGCATGAAAATCCATTGCATGAACGATATTCCCTAAGCAAACCGGCGCTCAGTATATCGACGCGCAACCAATGTGGCAGGGGGCTTACCCCCAATAGCGGTGTACCAGTCCACAGATCTGCAAACTGACACACTGCCATCGGGGGTAAGCCCCCTCCCACACTTTCAAATTGCGCTGTTTAGTCGAGCGCTTTCCAGATCTCGGTGGCGTATTCGCGGATGGTCCGGTCCGACGAGAACCACCCCATTCGTGCGGTATTGAGCACCGCCGAACGCCACCATGCCTTGGAATCGTGCCAATGCGCTTCGACCCGGGCCTGGGCCTCCCAATAAGAATCGAAGTCGGCGCACACCAGGAAGCGGTCGTAATCGATCAGTCCGTCGATCAAGCCCACATAGCGGCCCGGATCGTCAGGCGAGAACACCCCGCCCCGGATCGCTTGCAGCACATCGTTAAGGCGATGGGACGCGGCGATGTCCGGCCCGGCGTGGAATTCACCGGCGTGTTTGCGTGCTTCCACCTGCTGGGCGCTGAGGCCGAAGATAAACATGTGGTCGGCGCCCACGCGCTCGTGCATTTCCACGTTGGCGCCGTCCATGGTGCCGATGGTCAACGCGCCGTTGAGACCGAACTTCATGTTGCTGGTGCCCGAGGCTTCGAAGCCTGCCGTGGAGATCTGCTCCGACAAATCCGCCGCCGGGATGATGCTCTCGGCCAGGCTGACGTTGTAGTTAGGCAAAAACACCACTTTGAGCAGGCCGCGCACGGTCGGGTCGTTGTTGACGGTGCGGGCGATGTCGTTGGTCAACTTGATGATCAACTTGGCCTGGTGATAACTCGCCGCAGCCTTGCCGGCGAAGATCTTCACACGCGGCACCCAGTCGGTTTCCGGCTCGGCACGGATGGCCTGGTACAGCGCCACGGTGTGCAGCAGGTTAAGCAACTGGCGTTTGTATTCGTGGATGCGCTTGACCTGCACGTCGAACATAGCCGCCGGGTTTACCGAAATGCCCAGGCGCTCGTGGATGATCTCGGCCAGGGCACGCTTGCTGTGCAGACGCTGCTCGGCGAAGGATTTGCGGAACGCCTGTTTCTCGGCGAAGGTTTCCAGCTCGCCCAGGCGCGTCTCCATGTTGTCGAGGATGTCAGGACCCAGCGCGTCCACCAGCATCTGGGTGAGCTGGGGGTTGGCCTGATATAGCCAGCGGCGGAAGGTGATGCCGTTGGTTTTATTGTTGATACGTTCCGGGTACAGCTTGTGCAGTTCGGAGAACACCGTGCTGCGCATCAGTTGGGTATGCAGGCCGGACACACCGTTGACGCTGTGGGACCCGAGGAACGCCAGGTTGCCCATGCGCACGCGGCGGCCGTTGTCTTCTTCGATCAACGATACGGCGCGCAACACGTCGAAATCATGGATGCCTTTGGCGCGCAGCGAGTCGATATGCTGGGCGTTGATCAGGTAGATGATCTGCATATGCCGGGGCAGCATGCGTTCCATCAAGCCTACAGGCCAGGTTTCCAGGGCCTCGGGCAGCAATGTGTGGTTGGTGTAGGACAGGGTTTCGACGGTCACGTCCCACGCGGCTTCCCACGGAATATCGTGCAGGTCGACCAATTGACGCATCAACTCCGCCACGGCGATGGACGGGTGCGTGTCGTTGAGCTGGATGGCGGCGTGTTCGCCCAGGCTCAAGACCGAACCGTGCATGTTCTTGTGGCGACGCAGCAGGTCTTGCAGCGAGGCCGAAACAAAGAAGTACTCCTGACGCAGGCGCAGTTCCTGCCCCGCTTCGGTGCTGTCGGCCGGGTACAGCACGCGAGAGATACTCTCGGCACGGGCCACTTCAGCCACCGCACCCAAGTGGTCACCGGCGTTGAAGCGCTCCAAGTGCAAGTCTTCCACCGCGCGGGCACGCCACAGGCGCAGGGTGTTGACGCTGGCGCCGCGCCAGCCGACCACCGGCGTGTCATAGGCCACGGCGCGTACGGTTTCGTTGGGCGACCAGACCTGGATCATCTTGCCGGAGGCATCCGCCAATGTTTCGACGCTGCCACCAAAACCGATCGGGTAAATCACTTCGGCCCGTTCGAATTCCCAAGGGTTGCCGAAATCCAGCCAGCGTTCGGTCTGCTCTTGCTGCCAGCCGTCGACAACGGCCTGGCGGAACAGGCCGTGTTCATAGCGGATGCCATAACCGTGGCCGGCAATGCCCAAGGTCGACATGCTTTCCATAAAACACGCCGCCAGACGGCCGAGGCCCCCGTTGCCGAGGGCCGCGTCGGGCTCCAGCAGACGAATGCGCTCCAGGTCGACGCCCAGCTCGGCCAGCGCATCGCGGGCGATTTCCAGCACGCCCAGGTTGCTCAGGCTGTCGTAGAGCAGGCGGCCAATAAGGAATTCAAGGGAAAGGTAGTACACCCGCTTCTGGCCTTTACGGTAGATGCGTCGGGTGTGATCCATCCAGTGGTCGACCATTTGGTCGCGGGCGGCCAGAGCAATGGCTTCGAACCAGTCGTGGTCGAAGGCATGATCGGGGTCCTTGCCCACCGCATAGGTGAGTTTGGTCAAGACAGCATCGCGAAACGCGGCTACCTCTGCTTCTCGTGCAAGCGGTTCCTGAGACATCGGTGTGACCTCGGGCGAGATTGAAGGAGTTGCTAGAGCCTAGTCGGTCTGACAGACGGCAGAGGCTCTGGTTCGGCAGTTTTTTAACTCATTCACCGTTGCCGGAATTAGATGCAGGGGCCGTGCCCGATCCTGCGCCGCGCCGCCTTTTAGCCGAAAACCGCAAAATATTGTTCAAAAAAGCACCAATCCCGGTATGATCGCGCGCCCTGATACCGCCCCACCCTGGAACCCTGATGAAGCCTCAACTGATCGCCGCCGCGGAACTCGACCGTCTCGAAACCTGGCAGAAATACTCCAGCCATATGTGCGGCGGCTGCGTGTCCAGCTGCTGCACGCTGCCGGTTGAGGTGAAGATCAAGGACCTGATCCGCATTGGTATCGTCGATGAGTTCGAACGCGGCGACCCGCCGAAGAACATCGCCAAGCGGTTGCAGAAGGAAGGCATCGTCGAGCGCTACAACAACAAATCCGAGATTTTTACCCTGCAGCGCATGAGCAACAATGACTGCCTGTACCTGGATCGTAAAACCCGCTTCTGCACTATTTATGACAAACGCCCGGACACTTGCCGCAACCACCCGAAGATCGGGCCGCGGCCGGGGTATTGCGCGTATAAGCCCAAGGAAGTGGTGCGCGAGACTAACTTCAAGACCCTCGATAAGTTCTGATCCGGGTTTTGTGGGGGGCTTGAGGGACCTATCGGGGGCAAGCCCCCTCCCACATTTTGATCTGTGAACACATTCAAAGGTGGGAGGGGGCTTGCCCCCGATGAGGCCAGAACAGCCACCCCAAAATCTGCAGGCATAAAAAAACGCCCCCGGCCTTTCGACCGGGGGCGTTTTTCATTCAGCCTGAGTTAACTCAGTTCTTGGCTTTCTTGGCAGCGCGGGTACGCTCGCCTTCGTCCAGGATCTTCTTACGCA
>Ga0256410_1000805_pt1 | contig 27136 bp, 22 predicted proteins | sample PhyWR1_FD_185983 | JGI IMG/M metagenome (GOLD analysis project Ga0256410, IMG submission 185983) | Leaf surface microbial communities from wheat plants in UC Gill Tract Community Farm, Albany, California, United States - DLSL W.R1 | ecosystem: Host-associated > Plants > Phyllosphere >... | reverse complement strand
GAAGGCAACGGCCTCTGTGCAATGCAGATCGGTCAGCCCGTGAAGGAAACGGCAGCCGAGGTCAGCTCAGGAGAAACCCAAAAATTCAGGATTTCGGGTACTCAAAATGGAACGGACATACGCCCGAGCTCCATTTAACTGACTGATCGAGACAGACGATATGGTCTCACTCAGACCAAATCGTCTGTTTCGCTGGACGCGTTAGCGGGGCCGCTGGCAACCATGTCGGTAACCACAAACAGTAACTGCCCAGCATGGTCAGCATTCAACTGCGGCTTTTGAGCGTGATCGGGAACGTCGACTTGTGTTGTCGCGCAGAATCAACTGGTCACACCTAATCATCTGATATCCAGTCTGCCGGGAAGCAGCCAATGACCAACGATGACTTGCAATTCACCGATGATCTACCGATCAAGAAGCAGCAAAACGACCTGCTTGACCGCGCAGGGTTTTCTCAGCGCCTAGCACTGGCTATCAGTTCCTGGAAAAACCAGGAAAGCCTTGTGATCAGCCTGACAGGGGCCTGGGGTAGCGGCAAAACCTCAATCAAAAACATGGCGTTGGATCACCTAGAGGCGACCGAGGGATCTCAGGTCATAGAGTTCAACCCGTGGCAATGGGCAGGCCAAGATAGCTTGAGCAGCGCCTTTTTTGCGGAAATCTCTAGGGCTATACAGCGCAAAGATCCTACCGATGATGATAAGCAACTGGCTAAGGCGCTGCGATCGTATAGCCGTCGCCTAAATACTGGAGCCAGCTTAGCTGACGGCACGGCGAAACTCTTGCCTTTACTCTTCGCTTCGACCTTGGCAACTAGCCTGCTCGGCACCATGGCCCAGGGGACAGTTGCGCAAGTAACATGGTTGGCAGTTACTGCCGTCAGCGCGTTAGGCGGCCTTGCACTGCTTCTGAAGCGGGGCGGATCATGGCTTTCTAGCTGGGCCAAAAAATTAGATGAGGAAGCCAAAGACAGCGCTTTAACACTCGACCAACTCCGTGAGGAACTACAAAAGTTACTTAGTAAGCGCGACAAGCCGCTGCTGATCGTTTTGGACGATTTGGACCGGCTTTCGGCCGAGCAGATGAAAGCAACATTTCAGCTGGTCAAGGCGCACATGGATTTCGCCAATGTGGTGTTTTTGCTGCTGTTCCAACGCGACACGGTTGAGCAGGGACTGAGCAAGGTCGGATTCGATGGGACGGCTTACCTGGAAAAGATCATTCAAGCCCCCTTCAGTGTGCCAGCAATCTCAGGCAGTCAGTTAGAGGTGGTCCTGTTCCAAAGGTTAAACGCAATTCTGACTCATGAGCAGCAGTTGCAGCAGCGCTTCGAACAGGATTATTGGAGCCAGATGTTCCAGCGAGGAATGCGGCCATTTTTTAGCAATCTACGCCATGTCTATCGATATGCATCGACCTTGGAGTTTCACTGTCGGTTGTTGCGGGGTACAGAGGTCGCTGAGGTTAACGCGGTGGATCTGTTCGCGCTGGAATGTTTGCGTGTTTTTGCTCCAGAGACCTACGCGGAGATGCCGCGACACAAAGCGCTCCTTACCAGCAGCGAGCCTTATGCGCGAAAGGACGAGACGCAGCGAACCCGTGTTAATCAGGTGATTGACCAACTGGTTAGTTTGGCCCCGTCCCATCATCAACCTGCCACGCGACAGTTGCTGCGAGAAATGTTCCCAACCTTGGACTGGGTGTTCGAAAATACCAGTTACGATTCAACAATACACATTCGCTGGCTAATCAACTCACGGGTGTGTTGCGACCAGGTGTTTGATCGCTATTTCGAGCTATCCTTGCCCGAGCAGGATGTGCCTAATTCACTTTTGCACGAACTGGGCCGGCGAATTACCGACCCCGTAGCGTTTACAGCGCTGCTAAGTAACCAGAAGGAAGACTACCAAGCTGAAATTTTGCAGCGCTTACTCGGATTGGTGGAGGAATTCCCAGTCGATCAGTCACTGGAGGTGGTGCAGACCTTACTGTGCGCGGGTGAACGGGTTGGTCGCCACGGGTCTTTTACTAACTTTTCGCCGCGACAGCAGGTCGCCCGACTACTGCGATTATTCCTAGAGCGTCATGAGCAGAAAGCCGTCCGCAGCCATCTGGTCATTGAGGCGTTCGCCTCGGGCACTGGTCTGGTCATCGTAGACCTGTTACTGGGGGCGGACTTCGCACTCCGCCGTAAAGGCGATGTCGGCTACTTCGATGATGACGGATTGGAGCACTTGAAAAACGTCTACTTGCAGAGTTTGCGTCAGATGGCTGACCGCGACCCGGATGCATTCCTAGGGGATGAGGATCACGCGTCTTACCTCATTGACATGAATCGCTACAGTGAGGGTGGTGACGAGGGACGCCGATGGATTGAGACTCATGTCACCTCCCCGACTCGATTCCTCCTGTTCGCGCAAGGACGGGTGAGCGTCAATACTTCGCAAACTGGCTCAACCACTACTCATACAAAGTATATTTCGCCGAGTTCATTAGAATATCTGTTAGGCCTGGAGCGTTGTGCTGAGTGGGTGGAGCGGCTCGATTCAATCGAACTGAACGAAACCGAATCCCAAACTTTGGTAATGGTCAGGGATGCCCTGGCTCGACATGCGCAAGGTGGTGCTACAGATGAGAGGGTTGATTAGCTCGGCCAAGCGCTTGGTCGCCGCCCCTCCCCGTGCCGTCCCGATATCAAGCTTTGACAGGTAGCCGGCGTGAACCTGATGGGGCGGCATCCACAATATGGTGCTGATCCAGAGGAACATCGTGGATGGTGACCACCCAAGCACCGCACAACGTAGAACTTGTTATGAGGCTACTTGGGTGACACTTGTTCACCCATTAAGGCCGGAATTTGTTTCGTCAATTAAACTCGAAAAGCATTCCTGCCTTTCTTAGGAAATCATCTCCAACGAGCATGGGCTTATATGCAAACCCTTTGAAGTCGTCAGCCGGACCAGCGAGTACCCCTCCATGTCCCGTCTTAAGGTTCTGAACCACGACGATCGTTGTCACAAGCGACACGTCGATAACTTCCATGCTCGGTAGCGTCAACCACGCGTGCAAGTTTGTCTGACCGCCTAAAGTCGCGCTCGGCTTTTGCAACTTGTCCTGAATGAATTCCTCATCGAAGCGGAACATGCCTCTCGCGGTCCCATCATCGACCCAACCGATGGTAAAAAATACCGGGCACGCGAGCAGGTCTTCCATTACGGGGAGAAGTCGATAGTGAATCGACATGCATTGAGCCACCACATCTTCGTAGCCAAGGTTGCCAAATGCGTCCCTCACTACATCTGGAAAGCGATCGTGTATCTCTTTCGTCAGATACCGCTGCTGCGCCATTCCTGTCTGCTTTGGCACGGCCAAACCGTAGCGTTCGGACCGCTCAATAGCCGACTTCCACTCTTCGCTGTATCCCATGTGTTTTCCTAAACTCACAAATTCAGCAGCTATGCCGTGCATCCTCAGCCTTCAAAGAGGCAAGAGCCGCTCCTTGTTAGCAATGTAAACGCCACCGTCCCAAAAGTTAGAGTTAACCTGGTATAGCAGTGTTTTCCCTTCTTCAAAGCTTGAAGTATTTACGCGCTTCAGCCATCTGCTCTTGCACATGCACAGGCGTAGCCCCCTGCAGAATGCGTGTTATCTCCGCTTCGATTTCTGCCCAAGTAACACCGTCACGCTTGATGATCTTGCGCGCTTCTTGAGCTTTCTTTTGATCCATCGGATGGCCTGCGAAGCGTTTATCAACAATGCCAAAAGCTTGTTTGAGATGAGTCTTCCACATATTGAACTCCTTTCATGACGGGCCATCAGAATGCCACCCTCTGCCCATTTGTAAAGCTAGCCCGCTAAATACCAGTCTTGGCAGCTACCGCCAGACCAGAGTGGATAACCCCCAGCAACCACCTTTCTCTCCACCGTATAGAGCAGATTCAGCGCGGACACATGGGGTGGTGAGTATTTGCGGGGATCGCCATTGATAACCACTTCCCCCGTCACTGACGCATCAAATCCCTCTTTGCAAAGAAGCCCATGGAAGGCCGGCGCCAAGTACTTATCGGAGTGCTTCGCGCAGGGTTCTGCGCCCCTCCGTCGCGCGGATGGCAAGTGCGCGAAGCATTCCCCCAACCAAGGTTTCACGCAGAATTTTCACGCCCTGGGCCGCGTGATTGCCAGGCGGCCTACTGATGCTGTCTAGCGCCAACGAAGGCTCGTCGATGATGCACGCGACAACTCGCTAGTGGTAATCAGATCAGGCGGTATCCACCCTGGCATCCACGACTTGCCAATCATCCAACTGATGCGGTAACCGCCTGAGTAACCACCAAAAGTAACCACTTCGCATGTTTACCATCCATCACGGGATCGACGTCACAGAGTCGCCCGACGCCCGCCAACCTTGATAATTGTTAACAGAGTGACATGCTAGCCAACTTCCTCAGGGACTAACTTTTGCTAACAGACAGCGAGCTTTGCCATCAGCTCCAGACCGGCCTGACCTCAACATTTCTCAACATGGAGCCAGGCTTGCGCACTCGATCCGATGTCAAGTTTTGTCAGGTTTCGGACTGCTCCTCTTCGAGAATATGAGCCTCGAGATTGTGAAGCGTATACGAGAGATCCCCAGCCGGGTCGTACAGCTCGCGAACCCATTTATCACTCGCTGGATTCGCATTAACGGCGAGCCTGAAATTGGCCGACGCGGCACGAAGACCTGGGCCAAAGTACATTTCTTCCAAACGCGTTTGTGCTTGTTTTCGCCGAGACATGGTTCCGTGCTTGGCAGCAGTTTTGATTTCTTCCTTGATCGACTTCAACCTAGATTGAAGCGAGGCAATCTCGTCTGGGGAGAATGACTTTCGACCTCCTGCCTCACGCATGAGGACATCTAAATGTTCGTACAAACGGCGTATCTCGTCAGCCATTGTTCGGGCTTCAACGAGATCTATTGTTTCTGTGGGCATGCGTCGCTTCCTGCTTGGGTTGAAGGTAACCAATAGCGGCATCCCTTAGAGATTTCAACAATCGAGCGACAGATCGGCCGGTATCCACTCCGGTATCCACGGTTTAGACACAACGCGAGCCTGCCACCTTCAGCGGGGGCGTGATTGGTGACGACGTATATGGAGGTCGACCTTTGAGACTACTGATAACATTCGCCTTTCCCTGCGTGCCGTATCTCTCAAACAAGGAATGTTCCCAATGAGAACCTTATACCTGATGCTCCTATCGATCGCCCTTGCCGGATGCGCAGGCGGTATAGCTGGCGGTGCGGCGCCTTCAGTGAAGTGGGTAGCTAACTCTAAAACCGATAGCTTTACGGATATATCCAGTTGCGCTGTCACCGTTGGATCTCTGTACACCTCGAATGGCGTGTTTACCATGACGAACAAGTACTACCCCTACATTGAGGTAGTGAACGGAGACCTTCGCGTAGGTGTAAAAAGCGGTGGCCGCTTCCTAATCCCGGTCGGCGACGTCCAGCTCAGAGTGGATCAGAACAAGGCATGGACGATCAGCACCAGCGAAACCCCGCTGGACTATGTGCCCGAGGGCCAGCTCAAAGCTATGCAAGCCTACGCACCGAAAGATCCCCAGCAGCAACAAATAGTGGAAAACGCCTACAAGACTGCGATGGAGGCTACAGCAAGGTCCATGTCGCCGTTTACCGCGTCCACAGGCGAGAAGGCTCAGTCAATTCTCAAAGAGATGCGATCCGGCAAGACGCTTATCTATCGCACTGTTGGACTGAATCAGGCAGCGTCTACGACCGGAGAATACGTACTGGACCAATCACTGGAGGTCGCATTGCGCCAATGCGGTATTCAATAACCGCAGACATAAGTAACCTTCGCCCAGTAATTCGCGCATGCCCGTCGCGCACCTGGTCAATGCGCGAAGCCCTCCCCAGGTAAGGTTTCACGCACCCTTCACGCAGCATATTCACGCACTGGGCCGCGTGGTGCCCTGCCGGTATGTAACCGGTTTGGCCTCAGCCACGGCTCCCCCCGAAATACGCAGTACCTGCGCAAATTACGCACGGAAAGTACGCAGTTCAGTACGCACGGTCGGCACGCATTCGGGTGCGTACTGGCAGCAAGTTCGCACTGAGGTTCGCAACCCCCAAGGCGCGAACCGCGAACCAGCCTGCCAATAATGAAGCGCTCCCAGATCATTCGTCTATTCACGATTCGCTCGCAACGCTTAGTAAGACCTATTATCGAAGCGCCGCTCGAACGGCGGACTGATTTCACGAACAACAGGGCTAACTGCAAGCCGGCGCGCGAAGTAGTAGCCACTCGCGCGCGCGATGGCGGCTTGGTTGATTACTACAACTTGATCATGGGTCAGAGTTAGATCGGGGAGATCAGCTACGATCGCGATCTTGGGGGAGATTGGAACTATCATCATATCGTCGAAGCAATCAGGGACGATGAACTCGTCAGAGCAAGATCGAGCAATACCCCATCGCATTGACTTGTTATCGTGGATAAATCGATCTTGATATCCAAACACGTGGACGCTTGCCAGTAGCCTCCCTCTCATGACCCCATCAACGGCGTACATCACGTGATTCCGCTCCAAGATCTCCTGCTCATCCTTGGTGAGAGAGTCACCATTGATGCCATTGAGGCGGACGTCCTCCAGACCTTGAAGCTTAAATTTCTGGCGCGTTCGCCATAGCGAAAAAAACTCCTCAATGATGCGTTTCTCGAAAACCCCAATGGTGGTCACCGTGCCCTTTTCTATCGCACAGGCCAACGCTTGAAAACGATCCTCAATGTGCTTCCCAATCCCCGCCTCAGTTTTCTGATCCCAAACCCGCCTGGCGCAGAAGATCGAATTATTTGGTTTCAGTTTCAGTACACGGTTCAACTTCTTAACGAAGATTTCAACGCTGCCTCCTGGGTTCGTGAAGCGCTGGATGCTCGCTTTCGGGAAGACATGCTGGTCTATTGTCAGACGGTGAGGATTACCAGGCTGGGTAGGCTCAAACTTCACAATTCGTCCGCCTAAGTCGTTTTCTTGTAAACATTGAGCTTCGCACCTTTAGTCCGAACCCTACAACGCGAACTAGCGCGAACCCCGCCATGGCTACCACGGAAGGTTATCAATGCGAACGGTTGCCAGGCGCAGGCTTCCACTAAAGAGAAGGCGTTTTGACTGGCAGCCTTGTGAAATATCGGCACATTATCTGGAAACCCCTAACGGCAAGGGTTGTCCCCCAATTAGGGAAACACGATGTAAATGATCACGCCCGGTCTATTCAGCTACATTCCTTCTCATCATGGGAAAGGAGAAGGCTATGCCATCAATGGAAGTAGCTCTTGTGGGCGGAGAGCGTGCTGCGCCAGCGCCAGGCCTTAAAGGCGAGTGTCCGTTGTGCGGAAAACCCGCTCAGGCGAAATGCGGGCCAATCATTCGTTGGCACTGGGCACACGCTGGCCGAAGGCACTGCGACCCATGGATGGAGAACGAAGGTCCCTGGCATCGCGCCTGGAAAGCTCTGTTTCCTTTCGAGTGGCAAGAGGTTGTGGCCTATGACCATGCTGGCGAGAAGCATATCGCTGATGTAAAGCGCCCAGACGGCACAGTGATTGAGCTCCAAAACTCTCCGATGAGCATTGAGGAGATGAACAGCCGCGAGGCGTTCTACGGGGAGCGCATGATCTGGATCGTAAACGGGGAGAAGTTCAAGAACCACATCCGGATCAGTGATTCGTTGCCTGATCCACATCATGAGCGGATGCGTGATTTTAAACTGGGGATGCCGACCTATACAAAATGGTCCAAGCACGTAAGGGAACCATGTCACGACGGCAGCGCCTTTGGATACTTTCTTAAGAGCGATATCGCCGCAGACCCGTCGCGCGGTGCAATGTATGAATTGCATCACGGCAAGGCGTTCGAAAGTGTCGTAGCTAATTCGTACCGAGGCCAACATGCGTGGTCTTGGAAGAATCCCCGGGAAGGGTGGCTTTTGTCCCGGCGCACTGTTGTCTTTGATTTGGGCCAGGGAGAGATGTGGGCGCTAGCTAAGTACGGAGACGATGGGGATCTATGCCTTCAGCGCGTGTCGATCAAAGCGCTTATGGATTCTCTGCTATCGGGCGCTGTGCCGGATCTTAGCTATGCTGTGAGGCCTGCCCGGGATCTGATCGATCTTCCCGCACTTTGACCACGCTTTGACGGAATGCGAGACAGGCATCAGACCAAAACCACGCCGGGTGGGCGCCTGAGGCTTATCGCGTGGCCAGCCCGTCAAACAAGCGCACCGTGGCCGCTGATACCCCTGACAGACCCCAGACGGATACGGCGCTTTCGGCCCACCTGCTTTTGCCCGGCCTTTACCGAATCGCTGGCGAATGTGAGACAGGCATGAGACGGATTCGGCGAGCGTGGCCGCCGGAGAACGCGCATCGCCCGATGCGGGCGGGGCTCACGCATTAGATGCGCGGAAATCCCGTATCACATCGCCAGGCCAATTTGCCGCAGGCAGACGCATACCACGTAAAGGTGATTCAAGGCATTCGCGGCGCCGGTGCTACGCTCTCTCGAAACACGGAGAGCCACCATGACGGATACCAAACTGATCGCCAGCCTGTTCGACCGCCTCAATCAAAACCAGCTCGCACTGAGCGCGACAGTGGAGGAGCTTTCCAACTGGGTCGAGCAGCGCGGATCGGCAGACATTGCGAACAACGTGCGCGGCGCGCTGGAAACGCTCGACGTGAACCTGGTGTTCATTCGCCAGGGCATTGCTGAGTTGGCCGTCGCGGGCAGTCTGGGCCAATCGTGAGGAGGCAAATAATTCTGGACAGTTCTGGACGGATCGCGGCGCGGAACGCGATCAGACCCAGCCAGGAAGCCACAGCAATCAAGGGCTCCGACCGATCGGCGTAGCAGGCCAGATAGTCACCACGTCCAGAATTAGGGGTTTTCCCTGCTGCGGGCGCTTCAGAGAGCCACATCAGAAGTCCAGAGATGGAAATACGGCCCTCAAACCCTTGACCATCCTTGACGGAGCCTTGACGAAATTCTTGACAGTTCTTGACGGATCTATCTGACGCCACCAGTAGCTGGAGCGCTAAAAGCCACGCAGGGCAAAGCTTTGCAAGCATTCGGGCAGCCTGGCCAGCACCAGCCTCGTCTAAAATTCGAGAGGAGGCCGTCAAGGTGACTGCTCGATCAATATCCTGGCGTGATGGGTTGGTGAAATACCGGGCCATACAAATGCTTAGCGCGCCAGCCAATACTAGACAGGCCCTAGACGGATTTTCGCCGACGGACCACGTTCAAATTGCCAGCAGCCCAAGCAATACGCCGCCGCCAGCGTGAAAGGTGGTGTGCTGGCGCTTGATGCTCGTCAAGTATTTACCGGGGCTACCTGCGGTCTGACAGCAGGTAAGCGCAGGGGTAAACGACTTGCTCATGGTCGGGGAGTCGGAAGAACAAAGTGCGCATGGAAATTTATGAATCGATGGAAACAAAAGAGATCGGGGAGTTTGAAGATAGCCTATAGCCACGACGAATCTGAGGCGGTATAAGAAAGGAGAGCTCCGCAGGATGGTGCCATCTTGCTTTCAAAGGAAAGGATTCTCAGTGAAACATCCCATTTGGTCTTCCCCTGGCGCGATAGATTGTCTTTCAGCGATCAAGATCGATGCTCACCGCCCGCATCTCGAAAGTTTAGTAATTCACCACGTTTAAGAGCGGATAGGCATCACCATAACAACGCGTCATCAGGCCTAAAAAAAATTAAAGGACTAGACAATGAAACTTGGATTACGGGCATCTCCCACTGAGGTCACTTTTACAGTTCTAGACGATGAAAAAAACTCGATAGTGGCAATCGATGAGATTCGGGTACCAAAAGCGTTATCTACGCCAGAGATACTCAAATACATTCGCTTCAACATCCTGGACGTCATCCGAGAATACTCAATCACTAAAGCTGGAATTCGAGTTACAGAGTCTAATAGTCAAACATTGAGCATTGAACGAATTCAGATTGAAGGTGTTATTCAAGAAGCGTTTGCGAGTAGCCTTCTAGAGTCATATTACGTGGGACAAATCTCAAGCATTTCAAAAAGATTAGGTATCGCTCGCACAACATTCAAACCATTTATTGATGGCATCACAAACTTTGATCCTGTTGATGGTTGGGCTAATCTAACAAAGATACAAAGAGAATCTGTCTTCTGCGCCATAGGAGCTTGATCATGTATGGAATGTATAGCCGCGCTGAAGTCAGCTTCGAATATCGAAAAGAGATCGGACAAGACGGCCGCAACTCCAAAGCCTTCATCGCCCACGACCGGTACTTAGATGCAGAATTGGTTATAAAACAAATACCTAAAGCAGACTTCTCCAACCCTGAAGATTTTTTTAATGAATCCCGAAGCTTGTATAAAGCTTCGCATCCTCACGTAGTACAAATACAATATGCTTGTGCCTGCGAAGACAATATTTACTTAGCTCTCCCATACTATAGAAACGGCTCACTCAAAGACCTCATTGATAAACAGAACTTATCCGTGAGGGAAATCGTAAGGTTTTCTATTCAAATATGCTCAGCACTTCACAATATACACTCAAAAAACCTAATACACTTTGACATAAAACCTGACAATATTTTGTTATCAGAACGTAATGAGGCATTGCTCTCTGACTTTGGCCTTGCTCAATTTATGACTCCCGAATTCACAGCCACCACAGAGAAAATTTATATAAAACACGTTGCTCCAGAACACTTTAGAGGCGAAGACTTCACATCTCAATATGACGTATATCAACTTGGGCTAACTATTTATAGAATGGTTCACGGGAACGATGAATTCAACAAGCAAATAGCAATATTCCAAAACAACCAAGAGTATTTTGAAGCGGTCGAAAATGAGATATTCCCTGCTCGCTCCTATCCGGAGCACATACCATCTAGACTAGAAAAAATCATAAACAAATGTCTAAAATCAGATGTAGCAGAACGATATGCATCTGCTCTAGATGTAGCAAATGATCTTTCAGCAATTGACGATCAAACCTTAGACTGGGTTCATACGGTAAATGCTGACGGAAGAAGCTGGCGCAAGCTCACCGACACTCATGAATACCGGATAAACGTCTCAGAGCATGGCCGGTCGTCGGCTGAAAAGCGAACAGTGGATGGCAAATGGTCTAGAATTAAAGAGTTCTGCCTAGACAACCTGAATAGGGCCTCGCTCAAAAAATTCCTAAGGAGATTCTGATGGACAGAATATCCAATGACCCAAAAAACTACCGCAAAAGAAGCTCACACTCGTCGTCAGACCGCTCAAAGGAGCAGCCAGCTGCCACCAGGCCCCTTTATGAGTTCGAGGTTACAGACGGTCACTACCTCGTAAGAAAGAAAAAATAATCCAAAGCCCGGCCAGACGCCGGGCTTTTCGTTTCTGCCGCAATCCCCCCACAGCAAAGCATTAGTACGGTGGACGATGCCCCTTATTAAAGAAGCTCGCCAAAAATGACCACTACCCCGATTCAGGGTGATGCAGGACCTAGGCACTAGCAACGAAGACCAAAGAAGTGCAAATACCACACAGCGCCACACATTTGTTACTTGGCGCTGATGACCGAGACTCTGCAACTGCATCGAATTCATAGGAATGGAGTTTCCGTTTGTCGGAAATGGTGGAATGAACCTCGCCGGTTTATTAGACCGCCTGAGAGGGGCCAAAAGCACCCCAGCAGCTCGCTCGGTGTATCCCCAAGTGTATCCCTCCGACAGAATAAAAAATAAATACCTAACAAATACAGCAAGTTACTAATCGGGTTCAAATGTCTGCGTACCACCAAGTACTAAAAACGGCTTACCGAAAGGTAGGCCGTTTTTTTATGCCTTGAGAAAAGTGTCTGAATCGCACAAAAACTTCCCAACTGTATTTTGACGCCCCCCAACCCCACTGTTAGTGTCCAGCCTCCCCACATGGAGCGCACTGCGGTGAAACTGGACATCTATCAAGTCGACGCCTTCAGCCAACATCCGTTCGGCGGCAACCCCGCAGCCGTCTGCCCGCTCACCGAGTGGTTGCCCGACGAGCAGTTGCAGAACATCGCCGCCGAGAACAACCTCTCGGAAACCGCGTACTTTGTGCCCCGTGGCGAGCACTATGAGTTGCGCTGGTTTACCCCCCAAGTTGAAGTGGACCTGTGCGGCCATGCCACGCTGGCGGCGGCCTGGGTGTTGTTCCATGCGCTGGCGGATGCGCCGCAGGTGCTGCGCTTTGCCACCCGCAGCGGCGAGCTGCGGGTGACGCACCATGGCGACGAGTTAGCCATGGACTTCCCGGCCCGGCACCCCGAACGCTGCGAGCCGCCCGCCGAACTGTTGAGCGCCTTGGGGATTGAGCACGCCGAGGTATTCGGCACCGATGACTACATCGTCGTGGTGGACAACGAGGCCCAGGTCGCTGCACTGACGCCGGATTTTGCATGCCTTAAGGGCTTGCCCAAGCGCGGCATTGCCGTGACGGCCAGAAGCACGCAGTTTGATTTTATCTCGCGCTGGTTCGGGCCCAATGTGGGGGTCAATGAAGACCCGGTCACGGGTTCCGCGCACACGTCACTGGCGCCATTCTGGGCGGCACGCCTGGGCAAATCGCAATTGACTGCCGAGCAGGGCGGCACGCGCAAGGGCCAGTTGCGCTGCGAGCTTCAGGGTGACCGCGTGATTATTTCCGGCAAGGCCGTGCTGTACATGCAAGGCACGATTTACCTGTAGAACGCAACGCCTCACGGACAGCAGATCATTCTCAACATGAAAGGAGTTCAGTGCGTGTTTTCAATTTCCCGCCGCCCTTTGTCGGTCATTGCCGCAGCCCTGGCCCTGTCGGCCTGTCACACCACGCTCAACGAACCGCCACCCGCGCCGGAGCTGGGGTCGGGTTATCGCACCGACCTCACCCTGCGCCATGCCGAACGCCACATGGCGGCTGCGGCGAACCCGCTGGCTGCCGAAGCCGGACGGGAGATGCTGCGCCAGGGCGGCTCGGCGATCGATGCGGCGATAGCCATGCAAGCCGTGCTGACCCTGGTGGAGCCGCAGTCTTCCGGCATCGGCGGCGGCGCCTTCATCATGCTGTGGGACGGCGAAAATGTGCACGCCTATGACGGTCGTGAAACCGCACCAGCCGCAGCGACCGAGCGTTTGTTCCTGAACGCCGACGGCACTCCGATGGCCTTCACCGATGCACAGATCGGCGGGCGCTCCGTCGGTACACCCGGTGTGTTACGCGCGCTGGAGATGGCGCATAAAAAGACCGGTCACCTGCAATGGGCCAAGTTGTTCGAGCCGGCGATTCGCTTGTCGGAACAGGGTTTTGCGATCTCCCCACGGTTGCACAGCCTGATCGCGGCTGACCGTTTTATCGCGCAGTCACCGGACATGGCTGCTTATTTCCTGAAGGCCGATGGCACGCCGAAAGACACCGGCACAGTGCTGAAAAACCCGGCACTGGCCGCCGTGTTCAAGCGCATTGCCCAAGAGGGCCCGGACGCACTGTACCGTGGTCCGATTGCCGAAGAGATCGCACGCAAGGTGCAGAGCCACGGTAATGCGGGTGGCCTGTCCAAGTCCGACCTCGCGGCTTACGTCGCCAAAGAGCGCGCGCCGCTGTGTACCGACTACAAGCGCTGGAAAATCTGTGGCATGCCGCCGCCGTCGTCCGGCGCGATTGCAGTGGCGCAGATCCTCGGCACATTGCAGGCACTGGAAACCCGCGACCCGCGCCAGGCCCTCGCGTCGATGACCCCGGTCAAGAATGCCACCCCGGCCGGGGTCGAACCCACGCCGCAGGCTGTGCACCTGCTCGCCGAAGCTGGTCGCCTGGCGTTTGCCGACCGCGCGCAGTATGTGGCCGATGCGGACTTCGTGCCGGTGCCGGTTGCCGGTCTCGTTGCACCGGAGTATCTGGCGCGGCGTGCCGACCTGATCGGCGAGCGCAGCATGGGGATCGCCAAACCGGGACAGCCCGCGGGCATCCAGGTGGCCTATGCACCGGACCGATCGCCGCTGCGCATTTCCACCTCACAGGTGGTGGCCGTGGATGACCTGGGCGGCGCCGTATCGATGACCACCACAGTGGAAGCGGCCTTTGGCTCCCATGTGATGGTCCAGGGCTTCTTGCTGAATAACCAGATGACCGACTTTTCGTTCATCCCCGAAGAAAACGGTCAGCCGGTTGCCAACCGTGTGCAGCCGGGCAAACGCCCGCGCTCGGCCATGGCGCCCACACTGGTATTCGACCGCCAGAGCGGTGAGTTGCTGGCCACGCTAGGCTCCCCCGGCGGCTCGCAGATCATTGAATATGTGAGCAAGACGCTGGTGGCGATGCTCGACTGGCACCTCGACCCGCAAGCCGCCATCAACCTGCCCAATTTCGGCAGCCGAAATGGCCCGACGGAACTGGAGGCTGGATTGTTCAGCGCGGGCATGAAAAAGGCGCTGAAGGAAAAAGGCCATGCGCTGAGCGAGATCGACATGACCAGCGGCGTGCAGGCGATTGTTCGCGTGCGCGATGCCCAGGGCAAGGTGTCACTGAGCGGCGGCGCGGATCCTCGGCGCGAGGGTGAAGCGTTGGGTGACTGACCTGATGCCATAAACTGTTCAAAACCGGCTCCCCTATGTGGCACAGGCTTGTCCTGCGTTGGGGTGCGCAGCAGCCCCAAAACCAGGCGCTGAGCCGTATCAGGTACACCGCGTTTTGCTGGATTTGGGGGCGCTACGCACCCCCAACGCGGGGCAAGCCCGCTCGCCACATAGCTGTCAGCGACTGGTCTTCAACCCCTTGCGCCCCGCATGCCGCTCCAGCGCAAGGTCGATCAGCCGACTCACCAGTTCGCTGTAGCTCATCCCCGCAGCCTGCCACAGCTTGGGGTACATGCTGATGCGGGTGAAGCCGGGCAACGAGTTGATTTCGTTGATCAGCACTTCGCCGTCGTCCGTGAGAAACACATCAACCCGCGCCAGACCGGCGCAACCCAGCACCTCGAACGCCTCAACGGCCAGGCTGCGAATACGCTCGCAGGCCTGCATGCTGATATCCGCTGGCACCACCACCTGGGCGGCCTGGTCGTCGATGTATTTGCTGTCGTAGGAGTAGAAGCCGCTGCTCACCACGATCTCGCCGCAACCGCTTGCAATCGGGCGCTCGTTACCCAGCACCGCGCATTCGATTTCACGGCCGCTGACGGCGGACTCCACCAGCACTTTTTCATCAAACCCGAGCGCCAGTTCTACAGCGGCGTGGTACTCGGCTTCGTCGGCGACTTTGCTGACGCCCACCGATGAGCCCTGGTTGGCGGGTTTGACGAACATCGGCAGGCCCAGTGTGTTCACCGCCATGTCAAAGGATGTACGCGCGACGGTACGTCGGGTGAGAGTGATGAACGGAGTGACGGCAATGCCTGCGTCGCGCAGCAGACGCTTGCTGATGTCCTTGTCCATGCACACCGCCGAACCGAGCACGTCGGAGCCAACGAAGGGCAGGTCCGCCATGCGCAGCAAGCCTTGCAGGCAGCCGTCCTCGCCAAGGGAACCGTGAACGATGGGGAAAATCACATCGATATGTTCCAGCAGAGCCTGGCCGGAGGTTTCCACCACTTGCTGGCTGGCCTTGCCCGGCACTACCGCCAGCTCACGATTGGATTGGTTGAGGGCGATCAGGGCCGGGTTTTCCTGATTGATCAGAAAGTCCGAGGTGTCGTTCAAGTGCCAGTGCCCGGCCTTGTCGATACCCATCAGAATCGGCTCGAAGCGCGAACGGTCCAATGCATCGACAATGTTGCGCGCCGATTGCAACGACACCTCATGCTCAGCCGACCGGCCACCAAAAATAATACCTACACGCAACTTGCTCATGACACGGCCTCACTGTTGAACGTGAGGCTTCTTACCATGGGCCGTCAACGATTCGCCACCAGATGTATACCAAATAACAGATAGCAACTGCCGGCAAGACGATCCAGCCACTTGCGCGAACGAGTGTAGAGATCAGCCATGCGCTCGCTGGAAAACACCAGCGCCACGCAGGCATACCAACTGAACGATAAAGTGGCCATGATCACCACGGCCAGGGTCAGCAAAACCGCAGAGGGAGACGGTGGCATAGTAGAGGCGAAGATAGTGGTCACAAAGAGTGCCGCCTTGGGGTTCGACAGATTACCCAGCAGCCCCAGACGCCAGGCGGAAAACAACGAGCGCCTGGGCTCATCCGGCAAAAGGTTCTGGCCCATGGTCGGTGCCGAGCGCTTGAAGAGTTTCAGTGCAAGGTAAATCAGGTAGCAACCGCCGATAAGCTTGAACGCCACGTACAACATCGGCGCAGCGGTAAACAATGACTTGATCCCCAGGCCACCTGCCAATCCCCAGATGACCGTGCCAGTAGCCACGCCTGCCGAAACCACGACACCATGACGACGCGAACAGCTGGCGGCCAACTGTGCCGCGTTGAAGAAATTGGGACCGGGCGTGATCACCGCGACGGTCCATAGCAGCGCCAGCGAAACCAGTGGGGTCACGTAAGCGAAATTGAACGACTCCATGGGGCAGTTCCAGCGCGTGCACGAGTGCAGATCATAGGCCTGGCCCTGGCAACGCACAATCGTTCAAGACCCGCGCAGACAAGCACCGGCACACTGGGGTAACGTCATTCCACTTCCTTTTGTGGCAATCATCATGGGTAAATCAACCACCCCCCTGGACTGGCTCCACCGCGCGCCGCACGCCAGCGGCCTGGACCGTATCGAAGCGTACTTCGCCGGCTTTGCGTTCGACCCCCATCGCCATGACACCTACGCCATCGGGCGTACGCTGTTTGGCGTGCAGAGTTATCACTACCGCGGCTGCATGACCCACAGCCTGCCCGGTGCGACGATGGTCATTCATCCCGATGAAACCCATGACGGCCGCGCCAGCAGTGTGGAAGGCTTCAAGTACCGCATGATTTACGTGGAGCCGGCGCTGATCCAGCAGATTCTCGGCGGCCGTCCACTGCCGTTTATCCACAGCGGCCTGTCGACTGACCCGCGCCTGTTCCGTGCCAGCGAAGTGCTGCTGCAAAGCTTGGATTGCCCGATTGACCCGATGCAGGAGCAAGATGCCCTGTTCGACCTGGCGCACGCGTTGAACGCTGCCTCGGGCGCGATCATCAGCCGCAAATCCTTCGACTATGTCGCCGCCGAGCGGGCCCGGGAGTTTATCCACAGCGCCCTGGGCCGCAGCATTACCCTGGATGAAATGGCCGACCACGCCGACCGCGACCGCTGGGCCCTGTCGCGGGATTTTCGTCTGCTGTTCGGTACCAGCCCCTATCGCTACCTGACCATGCGTCGACTGGACCTGGTGCGCAACCTGCTTGCCCAGGGCCAGTCGCTGGTGGATGCGGCGCTGACTGCGGGCTTCACCGACCAGAGCCACATGACCCGGCAATTTCGCAGCACCTACGGCATGCCCCCCTCGCGCTGGGTGAAGATGCAGGGCCGCTGAGGCCCAGACGCATCACTTCATGCGGCATACGCCCATCACTTGATACTCCAGGGTGTTGAGCTTTCCTGCCGAATCCCAATAGGTCATGCGTGACGGCACCGCGTTGCACGAGCGGATCGGCGGCGAAATGTTGACCACCTTGGCAATGTCCAGATTCATGCCGTAGCGATACACCTGCACCTGAGGTGCCGGCAGGCCTCTCTTCTCGGCGTATGCCGCCATGGCTCTTTCATTCCCCTCCAGAAGCGCCGCATAAGTGCGCTCCCCCTGCGCCAATGCGCCGGATGACAGCAGTGCAGCGAGTAAACCCAGGCCAACTGTCTGTAAGTTCATTACACGTTCCTCGACTGAAAAGTTCAGCGTCGAGACTATCCAAACCACCCTGACGACAGGGTCACCGCAAGATTACTTATTTGATAGATAACAGTAACTTTCCAGGATCGTAATGTTCGCGCCACTCAGTCGTTATTCACCGTTTGCAACTATCGCCCTGGGCACTTCAACGCCCACCTTCATAAATAAGAAGCTGGTTATTGCCAGACTCAGGAGCGAACATGAATATCCGCAAAATGACTCTGCCTCTCTCGTTATGCGCCGCGTTGCCGCTGGCAGCGGGGGCGGCACAGGAGCATCCCGAGGGCTTTATCGAGGGCAGCAGCGTCAAGCTGTTGATGCGCAATTTTTACTTCAATCGCGATGAGCGCAATGGTCGATCCAGCCCTACCGGCAATGGTTATTCCGAAGCCTGGGCGCAGGGCCTGATCGGCAAATTCGAATCCGGCTTTACCCAGGGCACCGTGGGCTTTGGCCTGGACGCGTTTGCCATGCATGGCCTCAGGCTCGATTCGGGCAGGGGCCGCAGTGGCGGCAAGGGCTCATTCAGCGTGATGCCGGTAGACAGTAACAACAGACCGGAAAGCACCTACAACAAAGTGGGTGGCGCGGCGAAGTTGCGCTTTCTGGACACGGTGATCAAGGCCGGCGATGTGTTCCCTGCCACGCCCGTCGTGGCGGCTGGCGACTCGCGCGTGTTGCCGGAAAGCTTTCGCGGCGTCACCGTACAGAACACCAGTTTTGAAGGCCTGAGCCTGCAGGGCGGGCAATTGAGCGGGATGAGCCAGCCCTCCCAGAGCGGCAGGAACAAAGAGTTCGCCACGTTTTACGCGGGCAAGGTCGATTCACCCTGGGTCGGTTATTTCGGCGGCGATTACCAGTTCAACCCGCACTTGAGCGCTAGCGTCTATGGCAGTCGCCTGAAGGATGCCTGGGACCAGTACTACTTCGGCACTAGCGCCAGCTATCCACTGAGCGAGGACGTGTCGCTGTTTGGCAATTTCAACTATTACAACGTGAAAGACGAAGGCCGCAAACTGCGAGGTGAATTGAACAACAACATCTGGAGCGCGCGTCTGGGGGTGGAGGTCGGCGCCCATCGCGTGGCCGTTTCGCACCAGCGCAACAACGGCAACAACGACTTCGACTACCTGCGCCAGTCGGACTCCAACGTCCTCGAAAACTCCATGCAGTACAGCGACTTCAACTCGCCCAAGGAGCGCTCATGGATGGTGCGCTACGACCTGGACATGCAGTCCTTCGGCATCCCCGGCCTGTCGTTCATGACCCGCTACGGCAGAGGCTCGGGTGCCGACTACAGCAACGCCAATTCGGTGTATGTGCGCAATGATGCCGCAGGCAACCCGCTGACCGGGCAAAGCCGTTGGGAGCGAGATGTGGAAGCACGGTACGTGGTGCAAACCGGTAATTTGAAGGACTTGTCCCTCAGGCTGCGTCAGGCGACCATCCGTTCAAGTGCGTTCGACGCGGACCTGGAAGAGGTCCGCCTTATCGTCGAATACCCGCTGGCCATACTCTGAACCCGCGCCTTACATGCATGTAGCGATGCCTTTCATCGGCTGACACATTCAAGCCTGTCAGAACTGTAATAACAAACTCACCTTCTCGTTAAGTTGCAATTTTTAAACTCGCTTACTCGATACCCTTCATCTCTGCGGCTTTTGTATAGCTCCTTTGGAACAGAGATGAATATTTACGCCCCCGCGGGGGCGTTTTTTTTGCGTTGAACTTCAGCGGCCAAATGTCGCACTGGCCTTACATCACTTGACCCTAAAGCCTCTTCACGTTTGAGACTTCCCCTACAGCTAACTCAGAGCCTTCTGTGAGGCCATATCATTTCCCTATTCTTGAAGGAAAATCCCTATGCGCATCCTGGTTGTTGAGGACGAGCAGAAAACCGCCGACTACCTGCAGCAAGGCCTGACCGAAAGCGGTTACGTCGTCGACTGCGCCGCCAGCGGCATCGATGGCTTGCACCTGGCGCGGCAACACAGCTATGAACTGGTGATCCTCGATGTCAATTTGCCCAACACCGATGGTTGGGGCGTGCTCGAGCAATTACGCCGCGATGGCAACCAACGCGTGATGATGCTGACGGCACGCGGTCGCCTGGCCGACAAGATCAAAGGCCTGGACATGGGCGCCGACGATTACCTGGTCAAGCCCTTTGAATTCCCCGAATTACTGGCCCGCGTGCGCACCCTGTTGCGTCGCAGCGAACATATCCCGCTGCCGGAGGTGCTGCGCGTTTCGGACCTGGAGTTGGACCCGCGCCGGCATCGAGCCTACCGCGGCAACCGACGTATCGACCTGACCACCAAGGAGTTCGCGCTGCTGCATGTGTTGATGCGCCAGAGCGGCGAGGTGATGACCCGCACGCAGATCATTTCCCTGGTGTGGGACATGAACTTCGATTGCGACACCAACGTGGTGGAAGTGTCCATCAGCCGTCTGCGCGCCAAGGTCGATGACCAGAGCGAGGTCAAGCTGATCCACACCATACGCGGCGTGGGCTATGTGTTGGAGGCGCGCCAATGAAAACCAGCAGCCTGTCGACGCGCCTGGGGCTGATGGTCAGCCTGATGGGCGCGGGCCTGGTGCTGCTGCTGGCAACTCTGGCCTTCCTGGTGCTCGACCACGAACTGGAAAAAATGGCGCGCAAGAGCCTGGAAAACAAGATGGAGTTGATTCAGCACAGCCTGACCATGAACCTCAACACGCGCGAGATCGCGACCCGCAACCATCCTCTGCCGGACCTGGTAATGGGTCACGATAATTTCTACCTGACCATCGTCGGACCATCGCCGACCGCCGAGGTGTTGCTCAGTATCGGCACCAAAGTTCAGGAACCGCTGATGACCGACTTTACCGCCAGTGAAACCCTGGCCTATCTGACCTGGGCCGACGGGCGCGGCAACCAGCAGCTCGGCGCCTCGCGGCTGATGCGCCTGCGCAGTGGTGAAAATGTGCGAGTACTGCTGACACGAGACCGTACCGATGATCAAGCGTTGCTCAGTGCCTACCTGCGCTCCACCCTGTTCGTCCTGCCCTTGTTGCTGCTGCTGATCGGCCTGGGCGCCTGGTGGCTGGTGCAACGCGGGCTGGCCCCGTTGAAACAGTTCAGCCATGTCGCGGCCAAGGTCACCACCCAGGACCTGACCCATCGTCTGGCCGTGAACAACCTGCCAAAGGAACTGGCAGAACTGGCGCAGTCCTTCAACGTGATGCTCGACCGGCTGGACGCGGGGGTGCAGCAGCTGTCGCAGTTTTCCGACGATCTTGCCCACGAATTGCGCGCGCCCCTTACCAACCTGATGGGCAAGACCCAAGTGACACTCTCGCGTGCGCGCCCTCCAGAGGACTACAAGGCGGTGTTGGAGTCCAACATCGAAGAATTCGAGCGCCTGGCACGCATCGTCTATGACATGCTTTTTCTGGCTCAGGTAGGCCACCCATCCGCCCGCGCGTCGTTTACCACGGTGTCGCTGGCGCAGGAGGCCGAGCGGGTGATGGAACTGTTCGCCCTGAGCGCCGAAGAAAAACACCTGAGCCTCACCCTGAGCGGGAACGCCCAGGTACAGGGCGACCGCCTGATGATTCAACGTGCACTCTCCAACCTGCTGTCCAACGCCATTCGCCATAGCCCGGAGGGTGGATGCATTCCTCTGCGCGTAGAGGCCTGTGCCAACACCGTATCCCTGTCGGTGAGCAACGCCGGGCCGGGTATAGACGCCCATCACCTGCCGCACGTGTTCGAGCGTTTCTACCGGGCCGACAGCAGCCGTGCGCGTACCGAGGGCGGCACCGGCCTGGGCCTGGCCATCGTGCAGTCGATCATGACCCTGCACCAGGGGCTGGCCGACGTGCACAGCCAGCCCGGTGGTTTTACGCTGTTTCGACTGGTGTTTCCTCGTCCTTGCGGTGCGCCCACTGATACAACGCCGGCAACACCAGCAAGGTCAGCAATGTCGAAGAAATGATCCCGCCGATGACCACCGTGGCCAACGGCCGCTGCACCTCGGCACCGGTGCCGGTGGCCAGGGCCATGGGGATAAACCCAAGAGACGCCACCAGCGCTGTCATCAACACCGGGCGCAGTCGGGTCAGGGCGCCTTCGTTGATCGCCAGCGACAGCGAATGCCCTTCCTCGCGCAGGTTGCGGATGAAGGCGATCATCACCAGCCCGTTGAGCACCGCCACACCGGACAACGCGATAAAGCCCACGCCCGCCGAGATCGACAACGGGATATCGCGCAGCCACAAGGCCATGATTCCGCCGGTCAGCGCGAACGGAATGCCGGTGAACACCAGCAAGCCGTCCTTGATGTTGTTGAACATCATGAACAACAAGCCGAACACCAACAGCAACGCCACTGGCACCACGATGCGCAGGCGCTCGGAGGCTTCCCTCAATTGCTCGAACTGACCACCCCAGTTGGTCCAGTAACCTGCGGGCACTTTCACACCGCTGCTGATCGAGGCCTCGGCTTCTTCCACGAACGAGCCGATATCCCGTCCGCGCACGTTGGCGCTGACGATAACCAGGCGCTTGCCGTTCTCGCGACTGACCTGATTGGGGCCCAGCACCAGATCGAGGCTGGCGACCTGGGACAACGCGATGAAGCCCAACTGCCCCGAAGGGTTGCCCGCCAATGCCGGCACGGGAATCAACAGGCGTGACAGTCCGTCGATATCGGTGCGCAGCGTGTCGGACAAACGCACCACCATGTCAAATCGACGGTCACCTTCATACAGCGTACCGGCCTTGCGTCCACCGACCGCAACGGCAATGGTGTCCTGCACATCGCCAGCATTGATACCAAAACGCGCCGCCTTTTCGCGGTCAATATTGATCGTCAGCACGGGCAGGCCGGACGTCTGCTCCACCTTGACCTCCGAGGCGCCGTCAATCCTGCGCAAGGTCTCAGCGATCTCGCTGGCGGTGCTGTTGAGCACCGCCATGTCATCACCAAATACTTTCACCGCCACATCGCTGCGCACCCCTGAGATCAACTCGTTGAAGCGCAGCTGGATAGGTTGCGACAGTTCATACGCGCTGCCCGGCACTATCGCACTGGCGCGCTGGATATCGGCGATCACCTCCTCGCGAGATTTGTTCGGGTCGGGCCATTGCTCCTTCGGTTTGAGCATCAGGTAGCTGTCGGAAATATTCGGCGGCATCGGGTCGGACGCAATCTCAGCCGTGCCCGTACGCGCGAACACTCGCTCGATTTCCGGCACTTGGGCCAGCAAGGTTTTTTCCAGCCGCTGCTGCATCTGCACCGATTGCGTGAGGCTGGTGCCAGGTACGCGCAAGGCCTGCTGGGCGAAGTCGCCTTCACTGAGACTGGGGATGAATTCGCTGCCCATGCGGCTGGCCACCAGCCCCGTGCCGATGATGGTCAGCACGGCCAGGCCGAACACCAGCGGCCGACGCGCCATCACCCAATCCAGTACTGGCGCATACACCCGACGCGCGCTGCGCATCACCAGGTTCTCCTCTTCCTTGACCTTGCCGGTAACAAACAGCGCAATCGCCGCCGGTACGAAGGTCACCGACAGGATCATCGCCCCCAGCAATGCGGTTACCACGGTGAAGGCCATGGGGTGGAACATCTTCCCGGCGACACCGGTAAGCGCAAAGATCGGCAGGTACACCACCATGATGATCAACTGCCCGTAGATCAGCGCCCGCCGCGCCTCCCTGGCGGCGGCGAATACCTCATGCAGGCGCTCGCTGCGGGTCAGCAGACGGCCATGTCGATGTTGCGCATGGGCCAGGCGGCGGATCGAGTTCTCGACGATCACCACCGCGCCATCAACGATGATGCCGAAGTCCAGCGCGCCAAGGCTCATGAGGTTGGCGCTGACTTTGTTGGTGAACATGCCGGTAAAGGTGAACAGCATCGCCAGCGGAATAACCATCGCCGTGATCAGCGCCGCACGGATATTGCCCAGGAACAGGAACAGCACCGCCACCACCAGCAACGCCCCCTCGAAGAGGTTGCGCTTGACCGTAGCGATGGCTTTTTCGACCAGGTTGGTGCGGTCGTAGACGGTCACCGCCACCACCCCTGCAGGCAGAGAACGGTTGACTTCCTCGAGCTTCTTGGCCACGGCCTGGGACACGCTGCGGCTGTTCTCGCCGATCAGCATGAACACCGTGCCCAGCACCGCTTCGCGGCCGTTCTCGGTGGCCGCGCCGGTGCGCAGCTCGCGGCCGATCTCGACCTGCGCCACATTGCGCACGCGAATCGGCGTGCCGTCCGCCGAGGTGATGACGATATTGGCAATATCGTCGATCGACGCCACCTGCCCCGGGGCGCGGATCAACAACTGCTCGCCGCTGCGCTCGATATAGCCGGCACCGACGTTGGCATTGTTGCGCTCCAGCGCCGTGACCAGGTCATTCAACGTGAGGTTGTAGGCCGCCAGGCGCTTGGGGTCCGGGGCGATCTGGTATTCCTTGGCGAAGCCGCCAATGGTGTTGATCTCCGCCACGCCCGGCACGTTGCGCAATTGCGGCTTGATAATCCAGTCCTGGATCACGCGCAGGTCCGTCGGCGTGTAGGGCGTGCCATCGTCCTTGCGTGCGCCCTCCCCGGCCTCCACGGTCCACAGGAAAATCTCCCCAAGCCCGGTGGAAATCGGCCCCATGGCGCTCTCGATGCCCTCGGGCAATTGCTCGCGGGCCACTTGCAGGCGCTCGTTGACCAATTGCCGGGCAAAGAACAGATCGGTGCCGTCCTTGAAAATCACCGTCACCTGCGACAACCCCGAACGCGACAACGAACGCGTCTGCTGCAGGCCGGGCAACCCGGCCATGGCGGTTTCGATGGGAAAGGTGATGCGCTGCTCGGTTTCCAGCGGCGAGAACCCCGCCGCCGCCGAGTTGATCTGCACCTGCACGTTGGTGATATCGGGCACGGCGTCGATGGGCAATTTCTGATAGCTGGCGATACCGACACCGGCCATCAGCAGCACCGCCAGCAGCACAATGACGCGCTGCTCGATGGCGAATTGAATAAGGCGCTCAAACATGAAAAATCACTCGCGAAATCAATGGCCGTGCTCAGCCGAACTTTTGCCCAGTTCGGACTTGAGGATAAAACTGCCGACGGTGGCCACCTGCACCCCTGCGTCGAGTCCCTGGCGCACCTCGACGTAGCCGTTTTCACGCATGCCCAGCTCCACGTGGCGGGTGATGAAGCCGCTCGAGGTACGCTCGAATACCGAGGGTTTGTCCTCGACCGTCTGAATCGCCTCCTGCGGCACGGTGACCCTGGCCTGCGCGGTATCGGTGGCCAGTTGCACGCTCACAAACAGGCCCGGACGCCAGGCATCGTCGGGGTTGGGCACGCTGACGCGCACGGTGGCGGTCCGCGTTTGTTCGCCCAACAGGTTGCCCACGTAGGCCACCGTGCCTTGCACCTGAGTGCCCATTTCCGTGGAGCTGACAATCACCGGCTTGCCGACGCGGACCTTGTTCAGGTCCTTGGGAAATACCCCGAACGTGACCCACACCTGGGACAGGTCCGAAAGGGTGAAGGCGTTGCTGGCCTCGCTGACCACCTCGCCGACCCCCAGGTGTTTTTCCACCACTACCCCGGCGAATGGCGCACGCAGTTCATAGCGATTGCCGCCAGCCGAGCCGGCGCTGCCGCTGAGGGCGGTCATCTTCTGGCGGGCGTTGTTGCGCGCGATTTCGGCCTCTTGCAACGTCTGCCGTGCCAGCAGATAGTCCTGCTCGGCAGAAATTTTGTCCTGCCACAACTGGCGTTCGCGCTGGAAGGTGATGCGCGCCAGTTCGACCCGCCGCTCGCTGGCGGCCAGCTCGCTACGCTGATCGGAAATCTGCTGGCTGGCGATCACCGCCAGCAATTGGCCCTGCTTCACCGATTGGCCCAGGTTGACGCTGACCGACTCCACCACGCCCGGCGCGCGCGGAATAATGTGCGAGGTACGGTCTTCGTCAAAGCGCACTTCGCCCGGCAGCGTCAGCAGCGTGCTGATCGGTCGGGGCTGGGCCTTGGCAAGCTGAATACCGGCGGCCTGGACCTGCTGTTCGGTCAGTTCAAGCTTGCCTTCTTCTTCATCGCCATCGGCAAAGCCGGCCACCGGCCAGGCCAACATCAGCGCGATGGCAAGTGCCACGCGGTGTGGTGTGTTCATGGGTTGCTCCTGAAAAATCAAAACTGGACGAGATCGCCGTATATCCGCTCGAGGCGCACCCAGGCGTCGGTCGCCTGAGCGGTGGCCGTGAGGTATTGGGTGCGGGCGGCAATCAGGGTGCGTTGGGCGTCGAGTACGTCGAGGAAGTTGAACTTGCCCATTTCAAAGCCACGGGTCGCGCTGTCCACGGCGCTCTGCGCGGCGGGAAGGATCTGTTGGTTGAAGGTCTGCACTTCGGTATTGGCGGTTCGCCACAAGGCCAGGGCCTGAAGGGTTTCGGCGCGCAGACGCAGTTCGACGGCGTTGCGCAGGTCGCGCGCCTGATCGGCGCGACGGTTGGCGGCGAGCACGTTGCCCTGGTTGCGGTTGAACAAGGGGATCGGTATCGAGACACCAACAAGGTTTATGCGCTCGCGGGTACTGGCGTCGTACTGGCTACCGATGGACACATCGAGGTCAGGAATACGCTGGGCTTTCTCCAGGTTCACGCTGGCTTCGCCCTGGCGGATGCGCAGTTCGGCCAGTCGCAATTGCGTGGTTTGCTCGACCCGTGCCAGCAGTTGCGCGCAGGGCGGCAGGGACGGCGCGGCTTGTTTTTGCGCGGCGACAGTGTCGAAGTCCGGGGCGGTGCTGCCGGTGCTGGCGGCGAGTCGGCGGTAGGCATCGGTAAGGCCGACCTGCGCGCGGTTCATCTCCAGGCGAATCTCCGACAGTTGCACCTGTGCTCGGGTGGCTTCCACTGGCGACGATTTGCCGGCGCTCACCCGCCCCTTGGCAATTACCAGTCCACGCTCGGCAAGCGCCAGTGAGCGCTGCGCCAAAGCCAGACGCTCCTGAGCACGCAGGGCGCCGTAGTAGCTGTCGATTACATCGGCGCGCAGGCTGTTGCGCTGCTGCTCCAACGTCAGCGCCGCGGCGACCTGGGCCTGGGTGGCCAGGTCAATTCGCGCATCGCGCTTGCCTCCCAGTTCAAGGGTCTGACTGAGTTTGACAGTGGTGGTACGGGCATTGCGACGGGTGTCTTCGGCATCCCAGGAGGCGACCGGGTTAGGGATCAACCCGGCCTGCTGACGGCCGCCC
>Ga0256410_1000803_pt1 | contig 27238 bp, 25 predicted proteins | sample PhyWR1_FD_185983 | JGI IMG/M metagenome (GOLD analysis project Ga0256410, IMG submission 185983) | Leaf surface microbial communities from wheat plants in UC Gill Tract Community Farm, Albany, California, United States - DLSL W.R1 | ecosystem: Host-associated > Plants > Phyllosphere >... | reverse complement strand
GGTCACGTTAACGATCGTTTAATCCTTGAATGTGAACCTCAAAGGGCAGCTTCGGCTGCCCTTTTGCATCGCGTCTACAGTTACACTATCGAACTCAAGCCAGCATGGACCTGTCTGAATACAGGTCACGTTGATATGACCTTATCTGTCCAGGAGTAAAGCATGCGTAATCTGATTCTCAGCGCCGCTCTCGTCAGTGCCAGCCTGTTTGGCATGACCGCTCAAGCTGCCGAGCCGCTTGAAGCGGGCAAACAATATGTAGAGCTGAGCAGCGCCGTTCCGGTTGCCGTGCCTGGCAAGATCGAAGTGGTCGAGCTGTTCTGGTATGGCTGCCCGCATTGCTTTGCATTCGAGCCAACCATCAATCCCTGGGCAGAAAAACTGCCCGCCGACGTGAGCTTCGTGCGTATCCCTGCCATGTTTGGCGGGATCTGGAATGTTCATGGCCAATTGTTCATCACCCTTGAAGCCATGGGCGTTGAAAACAAGGTTCACAAAGCCGTGTTCCAGGCCATCCACGACGGCAAGAAGCTGGCAACCCCAGAAGAAATGGCTGATTTCCTGGCCGGTGAAGGTATCGATAAAGACAAGTTCCTGAGCACTTACAACTCGTTCGCCGTCAAAGGCAAAGTTGAAGACGCCAAGAAGAAGGCACAGGCCTATCAAATTTCCGGCGTACCGACCATGGTCGTCAACGGCAAGTACCGCTTCGACCTGGGCACTGCCGGTGGCCCTGAAGGCGCTTTGAGCGTGGCTGACCAGCTGATCGCCAAAGAGCGCGCAGCGGGCGCAAAAAACTAAGCGGCGCCCTCGCCCATGCTCCGCTGGAAAGGCGAGCGAAGTGTTGGTCTGCATGAGCCGCAGATCAACGAAGATCATCTGGCGTCCTGCGGGATGCCGGATGATCGACGTTTACGACTGCTCAGTTTCAATATCCAGGTGGGTAACAGCACCCAGGGTTACCGGCATTACCTGACCCGCAGTTGGCAGCATGTGCTCCCCCATAAGGGGCGAGCCGGTAACCTGGAGCGTATTGGTGACCTGCTCGGCGACTTCGACCTGGTCGCCCTGCAAGAGGCCGACGGTGGTAGCCATCGTTCTGGCTACATCAATCAGGTCAAGTATCTTGCCCAGCAGGGCGAATTTCCCTACTGGTATCAACAACTCAATCGCAATCTAGGGCGTCTGGCCCAGCACAGTAATGGTGTGCTCAGCCGGTTGCGCCCTGCCGCGATTGAAGATCATCCCTTGCCCGGCCCTGCGGGGCGTGGTGCGATTCTGGTGCGCTTTGGTGAAGGCCCCGACGCTTTGGTGGTCGTGGTCATGCACCTGGCGCTGGGAACCAAAACCCGCACCCGGCAGTTGGCCTATATTCGCGAGTTGATTGGCGACTATCAGCACCAGGTGTTGATGGGCGACATGAACACCCATGCCAACGACCTGCTGCACACCTCGCCACTGCGGGACCTCGGACTACTGGCGCCGCAAATGGAGGCCACCTTCCCCAGTTGGCGCCCGCAACGTTGCCTGGATCATATTTTGCTCAGCCCAAGCCTGACCCTTGAGCGCGTCCAGGTACTGGATCAGCCTATCTCGGATCATCTGCCGGTAGCCGTCGATATCCGTCTGCCAGGCTCTGTCGGCGTCGACTCCCAGATCGCGCTGCGCCCGCCTGACAACGGGGCGAAGGCATGAGGGACGAGGCCGCGCGCTGGAAAGAGAAATACCTTAAAAGCGTGGAGCTGCAAGACAAGCTTGAGCGCCGCTGGAATGCCCGCCTCGACTTGCTGCGCCGTGGCCTGGTGCGTAGCACCCTGGCCGCTGAGGGCACGGACCGCACGGTCGACCAATGCATGAAAGAAATGCGCGAAGCGGTGCGCACCAATGAGATGGACGCCGCCCTTGCCGCCTTGCTGCCGCGCCTTGAAAAAGCCGTGCTCGACTCCGAGCAGCGACGTGAAACCCGGGTTGAGCAAGTCAGCGCAGCGCTCAATACGCTGGTCACCCAACTGCAGGCCCTGCCACTGCCCCGTGAGGTCAGCAAGCCGCTCAAGGCCTATGCCAAACAGCTCGAAAACCGGGTGACGCACGCCCGAGAAATACCGCTGCTGCTTGGTGAGCTGAGTCACTTGCAAGGGCAGGCACTGGCGCCGCAACTCAATGACGCCCAGCCGCCCAAGCCGGGCTTGTTACAGCGATTATTTGGTGCACAAGACGCTGAAAAGGCACTTGGCGAAGCGACTGTGGTTCCGATTCCGGTTGAGACTCAGGCGCCGCGACCGGCTGCGCCGAACAGTGTGGTCCCAGCGCATGTTGCCGAACCGCCGGCAGTACCCACGCCTCAGCCTGAACCGGTAATTGTTGAAGCACAGCCCTCGCCGCCCGTTGCTACGGCTGACGATGACGCCCAGGCGCTTGCCGAGCCGTCCCCTTCGGTACCTCAAGAGGCTCAAGAGCATGCATCCAGCGGTGCACTTGAGTCAGTGGTCGCGATGGTTGAGGCCGAAAATGATCAAGCCAGGGATTTCGTTGAGCAGTCGCCGCTCGACGAACAGACTGAGCTGGCCGAAGTCGATGCTGTCTATGCCCTGCCTGATGCCCCCGAGCCAACCTACAGCAGCGTGGCCGAGCACATTGAGTCCACACTGCTCGGGTTGTTGAGCGGCCTGTCGCTGCCTGAACACCACAGGCCACAGGCCGAGGCCATGTGCCGGCGTCTGGAAAAAGGGCTCAACTGGTACGAATTACTGCCGATCCTCGACGATCTTGCGGTTTTGATGCTGGCCATCACTGACAGCGGCCAGCATGAATTCGAGGCTTACCTCAAACAGCTCAATGAGCGCCTGGAGTCATTTCAGAACAACCTCCAGGCGGCCAGCGAGGGTCATGCCGAGGGTCGATCCGCCGCCGACGACTTGCACAGCCAGCTGCGCGAACATGTGGACGGTTTGCAAAACAGCGTGCAGGACGCCGTTGACCTTAACAGCCTCAAGCACCTGCTGGAGAATCGTCTCGAAGGACTGCTGGGCACGATGGACCAACACCAGCAGCAGCGCATCGCCCGTGAACAGGAGGTCTCGGCCCACCTCCAGGGGCTGGCCGAGCGTATCGCGAGCATGGAACAGCAGGCCCAGGGCTATCGCGAGCATCTTGAAGAACAGCGCCAAAAAGCACTGATAGACCCCCTGACCGATCTGCCTAACCGGGCCGCATGGGGCGAACGCCTGCAATATGAAGTCGATCAGTGGCAAAAAAACGGTAATCCTCTACTGATTGCCATGCTCGACCTCGATCATTTCAAGCGTATCAATGATGGTTATGGCCACCTGGCGGGCGACAAGGTGCTCAAGATCATTGCCACCCAGTTGCGCAAGCATCTGCGGCCGATCGACTTTATTGCCCGCTTTGGTGGCGAAGAGTTTGTGCTACTGATGCCCGATACGCCGTTGAGCGCAGGTTTGCATCTGATCGAGAAGCTGCGGGCAGCAATCCAGGCCTGCCCGTTCCACTTCAAGGGCGAACCCGTGACCATCACCACGTCTATCGGTGTATCCGCGTTCAGGCCGGGTGATCGCAGTGACCATGTGCTTAAACGGGCTGACGAAGCACTGTATCGGGCCAAACGGCGTGGACGTAACTGCGTGGAGCCTCAAGCAGCGACTATTGAAACTTGATATTTATTTGTCGCTTTATGTAGTTACTTTCTAGACAGCAAGTAGTCCCTGTCGGTATTTAAAATTAATTAACGGATTCCCTCGCGGCTTTCTTGACGGGTTGTGAGTGGGCGACTTATATAAAATAACAGACCGGTTTGGTTACCCGACAAGTAACGACGGCACTGTAGACATCTCTTTATCAAACCCCCATCGACAATGCCGCCGGGCACTGCAGGCTCTAGCCCGGCGGTATAAAGCCAGTACGGTGTACGGCCGTAAAAGGTAGTGTATGAAAATATTGATTTACTTGTTACCTGTGTTCTTTTTGATCACGGGCTCTGTTTCGGTAAGTGCAGCCACTAAAACCCCGATCTATTCGGCCTCCATTAACAAGGATGGAACACTGGCCGCACAATCGCCGCACTGGATTGAAAGTATTGAATACTCCAGCCAACCCGATTATGCAGCCAGTTATAAAGTTAATCTGATGCCCGATGCCTTTCAAAAGGAGCCAAAATTTTGTGTGGCATCGACTTACGACAATTCAAGCTATGAACATACCCTTTATGGCATCGCCAAATTGTCGAGCAAACCGACCCGATCCGAAGTGAATGTTATAGGCTTGATGCTGGGTGCCAACGGGCCATCCGGGGATTCATCGATGAGTTTTTACCTGGTGTGCGGCAAATAAATCACCTTACGAAGGCTGCGACCCTGTTGGTGTTTACAAGGTCGCAGCCCTTGTCTTCATCCGGTACAGCTGCACGACACGGGCGGTAAGGTATGCTTGCCTATTAATTGCTCAGTCGTGTTGTTCTCGCCCATGAAATTCTCCGCCCTGATCTTGTCCCTTGCCCTGCTGGCCGGTTGCAGCAACGGTCTGCGCATGGACACCAGTCATCCTTCGGTCAACCACGACAGCCGCGTGCAGTTTGTGGTGCTTCACTACACCTCAACCTCGCTGGAGCGCTCCCTGGAGCTGTTAACCCGCGGCCCGGTCAGCAGCCATTACCTGGTCGGGGATACTCCGCCGACCATTTACAAACTGGTGGATGAAAACCAGCGCGCCTGGCACGCCGGTGAAAGCCAATGGAAGGGCCGCACCTGGCTGAACTCCAGCTCCATCGGCATTGAAATCGTCAACAAGGGTTTTCGCGATACGCCCGAAGGTCGAGTCTGGTACCCCTATACAGAGGGTCAGGTCCAGTCGGTTATCGCACTGCTAAAAGATATTTCAACCCGCTATCAGATCGACCCGCGCAACATTATTGGCCATAGCGATATCGCGCCCTTGCGCAAGCTGGATCCAGGCCCGCTGTTTCCCTGGAAGCGCCTGGCCGACGCAGGCTTTGGCATCTGGCCGAACGCCCGGGCCGTAGCCCGGGAGCAAGCACTGTACGCCAGCAACTTGCCAAGCATCACCTGGTTCCAGCAGCAACTGGCGCTTCTGGGCTACGAAACCCCGCAAACTGGAGAGCTGGATGTCGCCACTCGCCACGTTCTGGCCGCCTTCCAGATGCATTTCAGGCCTTCGCGATACGATGGCACTCCGGATGCTGAAAGTGCGGCCATTTTGAAAGTGTTGAACACGCAAAAGCACTGATGAGCTAGAGCAATGGCAGGGCCATGTAAAATTGTGTGCCTTGCCCTGGACGCGAATACACCCCAATGCGCCCGCCATGCAGTTGCACAATCTCTTTGCACAGTGCCAGCCCAAGGCCAGCGCCACCCTTTTTGCGCCCCACTTGCACAAAGGGCTCAAAAATCCGCCCTTGTTGGCTATAGGCAATGCCTTCGCCATTGTCTTCGATGCTGATAATCACCCGTTCCCCATGGCGCCTGGCCTGCAGGCAGATCTGCCCGCCACTGGCGGTGTGGCGCAAGGCGTTGTCCAGCAGGTTGTCCAGCACCCGCTCCAACTGGGCCTGATCGGCCCGCAACTCAGGTAGCGGTTGTTGCAGCTGCACCAGCAGCTCGACATTTTTTACCCGCGCACGGTCGGCGAAACGGACACGGGCGTCCTCGAGCATGTGTTCGACACTGCAAGGGGCCAGCGTCAGCTTCTGCATGCCGTTTTGATAGCGGGAGAAGTTCAGCAGGTCATTGATCAACTGCATCAGGCGCTGCATTTCTTCGTTGACGGTGTTGAGCAGGTCGGTTTCCCGTGACTGGGGATCAAAGCGTGATCGCTCCAGAAACAACCCGAACGCCATATGCATGCCGGTGACGGGGGTGCGCAACTCATGGGAGGCCCGCAACACGAACTCGCTGCGTACCCGCTCAAAGGCACGCTGCTCGGTGACGTCGTGCAGCACCATGACGGCGCCGAGGATAGGCCCCTTGGGCTGGCTCACCGGGGTCAAGCTGTAGGTCAGGAGTCGGGTTTCGCCTTCAATGTCGACGCTCAAGTCTTCCGGCAAGCGCTCAAGACTGCCTCCGCGCAGTACTGTTTGCAGTTGCTGGTCGAGTTCCGGACGTTGCAAGGCCTCACCCAGCGACTGCCCCAATCGCCCTTCATCCCAACCCAGCTGGCGCTGTGCGACGGGGTTCAAGTGCTCCAGCCGGCCTTGCTGATCGATCATCAACAACCCGTCATCGATACTGTCGAGTACCGCTTGCAGCCGCTGCTGGCCCGCCAGCAGCTCGTCGATGTTGGTTGCCTGATGCTGGCGCAATGCCTCGGCCATAATCCCAAAGCGCCGCGTCAGCAGGTTCATCTCTGTGGCCGAGGAGAGCGGCAACACCACTTCGAAATTGCCTTTGCCAATGTTATCCGCGGCCTTGGCCAGTGCCTCGATCGGGGCACCAAAACGCCTGGCAATACCGTGGGCAGTGATAAAGCCGATGATCAGCACGGCAATGCCGACCAGGCCGAGCAAGGCGGCGACGACCAAGGCGCGATCCCGGGCTGCGGCCTGGGCGGCATATATGGTGTCGAGCGCACGACGGTGTTCGGTAATCAGACCGTTGCGCAGTTGATTGAAGCGGCTGGTCAGATCCTTGTCATTGCTCAGGTTCAGTTGCGCGTCGCTGGCCTTGTTGAAGGCCAGCAAAAAACTGCTGTAATCCTCCCGGGCCTGGGCAAAACCGCTATGCAGATTGTTTTTACGCTCATGCTCGATGCCCTCGTCGAGCAGCTTCAAATACTCCCGGGCTGATGACTTCAGCGCTTCAGGATCTGGCTGGTTATGCAGCATCATCACCAACTGATCGCCCAGCGACTGACGCAGTTTCAGGCCCAGATCGAGGGTAATGAAGTTGTTACGAATCAGCGCTTCCTGGGTTTTCGCCATTTGCATCACGCTGACGACGCCAAGCAGCAGGCCAAGCAGCGCCACCGTGATTAACGCGGAAATGCTCAGGAACAGGCGGGTGCGCAGCTTGATCGCAAGTTTCATCGCGGGCTCACAGGTTGTACTGCTTACGTTTGCGGTACAGCGTCGAGGCATCGATACCCAGGGTTTTTGCTGCCTGATCCAGGGTTTCACTGGTGGCCAGGACGGCGCCGATATGGGCTTTCTCCAGTTGGTCGAGGCTCAGAGCAGCACCAATGCGCGGGGCGTTGGGTACCGTTTGTTCGGCCATGCCCAGATGGCTGACTTCAACCACTTCCTGCGGGCAAATAATACTCGCGCGCTCAACCACATTGCGCAACTCGCGGATATTGCCCGGCCAACGGTAATTGGCCAGGGCCCGGCGGGCTTCCTCACTGAAGCCGCGGGCAGGGCGAGCATATTCCTTGACGAAACGGGCCAGGAAACGGTCGGCCAGGGTCAGGATATCCTCACTGCGCTCGCGCAGCGGCGGCAAATGCAGGGTGATCACGTTGAGACGGTAGAGCAGGTCTTCACGGAAGCGGCCATCGCGCACCATGTCCTCAAGGTGGAGGTTGGTGGCGGCCAGAATCCGTACATCGGCGCGGCGGGTAACGGGGTCGCCGACGCGCTCGTATTCTTTGTCCTGAATAAAGCGCAGCAGTTTTGGCTGTAGGGCCAGCGGGAAATCGCCGATTTCATCGAGGAACAAGGTACCGCCATCGGCCTGATTCACCCGGCCCAGGGTGCTTTCGCTGGCACCGGTAAAGGCTCCACGGGTATGGCCAAACAGTTCGCTTTCCATCAGCTCGGCCGTCAGTGACGGACAATTGATCGTGACACAGGACTTTTTCGCCCGTTTGCTCCAGCCGTGGATTGCGCGTGCCAGTTCCCCCTTACCGGTACCCGACTCGCCCAGAATAAGGATATTGGCATCCGTACCGGCCACCTGGCGGGCGGTTTCGAGCACCGCCATCATGGCCGGGCTATGGGAGTCGAGGCCTTCTTTGGGCTTGCGTACTTCACCCTCCAGGGCTTCAAGCCGGGCCGCCAACTGGCGCACTTCCAGTTGCTTGGCCGTGGCCAGCCTTAGCTGGTCGGGGCTGCACGGCTTGACCAGATAATCGGCGGCACCTGCCTGGATCGCATCAACAGCTGTATCGACGGCCGAGTGGGCAGTGACTATCACAACACGCATCCACGGCGCCTGGATACGCATTTGAGCCAGCACATCCAGACCGTTGTCTTCGCCCAGGCGCAGATCGAGAAAACACAGATCAAACACCTGTCGTTGCAGCAGTGCGTCGGCCTGCGCTGCGCTGTTAGCGGTGGCGACAGTGTAGCCCTCGTCTTCGAGGCAATAGCGGAATGTACGCAGGATGGCGGACTCATCGTCGACCAGCAGAATGCGGCCCTGTTGCTCTTTGGCTGAATCCATTTCCTACGTTCCTTTATATGTGGTCTTGGTTAGTGTCGGAATAATCGGGCAAGTTGCATGATTTTTCTGATTGATTCCGAGGCTAGCACCGAAGGCTCTGGCCTGCATAAGGTAACTGGCTGATTTTGCGGCTTTTTGCGTTGAGTCGCAGGTCGAAATTAATCCCTCTCGCAGCAGCTGACTCTCGGAGCAAGGCTGCGTCCGACGGCGAAGCCGTCGTAAACCCTGAAAACCGGATTTTACTGGCACACCGTGGTGTCTGATTTGCGACGGCTGTGCCGCCGGACGCAGCCTCGCTCCGCGAGTCAGCTGCTACGCGACGTGTGGTATCCCCTGATCGTGCAGAACGCCCGACCCGCAGGCCGGGCATCGTGCAGGTTGCGCGTCAAATCCATCCGAACAAATAGATAACACATTGATTTATAACGTTTTTTTATTGTGTCAAAAGCTGGCACGGCCCCTGCAATTACCCTTGTACAGAGCGTCGCACAGAGCGGCTCAACCTCACATTGACCACCGGGTGGCAGGAGTTTGAACATGAATATTCACGAATTCTCCAACTTGCGTGTTTCGTCATTGCATCTGCAACAAGGTCTGTTTGCCAGCCTTGCGTTGTCGGTGACCCTGATCGGTGGTCAGCAGTTGGGCCGGTTGGAGCAAGCACCGCAGCCGGTTGCCGCTGCACAGCACTACATCGCTCCCCAGCAGCACTTCAAGGCATTTGGCCCAGTGTCTGATACCACTGGCCGTTACGAACTCGCAGCCTCGGACGAAACCCAAATCGCCCGCTCGCAACCAGCACCTGAACGTTGGGTGTTTTAAGTGTTCACAACCTTGAGGCCCTGATCGGGCGTCGAGACACACCCTCATCACCCTGTTTCGCACAGTAATAAGGAGAATCACCATGTTGAGTTGGGCCATTACCTTCCTGATTATCGCCATCATCGCTGCTGTCCTGGGCTTCGGTGGTATTGCGGGCACCGCTACCGGCATCGCCAAGATTCTCTTTGTCGTGTTCCTGGTGATGTTTGTGGTGTCCTTTATCTTTGGTCGCCGCGGTCGAGGCTAGAGATGACCGCCCCCTCCTTTAAGGCTACGGTCGCTGTCCTGGTAACGGGCGGCGGCCGAGGGGCATGAAACCGGTTACATGGATGCAGGCAGCCAAGGTTCTACCTTGGTTTTTTTGTGCCCGGAGAAAATCTTTCGGCGGCTGTAATGCCTTATCAGGGTTCATTTTTTTGAAAACAAATGTGGCCTGAACAGCACTTCGAAACGTCGACCGTATATCGACTTGTAGAAAAATAGCCCGGACTTATATCTGATTTGTGTTGTCGGATATTTCTTGGATATAAGCGGCTTAATGCCACCCCCTCCTTAGCCAAAAAGACCTTGAAACAGCCGGTCTACGGCACTTATGTCGTCTATTCTGTGGATTCTCAGGAGGGGCGATTTGAGGTCTTGTCGGACAAAACCCATGCCGATTCGGCATAGGGTAGGCGTTTACGGCATTAGACGGCCACCTCATGCATGGGAATAGTTGCGCCTTTTTTCGCCTGCCAAAGAGCCTTTCGGGCTCGGTTTGGGCGACCTTCTACGGGGGTGGCGGTTTCTGCTTTTTGCGCTTTCAAGCGCTCTATTCAGAGCCTCTGCCCGAGTCCACTTGAAGTAAGGGTAATGACATGAAGAAGGCAAAACTTAGCCTCGCCTGGCAGATCCTGATTGGTCTGGTCCTCGGGATTGCAATCGGCGCGCTGCTTAACCATTTCAGTGCTGAAAAGGCCTGGTGGATCAGTAACGTTCTGCAACCTGCCGGCGATATCTTTATCCGTCTGATCAAGATGATCGTAATCCCAATCGTGATTTCTTCACTGGTTGTCGGGATTGCAGGCGTGGGAGATGCGAAGAAACTCGGTCGTATCGGTTTTAAAACCATCATTTACTTCGAGGTGGTCACCACCATCGCGATCCTGGTCGGCCTGGTGCTGGCCAACGTGTTCCAACCCGGTGCCGGGATCGACATGAGCACCCTGGGCACGGTCGATATTTCCAAGTACGCAGCCACGGCAGCTGAAGTCACGCATGAACATGCGTTTATCGAGACCATCCTCAACCTGATTCCATCGAACATCTTCGCGGCCATGGCTCGCGGTGAGATGTTGCCGATCATCTTCTTCTCGGTGCTCTTCGGTCTCGGTTTGTCGAGCCTGAACGCCGAACTGCGCGACCCGCTGGTGAAAACCTTCCAGGGCGTGTCCGAGTCGATGTTCAAAGTCACTCACATGATCATGAACTACGCGCCAATCGGTGTGTTCGCCCTGATCGCCGTGACCGTCGCCAACTTCGGTTTCGCCTCGCTGGTGCCATTGGCCAAGCTGGTGCTGCTGGTTTACGGCGCCATCCTGTTCTTCGCCGTTGCGGTGCTGGGCCTGATTGCCAAGCTGTTCGGCTTCTCGGTGTTCAAGCTGATCCGTATCTTCAAGGATGAACTGGTTCTGGCTTACTCCACCGCCAGCTCCGAGACCGTGCTGCCACGCGTGATCGAGAAGATGGAAGCCTACGGCTGCCCGAAAGCGATCTGCAGCTTTGTGGTACCGACCGGCTACTCGTTCAACCTTGACGGCTCGACCCTGTACCAGAGCATCGCGGCAATCTTTATCGCCCAGCTGTATGGCATCGACTTGTCGATCAGCCAGCAACTGCTGCTGGTACTGACCCTGATGGTGACCTCCAAAGGCATCGCCGGTGTACCAGGCGTATCCTTCGTGGTACTGCTGGCGACCCTGGGCAGCGTGGGTATCCCGCTGGAAGGCCTGGCCTTTATCGCCGGTGTTGACCGTGTGATGGACATGGCCCGTACGGCCCTGAACGTGATCGGTAACGCCCTGGCGGTACTGGTAATCTCCCGTTGGGAAGGCATGTACGACAACGCCAAGGGCGAGCGCTACTGGAACTCGCTGCCGCACTGGCGCAGCAAGGAAGCCCTGCCAAAAGGTGAGTAACCTCGCCTGGTAGCGCAACTCCCACAAACCCCGGCCCTGGCCGGGGTTTGTTGTTTCTGGGGGTAGGCCGCTATCATTCGCATCATCTTCCAGGAGTTTTCTTGATGCTCAACGGCCTATGGCTCAGCTTTTTCGTCGTCGCTACGGTGTCGGCGCTCGCCCAATGGCTGGTGGGGGGCAACGCGGGGATCTTCTCGGCGATCGTGGAAAGCATCTTCGCCATGGCCAAGTTGTCCGTCGAAGTGATGATCTTGCTCTTCGGCACCCTGACGTTATGGCTCGGCTTCCTGCGCATTGCCGAAAAAGCCGGCATCGTCGATTGGCTGGGCAGGGCCCTGGGGCCTCTGTTCAAGCGCCTGATGCCGGAAGTCCCGCCTGGGCATCCGGCGCTGGGCTTTATCACCCTGAACTTCGCCGCCAACGGCCTGGGGCTGGATAACGCGGCCACGCCCATCGGCCTCAAGGCCATGCGTGCCCTGCAAGAGCTCAACCCGAGCCCGACCAGTGCGAGTAATGCACAGATCCTGTTTCTGGTGCTCAACGCCTCGTCCCTGACCCTGCTGCCGGTCACTATCTTCATGTACCGTGCCCAGCAAGGGGCGCCGGACCCGACACTGGTATTCCTGCCGATCCTGCTGGCCACCAGCGCCTCGACCCTGGTCGGCTTGCTGTCGGTGGCCATTGTCCAGCGCCTGCGTCTGTGGGACCCGGTGGTGCTGGCGTACCTGGTGCCTGGCGCGCTGATCCTGGGCGGTTTCATGGCATTGCTGGCGACCCTGTCAGCCACGGCGCTGGCCAGCTTGTCGTCGATCCTGGGCAACCTCACGCTGTTCGGCCTGATCATGCTGTTTCTGGTGATCGGGGCGCTGCGCAAGGTCAAGGTCTACGAAGCGTTTGTGGAAGGGGCCAAGGAAGGCTTCGACGTCGCGAAAAACCTGTTGCCGTATCTGGTGGCGATGCTGTGTGCGGTGGGTGTGCTGCGTGCTTCCGGGGCACTGGATTTTGGCCTGGACGGTATTCGCCATGTGGTTGAGTGGCTGGGTTGGGATACGCGCTTTGTCGATGCGCTGCCAACGGCCATGGTCAAACCCTTTTCGGGCAGTGCGGCGCGGGCCTTGCTGATCGAGACCATGCAGACCCAGGGTGTGGACAGCTTCCCGGCGCTGGTGGCGGCCACGGTGCAGGGCAGCACGGAAACCACGTTCTATGTGCTGGCGGTGTACTTCGGCGCCGTGGGCATCCAGCGTGCCCGGCATGCGGTGGGTTGCGCCCTGCTGGCCGAGTTTGCCGGCGTGGTGGCGGCGATTGCGGTGTGCTACTGGTTCTTCGGCTAACCCAGGCCACCTTGTGGGAGCGGGCTTGCTCGCGATGGCATCACCGCGGCCACGCAGGTAAACCGTGTTGCCTGCACCGCGAGCAAGCCCGCTCCCACAGGTTTACAGGGTTTTACGCCACACACTCACCAGCCACGGTTGCTGGTCACGGGGCAAGCCCGCCGGGCGGTAGTAGTGCTCCAGCTCGTAAAACCCTGCAGCTATCAGCATCGCCCGCCAGTGCTCCAGGTCGTGATAAGCCCCGTAACGCTCACCGTTCCAGCCTTCGCGGTTGTCGCCGCGCGGGTTGGAACTGAGCAGTACGCCGCCGGATTTCAGGGCTGCATGCAGCTTGCCCAGCACCTGACCCAGTTCCTGGGTCGGCACATGGAACAACGAAGCATTGGCGAAGATGCCGTCGAAGCGTTCAGCGGGCAAGTCGAGCTTGAGGAAGTCCTGGTGCCACACTTCACAGCCGCTGTCTTCGCGGGCCATTTGGGTGAAGCGTTCGGTGCCGTCCAGCCCGATTGCCACATGCCCGAGGCGGGTGAAAGCCTGCAGGTCGCGACCCGGCCCGCAGCCGAAATCCAGGACAGTGAAGGGCGACGAACCTTGAATATGACGCAACAGGGCGTCGATGTTCTGGCTCACGTCATGGTCGCGGGTGCCTTCACGAAAGCCCTCGGCGCTCTGTTGATAGTGGCTCAGGGTCGTGGCGGCAATCTGTTCGAGAGTTTTTGCATCGAGGGTCATCGCAGGCTCGGTCGGCGGCAGGGCTGGCCGCCGACTATACCTCAGCGTTTGTTCAGTGCCAGGGCCAGGCGGTCACCACCCAGCTGAATCACGGCCACCAGAATCACCAGCAATACGATCACAGTCAGCATCACCTGCGAGTCGAAGCGCTGGTAACCATAGCGGTACGCGATGTCACCCAGCCCGCCGGCACCAATCGCACCGGCCATGGCCGACGAATTGATCATCGTCACCAGGGTGATGGTAAAACCGCCGACGATGCCGGGTAAGGCTTCGGGCAGCAGTACGTGCCAGATAATGTGATGGCGCTTACAGCCCATGGCTTGGGCGGCTTCAATCAAACCGTGATCCACCTCACGCAGGCTGACTTCAGCTATGCGTGCAAAAAACGGTGTGGCGGCGATGGTCAGCGGTACGACCGCCGCCCATACGCCGTAGGTAGTGCCCACAATCAGGCGGGTGAACGGGATCAATGCCACCATCAAAATCAGAAACGGGATTGAACGGAACAGATTGACGAACGCACCCAGAGCCTTGTTCAGTGTGGGGGCTTGATAAATCCCGCCTTTGCCGCTGGTGACCAGGATCACCGCCAGCGGTATGCCCAGAACCAGCGCGATCAGCGACGACACACCGACCATCAGGAAGGTGTCGGTCACCCCCTGCCACAAACGATCAAATCCCATAGCCCACTACCTCGACCTGTTGTGCCCATTGCCCGGCCCGTTTGCGCAGCTCTTCGGCGCCCAGCGAAGTGCTGGTTACGCTGAGCAGCAGTTGCCCCAGGGCATGCCCCTGGATGTGTTCGACGCCGCCGTGGAGCAGCCGCACTTGCCCTCCCAGCGCGCTGAACAGCGCTCCCAGGTCGGGCTCTTGGGCCAGCCGGCCGGTAAAACGCAGGCGCAAGATCACGCTGGCTTGTGCGGACTGTGCCTGCGCCGAAATACGGTTACGCAGCGCTTCAGGCAGGGTCGCCTGCAAGGGCGCCAGCAGGGTCTTGCTGACGTCATGCTGAGGATCGCCGAAGACCTGCCACACAGGGCCTTGCTCGACCACGCGACCTTGCTCCAGTACCACTACGCGGTGACAGATATCACGAATCACGGCCATTTCATGGGTAATGAGGATGATGGTCAGGCCCAGGCGCTGGTTGATTTCGCGCAGCAGACCGAGGATCGACTGAGTGGTTTCGGGGTCCAGGGCCGAGGTGGCTTCGTCGCACAGCAAAATCGCCGGATCGTGCACCAGCGCACGGGCAATGCCCACACGCTGTTTTTGCCCGCCCGACAGTTGCGCCGGGTAAGCCGTGTGCTTGCCTTGCAGGCCAACCAGCTCCAGCAGCTCACGCACCTTCTGCTCCCGTTGCAGCTTGGGCACGCCCGCCACCTTGAGTGGCAACTCGACGTTCTGCCATACGGTTTTGGCCGACATCAGGTTGAAGTGCTGGAAGATCATGCCGATCTTGCGCCGCAGCGCCACCAGCTTGTCTTCGTCAAAGCTGGCGATATCGACCTGATCGATCAGCACGCGGCCGCGGGTAGGCTGTTCGAGGCGGTTGATGGTGCGAATCAACGACGACTTGCCAGCACCGCTGCGCCCGATGATGCCGAAGATCTCCCCGCGCTGGATTGCCAGATCAATACCCGTGAGGGCATCCACAGGGCCCTGGCGGCCGTCATAGGTTTTGCCGATACCGATAAAACGCACATGGGCGTGGCTCAACTCAGGGTGCAGCTCGGTGTGGTTGGCGCCGGGCTGCGGCTGATCGAGCCGCTCGCGAGCAATGGCCACATTCATGGTCAGCCTCCCCAGCCGGGCTGGTACAGAGTGCCGTAGGTCTTATCCAGCGCAGCTTTGACCACTGGCGAGTGCTGATAGATATCAATAAATTTGGCCAGACGCGGGTCGTCTTTGTTCTTGGGCTGGATCACGAACTGAATCACATACTCGGGGTGGTCGATGCCGTCGAACAGCAAGGCCGACTCGGCATCGAAGGTTTTCGACAGGCGAATGTAGGCTGGATAACCCTGCACCAGGTCGGCATCGTCGTAGGCGCGTACCAGTTGCACGGCCTCAACCTGCAGGATCTTGATCTTTTTCGGGTTGGCGATGATGTCCTCTTCCGTCGCCTTGTAGCCAACGCCCGGCTTGAGTGTAATCAGCCCGGCCTTGGCCAGCAGTTGCAGGCCACGCCCGCTATTGATCGGGTCATTGGCGATGGCAACAGTTGCGCCTTCAGGCAGGGCGTCGAGGCTTTTGTATTTTTTCGAGTACAGGCCCACGTTGTTGATGATGCCTTTGGCGTAGGGTGCCAAATCGAACCCGGCGGCGGCCTTGGCGTTTTCCAGGAACGGGATGTGCTGGAAGTAATTCACATCGATATCGCCGCTGGCCAGGCTGACGTTGGGTGCGATCCAGTCGGTGAACTCCACCAGCTCGACCTTGAGCCCTTGCTTGTCGGCCTCGGCCACTGCGGTTTCCAGGGGAATGGCGAACGCGGCGGTGGTACCGACCTTGAGCGGCTTGTCGGCCGCGTGGAGCAAACCGCTAAACAGCCCGAGGGCCAGAACCAGTGCGTGTTTTTTGTTCATGATAATTGCCCAGTCAAAGAGTCGGAATTCGAACCCTGTGGAGCGAGCCTGCTCGCGAAAGTTTGGCAGTCCTGCAAGCTTCGCGAGCAGGCTCGCTCCCACAACAAAAAGGGTTAAGGGTTGTGTCTGTAAGCCGCACCTGTATGGCGTTGCGGCAAGTGCGCATCGCCTTCCACAAACAGCTTCTGACGCAGGCTGCCAGTGTCATAAGCGGTTTTATAAGAGCCCCGGCGCTGCAGTTCGGGGACCACCAGGTCGATAAAATCGACGTAGCTTTCAGGGGTGACGATGCGGGTCAGGTTGAACCCGTCCAGGCCGGTTTCTGCAATCCAGGATTCCAGCTCGTCGGCCACTTGCGCAGGCGAACCCACCAGCGTGATGTAACGCCCGCCCAGGGCGTGCTGTTCAAGCAGCTTGCGCCGGGTCCAGTCGTTGTTTTGCAGCACTTTGGTGGCGGACTGGATCGCGTTGCTCTTCACGTACTGGATCGGCTCGTCCAGTTCGTAGTCGGCAAAGTCGATACCCGTGGAGCTGGAAAAGTGCGCCACGCCGGCTTCGGCACTGGCATAGCTCAGGTACTCGTCACGCTTGGCCAATGCCTGGGCCTCGGTCGGCGCCACGATCACGTTGATCCCCATAAACAGCTTGATGTCGTCCGGGTTGCGGCCCGCAGCCACAGCGCTGGCGCGCACCTTGTCGACCTGGGCTCTGGTCGCTGCCTTGGTCTGCCCGCTGATAAACACGCACTCGGCATGACGACCGGCAAACACCAGGCCGCGATCCGAGCTGCCCGCCTGAAACAGCACCGGGGTGCGTTGCGGCGACGGTGCGCAAAGGTGATAACCCTCCACCTGATAGAACTCACCTTCGTGTTTGATCTTGTGCACCTTGTCGGGCCGGGCATAGATGCGCCGGGCCGGGTCATTGAGCACGGCGTCGTTTTCCCAGCTGCCTTCCCATAGCTTGTAGAGCACTTGCAGGTACTCATCGGCCTGATCGTAGCGCCGGTCATGCTCGACCTGTTCGGTCAGGCCCATGGCTTTGGCTGCACTGTCGAGGTAGCCGGTAACAATATTCCAGCCCACGCGACCGCGGGTCAGGTGGTCCAGGGTCGACATGCGACGCGCGAATAAATACGGCGTTTCGTAGGTCAGGTTGGCGGTCAGGCCAAAACCGAGGTTCTTGGTGACGGCAGCCATCGCCGAAACCAGCAGCAGGGGATCATTGACCGGTAGCTGGATCGCCTCTTTGAGTGGCATATCAACCGATTGTTGATAAACGTCGTACACCCCCACGATATCGGCGATAAACAGCCCGTCAAACAGCCCGCGCTCCAGCAGCTGCGCCAACTCAGTCCAGTATTCAAGGGTGTTGAAGGTGGTCGAGTTGTCACGTGGATGAGTCCACAGACCGTGGTTGATATGACCAATGCAGTTCATGTTGAAGGCATTGATCAGAATCTTCTTTTTGCTCATCAGATGGTCCCCCGCAATGGCGGGTTGGCATCATTTAGGTAGTAATTGCCTACCGCGTGGTACTTCCAGCGCACCGGGTCATGCAGGGTGTGCACGCGGGCGTTGCGCCAGTGACGGTCAAGGCCGTGCTCGGCCAGCGTGGCCTGGCTGCCCGCCAGCTCGAACAGGGTGCTGCCGGCGGCCAGGGAAATTTCTGTACTCAGGGCCCGGGCTTCTGCGATGGCAATCGAGGCTGCGGCGACGGTGCTGGCGCTGGTGTTGCTCTGAGCAATATCCAGAAACGCTCCGGCACGTTCCAGCAGGGCTTCGGCGGCATGCAGACGTACGCTCAAATGGCCGAAGCTTTTGAGGGTCAGCGGGTCTTCGCTGGCGATATCCGTAGTGGCATCAATCCAGGGCCGGGTTTTGCTGCGCACAAAATGCAGGGCGTCTTCAAAGGCGGCGCGGGCGATACCGGTATCGATGGCCGCGTGAAGGATCTGCGCCAGCGGGCCAACCGGGGTCGGACGCTCGAAGGCGCTTTGAAACGGGATCACGTCTTGTGCTGCGACCAGTACGTTGTCGAAAACCACCGAACCGCTGCCCGTAGTGCGCTGGCCAAAACCGCTCCAGTCGTCGATCACGCTTAGGCCATCGCTGTCGCGGCGCACGAATGCAAGATGCTGGATGCCGTTATCGTCCACAACCGAGGTAGGTATCCGCTGTGCATACAGTGCGCCAGTGGCGTAGAACTTGCGCCCGGTGATGCGGTAGCCGTGTTCGGCCTGGGCCAGATGGGTGGTGCGATCGTGTGCAGTCTTGGTGCCGATTTCAGCCAGGGCATTGCCGAAGCGCTCTCCGGCCAGCACCTCGGCATAGAGCCGCTGCTTTTGCTCGTGTGTGCCATTGACCCGTAAAACTTCGAGTGCATAAAAGTGGTTTTGCGGGATTTGCCCCAGAGAGGCATCGGCCGCAGCGATCAGCGCGATCACTTGCGCCAGGGTGACGCTGGACACGCCTGCGCCGCCGTAGGCCTTGGGCACGGTGATGCCCCACAGGCCGGTATGGGAAAACAGCTCAAGCTCATCAAACGGCAAGCGCCGCTCGCGGTCACGCAGGGCACTGTCGCGTTTGAAAAACGCCGCCAGTTCACGGGCTACGCTCAGGGCCTCGGCATCGCTGTGGATAACCGGGACCTGTTTGGATATCAGTGACATGGGTGTCTCCAGGGTCAGATCCAGGAATGCCGGGCAGGCAGGGTGCCGTTGAGGCGATACGCGCCGATGGCGTGGTATTTCCAGCGCACCGGGTCGTGCAGGGTGTGCACCCGGGCGTTGCGCCAGTGGCGGTCGAGGTTGAACTCGGCAAGGCTGGCGCGGCTGCCGGCCAGTTCGAACAATTTTTCGCTGGCCAGCAGCGACAGCTCGGTGCTCAGCACCTTGGCTTCGGCCACCGCAATCGATGCGCGGGCAGCGCCAGGGGCGTCGATCGGTGCCGCGCTGACTTCGTCCAGAACGCGTCCGGCTTTGCGCAACAAGGCTTCGGCTGCGTGCAGTTCAATGTGCAGTTTGCCGATATCGGCAATCACATAAGGATCATCGCTGTTGCGTTCGACCTTGGCGTCGATCCACGGGCGTGAGCGCTCGCGGACAAAACTCAGGGTGTCGGCAATGGCGCCGCGGGCAATGCCCAGGTCAATGGCGGCCTGGATCAATTGCGACACGGCGCCTTGAATGTTCGGAGCATCGTTGAGACGCGAACTGTCGACCACCTGTTCGGCTTCCACCCGCACGTTGTTAAGCAATACGGTGCCGCTGGCGGTGGTGCGCTGACCAAAACCGGACCAGTCATCCACGACGCGCAAGCCTGGTGTGCCGCGACGAACGAAGGCCATGACCTGTCTGCCTTCATCGTTGACGGCTTTTACCGCAATCCAGTGGGCGAACAGGGCGCCGGTGGAGTAAAACTTCTGACCGTTAATGGCGAAATCGTCGCCATCGGCGATGATCCGGGCCTTAATGTCCAAGGTGTTTTTGCTGCCGCGTTCCGGGCCCGCATTGCCGATGCGCCAGCCTTGCAGCACGCTGGAGAACAGTTGTTCTTTTTGCGCCTGGGTGGCCGTGGCAGCGATCAGGCTGAGAATGCCAACCTGATTTTGCGGGATTTGCCCCAGCGCCGGATCGGCAGCCGAGATGATCGCGAACACTTCAGCCAGGGTCACAAATGACACCTGGGGGCCGCCAAATTCGCGGGCAATGGAAATACTGCCCAGGCCGCTGCGGGTGAAGGCTTCTATGAGCGACCACGGCAGCTTGCGTTGCTGGTCGCGTTTGCCCGCGTGTTCGCGTGCACTGGCTGCCAGTGTGTGTGCGGCTTCAAGGGCTTCGTTGTCGGTGCGCAGAACCTGCGCTGCCAGCAACAGAGGCGCGACATCCTGGTCGCTTTGCAGGTGTGCATTGGCCAAGCTGGACATTAGTTGCGCTCCTTGGCTGCACTCAATGCCCTGGCGTTATGCACAAGGGTGATTGTGTTACGGACCATACCTACCTCACGTTTCATGGGAGCGCCGCTCGTGCGGCGCGGATAAAAGCTGAGAGTCCGGTGGTCCGGTTCATATACCCTAATCGAGTATAAAAATTTTAAGAACTAACTTTTAGGAATATGGATAGACGATTCCCTGGCTCCCTGCTCCTGGTTACGCCAGTTGGAACGGGGCTCTGCGGCGTGCAGTACCTCCCTCGGGGCAGGGTTGAGATAGAGCTTGGGAGCACCTACCTTGAGCACTCGCGCCGGTGCCCAGCGCGAATTGTTGCCCACGCGGTCGATCACGCAGTAGGTGACTTCCAGCTTGGCGTCTTCGCCAGCCTCCTGGATGATGTGGGGGGGCACGAACACGCTGACGGGTTTGTCGATATCCACTTTGCGCAGTTTGGGCAAATCCAGGCGTACATCCCCCCAGAGCAGGGTGATGGCGTCATTGTTGGCCATGTTGCGATAGGGTTCGATACTCACCGGGACACCGCGTTTCATCTGGCTTGGGTTAACCCCGTAGCGCTGGATGGGCTGCGGAATTACAAGCGGGGCCAGGCCCTGGTTTTCGTCGCCAATGGCTTCGCCGCCAGGGCAGTCAAGTTTGACCAATATTTTAAGTTGCGCAGAAAGAACCGGGCTGCTGCCGATATGCATCACCCGGTAGTAAAGGCGCGCCGTACCATTTTGAATAAAACTCTCTGGCACTCTTAACATGACAGGCTGGCCAATACCGGCTTTGAAAATCTGCCGCGAGGCGACATAGCAACCATCCCAGAACAACTCGACAAGGTCACCTTCTTCCATATTCTTGTAAGGGTTTATTGTAATAAGTAAGTGCTCGGCCGCGCGCGCGCACACAGTATGCCTTGCGGGGTTTGAAAGTACGGGCGGAGGGAGTTTGTTGAAACATGAGGTAAAGGGCATATTTAAAGATTCCTTTCCAGTATGTAAGGGAACGGTACACGTCTGCGCAGACCGGCCCTCGCTTTCAGCACCGAGTACTGGCCGCACATGGTTAACGCGATAAATATTTGCTTTTTGACAAGTGGCTGGGCTCGATTATTTTTATTAGATAAGAGTCTGTGGGTATGAGTGTCAAGGGCGAACAGAAGTAATATAAATGTCCCTGAATTATTCAGAATATTCCTACTGAAAGAGTACTTTAAAGTTGCATGACAAGTAGTTCTGGCGATGAGCGATGAGTCATCAGTCTAAGTTTACAGGCTGTTTAATGGTCCTCTCTCACCAGGCCTTTGCACGCGCCCAATCACTCGGGACCTCAGCCAGCATGATTTTTTTGCGTTTTTGCCATTTATTTCACACTCCGTCTGCATAATCGCCATGCACGAGGCAGCTGGTTAGCCCGCTTTGTGATATTTAGATCTGGCCCAACATTTCGGAAGCCCACTCAAATGGCAACAAACCCACAGTTGATACCGCCTGTTCCCCGGTCCTCACGTTTCAGCATGCGCTGGTATTCCTGGGTATTACTGGTGGGGGTATTGGTCTACGGGCTCGCGTGGATCATGCATTGGGATGACCGCGGTGCGTTGTGGGTACTGGAGCGGTTTGAGAGCCCGTCCGAGCAGAACGAAAGCATATGGCTACCTGACTACAGGGCGGTGATTGATGCCAAGGTGTTGCCAGGAATGGAAAAGGACGAGGCATCGGACCTGGCCTATAACCCGCTGACCAAAACACTGTTCTCGGTGATGGGTAAAAACCCTTTTCTCGTGGAACTGACTCTGGATGGCGACGTACTGCGCAAAATTCCGCTGGTGGGCTGGAGCAACCCGGAGGGCCTGACAGTCATGGAGAACGGCCTGCTGGCCATTGTCGATGAGCGTGAGCATATGCTGAGCATCATCAACATCGACGCGGACACCAAGTCCCTGAATATTGCCGACTTCCCCAAGTACGACCTGGGGCCTTCGAAAAACCAGAACAAGGCCTTCGAAGCCATTGCCTGGGACCCTCGCCGCCAACAACTGCTGCTGGGTGAAGAGCGTCCGCCGCAGTTGTTTGTATGGAAGAGCGACGGTAGCCAGGTGCTAACCGGCAGCAAGCAGAAAGTGCCAAGCGATGAGCTGGATCTACGTAACCTGTCGGCCCTGAGCATCGATCCGCGTACAGGCCATACACTCGTTCTGTCGGCCGATTCGCACATGCTGCTGGAGCTCGATGAGCTGGGTGAGCAGGTCAGCTTCATCACCTTGCTCGGTGGCTTCAATGGCCTGAAGAACACCATTCCCCGGGCCGAAGGTGTCGCGATTGATGAACACGGCACGCTGTATATGGTGAGCGAACCGAACCTGTTTTATCGCTTCGAGAAGGTGGCCAAATAAATCCCGCGCCCGCGCAAGACATGTTGCCCGTTGAGGTTTAAGGTTCAATTCAGACAGCCGTGGTATTTCATTGGCCTGATCTGTTTAGAGTTCGACCCATGCGCCGTGTCAACCGCACTACCGTTTTTACTCTCTGTATAACGCTGGTGGCCTTGCTGGCCGCCGGCTTTGCCGCGCAACATTTTCGCCTGTTTGAACGGACCTGGTTCCAGATCAGCCAGATGTGGCACCCCGCCAATCCTGATGCAATCAACCTGGGAGACTACCGCGCCGTAATGCAGGGCAAGGTCATCGAAGGGCTTGAGGATGATGTCTCGGCACTGACCTTCGATCCATTGCGTAAGAGCCTGTTTACCGTGACCAACAAGAAAGCCGAGCTGATCGAGCTGTCCCTTGATGGCCGGGTCTTGCGCCGCATTGCACTGGTCGGGTTCGGCGATGCCGAGGCAGTCGAATTTATTGGCGAGAATACCTACGTCATTACCGATGAACGTCAACAGCGCCTGATCAAGGTCAAGGTCGACGACAACACCCGGGTTCTTGATGCCCGGGATGCCGAGCAATTGACGCTGGGGATCAATCAGTCGGGCAACAAGGGCTTTGAAGGTTTGGCTTATGACTCGGTGGGCAAGCGCCTGTTTGTAGCCAAGGAGCGCGACCCCATGCTGATTTATGAAGTGCGCGGCTTCCCTCAAGCTAACCCCCAGCAACCTTATGCCACCCATGTTGTGAGCAATCCGCGACGGGATGCACGGTTGTTTGTAAGGGATTTGTCGAGCTTGCAGTTTGACGAACGCACCGGGCATTTGCTGGCACTGTCAGATGAGTCGAAATTGCTGCTTGAACTGGGTCTGGACGGCCAACCGATCAGCACACTGTCGCTGAAGAAGGGCAAGCACGGTCTGACCCGCTCAGTGCCACAGGCAGAAGGCGTCGCGATGGACGATGAAGGGACTATCTATGTGGTGAGCGAGCCGAATCTGTTTTACGTGTTCAAGAAACCGGCTTTGTAGATGAGAAATGGCCGATCATTTTCTCTTGTGGGAGCGAGCCTGCTCGCGAAGTTCGTTCGCGAGCAGGCTCGCTCCCACAGTTGAAATTTTCCTGCTGGCGCAGTTACTTGCTCAGGGTTTTCACGCCCTCAGGCGTGCCCAGTAACAGCAGGTCGGCCGGGCGGGCGGCGAACAGACCGTTGGTCACAACACCGACGATGGCGTTGATCTGACGCTCCAGCTCAACCGGGTTGGTGATCTGCATGTTGAACACGTCAATGATGATATTGCCGTTGTCCGTAACCACACCTTCGCGGTACACCGGATCGCCGCCCAGTTTTACCAGCTCGCGAGCCACGTGGCTGCGGGCCATCGGGATAACTTCGACTGGCAGCGGGAATGCGCCCAGCACCGGAACCAGCTTGCTGGCATCGGCGATGCAGATAAAGGTCTTGGCCACGGCGGCGACGATTTTTTCGCGGGTCAGGGCTGCGCCACCGCCCTTGATCAGGTTGAGGTTTTCGTCACTTTCATCGGCGCCATCAACGTAGAACTCAAGATCACTGACCGTGTTCAGTTCGTACACCGGAATGCCGTGGCCCTTGAGACGCGCGGCGGTGGCTTCGGAGCTCGCAACCGCGCCGTCGAATGCGCCCTTGTGCTGGGCCAGGGCATCGATAAAGCAGTTGGCAGTGGAGCCGGTACCGACCCCGACGATGCTCTTGTCATCCAGTTTTGGAAGGATGAAGTCGACAGCAGCCTGGGCTACGGCCTGTTTGAGTTGATCCTGGGTCATGCGGGCTCCGGGGCGGGAAGGGGGAAAAAGAAAGGAGCTGAGTATAACCCAAGGCTTTAAAACCTTTGGATTCGTATGGTCGCCTGCGCAAACGCTGGGGTAGACTCCTTGGTCCCTGCCAACCCGCCCAGTGAAGCTTTCCGATGCTCGAACAGTACGTTAAGAAGATCCTCACCTCGCGCGTTTATGACGTTGCCGTAGAAACCCCACTGCAAGCTGCCAACCAGCTTACCCAGCGGTTGGGCAACCAGATTTTGCTCAAGCGCGAAGATTTGCAGCCGGTGTACTCGTTCAAGATTCGTGGCGCTTACAACAAACTGATGCACCTGACCGACGCCGAGCGCGCGTGCGGCGTGGTGACGGCGTCAGCGGGCAATCACGCCCAGGGCCTGGCCCTGGCGGCCAAGGTGCTGGGGGTCAAAGCGACCATCGTGATGCCCAAGACCACCCCCGAGATCAAGGTCGAAGGCGTGCGCTCCCGTGGTGGCATTGTGGTGCTGCATGGCGACACGTTCCCCGAGGCGCTGGCCTACTCGCTGCAACTGGTCGAGAAAGAAGGCTACGTCTACGTTCACCCCTACGATGACCCGCACACCATTGCCGGGCAGGGCACCGTGGCGATGGAAATTCTGCGCCAGCACCCGGCGCCGCTGGATGCGATCTTCGTACCGGTGGGCGGCGGCGGGCTGATTGCCGGTATTGCGGCGTATGTGAAGTACCTGCGCCCGGACATCAAGATCATTGGTGTCGAGCCCGATGACTCCAACTGCCTGCAAGCCGCGATGGCGGCGGGCGAGCGCGTGGTGCTGCCAACCGTGGGGATTTTCGCCGACGGCGTGGCCGTGGCGCAGATTGGCCAGCACACGTTCGATATCTGCAAGGACTATGTGGATGAAGTGATCACCGTCAGCACTGACGAGATCTGCGCAGCCATCAAGGATATCTTCGACGATACCCGCTCGATCACCGAACCTGCCGGTGCGCTGGGCGTGGCCGGAATCAAGAAGTACGTCGAGCAGCGCGGCGTGCGCGGCCAGACCCTGGTGGCAATCGACTCCGGTGCCAACGTCAACTTTGACCGACTGCGTCATGTGGCCGAGCGTGCCGAGCTGGGTGAAGGCCGTGAAGCCATCATTGCGGTGACCATTCCTGAGGTGCCGGGTAGCTTCAAGGCGTTCTGCCAGGCCGTGGGCAAGCGTCAGATCACCGAGTTCAACTACCGCTACCACACTGGCAGCGAAGCGCACATTTTCGTTGGCGTGCAGACCCACCCCGAGAACGATCCCCGCAGCGCGCTGCTGGCCAGTCTGACTGAGCAGGGCTTCCCGGTGGTCGACCTGACCGAGAACGAGCTGGCCAAGTTGCATATCCGTCATATGGTTGGCGGCCATGCTGCGAAGGTCAGCGATGAGTTGCTGTTCCGTTTCGAGTTCCCGGAGCGGCCGGGGGCGCTGTTCAACTTCCTCAACAAGCTGGGCGGGCGCTGGAACATCTCGATGTTCCATTACCGCAACCACGGCGCGGCGGATGGCCGGGTCATGGCCGGCCTGCAGGTACCGGCGGACGAGCGCCACCTGGTGCCGGCGGCGCTGGAAGAAATCGGCTACCCGTACTGGGATGAGAGCGATAACCCTGCCTACCAGCTGTTTCTTGGCTGATAGGCGCTACGCTGATTGAACGGCTCAAGGGATTAATCAAATGGAAACGTTCACAGCGTTAAAACTGCTGCATGGCGTGTCGACACTGCTGCTGTTTGTCAGCGCCATTGCCTTGCTGGTTGTGGTAATTCGCCGCTGGCGGGCAGGGGATAAAAACCTGTCAGGCGGAGTGGTGCAGCGGCCCTGGAGTTATGTTTGGGCGCTGATGGGCCTGTGTCTGCTGGCGTTGCCCGTCAGTGGCTGGTTTCTGGTGCATCTGGCCGGTTGGCCGTTGAGCCAGATATGGCTGCTGGCGGGCAGTTGTTTGTACCTGCTCGGCAGCCTGAGCTGGCTGTGGCTGGTGGTGCGCCTTAACCGTCTGCGCTTGGGGCGAATGGCCAGATACCCGTGGTTTACCCTGGTGCTGGCCATTTTTTGTGCAGTCTGCTTTATCGCCATCGCGGGATTGATGGGCGCCAAGCCGGTTTAAGCACACGTGCTTGTGTGGGAGCGGGCTTGCTCGCGATGGCATCACTGCGGTCTTGCAGAAAAACCGCGGCGATCTTATCGCGAGCAAGCCCGCTCCCACAGGTTGTGTGTCAGTCGCGCAGCGAGATGACTTCCCAGCCACGCTTGATGGCCTCCGCCCGCAAGTTCGGATCAGGGTCGACCGCCACCGGATGGTCAACCTGCTCCAGCAGCGGCAAGTCGTTCATCGAGTCGCTGTAGAAGTAGCTGTCTTCCAGGCTGTAGCCGTTTTCTTCGATCCAGCGGTTCAGGCGTGTCACCTTGCCTTCACGGAAGCACGGTACGTCTGTGCTGCGACCGGTGTAACGGCCATCGATGATTTCGCATTCGGTGGCAATCAAATGTTCCACGCCGAGTTTTTCGGCAATGGGGGCCGTGATCACGCGGTTGGTGGCAGTGATGATCACCAGGGTGTCGCCGGCTTCACGGTGTTTGGCCAGCAGGGCATGGGCCTTGGACAGCATCAGGCCATCAATGCAGTCGCGCATGAATTCGCGGTGCCATTGATCCAGTTGCGCCATGTCATGGCGGCCAAAGATTTCCATGCTGAAATTAAGGTAGGCGGCGTTGTCCAGCTTGCCGGCCAGGTAGTCCTGATAGAACGCGTCGTTGCGCGCCTTGTAGGCGTCGCCGTCGAGAATGCCCCGGCGGCACAGGTAATCGCCCCAGGCGTGATCGCTGTCACCGCCCAGGAGGGTGTTGTCCAAGTCGAATAAAGCCAGACGCATTGAGGTTACCCGTTGAGTTGCCTGAGAAAAGGCCACAAGAATACGGTCTTTTAACAAGAGTGCACATAAGGCAGGAAGGCGCGTTGCTGCTTTCACAACCTTTGTGGAACAATGCGGCGACATGCGTTTGCGAGGTTGTTGCCGTGATCGACCCCGATGGTT
>Ga0256410_1000800_pt1 | contig 27258 bp, 29 predicted proteins | sample PhyWR1_FD_185983 | JGI IMG/M metagenome (GOLD analysis project Ga0256410, IMG submission 185983) | Leaf surface microbial communities from wheat plants in UC Gill Tract Community Farm, Albany, California, United States - DLSL W.R1 | ecosystem: Host-associated > Plants > Phyllosphere >... | reverse complement strand
AGAAGATGGACAAAGACCGCTTCCGCCAGGGCCTCGGTGACGTCATCGAAGCCTATGAAGAAGTCGCCAATCGTCTCGGCGTACCGCTTTAATCGACGCAAGCATCTGATAGCACGGAAAAAAATCGCTTCGGCGCTTTGCATCCACGAATCATGCTGTTATGATGCGCGCCGTTGGAGAGATGCCAGAGTGGCCGAATGGGACGGATTCGAAATCCGTTGTACCTTCACCGGTACCTAGGGTTCGAATCCCTATCTCTCCGCCATTATTGAATACGACTAAGCCCCTGAAATGGTTGAACATTTCAGGGGCTTTTTCGTTTATGGCGATTTAGTTAGGGCATTTTTAGGGCAAAAGCCATGTTGGACTGGGCCGGTGCAGGCTCTCTTTTTATGTCGGAGGCAATTGCTGTCCATTCAGCGGATCTCAGTGACAAATGTTCGTTGGAACGCTAAGGTTAGCCATCAAATGGCTACCAAGAGCTTCAGTGCTCATTTAGAGGGATCTAATGTCTAAACGCCAGTGCCCGGTTGAAATGGCGAATCTCGTTTGCAAGTTCGGGAATCAAAACCTTCTCGATTATTTTGCAGAAATTGTTCTTCCATCCTTTTCTAATCCTGATCTCAAAAGGGTTTATGGGACGACGGAATTTTTCTTTGAGAACGTTGAATTGGTTACAGTTGACGGGCGAGTACTGCTTGTAGGTCGATTTATAAAGGACATGGTCTTAGAGCGAGAGCAAATTTATACGAAAACAGGATTGGTAGAAGATCATGAGGAAATGCAATCCTCTCCTTCATCTATTTTTGTTCTGGTTCTTGATATTCATCGACTTATCTTCCTTAAAGAAACAAAGTTTGCTCCAACGCTGGATAATTTCAAGTCGACACTTGAGAGCTTTTTGAAGCGTAATCATAAGGCTTACATTGATGCTACATATGAAGAGCGTAAAGAGAGTGGTGAAAAGGTAACGAAGAAACAGTTGATGCTTGATACTTTTCCCCCTACATTAGAATTGATTCCATTAACTTCTGCGCAGAGTATCGATTCGTTTGTTAGGCAGTATGAGGTTTTAAGTTCTGTTACATATAAGTTTTCTGATCGAAATGATGAGCATGACAACGAAGGTTTTTTCGAGGCTGTGCAGCGTCAGAAAGATGAAGTTAACAGTAAGACAACAACAGTTCGTCACTCAAATTCTGAGGGTTTGGATAAGGATAGTGTCATTGAAGAAGTACAGGCTGCCACGGTTCAGGGTAATCAAAAGGTAACGCTTGTAGGTAAAGATAGTTCGGGTACTGAGTTGCGTGGTGATAATGAAAATTTTCAACTTAAGAGTTATGTTGAGTTGACAACGAACTCGCCTTCGCAGGCTGCGCCTACGTTGTTTCAAAAATTTATTCAGTTAGTAGGCGATGGTATGATCCAAGTTGCGGCTCCAACCCGAGCAGCGATTGCCAAACTCACTCCTTATCGTAGGTGAACCAGGTGAACGATGATTTGTCTCCCAAGGCATTGATGGATGAAAAAAGCTTGTGGGCGATTTACGTTAAGGCGAGAAGGATCCCATTCAGTTCATTTAATTTTTGGATGACGTTCATCGTTTTTATTTTGGTGACGCTTCAATACTGTATGTTAGAAATCTCATTGGATGAGAAGCTTAAGATTGTGCGGGAGTTCAGTGCCATGGCTTTAGGGGTCGTGGTTTCTGTTTTAGGTTTTATTTTGGCTGGCTTTACCATCTTTGCAACGATCAGTCAGCCAGACATGCTTGTGGCAATGTCTAAACATAGGCATGACAAATCACAGCTATCTTTTCTTAAAAATAATTTTTTTATTTTTATGCGAGTGTTTATCTATTATTTGGTGTATACGGTTTTTTGCTTGCTGATCATTGTGTTCGCTATTAAAGGAGGGCTGGTGCATAAAATAGTCCAGCTCTCCCCAATTTCATGGAAAATCACGGAGTGGTTGGTTGGTATGGCTTACGTCACTCTTTATACGGGAATGTTTTTTTTGTTGATGCAATTAAAATCCTTTATTTACAATGTCTATCATACCGTCATGACTGCGATTCGCTGGAAAGCTATTCAGTAAGATGCTGATTGGCTGCTACCGCGTTCGAAAACCCATCTGCTCGGATACGAGGGCTGCCATGCTTTTGGTATCTCTTGGTATCCAGCGTCCATAATGTTTCCTCACCATTGTTGTATCGCTGTGTCCCAATTGGCGTGCAACCCACTTCACTGGCACGTAGCTAGATAGGGCCTGGCTCGCGAAGGTGTGGCGGCATTGGTTGGCGCCTCGGTGACGCACATCGGCCTTTTTCAAATGCCCGGTAAACCAATTGCTCAGAGTTTTGCCGCTCCACAACAACCCACTAGTTGAGCTGCGGAAAAGAAACCGTACTTTCGTCCGCTTCGACGTGATGTTGTCACGTTGTATAACGGTAATCTCTTCAGCGGGCGCTTCCTTGGCCGCCGCAACGATCACTCGCATGAGTTCCAGTGCAGGGTCTATCAGCTCGACGACTCTTACTCTGGAGCGTTCCTTTGGGACTTTGAACTCGCCCACGACTAATGCGCGTCGGACCTGCACCAGTCCCGCATCAAGGTCGACATCCTCAACAGCGAGTGCGATGAGTTCGGATAGCGATAGGCCAGCCCAGCAGTTGAATTCAATCATCCTGGTATCAGGTCGTCGTTCCGGATCCGCTTTGCCGATCAAATCAATCTCGGTGCGACTGAAGGGATCAGCGTGCTCAAGGTCGACGTCCGAACCGACGTTGCTGATTCGGTCCAGTGGGTTAGCTTTCAAAATACCGTCGCCAAAGGCGTCAGCCCAGACGCCTCGGACGACGGTGAAGATGTCGTTCACTGTCTTTGGGGATAGGCCTTGCTTCAGCAGTTGCGCTTGAAACAGTTCTATATCGCTCTTGCTGATGTCCACGATTCGGCGTTTGCGGAATTTGTTTTCGACGTGCTTGGCCTTGCTGATGTAGTTAATGACGGTACTTGATGCTTTGAGTGCGCGTTGAACCTCCAGCCATCGGTCGATACCTTCCTTAACGGTGCGTTTGAGAGACGGTCCGCCTGTCCCTGTGAACATTGCGGCCCTAGGAGAGTTGGGAAAGAGGGCCGCATAGTCAAAGCGGCCCTCTTTGATCTCTGCAAGGATTGTGCGGTGTTTGTTGTCGGCATAGGCAATCGCAGCTTTGTTAACCTTCGAGATCCCCTCAAGTGGTTCCCGGCATCGCTGGCCATTGAAGATGAACCAGATGCGCAGCTGTTTGCCGTTCATCTCGACACCTGTGGGCATCTTGTCACTCATGGTTGACCTGCCATCCACTTTTCAATTGCTTCCTTGTTGTAAACCAGTACATTGGCGGGGTCGGTTCGGTAGTGCTTACCCTCAAGCCAAAGTCCGCGAGAGCGATACTTGCGGACTGCTTCTGTGCTGAGTCCAAACACTGGGTAAAGCAAGTCTTGGCGGAACCAGGCTCCCGGGTTGATGTAGAGATCTATCTTCTCAGCTGCACTCATACTGCCGCCCTCCAGCAATGTACTGGCATATGGGGGCGAGCGGTGGGATGCTGCCTAGAGCTTGAATCAGTCAGGTTTTCAAGTTCATGGACGAGGCTTGTGGAAGTGTTCAAACTGCTTTTTTGATTAATGGCTAGGAGCCATTTATGTGGTCCGCAGAGATCAAGAACAACACCAGCACGTTGTACAAAATAATCCTCTCTCCTCCTGGTAGCCTGTGTCTTGGAGTAGTGATTACGCTTCTTCTCAAAGGCTGGTCTAGTGAAAGTGCAGCTGCTTGGGTTCAGGCGATCGGAGGCATTGCAGCTGTAGGTGCGGCTTTCTACATTGGGAACAAACAGGCAAGAGATACGGCTCGCGCTCGCCGGCAGCGCGATGAAGTTATATTTCGACTGGTATGCGGTATTGCCAAGCGAGCAGCTGAGGTCAGCCACGTGTTGTTCGTTAACTTTGATTCGCTGCATGAGTCTGATACTGCCAAGCGAGTCGAGGTTTTGACTGAGGCCGAAGAGCATTTGCTGGCTATGAAAGTTGTCAGCCCGGTTGACCTCCCGTTGCCGGAAATGGTCGAGCCGTTTATGGCTATTCGCGGCGCTTTGGAGAAGGCCACAGTGATGGCTAGACTTCTCTCTGAACCTCAGGTGGATCGTATGAGGTGCGCAACGGTGCTGGCTCATAGCTCCCAAAAGATCAGGATTGCGGCCGACGCTTTGATGAGTATGGAGCTTGTCAGCGACTAATTTAGCTTGCTTATACCCCACAACAGGCTGCGCGGGCGGGCGATTCTGAGCGATTAGCGTTGCATTGGGTGTTGCTGCCTCGCGCAGCTTTTTGTGGGGTATAAGCGCCTCGGTGGTGCTGCTGGAAGAGGCAATAATGCCTGCTGCTTCGCAGCAGAGGCTGTTTGTTTCTAGCGTGTCGACGCTCACTTCTTCGCAGAGCAAAGCGGTCGTGGATTGGGTGTCGTGCTGGTCCATTTGCATGCCGCTTTCTTCAGAGGTTCGATTGCGCGTTGGTTCGTCTGCCGCTGGTGAGGCGTATGCCGTGTCGCGGTGGGTGTTGGAGTGGGTAAGGATCTCGCTCATGCGGCGTCTCCCACATCAAAGGGAGCCAGTTGCTCAGCCATGTCGAGAGCTCGGTCGCGCAGTGCGCGAGTGTCGCGCTCCAGTTTTTTGCATGTGCTGAATGCACTGAATGTCTCGGCGGCAATGCGAAGTTTCTCGGCGATTTCCAGCAGTGCCAATCGCTCGGGGCCTCCGAATGCCATCGCTATCTGCAGACGTTTGCAGTGATGTGTCAAGCGGGTGTGGTCGGCCTTGATGAAGTCGAGAGATGCCCTTAATTCGCGAAACGTCTTGGCGCTTTCGGCGCGCTGGATCTCGTCGCTTTCCTTCATGCCGGCGGATATGCCGTCGCTGTGTCCCATGAAGTAACCTGCCCAGACGAGTAGTCCGGCGAATACGATTAGGGCGATGAGCGCGCAGATCTGAATTGCAGTCATGTGGTGTGCTCCTACGAGATCCTCACCGGCGACATGCGCGAGGTCAACGACCGGGCGCTGCGGGTGGTGCTCAACGAGTTCCGGCGCCGATTGGAGCAACTGCAATTCGGCGTGTATGTGCATCAGTTATGTCGCCCGGTGCGGGCAGCCTGGATGGACATGGCGGTGCTGGCCGGCGCCCTGGTGCTGGAGGACTACGCGCAACGCCGCCGCGAATACCTGCGCACGCGTTGGGTACCGCAAGGCTGGGCCTATATCCAGCCGGTGCAGGACGTACAGGCGAGGCGCATGGAAGTGCAAGCGGGCTTTGCCTCACGCAGCGAGATGGTGCTGCGTACCGGTTACGACGCGGAAACGGTCGATACGGAAAATGCGGCCGATCTCGTCCGAGCCACGAACCTAGGCCTCAACTACACAACTCTTGAAGCCATCGAGGTGATCGATGACAAGGAACAACCATGAGCAAAAAAACCAAGCCCCGCGTTTATGACATGGCGGGCAAGCAGGTAACGGTGGCCGATAAAAGCTGGTACACCCTCCAGGCCAGCGGCGAAGCCGAGCAACGCAGCATCGAGATTTTCGTGTACGGCGAGATCGGCGCCTGGGGCATCACCGCCAATCAGTTCGTGCAGGATCCTGCCATCGGCCTTACCACTACATACAGCCTTCAACATAGCTTAGCCACCTTAGGCAGCTTCCCCTCAAACAGGCTCTTACGCAGGGCCCCCGGTCGTATCTTCAGCAAGGTCTCCAGCCAGATCTTCACCGGAGTCGTCAGTCGACGCTTGAGTAGGATCCTGAGCCTGTGACGCTACAACCTCTTCATCTAGGGACTCTGCAGGAGCGCCTGCGATACGATCTGCAATGAATCCACGCGTACGCCAAGTAGCACGCACGAAGGACTCGAACGTAACATCGCCACTCAGTTCCAGTTCGTCGGCGTGATCGGTCACGATGATCTGCGGCATCATTCCAGTCGCGTCTTTTGTTTGCTGGCAGAACTCGACAAGCTTGTTAAACATGTTGCTGACCGACTGCAGGTCTGCATCTACTCTTGCCGTCGTATTCGTGAGCTTGGCCAGTGCTTTTGCGTCAAAGGCCTGGCCATGATCGATCTTTGCAGGGAAATACACCTGTGTTGGCTGATCGAGGAAAAGGATAGGGGGTATTTTGCATCCTTCCTCATGTTTCAACGCAAATACTGAATGGAGGGCTAAAAATAAAGTTAGGTGCGAATACAGCCAGTTCGCTCCACTGCCCATTGAACGCAGATACACGCTCCCCATTTCAGTGCTGTCATGCCACAGATCAAAGTTGTGCAAGTCAAACTTGAGATTGATCGGTTTGTAAGCTTCCTCAAAGTCGAACCCAGCGCCTATGCGAGCCATTTCACTGTTGATCAGATCGCTTAGATCACTCATCTTATTGGGAACATTATAAGCGTCTAAGCGTGGCTTAATCTCCAGGAGCTTATTCTTAATTGTTAGCAGAGTGCCGTCGACTTCATATTTTGGTCTGCTGGCATAATCCTCAAGAACTATTTCAATGCGATGTTTGACGCGTAGTGCAATCTCGTCAACTGTCTTTTTCTTCTTAAGATCCTCTACCTGCTTATCCAGTTGATTAATCTTGGCCTGAATACCTAATAGCTTCTCCTTTTCTTCTTTATGTTTAGATAGAATCCGTCCCTCCTCTTCGCGAAAGCTCTCACGTGCATAGGAGGAGGTTCTAAGTTCTCTGTTCATCCAGCCAATGGCATCAGTAAGTTTATTCGCTTCGTGTTCAACATGCTGGCTGGGTGAGTCACAAAACGGACAATGTGCCTCTTTGATCTCTGCATATTCCGGCAGAGGGGTTTCGCTTATATTTTTTGCAAAGTCCTCGGTGAAGCTAATTGAAGATCTGACAGCGCTTAATTGATCGTTAAGCTCACGAACCACAAGGGTCTGATTTGACCTCTGTTGCTCTAGCTCCTTTTTCCGTACGGCATAATCGTCTGTCTGGCTATCAATTCGAACATTAGCATTACTGATTTTTTCAAGTGAGGACTTGAGACTCGCCGCGATTTGCGCTCCTGTCAAAGCAGTTAAAGGAGTGCCTGCGGCTGACTTATACTCTGCAAGTAATTCATCGACTCTCTTGATGAATTTTTCTTTTTCATCCTTGTTCTTAGGTATCTGTGCCTCAAGCTTCCTCTGGTCTGCCTTAAGTGCATTGTATTCCTGAGACAACCAGAAATAATCTTGATCCACAAAATTCATGAATATCTTGAGGTGATCAATAACCTGCTCACGTTTTTCCTTCTCGTCAAAACGGTAGAAAAGAGCATGCTTATTAGCCACAAGGTTCTGATGCTGCAACATGAAAGAGACAAAGCTACGAACAGAGGGCGTCGCGCTTTTGCTCTTACCAAACGCCCTGCCACTTTGATCTTCATCAATATCCGTCATTGTTATCGCAAAATGCCGGCCTAGTTCTTTCTTGAAGTCACGTAAAGACAGAAATAAATTAGGACTGAAAAACTTTTTAGGCTCTTTCATCCTGGTGAGGATTTCATCTAGTGCGCCAGGAACTTCACTGATGAAGACCCGATCACTAATTCTGTCACGAGCCAGAACGACAGTTTGGCTCTCAAACTGCAGGATAGTGAAGTAATGTTTTGAGCGCTGCGTTATAACCCCTTTGGGAATAGTGTCATCACTATTACCGAAGCAGAAATCAAAAATTTCAATGATGGCGCTTTTCCCCATCGAAGATTTTCCCGTAATTACGTTCAAGCCTGGCTTGAATATTACCTTGTGTATTTCATTGTCGTGATCAATCACGCCAACCGACTTGACGAAACACTTCATAACTGAGCAATCCCTAGCGACTTATATATATGCTGTGGTTCTCTATCTTCCAGTATTCCTGCAAGCTTTCGAGCCGATGCAATCTTTCTCTCCACACCCTGCAGATGTGGGAATTTCTTAGTGGTCGGCTTTACAGCCAAATTTTCGTCAATCTCTAAATATCCAGCACTCTCAAGGCTCATGATAGTGACATTAGTGATCTCTCTCAGAGTCTGGATTCTCTTATGCACTCCTGATATCCGGGTCTTATCCGAGATCATGGTTCGCCAGTTGCTGCGCGTGCTCAAGCGGTATAAATAAGCGGATATGGGTTCATGAAGTACAAGGGGAAGGACAAGGTAGCTGAATAGAATATTGTTTGGACTTGGTTTTAGTTCACTATAAAAGGCATGAATAATTGGAGCCATTATAAATGGGCTTCGATGCAGGGTGTGGATATGATCAGATGTTGGAACCTTCATTCCCATAACGTCCATTTACCAGAGTCTCCAATGAAGCTTTTCAGAATCCACCTCATCCTCGTCATCAGCAAGCATATGCCAGATGCCATTGCGGAAATCTAAGCTTGTATCATCGAAGGTGGGTATTTTGTCTGGGGTTTCACCGCAGCGAAGATCGAAGAAACTCTTTGATTCATCATACCAGTACTCTTTAGGCTCACGGCGACATTTCCTCATTGCCGCAGCCCTGAGGCTCACATGACGGTTCAGCTGTTCTTCTTTATAGCGATCAATATCATCCTTCTCTAGGTTGAATCTTTGGAACTCACTGCTGATGGTGTGCACAGCAACCATGTGCTCCAAAATCGCCGTAGGAACTTTTGTAGGGTATTTAATCTCATGAAGCTTCTTTACAAACAGACGCTCTGAATAGGACGGCTCGCCCATCTTGTCTTTGAATAGACTCTTATCCACAATTGGAAATCTTCGGGAGTGCCTGCCATACAAGGCATTTAGTGAGGCGATTTGTAAGTCAAAGTCTTCATAGGTAACCTTCCAACCATTACTGGACTTTTCAGGATCAATCAAGAACCCCATCATGGCCTGAAAATAATCGTCATGTTTATCAGGGTGTACACCTTTGCAGTGCACACTCTTTACGCGGTCAGCACGCGTGACTAAATCAGGCTCATCGGTAAGGATGTGGACTTTCTCGATAACATCCAGCAATGTCTGCCTTCTTTCTTTAGCCATCACAAACCGCTGAGCTTGGACAGCCCGTGACGGCTTATCCCCTGAGGCTGAGTTCCTTGCCTCGCTTTGATCAAGGACACCCTGTAGAAGATCTAGCTTGTCCTGAACCGTCAACTGATTCCAGTGACGAAGCTTTGAAGCGGCACCGTATGTCTGTGTAGTCAACAAGACCAACTCAGAATACTTTGCCTGTTTAAAAATGGGCGACATCCAGTTTTTCAGTGTATTCCAGAAGTTGATATGGCCATCTGTCAGGTCTTCGACAAAATCCTTTACTTCAACCTGAACCTCGCCGCTGACAGTGACGTCGCCATAATATTCAAGCCAAAGGGTCTGCCCTTTAGACAGAGCATGGCAATACTCCAGCGTCACTATCAGTTGATAGGAAATGGCTTCGAGTAGTCTCGTTGCATTATTAGCGAGCTTATTCAACACGTCCTCCGCTCATCACGTTATTGTCGTGAAAAAGTGAATTTCACCAGGAGCGTGAGATAGAGCCACCCTGGCAAGTCTCATCCAGCAATAAGAAAAACCGTTATAAACGCAGAGGCCGAATACACCAATCATTGGGACTGTTTTTATATACAGTGTTCCAGTGAGCGCTCATTGGATTCTATCGTGATGGCCTTTTGTTGGCAAAGAAGCTGGAGAGCCCGAGCCAGCTCGGGGATCTGGTGCAGCTGCTGATCAAGTCGATCCTAGCGGCTCTTCTGCAGGGAGTAAGTATGTACCATTGTATGAATTGCGATGAAGTGACGCTCTTTGACTTTCTAGACAGAGATAGTGAGGAGAAGTGAGTTAGGTGAAGTGCCCAAGGTGATCGGGTGCCTATCTTCAGCCGGGTAACCTGGCGCTGGTTGCCAATATGTACTGGTCTTGTGTAGCACTCCCCGGCCACTCGTTAGCCGCCGCCATTGCCAACCTAATGCCCGCTTTTGGCCGATTTCGGTCAGTCGTGAGAGGCAGAAATCGGCCAACGGCGGACGTGCCCAGGGGAGGGGGATGGAAAGTGATTGCCCCTTTCACATAATTCACTAATGCCGTAGAGTTTTTGCAGGGACTAATTTATAGCGAGCTTATGACCACAGCAGCTCGTCATCTACCGCTAAAAGCGGCTTTTAACCCGCCAATTAATTAAATCACTAGGTGTCTCGAAAGTGTCCAAACAATCCTTCACCGCTGCCCAGCGAGAAGCAATCTGGCTCGCTCATTCTTGTAAATGCGCATACACGCGTGAGACCTTGGATGTCAGTAACTTTCATATTGATCATATTGTCCCCGAGACGCTCAACGAAAAGCCAGATTTACGAGCAGAAACTCTAACGAAACTTGGATTGCCAAAGGACTTCGACCTTTTGGGATGGGAAAACCTGCTTCCATGTCGTCCGGGAGCGAACCTCCAAAAGTCAGCGACCGTGTTCGAGCCAGCTCACGTCCACTTTTTCCTAGGGGTGGCAGCAAGCAAGAAACCAGACGTTATCGAAAATTTGGAAAAAATCGAGCGGCGCAAAAACCGAGGACGCGCGATTATCCTCCTACAACAGTGCCTAGAGCGCGGAGAGCTCTCTGCCGAGGAGGTCGCGCGGGTTCTAGAGGATTACATAGATGCACCAGAAGCCATCTTTGAGCTTCTTCAGGGAATGAAGTTTACAGACTTGGAGGAAGTCACGGTCGTATCCAAGGCAGACTTAGATACGCTACGTGATCGACCGGTTCGGCTGGGTGAGAATACCCATATAGATGGACTTACTCTCACGAACGAAGCGAATGAAGAGTGTCTTGTTCGTACATGCAGGGAGTATGAGCAAGCTCTATCTCAAGGCTTTTTCGCGAAAACCACCTTTGACATCAAGATGGCTAGTTGGTTTGAGCACCAATGTGGACTGCTCAGTGCACTACAGGCAGCTGGTGCGCCATCAGAGAGTTTTATCGCTAACCCCAAAGTTAGCATTATCGATCTCTCACTGATGCCATTTTCACTCTTCCCGGTGATGGGAGATATGGACGGCGCAATCGACCCCTCGATAAGCTATCAAGACAAGGTTAATGATGGCTCACTTGTCATCAAGCGTGTATCACAAAATCTCTTGAATGTAGAATCGGGCGGCATGGGCCAGCAGCTCATTGAGGTGGCTCGTGCTGACCTGAATGGCGACGGCATCGAGGATATCCTGCTATTTGAGTACTGCTATGCCACGGAAGGAACACTTGGCTTTGGGGGGGTGAAGATGATCACGCGTTTGACTTCGATAGGAATGTTTGAATTGATGCCTCCATCGAAGTCGTGTGATTGTTGATCGGACAAACGAATCGGCAAGTGGAAATTACGCTGGCGCCGTTAAATTCAAGGATATCTAGGCGGTCCACATGGGGCCGAAAACGGCCCTAGGTCGAACGTCGGCTGATCTCTGCCGGTCGTGACCGGCAGAAGTCGACCCAAAGTGGGTGCGATTGGCGAGTCCAGTCAAGATCACGATTATAGTGGCCGAAGCGAAATTGAAGACAAGTTACGAAACCCAGGTCTATGGAATCTCTGGAGTTTCTTCAAAAATATTGCATTCGGCTTTAAAGGCAAGACCTTCATATTCGGCCAGCCTTTCAAATAATTCTCCTTCTGTTTTCTCCCGTTTTGTGAACTCCTCAATAAGGGTGCCCAGTGCATTATATGCATTATCTAAGTCGACAACCTCGTCTTGAGAGAAGCATTTTTGGTGTTGCTTATAAAAACTTCTAGTCCAGCTCAGCTCTCTTCGGATAAGAAGAATATCTGGTCTGTGGTCAAACTCTATGATTCGAGACACCAAATTAGGGTAGTAGCGAAGATTTCTTGCTACCCTAATTCTAATCTTGTCGTATTCTCCATTTTTTCTTATTGCAAATTCGACAACCCTTGCAGCTGCCCATGCGCCTAGAAGCTCAGTAGCTAGGCCAGACCAAATGTCCATTACCTCCGGTTTTAACTCGAGATATTTACTGAGAAAGACATATCCTAACGCCATAATGACACTAATGACGCCCACAAGATCTATTAGTCCATGGTAGACTCTATATTTCCTAAACATTTTTTGCTGTTTAATCCTTGGGTTTTTATTTTGTATAGTTATAAAAAGTTGCGTAAAGTTTGCGTCGTTTTTGTCACGTAGCGTTCCATAACCATGCGTAAATCCCTAACTGGATTGAGTTTCGCATTCAGGGGCGCAAAGGAAAAAAGCGATACGGACTATACACAGGTTAGGATTACGATAGCAGCGTATCCAGGAACTGATTTGGGCTGGTTGCTGCCGATGACCATCGTCCGCTTCTGGCCGAGGCTGTGTAAAAACGTATTTGAGCGCGACAGGTACTCAAAACCGGACTGAAAATTGCGCTTCTACGCGAAATCCACATCTGCTGACATGCTGATAAATTTCAGATTTAACGTAGATGCGCATACTCCAATTTTGGCGACGCGTTTTTACACACTCTGGGCCGATTGCTGCATGTTAGGAGGAGTTTAATTTCAAGTTGTTGGAGTTCCCTGGCAGGACCCTTACGCAGAGGCGGGGCGGGCGGGGTTGGGGCAAAAATGGGGCAAACCCTACGCCAAACTATGCCATCCAATGCCAATTATGCATTTATGCATTTATGCATTTATGCAATCATATGCGGACGGGCGGTAGGCCAGCAACCACGGGCTTATCCGTTAAAACCGCACCCATACCCCTACACAATCGGGGTGTGAGATAAATATTGTGCTTGAACGTTGGTGTTTTTTGTGAGATAGCTAGTGCAGGCTGTGATGGACGCCTGCCGCTTGCACTGGCGAAGTCAAACACCATCTAGTTCTAGCTGGATCCCCCTCTACATTCGTAGCACCTACCCAGGCGCACGGTGAGCAAGCAACCGAAGTTTTATGCGCCGATTCGGAGTAGAGCTATGAATCAGTACAGCTATTTAAACCTCATCAAGCGCGAAGCAAAAGCCTACGGTAAATCCCACGGCATATCTCTAGCTCTGGCGCTCGATCATATCGCGCGTGAGTCCGGCTTTGGTCATTATCATGAGATGGTCGCAGTCTCGAAAACGAATCCTAATGACCAGCGTCTGATGCTACGGGCTGTCGGCCTCGCAAATTTCAATGAGATATTGTTTGAGGATCCCTTGTGGGGGGATTTAGATTCCTTGGTCGAAGATGCACTGAGCGGTCCTATGGCGGAAACAAACGCTACGGGATTTATAGTCGAAAATCTGGAGGTATCATCTGCGGATTACGATGAGTCAACTGGAGTGGCTACTCTTGATGTTCAGTTCGAATATAACGGAGAGCAAGACCAGGAACGTGTTTGGCACGGCGCCGGCTTCCATTTGGAAGGTCAAATACAATTGATTTTCCGGGGGGAATGGAGCTTGGTGAATGATGATGCATTGCTGATAACCGCTTTCAAGACTGATCAAGACATGGATCACGAAGCTGGATTGGATGATCTGTACGAGCAGTTTCTAGCCTCCCAGAACAACGATGACAAGCCTACTGATGATCCCTTTAAGGTTTAGGGCAGATTTAGGGCAAGACAGGGGCCGCTTTACGCCGCTAGAGGCTTTCAACTCTCTCAAGACTCCTCGGTTTTAGCGGCCTAGAGCGGTCTAGAAGCATGAATGAAGGGGTTCGAATCCCTATCTCTCCGCCATTACACAGAAAAAGCCCCGTAGCTGAACAAGCTACGGGGCTTTTTCGTTTCTGGGGATAAACCCTAAACCACAAACTTCGCAATCATCGTATTGAGATCCACCGCCAAGCGCGAAAGCTCCTGGCTGGCTGCAGTCGTCTGGTTCGCACCGGCGGCAGTCTGGGCCGACAGGTCACGGATATTGGTCAGGTTGCGATCCACCTCCCGGGCCACTTGGGCCTGTTCCTCGGAGGCGCTGGCGATGATCAGGTTGCCTTCGGTGATTCGGGTGATTGCATGGGTGATCTGCTCCAGTGACTCTCCCGCACTGTGGGCCACGGTCAGTGTCGAGCGTGCGCGTTCATTGCTGCTGTGCATCGCCGAGACCGCTTGGGTCGAGCCTTTTTGCACGCCGCTGACCATCTGTTCGATTTCCTGGGTCGACTGCTGGGTTCGATGGGCCAGCGCGCGGACTTCGTCGGCCACCACGGCGAAACCACGACCCGCCTCACCGGCGCGGGCGGCCTCGATGGCTGCGTTCAGGGCCAACAGGTTGGTTTGTTCGGCAATGGCACGGATCACGTCCAAAACCTTGGTGATGCCCTGGACGCTATCGGCCAGGCTCTGGATTTCCCCGGTTGCCGACGTCACTTCTTCGGCCAGCAGCGAAATCGACGCGACGGTGTCCATGATATGGCTGTGGCCGTTGCCTGCCAGGGTGTCACCGTCGCGTGAGGCATCGGCGAAGCTGAACGTGAAATCGGTGGTGGACTTGGCGGACGTTGCCCGGCGCAATAATCTGATTTGATGCGGTATGAAGTGCGACCTACATGAAGATCGCGCCTGTCTTACACATTTCCAAAACGTTGCGCACAGGCCGCGCATTGCGACCCTCCAGGGAACTCATTATCTTTCGGTCTCGACGATTTCTAAGGTAGAAATCACTGCACCGCAAAGGAAATGCACCATGAGCACGAACACTAAAAAAACCTCCAGCACGATGGCCTCGTTGGCCGCAGAAACACTCAACAATCCGAATGCCTCGGCGATTGCCAAAAGCCTTGCAGCGTCCGCGTTGGCTCAGAGCGGTACTGACAAACAGACCGGTGCCGTGATGGAAGAGAAGGCGGGCAAGGTCCTACGGAGCGGTCAATACCGTGAGGAGACTAATTCCCTTGCCGCGTCGGTGCTTTCCCAGGCCAATAAAGAACGCTGAAACCTGCGCCCCGTCATGAAAAAGCCCGGTGGCTGAGCAAGCCACCGGGCTTTTTGGTTTCCGAGCGGTTTATTTTTCGCGGCGCCCTGAAACAAAATTCCATCCCCGGCGAATAACTTTCCCTCCTGCGGTGTTCACCCCACAGACCACCCAGGGAACGCCCATGAACAGCCTATCCGACCGCTACGACCGCCTGACCCGCGCCTTTCACTGGCTGACCGCCGCAGTGGTGATCTTCATGTTTGCCAGTGCCCATGTCTGGGAAAACCTGGCGAAGGGGACGCCGCTGCGCAAGGGGCTGCAGTCGGTGCATATCTCGTTGGGCATCGCCATGGCGCTGTTGATCGCCGCGCGCCTGCTTTGGCGGCTGTTCGGTGGCAAGCGCCTCAAGGCCGACAGTCACCCAGCGCTTAACCTGCTGGCAAAAATGGCGCATGGTTGCCTGTACCTGTTGTTGCTGGCGCAGATTGCCCTGGGGTTCCTGTTTCGCTGGGCCCAGGGCGAGCCGTTCAACTTTTTCGGGCTGTTTTCCGTTCCCGCGCCTTTAGGGGTCGATCATGAGTGGCGGGGCACCCTGGGTGAACTGCACAACGACGTGGCGTGGGCGATTATCGTGCTGGCGGGGCTGCATGCCGGGGCTGCGCTGTGGCATCACTGCGTGATGCGCGACGGCACCTTGCGCCGCATGCTGCCCCGCCCGCGGAGTGCTTGGCAAAAATAACGTTTGCTGCTGTACCACCCTGTCGTTGCGGAGCAATACAACCATGAAGACTCACCCTCCATACCTGCTCAACCCTCACCGCGCGCTGTTGTTCGGTGCCTGCCTGGCGGCCGCGTTGTTGGCCGGGCAGGCACGTGCTTCGGGCGATGAATCGGCACCGCCCAAGCCCAACTGCCCCAAGGGCGAGGTCTGGGATACCAAGACCGGCAAGTGCGTGCTGCAAACCAGCAAGGCCACCTCGGATGCCGACCGCACCGATTACGCCTACCGCCTGGCCAAGGACGGGCGTTACACCGAAGCCCTGGCTCTGCTCGACACCCTGCAAAACCCGAACACCGCCAAGGCCTTGAACTATCGCGGCTATGCCACGCGCAAATTGGGTCGTACCGACGAAGGCATCGGCTACTACCTGCAATCCGTGGCGCTGGACCCCAACTACGCCCAGGTCCGTGAGTACCTCGGTGAAGCCTACGTGATCAAAGGGCGTATAGACCTGGCGCAGGAGCAGTTGCTGAAAATCAAAGCCCTGTGCAGCACCACCTGCGAAGAATATGAAGACCTCGCTGAAGCCATCGCTGCCGCACCACGGGTATGAAACCGGTGATTGAACGAGCAGGGGGCCGCCATCACCAGAGACGCTGAGTTTCGTCGCGAGCTAGGCCTGTTGTTGCCACGTTTATGGCGATACGGGCTGGTGTTGTCGCGGCAAAAGCATCTGGCCGAGGACCTGGTCCAGGCCACCTGTGTGCGCGCATTGGAGCGAACCGGGCAGTTCGCGGCAGGCACGCGGCTGGATCGCTGGTTGCTGGCGATCATGCACTCGATCTGGCTTAACGAACTGCGCTCGCAACGGGTGCGGCAGGGGCAGGGCTTCGTCGATGCTGAGCAAGCCTTGTCGTTCGATGGCGAAAGCCAGGCCCAGGACCAGGTGCTGGCCGCGCAAGTGATCAAGCGCGTCAACGGCCTGCCCGAAGCGCAACGGGAGACGGTGTTTCTGGCGTATGTCGAAGGGCTTTCCTATAAGGAAATTGCCGACGTCCTGCACATACCGGTGGGGACGGTGATGAGTCGGCTGGCGGCCGCACGCGCCAAGCTTGCCGAGGCGCCCCCCTCCAATCACCGAGCGGAAAAAACCAGCGGAGAACGACGATGACCGACCTTAATGCACCGTCCGACGAACTGCTGGTGGCGTATCTGGATGGCGAACTGGACGCTGATCAGTGTCGGTTTGTCGTCGACCAGCTCCACGCTCATCCCGCTGTGGCGGAGCGTCTGGCGGCATTGCAATGCGCTGATATGCCTTTCAAGGCCGCGTTTGAGGGGGTGCTGGATGAGGCTCCCACCGAACGCTTGAACGCAATGCTCAAGGCGCTGCCAGCGAGAGAACCGCCTGCCTTGAGTCGCCGGCGATTCCTGGCGGTGGCGGCGAGCTTTGCGGTGGCCGGCGTCGTTGCCGACCGCCTGTTCATGGCATGGCCCCATGCCGAGTCCGGCCAGGGCTGGCGTGCATCGGTCGCTGAATACATGGCCTTGTACACGCCCCAGACCCTGGAGAATCTAAGCGCCGATCGCGCTGCTCATGTCGCGCAACTGCGTTCTGTTGGCACTCAACTGGGCCTGCCATTGTCCCCAGACGCAGTGAGCCTGCCCGGTGCCGAGTTCCGGCGCGCGCAGATCCTCAACTATGACGGCGTACTGATCGGCCAGTTGACCTACCTGGACCCGCGCCACGGTCCACTGGCGCTGTGCATTACCGCCAGCCAAACGGGCCCGGCGGGCTTGGCGACTGAGCAGCGGCGGGGGATGAATGTGGTGTATTGGTCCAACGCGTCCCATGGTTTCATGTTGATCGGCAGGAACCCTTTCGACGATTTACAGATCATGGCGCGCAGTGCAGAGGAACGCCTACTGGGCTAACCGTGCCCTGAAGCTATCGATAAACACGCGTTCTGCCCGGCTCATCTTTTGCTCCCGATTCCACAGCAGATAAATGTCCACATCCGCGATGCCTTCATCCGGCGGCAGCCGCCACAGCAAGCCGTTTTTCACATCGTCCGCCACCACATGAATCGGCAAGCAGCCCAGGCCAAACCCGGCGATCACCAGCCGCCGCACTTCTTCCAGGCTGGATGACGACGCCACGATGCGCCCACTGAAGCCTTGTTGGTCGCGAAATATGGTCAGCGGCGAGAGCATCCCGCCGATTTGATCGCTGGTGAAACTCACGAAGTTTTCCGACTGCAAGTCGCCCTCGGCCAGGGCGCTGCGACCAAACAGCGGGTGGTGGCGCCCGCAAAAGAAAGCATAACGTTGGCGCAGGAACAGGTGCTGTTCCAGGCGCGGTTGTGGCCGGCGATTGAGGCTCAGCCCCAGGGTCGCCGTTTTTTCGAGAAGGGCGGCGACGATGTCGGAGCTGCGCATTACCTCGACATCCAGATCCACCCGCGGATGTTCGCGGTGAAAGCCTGCGAGAAAGTCATCGAACAGGTCGGAATTGATGCGGCTGATCGTCAGCAAGCGCACTTTGCCAATGACCTCGTCGCCAGGTTTTTGCAGCGCGTTGCTCATCTGCGATACCTGGCCGTACATCTCGCCGGCGATGGCGAAAATCTGCTCGCCAGCTTCGGTGAGCACAAAGCGCGGACCACGGCGCACGATAAGTTGGCAGTCGAGTTGTTCTTCAAGACGCTTCAGGGCCTGGCTGATCGCCGGTTGGGTCAGGTGCAGGCGGGCGGCGGCGCGACTGATGCTCAGCTCCTGGCCGATCACGCGAAAGGTGCGCAGCAGGTTCCAGTCCAGGCGGTCGTTGAGCAGCGGGTGAACGTCGCGGCGAAACTCAGGCATGCTCGGGCTCGATAATAAGCAGGATTTATAATTGGAATAATAAATAGAAAATTGACTAATCATAGCCCCGAGACAAAAAATCCTCCTGACAAGCGCCTTCAGAGCGCACGCGTTTGACCCTTCTCCTGCCAAAAAAATAACCAAAGGAGCCAGCCCCATGAAGCCATCCGCTTCGCCCCAGCCCCGCCGTGCTGCGGCCGCCGCTTTCATCGGCACCATGATCGAGTGGTACGACTTTTACATCTATGCCACCGCCGCCGCGCTGGTATTTGGCCAACTGTTTTTCCCCTCCGAAGACAAGCTGTTCAGCACCATGGCCGCGTTCGGCACGTTTGCCGTGGGCTTCTTCGCGCGGCCGTTGGGCGGCATTGTGTTCGGGCATATCGGCGACCGGATCGGGCGCAAGAAATCCCTGGTGATCACCCTGGTGATGATGGGGGTGGTCACCGTGTGCATCGGCTTGTTGCCGACCTACGCCCAGATCGGCGCCGCGGCACCGGTGCTGCTGATCCTGCTTCGCGTCGTGCAGGGCATTGCCGTCGGCGGCGAGTGGGGCGGGGCGGTGTTGATGGCGGGCGAGCATGCGCCGAAAGGTCGGCGTAACTTCTTTGCATCCTTCGCGCAATTGGGCAGCCCGGCGGGGTTGATCCTGTCGTTGCTCGCCTTCAGTGCGGTCACTCGTTTACCGGAAGACCAATTGCTTAGCTGGGGCTGGCGCGTGCCGTTCCTTGCCAGCGCCTTGCTGTTGGTGGTGGGCCTGGCGATTCGCCTGGGCGTAAATGAGTCGCCTGAATTCCTCGAAGACAAAGCCCTGGCGGAAAAAGCGCGAGCGATCAAGAAAGACCAGGCCCCAGTGATCGAAGTGCTGAAAACCGCCTGGCGCCCGCTGTTGCTGTGCATCGGCGCGAACACCCTGGGCATCGCCGGCGTGTATTTCACCAATACCTTCATGATTGCCTACAGCACTCAGCAATTGGGCTTGCCGCGTTCGTTGATTCTGGAGTGCCTGTTTTTCGTGGCCATCATTCAGTTCTGCGTCCAGCCCCTGGCCGCGTGGGTGGCGGAGAAAGTCGGTGCCACGCGCTTCCTGTGCGCGATGACGGTATTGGCAATGGCGTCGCCTTACCCGATGTTCGTGCTGGTGAGCAGTGGCCAGGCGCCGCTGATCATCCTTGGCATCGCCCTGGCGGTGGTGTGCATGGCCTCCTTTTATGCCGTGATCGCCGGGTTTGTCAGTGGCCTGTTTGAAACCCGCGTGCGCTACACGGCGATCTCCCTGGCGTATCAGGTCTGCGGTGCGCTGGCGGGTGGGCTCACGCCGTTGATCGGCACGTGGCTGGCCCATGAATACCAGGGCCAATGGTGGCCGATGGCAGTGTTCTACAGCCTGATCGCGGCGGTCTCGCTGGTGTGCGTACTGGCGTTGTCGCGCCGCCACGCCACCGCTCACCGTCATGAGATGGCCCATAGTGTTTGATGGAGCGTGTGCAATGTTGAAGATCAATGGCGAGCGCCTGTGGGCCAGCTTGATGGCCATGGCCGAGATTGGCGCCACGGCCCGCGGCGGCAGTTGCCGCCTGGCGCTGAGCGCTGAAGATAAAAGCGGTCGAGAACTGTTCAGCCACTGGTGCGACGCTGCCGGGCTGACGTTGAGCGTGGATGCCATCGGCAATCTGTTCGCTCGGCGTGCCGGCACGGATAAGGACGCGGCACCGGTCATGATCGGCAGCCACCTCGACACCCAACCCGAAGGCGGGCGCTTTGATGGTGTCTACGGTGTACTCGCCGGCCTGGAAGTGATCCGCAGCCTCGACGACCACGGTATCCAGACGCGCAAACCCTTGGAAATCGCCGTATGGACCAACGAGGAGGGCGCGCGTTTCACCCCGGCCATGCTCGGCTCGGCGGTGTTCACCGGCACCCTGGCGCTGGACGAGGCCCTGGCCACGGCCGATGTCAATGGCATCCGCGTGGCCGAGGCATTGCGCGCCACGGGGTATAACGGTTCGCGCCCATTGGGCGGCGCAGTGGATGCGTATTTTGAAGCGCATATCGAGCAGGGCCCGATCCTTGAGGACAATGCCAAGAGCATTGGCGTGGTCACCGGTGGCCAGGCGATTCGCTGGTTGGATGTGCGCGTCGACGGCATGGCCGCCCACGCCGGTACGACGCCGATGGCGTTGCGTAAAGATGCGCTGTATGGCGCCGCGCAAATGATCCAGGCGCTGGAGGCACTGGCGGCGGATTTTGCCCCGCAAGGCCTGACCACCGTCGGCGAACTGAATATCGCCAAATCATCGCGCAATACCATTCCAGGGTTGCTGACCTTCACCGTCGACCTGCGTCATCACCGCGACAGCGAGATCGACGCCATGGAGCAACAGGTACGCCAGCGGTTACACGCCATCGCCGAACAGCGTGGCCTGAGCGTGACTGTCAGCCCCCACTGGGTCAGCCCCGCCACGCCATTCGACAGTGAGTGTGTCGCGTGCGTGCAAACCTCGGTGGACGCCCTGGGCTACAGCCAGCAACGCATCGTCAGTGGCGCCGGCCACGATGCCATCCACCTGGCGCGCTACTGTCCGACGGCGATGATCTTTATCCCGTGCGTGGGCGGCCTCAGCCACAACGAGGCCGAAGACGTGTTGCCCGAGGACGTGCGCCAGGGCACCGATGTATTGCTCAACGCCGTGTTGAAACGCGCCGGCCAGGTTCAGTAAGGAGAATTTTAATGCGTACGTTTTTCCACCCCGAACAACTCCTGCACCATCCGCGCAGCTACTACTCCCGTGGGCAGATGCGCACGCCACAGGAAGTCCCGGAGCGCGCCCGCAACCTGTTGCTGGCCGCACAGACCCTGGGCTTCGACATCCAGCAACCGCAGGATTTTGGCCTCGACCCGCTGCTGGCCGTCCACGGCGCGCTGTACCTGACCTTCCTCCAGGAAGCCCATCAGCGCTGGAAAGAAATCCCCGAAGAGTGGGGTGACGAAGTCATGTCCAACATCTTCGTACGTGAACCCAACGCCTTGCGCGGCATCCTCGCCCAGGCTGCGCGCTACCTGGCGGACGGCAGTTGCCCCGTCGGCGAGCTCACCTGGCGCTCGGCCTACTGGTCGGCCCAGAGCGCGGTCGCGGCCGCCAGGACTATTCTTGACGGCGCCCCGGCCGCCTACGCACTGTGCCGCCCACCTGGGCATCACGCGCGATACGACGCTGCCGGCGGGTTCTGTTACATCAACAACGCGGCGGTTGCGGCGCAAGCCCTGCGCCAAGGCTTCCAGCGCGTCGCGGTGCTCGACACCGACATGCACCATGGGCAAGGCATCCAGGAGATCTTCTACGACCGCGACGACGTGCTGTATGTGTCGATCCATGGCGACCCGACCAACTTCTATCCTGGCGTGGCCGGCTTCTCCGAGGAGCGCGGACGTGCGGCGGGTGAAGGCTTCAATCTCAACCTGCCGATGCCCCACGGCGCCAGCGAGGCGGTGTTCTTCGAAAACCTGCAACGGGCCCTGGCGGCGGTGAAAGACTTCTCGGCGGATGTGCTGGTGCTGTCGCTGGGTTTCGATATCTACGAACTGGACCCCCAGAGCAAGGTTGCGGTAACGCGCGATGGGTTTGCGCGTTTGGGCGCGTGCATTCGAGGGCTGGGGCTGCCGTGTGTGATCGTGCAGGAAGGTGGCTATCACCTGGAAACGCTGGACAGCAATGCGCAGGCGTTTTTCAGTAGCCCGCAGGCTTGGCAGAATTAAACCGGCTGCTGTTGCAGGGGGGCTGTCCTGTAAGCAATGGGCGGCAGCGTTATCAGCGTAGTCTGGCTCCGGTACGCATGGCGCCTCATCGGCTCCCATACGATAATGCTCGCCACCCCGACCACTTTGGCCTTCCTACCGTGATCATCAACTTCGACCTCAACGACCTCCAGGCTTTCCGTGCCGTGGTAGACAAGGGCAGTTTCCGTGGTGCCGCCGAGGCCATCCGCATCTCGCAACCGGCCCTGAGCCGGCGGATCGAAAAGCTCGAGACTGCCCTCGACGTCAAGCTGTTCGAGCGCACCACCCGGCGCGTCAGCCTGACCATGGTCGGCCGCGCGTTCCTGCCGCAGGTCGAACGCATGCTCGACGACCTCGACGTGGCGCTGATGGGCATCAGTAACGTCGCGTCCACGCGCATGGGCAATGTCACCATCGCCTGCGTGCCGTCGACCGCGTATTACTTCATGCCCCACGTGATCTCCGAATTCCACAAGCTGTACCCGAAGATTCGCCTGCGGGTGCGGGATGCCAGTGCCGGCGAGGTGTGCAATGCGGTGGAAAGTGGCGAGGCGGATTTTGGCGTGAGTTTCAGCGGCAGCCTGGCCGATGAAGTGGAGTTCGAACTGCTGTTGCAAGAGCGCTATGTACTGGCGTGTCGCCGTGACCACCCGTTGGCCCAACGCGACAGCGTGACCTGGGTCGAGGCCTATGAACACGACTACATCACCGTCGACAAAACCTCCGGCAACCGTTTCCTGCTCGACCAGGCCTTGCGCGGTGTGCGGGTGAAAAAGCCGAGTATTTGCGAGACGCACCACGTGACCACGATGATCGGGCTGGTGGAGGCGGGGTTGGGGGTCGCGATGGTGCCGTCGATTGCCATGCCCGCCATTGAACACCCGATTCTGGTGAGTGTGCCGCTGGTGGAGCCGCAGGTGATGCGCAATGTGGGCTTGATCAAGCGCCGCGGGCGGACGTTGCCACCGGCGGCGCTGGAGTTGGAGCGGTTAGTGCGGGAGATGCCGTTTCGCTCAGCGTGACACCGAGTCCAGGCCGGTGGATTGCACCACCGGTTGCGCTTCGGGCGAGGCCAGGTAATGCAGCAGCGCCTTGGCCTGCGCCGGGTGCTGGGCGTTGATGGGAATGCCAGCGGCAAAGCGCGTCACCGATTGCACGTCTTCCGGGATCTTGCCGACGTAGGTCACACCCGGCACCGGCAACAATTCCGCCACCTGCTGCAGGCCCACTTCGTAGTCACCCTTGGCAACCTGCTCGGCCACCGGGAGGCGTTCGATCATGGTGCCCTTGGCGGGCATGCCGAGCTTTTTGAACAGCTCTTTCTCGACATACACACCGCTGGCACTGTCCGAATACGCCACGGACTTGGCCTTGCTCAGCACGGCTTTGAGCTCGGCATCAGTCCCGATGGCAGGCTTTGCTGCACCTTCTTTCACTACCAGGCCGATGCGCGAGTCCGCGAGCTCCACGCGGGAGGCCGGGTCGACCTTGCCCTGCTTGATCAGCTCATCCAGGGCGTAGCCGACCATGATCACCACGTCGGCATGTTCGCCACGGGCCAGGCGGTTGGGAATCGCTTCCGGCGCCTTGCCCATGGAGGGGCCGAGAATGGTGTCGAGGCTGTCACCGCTTTGCTTGGCGTACTGCGGGCCGAGCAATTTATACGCGGCGGTGAAGCCGCCGGAGGTCATCACTTTGAGCTGTTCGGCCTGGGCCGTCAGCGCCAGCGCGCCGAGGGCCAGGCCCGTCAGGGTCTTGAACAGTGCCTTCATTGCGCGGCCCCCTGCATGACCTGCCCGCGAGCGTTGGCGCGGCGATACAGCGCCAGGGTCGAGCACAACGCGCACAGCGCAGCGAACATCATCCAGTAGGCCGGCGAGGCCTTGTCTTCGGTGATGTGAATGAACCAGGTCGAGATCGCCGGGGTGAAGCCGCCGAAGATCGCGGTCGCCAGGCTGTAGGCCAGGGAGAACCCTGCCACGCGCACTTCCACGGGCATGATCTCGGTAAGCGCCGGGATCATTGCGCCGTTATACATGCCGTAGAGGAAGGAGAACCACAACAGGGTTTCCAGCATATGGCCGAAGCTTGGCGCATTCACCACGTAGGACAGCGCTGGATAAGCGGTGAGGACGGTCAGTGCGGTCATGGCGATCAGCACCGGCTTGCGGCCGAAACGATCACTCAAGGTACCGCCGATCGGCAGCCAGACAAAGTTCGACACCGCCACCAGCAGGGTTACCAGCAGTGCATCGGAAGTGCTCAGTTGCAGCACGGTCTTGCCGAAGGTCGGCGCGTACACAGTGATCAGGTAGAACGCGGTAGTGGTCATCGCCACCATCAGCATGCCGCCAATCACCACGGTCCAGTTTTTCACCAGGGTCGCCAGCACTTCGCGCATGGTCGGGCGATGCTTGCGGTTGGCGAACTCCTCGGTCTCCTGCAGGTTGCGACGCAGGAAGAAGATGAACGGGATGATCACGCAGCCGATGGCAAACGGAATGCGCCAGCCCCAATCGGCCACTACGGCCGGTTCCATCCACACGTTCAGGCCATAACCCAGCGCGGCGGCGACCACGATGGAGATCTGTTGGCTGCCCGATTGCCAACTGGTGTAGAAGCCTTTGCGGCCTGGGGTGGCCATTTCAGACAGGTACACCGACACACCGCCCAGTTCTGCACCGGCAGAGAAGCCCTGCAACAGGCGGCCCAGCAGCACCAGCAAGGGCGCCCACAGGCCAATAGTGTGATAACCGGGCACCAGCACGATCAGCAGCGTGCCGCTGGCCATGATCGAGAGCGTCACGATCAGCCCTTTGCGACGACCGACGTCATCGATGTAGGCACCCAGGATGATCGCGCCCAACGGACGCATCAGGAAGCCTGCGCCGAATACGGCGAAGGTCATCATTAATGACGCAAACTCATTAGCGGCAGGGAAGAACGCGGCAGCGATGTAGGTGGCGTAGAAACCGAACAGAAAGAAGTCGAACTGTTCGAGGAAGTTGCCCGAAGTAACGCGGAATACCGCACCCACTTTCGAACGGGCAGAGTCGGGCCGGGAAGGGCTAGTCATGGTTTTGTGTCTCCAGCGTTCTTTTTAAAGTGCTTGTTTCGCCTAAGACTTCGAATAGTGGCTGACACATTTAGAAATGATAAGTGACAAATTTGGATAGATTGATGTTCATTGGCTATCAATCGGCGGTGCAGTCCAAAATGTCTTCGCTGTTCTATGCTTGCAAAGTGACCAATTCTTACGGATGGGAGGTGGCAATGGCTGACCAACACACACCGCAGGACGCACCGGAGCGCGAGCGACCCCGGCGGCAGGAGGAAGAAAAACCGCAGACCTGGAAGCATCCCGATGACGGGACGGAGCTGTCCGAGCGCGACCAGGAACGTCCGCTCAAGCCCTGACCTCAAGCTCAACACCACCCCACTGTGGGAGCGGGCTTGCCCGCGAATGCGGTGTGTCAGTCAACCAATGTGTCGGCTGATCCACTGCTTTCGCGGGCAAGCCCGCTCCCACAATTGTTGTGCGCGCGCATCCGTCTGGGAAACTATTTGACATATTTGATTTGTGATCACATATTGAGGCCATAAGAACGACAACACAGGTTTTGCCTCATGACAGATGGTCCGCTCCTCCTGCCTACCCTGCGCCAGGTGTCCCGCGATACCTTGCAAGACCAGGTCTATCGCCAGATCCGCGAAGCGCTGATGAGTGGCCGCTTCCAGCCCGGCCAGAAACTCACCATCCGCGGCCTTGCCGAAGCACTGGGTTCCAGCCCCATGCCGGTGCGCGAAGCGCTGCAGCGCCTCAGCGCCGAAAACGCTTTTGAAGTCACCGAAACCTCTCGACTGCGCGTGCGCCTGATGACGGTCGAACGTCTGCGCGAAATCCGTGATGCACGGGTCGCACTCGAAGGTTTGCTGGCGGAAAAAGCCGTGCTGCGCCTGCAAAAAGCCGACCTCGATGAAATCACCGACCTGTGCCAGCAGATGCAGCACGCCGCTGACGAAGTCGACGTGTCCCGCTACCTGTGGACCAACTTTGCCTTCCACCGGCGCATCTACGCCGTGGCCCAAGCCGAATTGACCATGGCCGCCGTGGAAAACTTCTGGCTGCACATGGGCCCGTGCTTTGCGCTGGTCGCCCCGGATAAAGCTCACCTGCAACGCTCGATGGAGGCGCACACGCGCATCGTCGAAGCCCTGGCTGCCCGCGATGGCGGGGGCGCGCGCGCAGCGGTGACCGATGACATCATGCAGGCCGCCGACTCCCTCGCGCGCCTGCTCGTCAAGAACGACCGTTCGCGGTCGTCTGTTTCAGGAGGTAAACGTGCATGAGTGTCCTACAACGGCTGCAGCCCTATCCTGGGTTACGTGTGTTGATTTCCGGCGGGGCTGCCGGCATTGGTGAAGTGCTGGCGGCGGCGTATCTGGAAGCCGGTGCCCAGGTGCATGTGTGTGATGTGAGCGAGTCGGCCCTGGCGGTGTTTCGCGACAAATACCCAGGCACCGTCGCCACCCGCGCCGATGTCAGCGACGCCGCGCAGATCGAGGCGGTGTTCAAGGTGCAGCGCGAGCATTTCGGTGGCCTCGATGTGTTGGTCAACAACGCCGGGATCGCCGGGCCCACCGGCGGGATCGATGCGATCAGCGACGCCGAGTGGCAAGCCACTATCAACATCAATCTCACCGCGCAATACCGGTTTGCCCACCACGCAGTGCCGATGCTCAAGGAATCGTCCCACGGCCATCTGCTGCATATCGCCTCGGTGGCGGGGCGCTTGGGTTACGCGTGGCGCACGCCCTATGCGGCAACCAAATGGGCGATCGTCGGCTTGATGAAATCCCTGGCTTCGGAGCTGGGCGAGAGCGATATCCGCGTCAACGCCTTGCTGCCCGGCATCGTCGAAGGCCCGCGTATGGACGGCGTGATCCGTGCGCGTGCCGAACAGG
>Ga0256410_1000783_pt1 | contig 27617 bp, 23 predicted proteins | sample PhyWR1_FD_185983 | JGI IMG/M metagenome (GOLD analysis project Ga0256410, IMG submission 185983) | Leaf surface microbial communities from wheat plants in UC Gill Tract Community Farm, Albany, California, United States - DLSL W.R1 | ecosystem: Host-associated > Plants > Phyllosphere >... | reverse complement strand
CGTGAACAACGAAGCCATTCCCGGCACCGGCATTACTGCCGACCAGTTCTGGGCCGGCGCCGACAAGGTCATCCACGACCTGGCACCGAAGAACAAAGCCCTACTCGCCAAACGCGACGATTTCCAAACGCGGATCGATACCTGGCACCAGACCCACGCCGGCCAGGCGCATGACCCGGTGGCTTACAAAGCCTTCCTGCAAGACATTGGATACCTGCTGCCAGAAGCCGCAGACTTCCAGGCCACGACCCAAAACGTCGATGACGAGATCGCCCGCATGGCCGGCCCGCAGCTGGTAGTGCCGGTGATGAACGCCCGCTTCGCCCTCAACGCCTCCAATGCGCGCTGGGGCTCTCTGTATGACGCGCTGTATGGCACCGATGCCATCAGCGAAGCCGACGGCGCCGAAAAGGGCCAGGGCTACAACAAGGTACGTGGCGACAAGGTCATCGCCTTCGCCCGCGCCTTCCTCGATGAGGCCGCACCGCTCAGCGCCGGCAGCCACGTGGATTCGACCGGCTACAAGATCGTCGACGGCAAGCTGATCGTCAGCCTCAAGGGCGGCAGCAACAGCGGCCTGCGCGATGACGCACAGTTGATCGGTTTCCAGGGCCCTGCAGCGCAGCCGATTGCGATCCTGCTGAAACACAACGGCCTGCACTTCGAAATCCAGATCGACGCCAGCACCCCTGTCGGCCAGACCGACGCCGCCGGCATCAAAGATGTGCTGATGGAAGCCGCGCTGACCACCATCATGGACTGCGAAGACTCCGTCGCCGCCGTCGATGCCGACGACAAAGTGGTGATCTACCGCAACTGGCTCGGCCTGATGAAGGGCGACCTGGCCGAAGAAGTCGCCAAGGGCGGCAAGACCTTCACCCGCACCATGAATGCCGACCGTGTCTACACCGGCGTGAATGGCCAGGACGTGACCCTGCATGGCCGTTCGCTGCTGTTCGTGCGTAACGTTGGCCACCTGATGACCATCGACGCGATCCTCGACAAAGACGGCAACGAAGTGCCGGAAGGTATTCTCGACGGGCTGATCACCAGCCTGGCGGCGATCCACAGCCTCAACGGCAACAGCAGCCGCAAAAACAGCCGCACGGGTTCCGTGTACATCGTGAAACCGAAGATGCACGGCCCGGAAGAAGCGGCGTTCACCAATGAGCTGTTCGGGCGTATCGAAAACGTGCTGAACCTGCCGCGCAACACCCTCAAAGTCGGGATCATGGACGAGGAGCGCCGCACCACGGTCAACCTCAAGGCCTGCATCAAGGCGGCCAGTGAGCGCGTGGTATTCATCAACACCGGCTTCCTCGACCGTACCGGCGACGAGATCCACACCTCCATGGAAGCCGGCGCGATGGTGCGCAAGGCCGCCATGAAGGCGGAAAAATGGATCAGCGCCTACGAGAACTGGAACGTGGATATCGGCCTGAGCACCGGCCTGCAAGGTCGCGCGCAGATCGGTAAAGGCATGTGGGCCATGCCCGACCTGATGGCCGCAATGCTCGAGCAGAAGATCGCCCACCCACTGGCCGGCGCCAACACCGCCTGGGTACCGTCGCCCACGGCGGCTGCCCTGCACGTGTTGCACTATCACAAGGTCGACGTATTCGCCCGCCAGGCCGAACTGGCCAAGCGCGAGCGCGCGTCGGTGGACGACATCCTGACCATTCCCTTGGCCAGTAACACCAATTGGTCCGACGAAGAAATCCGCAACGAGCTGGACAACAACGCCCAGAGCATCCTCGGCTATGTCGTCCGCTGGATCGACCAGGGTGTTGGCTGCTCGAAAGTGCCGGACATCAACGATGTGGGCCTGATGGAAGACCGCGCCACCCTGCGTATCTCCAGCCAGCACATCGCCAACTGGCTGCGCCACGGCATCGTCAATGAAGTCCAGGTGATGGAAAGCCTCAAGCGCATGGCGCCAGTGGTGGACCGTCAAAATGCCGGGGACAAGCTGTATCGCCCACTGGCACCGGATTTCGACAGCAATATCGCGTTCCAGGCGGCGGTGGAGTTGGTGATTGAAGGTACCAAACAGCCGAATGGGTATACCGAACCGGTGTTGCACCGCAGGCGTCGGGAGTTCAAGGCTAAAAACGGCCTGTAAATGAAAAAGCCCTGATCGTGAGATCAGGGCTTTTTATTAACGCTTTAGAGGCACACTAAACCCGTAGTTGAATGTACCGCTGAACGTAAGTACATCACCCGTTTTATTACTGACTTTGCCGTCTCGCACAAGGCCCGAGAGCTCGACTCTATCTACTGTAGGTTCGGGGATGATTTGATATTTGACCTCTATCGTTCCTGAGGGGGCTCGGTCGTATTCCTCAAACGGACTGAGCATAAATATTACTTTCGAGATCTCCGACAAGTTGAATTCGTTATTCCCCTCTTCGACTCTTTTCGGAGAATAGGTCAAGCTAATACCTAAGCCGTTGACTTCGTCTGTGGGTATTATCAGTCGTTGAATGTCCCTGATGATCCTCCGCGAGGTTAATTTGAGACGATTGCCTTTGAGGGTGTATTCAAACTCCGCTAACGCGTGGTCAGCGTCAGCCTGAGGGCTGTTATCTTCTGCAGTGGGCATAAATTAGATTCCTGTTCAGGTCATGGGCCAAAAGCTCGTCAAGAGCACCCAAACCATTGAACATGCGATCGCCCACTGCAACGACTGTCAGAGTTGACAGTGTGGTGTAACTCCAGACAAACGGCCCCTACTGCGCCATCCCCAACTCCCGCTTGACCATCTTCGCCAACTTCACGCTATCAATCGGTTTCAGCAAAAAATCCACCACGCTCAAGTGCATCGCATCAATCACATCTGGCGCTTCGGCGTCCCCCGACATGATGATAATGGGCAATGCAGCGCGAGTGGAATCTCGCACTAGCTTGATCAACTCCAGCCCGTTGCCGGGGTTCATGCGCAAATCGGTGATCAGCAAACCGATGGAGCTGCTCGACTTCAACAAATCCCACGCCGCCTCACCACTGTCAGCCGTCATGCAGCGAATACCGTCCAGTCCCAGGATTTCCGCCAGCAATTCGCGTGCGTCCTTGTCGTCGTCGACGATCAGCACGCGTTGTGGCGGTAAATCAGGCTCCAGCATCACGGCGCTCAGCGCCTCGCGCTCAGCGTCACTCAAAATATCGTGGTCGGACATACGGTTCTCAGCAGTTCTAATCAATCTCCCAGCACACTCGTCAGACATCTGCGGAAGGGCGTTCAATGTGCACTTCGTCGGAAAGTTTGCCTAGTGGGCGTTCTACGGGTTTTGGACGATAGTCATGTAAGGTTTTTCCCTAGGCGTGTGCCGTTTGTATCGACCTAGACTTACGTCCAATGGGCACCCGCCGCGCGGGAGTCGACCATGCAGGACGATAACGACAAAAAAATGCGGTCACTGTTATGAGTAAAGCTGATGCTTTCGCGCAAGCGGGAAAAACTGCTGTGTTGCAGAATATTCACGGCACCCTGCAGTTCCTGCAGCGTTTCCCGCCGTTCAACCAGATGGAAAACGCCCACCTGGCGTTTTTGGTGGAACAGTGCCAATTACGCTTCTATGGCCCCGGCGACAGCATCCTCAAACCGTCGGGTGGGCCGGTTGAACACTTTTATATCGTCAAGCAGGGCCGGGTTGTGGGTGAACGACCGGACAGCGCCGAAACCACCTTCGAAATCACCACTGGCGAGTGCTTCCCCCTGGCCGCGTTGCTGGGCGAACGGGCGACCCGCACCGAGCACAAGGCCGCCGAAGACACCTTCTGCCTGCAACTGAACAAACCGGCATTCATCAAGCTCTTCGCGCTGTCCAGCCCGTTTCGCGATTTTGCCCTGCGTGGCGTCAGCAGCCTGTTGGACCAGGTCAATCAGCAAGTGCAGCAAAAAGCCGTGGAAACCCTCGGCACTCAGTACTCGCTGAACACGCGCCTCGGCGAATTGGCCATGCGCCATCCGGTCACGTGCAGCCCAGCCACACCGCTGCGCGAAGCCGTCACGCTGATGCATGAGCAACAGGTGGGCAGCATCGTCATCGTCGATGAGCTCAAGGCGCCCCTGGGGATTTTCACCCTGCGCGACCTGCGCCAGGTGGTGGCCGATGGCACCAGCGATTTCAGCCAACCCATCGAAGGGCATATGACCCAGGCGCCCTTCTTCCTGACCCCTGACCACAGCGCCTTCGACGCTGCAATCGCCATGACCGAACGGCATATCGCCCACGTCTGCCTGGTCAAGGACCAGCGCCTGTGCGGTGTAGTGTCCGAACGCGACCTGTTTTCACTGCAACGGGTGGACCTGGTGCATCTGGCGCGCACCATCCGCAACGCACCGCGGGTGGACAACCTGGTGGCGATTCGCGGCGAGATCGGCCAGTTGGTCGAACGCATGCTGGCCCATGGGGCCTCGTCCACTCAGATCACCCACATCATTACGCTGCTCAACGATCACACCGTGTGCCGGGTGATCGAGCTGACCCTGGCCGAAAAAGGCGACCCCGGCGTACCGTTCAGTTGGTTGTGCTTCGGCAGCGAAGGCCGTCGCGAGCAGACGCTTTACACCGATCAGGACAACGGCATTCTGTTCGATGCCAAGGACGCCGCCGAAGCAGCAGCGATCCGTGGCCGGCTGCTGCCACTCGCCCAGCAGATCAATCAGAGTCTTGCCCTGTGCGGGTTCAGCCTGTGCAAAGGCAACATCATGGCCGGCAACCCGGAGCTGTGCCTGTCGCGCGCGGAGTGGGCGCGGCGGTTTGCAGCTTTTATCCGCGAGGCGACGCCGGAGAATCTGCTGGGTTCCAGCATCTATTTCGATCTGCGTGTGGTGTGGGGCGATGAACGTGGCTGCGAGCAATTGCGCCAAACCATTCTCGACCAAGTGGCGGACAACCGGTTGTTCCAACGCATGCTGGCCGAAAACGCGTTGCGCCAGCGGCCGCCCGTAGGACGTTTCCGTGAATTTGTACTGACCCGCAAAGGTGGCGAAAAAGCCACCCTCGACCTCAAGGTGCAGGGCCTGACCCCTTTCGTCGACGGCGCGCGCCTGCTGGCCCTGGCCAATGGTATCCACGCCAACAACACCTTGGAGCGTCTGCGCCAACTGGTGGTGAAGGAGGTGATTGAGCCCCTGGACGGCGCCGCGTATGAAGAGGCCTACCACTTTATCCAGCAGACCCGCATGCAGCAGCACCAGTTGCAATCCCGCGAGAACCAGCCGTACTCCAACCGTGTCGACCCTGACAGCCTCAACCATCTGGACCGTCGGATCCTGCGTGAATCCCTGCGCCAGGCACAACGTCTGCAAAGCAGCCTGACGCTGCGGTATCAGCTGTGAGTTTGTTCAACTGGCTGCGTAAGAAAAAGCCGGGGCTCGACAGTGCGCAACAACAGCGCCTGGCGCAACTGCGCAGTCCCACGCCACTGGGCAACAACACCCTGCGCAACCAGCGCTGGGTGGTGGTGGACCTGGAAACCAGCGGCCTCAACCTCAATCGTGATCAGGTACTGTCCATCGGCGCGGTCGTGATCGAAGACGGTGCGGTGGATTTCTCGCAACTGTTCGAACGCACCCTGCAACGGGCTGAAACCAAACTCAGCCCCAGCGTGTTGATCCACGGCCTCGGCCCCAGTGCGATCGCGGCCGGCAGCGATCCGGTGGACGCGTTGCTGGACTTCATGGACTTTGTCGGTGACAGCCCATTACTCGCCTTCCATGCGCCGTTCGATCAACACATGCTGTGCCGGGCACTCAAGGACAGCCTGGGTTACCGCCTGACCCATCCGTTTCTCGACGTTGCAGACATCGCCCCTCTGTTATGCCCCGAGGCGCACATCCGCGAAGCCGGGCTGGACGATTGGATCAATCACTTCAACCTGCACGTGGGCGAGCGTCATCACGCCAGCGCCGATGCCCTGGCCACGGCGGAGCTGATGCTCATCCTGTTCAGCCGCGCGCGCCAGCAGCACATCGATACGCCACAGGTATTGCAAGAGCGTTTGAGCCAATGGAAACGGCGTCAACACGCGCCATCGTTTTAATGTCATCTCCCGACAAACGCCAATTGCGCCGACACCACGGCTCTGCCACAATCGCGAATAATTCTCGTTAGTTTAAACATCCCGTTTACCAGGTGATGCCTTGTCGTCGATTCAGAACCCACACAGTGAGCTTGTTGGCGCGTTGTATCGCGACCATCGTGGCTGGCTGCTGGCCTGGCTTCGACGCAACGTGGCCTGCCCGAGCCGCGCCGAAGACCTGAGCCAGGACACCTTCATGCGTCTGCTGGGCCGTGACGAGTTGCGCGCGCCCCGCGAACCCCGTGCGTTCCTGATGGCGATCGCCAAGGGCTTGCTGTTCGATTACTTCCGTCGCGCCGCCCTGGAACAGGCCTACCTCACCGAACTGATGCTGATCCCGGAAAGTGAACACCCTTCGCCGGAAGAACAGCACCTGATCCTCGAAGACCTCAAGGCTATCGACCGCCTGCTCGGCAAGCTGTCGAGCAAGGCCCGCGCCGCCTTCCTTTATAACCGTCTCGACGGCATCGGCCACGCCGAAATCGCCCAGCGCCTCGGCGTGTCGGTGCCCCGCGTGCGCCAGTACCTGGCCCAAGGCATTCGCCAGTGCTACATCGCGCTGTATGGCGAGCCGCAGTGACGGTGATCAGTTCCAGACCGGTGTCGGCCCGCGTGCTGGATGCGGCGATCGCCTGGCAGTTGTCCCTTGATTCGGGTGACGGCAGTGCAATCGAGCGTGAAGAGTTCGATAAATGGCTGGCCAGCGATGAAGAACATGCCCGCGCCTGGCGTCAGTTGGGCATGCTCGACCAGCGTTTCAGCGTAGCCTCAGGCCCGGTGCGGGCAGCATTGCTGCAATCGCGTGAAGGTATTCGCCAGCGTGTGCGCAAGCTGGGCAGTGGCCTGGCAAGTGTCGCGTTGGTCATTGGCCTGGCGCTGTTTGCCGGTGAGCGCTATGTGCCGATCCACTATTGGCTGGCCGACCAACGTACCGCCACGGGTGAGCAGCGCACGCTGAAGCTGTCGGACGGTACGCTGATCAACCTCAATACCCACAGCGCCATCGACGTGCGTTTCGATGAAAAACGCCGGCTGGTTGTGTTGCAGGAAGGTGAAATCCTGGTCGAAACCGGCCACAACGATGAACGCCCGTTCTATGTACAAACCCGCGATGGCAGCCTGCGGGCGCTGGGCACACGGTTTATCGTCAAGCGCGAAGACGACGCCACACGCTTGAGCGTGCTGCAATCGGCCGTGGCGGCCCAACCCGAGGCGCTGCACCAGGAACAGGTCTTCAAGGAAGGCCAACAAGTGCTGATGCGCAGCGACGGCCTCGGCCCGCTGCTTGCCGTCACTCCCGCCACCGATGCCTGGACCCGCGGCATGCTGGTGGTCGACAACGCGCGCCTGGGCGAGGTGGTCGAGGAGCTCAGCCGTTACCGCACCGGTTACCTGGGGGTGGATAAAAACGTGGCTGACCTGCGCATCACCGGCAGCTTCCCACTGCACGACACCACGCTGGCGCTCAACGCGCTGCTGCCGACACTGCCGGTGCACATCGAGCAGCACACTCCCTGGTGGGTAACGGTGAAAGCCACGGCGAAAAACACCGAATCACTTAGCGAGAAATGAACAAACCCTCATTTCAAACGCGTCTAAAAAACTGTCATGCCTGACAGGTTTCAGCCTTACCGTCGTGTCCTTCAATAGACATCTCAATTGTTCTATTAAGGATGAAACGATGTCGACGCTCCCAAACATCACCCGCCACACGTTTACCTTCTGCTTCCCCGGTCAGGGCAACGACCCCTGCGGTGCCTTGGCCGACCTGCACCAACACGCCGAGGAGTTGCGTGGCTCGATAGAGTCCACCCTGGCGCTCATCGAACACGAGGCGGCGCAGCACGAGCCCGGCCTGCAGCCCGGCCTGGTCACTCAAGTGTTGCTGACCCATCAGCATGCCCTGCCGCTGCCTTCCGGAGTCATGCAACTGGCCCTGTATGGCGCTGCGGTTGTGCTCAACCAGTTGCTGCACGACGCAGGCGTGCGTCCGGCACTGATTCTCGCGCAGAGTTTTGGTGAGATTGCCGCTCGGGTATGCGCCGGCGTACTGAGCATTGAGCAGGGCGTGGCTGCAGTCTGCGCCCTCAATGCGGCCTACCGCAGTGAGGAGGGCCGCGGCGGCATGCTGCTGATCAACCTGGCGCCGCAAAAGACGCAAGCGTTGCTCGACAGGTGGCCAGAACTGAAGCTGGAGTTGGGCTCGGTCAATGCCCCTGAGCAATGCATCATCAGCGGCGAAATGAGCGGCCTGAACGGTCTGCTTGAACGCTACGGCGACAACACGCCGCCATTGCGCTGGGTGCCGATCGCCTACGCCTCCCATTACTCGGCGCACCGGCATGTCGCAGAAGTGATGAACGCACGGCTACAGCCCCTGAAGCAACAGCCGTTCAGAATGCCCATCTATTCGACCGTGCTGAGACGCTGCTACCGGCACGGGGAAGACCTGCACGAGTTGTTCACGCGGGGCGTGACCCACCCCACCGACCTGCCCAAGACACTCACCACATTAGCGCCCGACCACCGCCGCCTATTTATCGACATGGGCGTGAACCGAGGCATGTCGATGTGCATCCTCAAAAGCCTGCGCGATGCCAAAACCTACACACCCCTGGCCGCGCCGCCCAATGCCCTTCGCCAACTGCTGGTCGACTCACAGACGCTCAACGTCCTGCGCCCTCTGGTCAACGGGCCCGTCTCTGCCCAAACCCACGCGCACATGGCCTATACGTTCAGCGATCCGCAGTTGCATCCGCAAACCAACCAGAGCGCCCACGACGGCCACCGCCATACCTATTGGCGCTTGCAGCATCTGCTCAAGCAACTGCCCGACGGCATCCACGGGTTCAAACAACCGGAATGGTTGATGGCCGTGGCCACTCATGCGGCGATCAATGATCCATCGCTGTTCATGGGATGCGTGATTCAGCAGGGTTTGTGCATCGGCACACTGCTGGCGTTCGAGCAGGACCACCCGCATGCCGCCCGGTGGCGGCGCGAACTGGAAACGGGCGAAAGCCTGGGGGTCTACGCGCTGACTGAAATAGGCCGCAGCAACTCGCATATGGCCCCCTGCCTGGAGGCGGTATTCGATACCGACACGCGTACGTTTGTGTTGAACACACCGAACAACGCCGCGCTGAAATTCGCCAATGTCGGTATCAATAACCTGAATAAGATGGGCGTAGTGTTTGCTGAGTTGACGGTTCAGGACCAACGCTGTGGTGTCTTCGCCTTTGTCTTGCCATTAAGTGATGCACAGGGCCCGTGCCCCGGCATTGAAATGTCGTCGCCAGCGGAAATTCGCGCAGTGCCATTGGATTACGGCGTGTTGCGTTTTAATCAGGTACGCATCTCTTTTGACGCATGGCTGTGTGACGGGGCGCACATTGATGACTCCAACCGCTTCCACGACCCACTGGGCAACACCGATCGGCGTCTGATCCGCTCACTCTTCGCCCCCAAGAACGTGTGGGCGATGGTTGGCACCGGTTTGAGCTCCGTCATGCTGGCCTGTGCAACACTGGCCCTGACGCATGCCAACCGGCGCACCACCCAGGCACGCATCGGCAACGGTACAAGCCTGCTGGATTTTCGCACCCAACGCCGCGCACTGTTCGGCTGCCTGGCCACCGCGTACGTGATGAAAAGCTTCGCCAATGACTGCGCGTGTCTCTGGATCGAGGGCACGGCCAGTCAGTCATCACTGGACAACACCGGCGCGGGAGAGGTGACGTGGACACCGTGGGCCGCCATTTCCCAGAGATTGGCGTTGCTCAAAGCCCTTTGCGCCCCCGCCGCCGAGGCGGTGGCCACCGAATGCCGATTGCGCTGCGGCGTGGCCGGGGCGCTCAACCTCAATCGTTTCGCCGACTACGAAGGCATGGCCAAGATCTACCAGGACGCGGGCGGCAATAACCGCATGATCCTGCTGGATGCCGCCAAGGTCCTGATCGGCCAACCCTTGAGCAAACCCACACCACCCGACCCGCAGGCTGAACTGGACGATCCCGAGTACAGCCTGAGCATGGCCCGCACCCTGGAATACCGTTTGCTCAAGGAGGTGGCCGACCATGTCGCCGCACGCCGGACGTTGGGTGAGGACGACATGCAGGTCTGGAATTCAAAGCTGATGGTGGTTGCACGGGCAGGCGAAGCGCATGCCCAACGCCTCGCCATCGAGAGCGCAGTAAAGGCCGGCGACTCCCTGCCGCCGGGGCTTGCAAAGGATCTGGTGAACGCACTGTGCGGCCTTTACGTACTCGACTACCTGCACAAACACGCGGCCTGGTATATCAGCGAGGGCCTCATGGACAGCACTCGCTACCGTGCGCTGGAGGAACAACTCAATCGACTGAGCGACTTCCTGGCCCCCCACGCCCTGCTGTTGATCGATGCCTTCGGCCACGGTGAAGCGACGCGTGCGGCCATCGCCCGTGCAGAACCTTACGCAGACGCTTTGACCGCGAAACTGCAATGGGCACAAGGCTGAAACGCATCGCAAGCCTGAACTTTCAGGGCCATGCAGTGCGAAGAGTTGTGAACGCTCACAGATTTATTTTCACTTGGCCCTATCACTTTTCGTTTTTCGTTCGGCACCTAGGCAATTGCGAAATATTTCCATTCAGGAGCCGCCCTATGTCCCGCACGCTAGACACCTTGTTGCGCCCCAGCCTGTTAGCCATGGCGATTGCCCTCAGCGCCCCGCTGGCCAGCACCTCGCTGATTGCCGCCGAGCAGGCGTCCAGCGTGCGCACCTACAACCTGCCGGCGGCACCACTGGCCACGACCCTGAACCAGATCGCCAGCCAGGGCGGCCTGGCACTGACCCTCAGCCCGGCATTGGCGTCAGGCAAGACCTCGGCGCCGGTCCAGGGCCAGTTCGATGCGCCGGCTGCGCTGCGTGAAGCGTTGAGGGGGACTGGGTTGCAGTTGGAGCAGAGCAGTGCCGGGACGTACTCGTTGGTGCCGGTGCCGGAGGGGGTACTCGCATTGCCTACCACCAACATCACGGGCCAGGACAGCTATGAAAGCGCCTGGGGGCCGGTCGACGGCTACCTGGCCAAGCGCACTGCCGCCGGCACCAAGACGGACACTGCACTGGTCGAGGCACCCCGTTCGATTTCCGTCGCCACCCGCGAGCAGATGCAGGACCGCAACGTCCAGAACCTGGATGACGCGGTCAAGTACATGCCCGGCATCGTCTCCGCCAGCTATGGCAGCGACACCCGCTACGACTGGATGCGTGTGCGCGGCTTCGAACCGACCCAGTTCCTCGACGGTCTGCCACTGCCGCGTGGCGTGTACGCCAACCCGAAAGCCGAAACCTGGAACCTTGACCGCCTCGCCCTGCTGCGTGGCCCGGCCTCGTCGGTGTACGGCCAGACCCCGCCGGGCGGTCTGCTGGATATGGTCAGCCGCCGCCCCAGCGCTGAATCGAGCAATGCCGTGCAGGTGCAATACGGCAGCGACAACTATCGCCAGATCAACTTCGCCAGCACCGGCAAGATCGATGATGAAGGCCAGTTCCTCTATGGCCTCAGCGGCGTGGTGCGCGATGCCGGCACCCAGGTCGACCACATCGACAACAAGCGCTACAACATTGCGCCAAGCCTGACATGGAATATCGATAACGATACCAAGCTGACCTTCCTGTCGCAGTTCACCCGCGACGATACGGGCGCGACCAGTCAGTTCCTGCCAATCGTGGGCACCAAGATCAAATCGCCGCTGGGCGATGTGTCCCACCACAAGAACCTGGGCGATCCGGACTACGAGTTCTACGACCGTACCTATTACGCGCTGGGTTATGCCTTCGAGCATCGCTTCAACGATACCTGGCAGTTCAGGCAGAACCTGCGTTACACCAAGTCGGAGTTGTCGTTCCAGCAACTGACTGTCGGTGCCTATGCCTATTATCCGGTTGACGCGGCAGGCAATATCGACCGCACCTCAACAAACGTTGACGAAAACATCGGCCAATTCGCGGTCGACAACAACTTCCAGGCCGACTTCTCGACCGGTGATGTCACCCATACCCTGCTATTGGGTCTGGACCACCAGCGCACAGACACTTCTTACCTGTCTATCTACGGCAGCGCCGGGCGTGTGAACATTTTCAACCCCGTCAACACGACACCAGTCGTGCGCCCCGCACGCGCCGACGCCTACTACGACTACAACCAGAAAACTGTACAAACCGGCCTCTATGTTCAAGACCAAATGGCTCTGGACAACTGGCGCCTGACCCTCGGCGGACGGGAAGACTGGGTGCATCAAGGCACTACCTACTTCAATAAAAAAGACGTGACCAACACTGACCGAAGCAAAAACTTCAGTGGCAACGCAGCGTTGAGCTATGTGTTCGACTCAGGCTTTGTGCCGTACTTGTCCTACGCTGAATCTTTCCAGCCAGCGAGCAACGCCAGCGTGGACCCGCTCAAGTCGTACAAACCAACCGAAGGCAAGCAATGGGAGCTGGGGATCAAATACCAGCCACCTGGCTCCAACACTTTACTGAGTGCGGCGGTATACGACCTGACTCAGAAAAACGTACTCGTTACCAGCACCGGCGCAGGCGGCCAATCTGTCACCGACCAAACCGGCGAAGTGAAAGTTAAAGGCCTGGAATTGGAAGCGGTGTCCGACGTCACCGAGAATCTCAAGGTGATCGCCGCTTACACCCTGGCCAAATCCGAAGTGCAGAAAGGCGAATTCAAGGGCAACCGCCTGCAACTGATGCCCAACCAGCAAGCTTCCCTGTGGACCGACTACACCTGGCACACAGGCGTACTGGACGGTTTCGGCATCGGCTTCGGTGCCCGCTACACCGGCAACACCTACGGCGACCAGGGCAACACCTGGCTCGGCAAAGCCAACGCATACACCGTATTCGACGGTGCGGTGCATTACGACTTGGGCCGACTCGACAACACCCTCAAAGGCGCCTCGATCAAACTCAACGCCACCAACCTGTTCAACAAGGACTACATTTCCACCTGTGACGGTTCCTACTGCTACTTCGGCGACCAACGCAGCGTCGTCGCCAGCGCCACCTATCAGTGGTAATCGGCTGAGTTAACCACCAGGCCGCCCCCGTGGGCGGCTTTGGTGTGTCTGAAGGTTGAACAAATGAAAAGCAAAACCATCCGCCGCTGGTCCTTCATCCACACATGGACCAGCCTGATCTGCACGGTATTCCTGCTGCTGCTCGCCCTTACCGGCTTGCCGTTGGTGTTTCACCATGAGATCGACCATCTGCTGGGCAACGAGCCGGAATTGGCGCACATGCCTGCCGACACGCCGCAGCTCAACCTGGAGCAACTGGTCAGCGCCGCACAGGCTCATCGCCCTGGCGACGCCATGCAATACCTGGCCTGGGACGAAGACGACAAAAACGGCGTGATCGCGATCATGGCCGCCACCGCTGGCACCGAACCCAACTCGTCGCACACCTTCATGCTCGATGCGCGCACCGGTGAAGCCGTGGAGATGCCATCGGCCAACGGCGGGTTCACGATGTTTCTGCTGCGCCTGCACGTGGACATGTTTGCCGGTCTGCCGGGCAAGTTGTTGCTGGCATTCATGGGCATTCTGTTTGTGGTCGCGATTATCTCGGGCACCGTGCTGTACCTGCCATTCATGCGTCGCTTGAAGTTCGCCACCGTGCGCCAGGACAAATCCACCCGCCTGCGCTGGCTCGACCTGCATAACCTGATCGGCGTGGTCACTCTGACCTGGGCACTGGTCGTCGGCGTGACCGGTGTGATCAGCGCCTGCGCCGACCTGATCATCGCCGCCTGGCGCCAGGACAGCCTCAGCGCGATGATCGAACCGTACAAACATGCTCCACCCCTGAGCCAGCGCGCTCCGGCCACCGAACTCCTGAGTATCGCCGCCAAAGCCGCACCTGGCATGCAGCCGGACTTTATCGCCTTCCCCGGCACACGCTTTTCCAGTGAGCACCATTACGCGGTCTTCATGAAGGGCAGCACCCACCTGACCTCGCACCTGCTCACGCCCGTGCTGATTGACGCCAGCACCCTCGCCGTCACCGCCATCGCCGAACGACCGTGGTACATGGACGCCATGGGCATGTCCCAGCCGCTGCACTTTGGTGACTACGGCGGCATGCCGATGAAGATCCTGTGGGCGACGCTGGATGTGCTGACCATCATCGTGCTCGGCAGCGGGGTTTATTTGTGGATCGTGCGGCGCAAGGCGGGCAAGGCATGAAGCCTAGGCAATCGAATTTCTGGAAGGTATTTGGTATTCCGCTGGGGATTGGCCTGTTCACGGCGGCAGGGTTGTTCGCGGCGTTGCTGGGAGACGGGTTGTGGGATTCGCTGAGTTGGCTGGGGCTTGGGATCCCGGCAGCCATTGCGCTGTGGGGAGTACTGCGCCGATGAGCGCGGTGAGCGTTGTAAATCGTGCCCAGCAATAATTAGACATTAATAATAAATTACACAAACAGTCCAAGCAGGCTTAATCTCGCCCCAAGGTCACACATCCTGTGCCGCCGACCTGCGGGGCAACACCCATGACTCTCCCCATCTATAGCCTTACCGAGTTGCGCACGGTGCTGAAGCGCGACGACATGCTGCGCGTGGTACGCGACGCCTGCATTCAGCATGCCCAAGACAACATCATCAGCGCCAAGTCCGGCGAATTGATGTTCCAGGAGCCTCCGGGGGATTGCCATATCCGGCTTGGCTATTTTCGGGGAGGGCAAACCTTCGTGGTCAAACTGGCCATGGGGTTCTATGAGAACCCCTCCAAGGGGCTGGAAACCAATAACGGGCTAATGCTGGTCTTCAGCTCACAAACCGGCAAGATCGTTGCCCTTCTCAACGACCAAGGCTGGTTGACCAGTTGGCGCACCGCCGCGGCCGGTGCGTTGGCGGCCAAGGCCGGGGCACCGTCACACATCACCGCACTGGGTATTCTCGGCACCGGCCATCAGGCCGAACACCAGGCGCAGTGGGCTGCACACCTGCTGGGGACCGATCGAGTATTCATCTGGGGACGAGACCCGACCAGAGCCACCCGACTGGCAGAGAAGCTGGAGCATCACGGTTTGACGGTTTACGTGGCGGCAACGGTGGAGAAGGTGTTCGAGCACTGCAATGTCGTCATTACCTGCACGCCGTCCACTCAGCCGATCGTGCCAGTGTCTGCGGTAAAACCCGGAACCCACATCGTCGCCCTGGGCTCGGACAGCCTGGGCAAGCAGGAACTTGACCCGCAAATCCTCTCCTTGGCTCGGGTCATCATGACCGACGACCACCGCCAATGCGCCGAACGCGGTGAACTGGCCCATGCCCTTCGCGCCGGGTTGATCGCCAACACCGCCGACATCTCGCTGGGGCAAGTGCTGGCCGGCAACCTCCCGGGGCGCCTCGGTGCTGACGACATCACCGTCGCCGACCTGACCGGCCTTGCCGCACAGGACATTGCCATCGCCACCCTGGCGGTCGGGTTGGTCCAGGCCATGAAGCCTGGCGATGCGAGCACCGCTACCTGCAACCAGTCCGAATCAACGCCTGAACAAACAATAACAATAGGGTAGGTATTCACATGAAAAAGCTGACGAGTACGATCACCACAGCCACGCTCTGGCTGCTCTGCACTGTCGCGGGCGCGGCACACGCAGAAACACTGCGCATTGCCAGTGAAGGGGCTTATCCGCCGTTCAATTACGTGGATTCAAACAACAGGCTGCACGGCTTCGATATCGACATTGCCAACGCCCTGTGTGAGCGAATGAAGGTCAACTGCACCTTTGTCACCCAGGACTGGGAGGGCATGATTCCCGCCCTGCTGGCGAAAAAATACGATGCGATCGTTGCCTCGATGAATGTCACCGAAGAGCGCAAAAAGAAGATCGCCTTCACCAACCGCTACTACCGCACACCGCTGTCGGTCGCCGTGGCCAATGACTCAGGCATCAGCGACGCCCAGACCAACTTCAAAGGCCTGACAGTGGGTGCCCAGTCTTATTCGACACAAGCCATCTACGCCGAAGAACATTACGCCGCGGCCGGCGCCACGGTGAAGCTCTACCCCTCCCAGGACGAGGCCGCCAGTGACTTGGCAGCCGGGCGCCTGGACGGCGTCATCGCCGACAAATACCCCTTGCTCGCCTGGGTCGCAGGCGCAGGCAAGGACTGCTGCACATTTCTCGGGGACATCGACGGTACCAATACTGACGCGGCCATCGCGGTGCGCCAGGGCGACGTCGAGTTGCGTGAGCGGCTAAACAAGGCGCTGGACGAAATCGTCGCCGATGGCACCTATAAGAACATCTCCAGACGCTACTTCGCCTTCGATATCTATTGACCTGCGGGGCCCGGGCGCTGGCTTCGGGCTCACGTGCAGGCCAAATTTCGCGAGAGGGTTCTGGCATGCTCGAACAACTGTCACTGTTATCTTTCGCCAACGGCGGCTGGGGCTCGGCGCTTCTGGCCGGAGCCTTGGTCACCATCACCCTGGCACTCGCCTGCATCCCGCTCGGTTTACCATTGGGCCTGTTAGTAGCCCTGGCGGCGAGGTCCAAGCGACGCTGGCTACGGACGGGGGCGACGGTATTTTCCACAGTGTTCCGTGGGCTGCCCGAACTACTGACCTTGTTGATCATTTATTACGGCTGCCAGATTGCCGCACAACGCATGCTCGCAGCCATGGGCTACCAAGGCGAAGTCACGATCAACACCTTCGTCGCGGCCATGATTGCCTTCAGCCTGGTGTTTGCCGCGTTTTCCAGCGAGGTCTGGTTGAGTGCCTTCAAGTCCCTGTCCAAGGGGCAATTCGAGGCCGCGACAATGCTGGGCTTGCCCAAGGGTACGACCCTTCGCAAGGTGGTCCTGCCACAACTGACGCGCATTGCCTTGCCCGGCCTGTCGAATAACTGGCTGTCGCTGCTCAAGGACACGTCCCTGGTTTCAACCATCTCCCTGGTCGACCTGATGCGTCAGACCAGCCTGGCGGTCAGCGTGACCAAAGAACCGATGCTGTTCTACGCCGTGGCCTGTTTCGGCTATCTGTTTTTCTCGGCGTTGTCCGGCCGCGTGTTCAATTTTCTCGAACGATATTTCAGCCGCCACCAACTGAGTGCCAAGCCATGAATATCGAGAGCCTGTTGAGTGCGCTGCTCAACCTGGAACTGTTCGAACGTTACGCCCCGCGTTTTATCGACGGCTTGCTGGTCACCGCAAAACTGGTGGCCATCTCCTTTAGCCTCGGCGCACTCTTGGGCCTGCTGCTTGCCCTGGGCCGATTGTCGAGCAACCGTTGGCTGCGCGGCCTCACTGGCACCTATATGTACTTCTTTCGCGGCTCCCCGCTGCTCGCCCAACTGTTCATGCTGTATTACGGCCTGGGGTCATTCAAAAGCTTCTGGCAAGACGTGGGCCTCTGGTGGTTCTTCCGGGACGCCTGGCTCTGCACGCTGCTGGCCTTCACCCTCAATACCGCAGCCTATCAAGCCGAGATCATGCGCGGCGCCCTGACAGCCGTCGCACCAGGCCAACGCGAAGCGGCGCAAATGCTTGGCCTTTCGCGTTGGGCCACCTTGCAAAAGGTCATCCTGCCGCAGTCGTTACTGGTGGCCATCGGGCCGCTGGGCAACGAGCTGATCCTGATGATCAAGGCCAGTTCCATTGCCTCGCTGGTGACCCTCTACGACCTGATGGGCGTGGCCAAACTGGCGTTCTCACGCAGCTTCGACTTCCAGATCTACCTTTGGGCGGCGGTGTTGTACCTGGCGATCGTCGAGGTCGTCAGACGCACGTTCAAACGCCTTGAACGGTCACTGAGCAAGCACATCGGGTAGTCAGGCCTCAACATTCCCAACACTGCGGTCCAGAGGGTAAGCCAATGAATTCGAGCATCACCGCTCCAGACAGTCTCTGCGTTCCAGCCCTGCCAAAGCGAGAGTCCGTGGTGCAAATCAGTGGATTGAACAAATGGTATGGCAACTTCCAGGTACTTCACGCCATTGACCTCACCGTCAGCCAAGGTGAACGCATCGTCCTGTGCGGGCCATCCGGCTCAGGAAAATCGACCTTGATTCGCTGCATCAGCCGCCTTGAAGTCGCAGATAGCGGGGTTATCCGCGCCTTGGATGCCGACCTCGGAAAACCATCGCCAGCCCGACATAAAGCGCTGCGCGAGATTGGCATGGTGTTTCAGAACTTCAACCTGTTCCCCCACATGACGGTCCTGCAAAACTGCACACTGGCCCCGATGTCGGTTCGCGGTTTCTCACGCAAGCGTGCTGAAGCGCACGCACGGCACTTTCTGGACAAGGTCGGTATCGAAAACCAGGCGAACAAGTACCCCAGTCAACTTTCAGGCGGGCAGCAGCAGCGCGTGGCCATCGCCCGGGCGTTGTGCATGGAGCCAAAAATCATGCTGTTCGACGAACCCACCTCGGCACTCGATCCGGAAATGGTCAAGGAAGTGCTGGACGTCATCGTCACGTTGGCCGACACCGGCATGACAATGCTGTGCGTTACCCACGAAATGGGCTTCGCGCGCCAGGTTGCCGAGCGAGTGTTGTTCCTCGATGCGGGACGTATTGTCGAAGACCTGCCCCCGGAGCAATTCTTTACCGCCCCCAAGAGCGACAGGGCTCAAGCTTTCCTGGCGCAGATCCACCACTGAGGGCCGCGCCAACGCACCTGTCAAAGGTGTGGCCGACTCCGTACAATCGTTGCCTCCACCTACCTGTGCTTGGATCGCCATGGCCAGTATCGCCTTCATGAACGCAGCGGCAGACGGCATCGCTGCTCTGCTTTTCCCCGACCTGGAAGCGGTGGTTCACGATGTCCGCAGCGGCTTGATCGTGCACATCGCCAATGGTTTCTCCAAGCGCAAGGTCGGTGACGCATCGCTGATTTGTGACCTTCCGGACCTGGCCCCAGGGCTGGATGTCCTCGGGCCGTATGAGAAAGCCGGCCCCAACAACCGTACGCTACGTTCGATTTCTATCGTTGCCCGCTCGGAGAGCGGCGAAATCGTTGCACTCCTGTGCCTGAACTTCGATGTCACGGCGTTATCGCAGGTGCAAAAGCTACTGAGTGGTTTCGCTGTGGGCCTGCAGCCCCAGGCGCGCCCCGCCCCCTTGTTTAGCGCTGACTGGCGGGAAACACTCAACGACATCGTCGAAAAGATCTCCGTCGAACACTGCGTGCGGCGAGGTGATTTCGGGCGCACCGAAATCATGCTTGTCCTCATACAAGCGCGAGCCAATGGGCTGCTGGACATCCGCAACTTCGTCGATTATTTCGGCGAGTACTTCGAGATCTCCCGAGCGACGGTTTACAACTACTTGAAAGCCATCCCGCAAGAAAACAACTGAACACAGGCCCTACAGCCCTTTCCGAGGAATGCCCATGTCCGCTCCCAGCATGACCTTGTTTCACAACCCCGCTTCACCGTTCGTTCGTAAGGTTCGCGTGCTGCTGGCTGAAACCGGCCAGCAGGGCCGCGTAGCCCTGCATGGCTGCATGCCGACCCCGGTCAACCCGGATGCGCAGGTGGTGCAAGGCAACCCCGTGGGCAAGATCCCGGCCCTGCGCCTGGCCGATGGCACGGTGTTGCACGACAGCCGGGTGATCCTCGATTACTTCGACCACCAGCACGTCGGCAACCCGCTGATCCCTCGCGACGGCTCAGCCCGCTGGCGCCGCCTGACCCTGGCTTCGATGGCCGACGGCATCATGGATGCCGCCGTATTGGTACGCTACGAAACCGCCCTGCGCCCAGTCGAAAAACAGTGGGACCAGTGGCTCGACGAACAGCGCAAAAAGATCCGCCGCAGCCTGGCTGAATTAGAGACTGACGCGATTGCCGAGCTGACCAGCCACTTCGACATCGCCGCCATCAGCGTGGCCTGCGCCTTGGGTTACCTCGACTTCCGTCATCCGGATCTGCAATGGCGCGTGGATAATCCGCAGCTTGCCGCCTGGTACGTCGACGTCAGCCAGCGCCCTTCGATGCTGGAAACACAACCACCGGCTTGACTGGCTGCAACACGGTCCCCTATGGAGAGCGGGAACAGTTGGTTAATCCTTGCCACCAACCGCGCCTTGATCTGCTGATCCTCACGCAACCCGATCATTGCACCGCCTCCAGGTCAAATACCAAAGGCTCGGCCGCCTTGCGCTTGCCCACGCCATACCAGTCCAACTTACGTGTCAGCACCATCACCGTGCCCAACAGTCCAAACAGCAGCAACGAGCCCATCAGCAACGCGTAATCCTCGGCGCTCAACAGCCCGTACAACAAGCCATACAATGCTGCCAACCCCGCCGAGAAGCCCAGGCCGTGGATGATGCTGCGCAGCACATGGCACACATAGAAGCCAATCAACAACACACAGGCACTGGCAGAGATGAGGTAAGCCAGGGCGAAGCCTATGTGCTCGGACAACGACAGCAACAACAGGTAGAAAAACGCCAGCGCAAACCCCACCAACGCGTATTGGATCGGGTGCACCGCCAGACTCTTGAGCACCTCGAACAGGAAGAAGCCGGCAAAGGTCAGGGCAATGAACAGCAGTGCGTATTTGATCGCACGGTCGCTCTTGAGGTACTGGTCCACCGGGTCGATGAAGTTCACCCCGAAGCTGCGGTTGTTGAAATCATCACAGCCCTGTTTGTCCAGGCAGGTTTGCAGGGCTTGTTCGAGGTTGGTGGAGAAGAACGACGTCTGCCAGTTGGCGGTAAAACCCGTGTCGGTTATCTCGCGTTGTGCCGGCAGAAAGTTGCCAATGAAGCTGGGGTGTGGCCAGTTGGAAGCCAGCGATACCTGGCTGGTCTTGCCCACCGGCACCACTTGCAGTTGCTCGGTGCCTTGCAGACGCAGGTCGAAAGCGAAGTCCACGACGTTGGGCTTTTTGCTGTCCTGCTCCGGCAATGTCACGTGCACGCCTTCACCCAGCCAGTCCACCTGGGAGCCCGGTTCGAACTCCAGTTGTTGGCTGCCCAGCTCCAGTTTCAGCGCGTTTTCGATACCGCGAATATCGCTGATGCCCACCGCCAGAAACGCCGGCTCAAAACGGTAATCGGCAAAGTTCTCAGCAATGCCCAATTGCGCAGGTAACTCGAAACGCCCGCTGATGCGGTTGTCGGCGTGGAACAACCGCGCCTGGTAAATGCCCCGTGCGCGCAGTTCGGTCTGCACCTTACCGTCGAGCTCAAATCGATCCGGCAGGAAATACAGACGACCGCGCTCTTCACGGGTGACTTCGTAACGTTTGTTGAGCTTTTCATTGAGCTTCCACTCGCGGACGGTCTTGCGATACGGCACCACCATCACCGGGCCGGTGAGGCGCTGGCTGTAGCTGGAACTGCGAGCAATGTCGTCCAGGACGTTATCGCGAGTGAACTGGCGATCGGCAATGATGCCGTTGATCATCAGCAACGGAATGAGCAATAACAGCATCAGCAGCGCAATCGCGCCAAGTTTGAAAAGCAGGCTGCGGTTCATGGGTCTCTCCCTGTTTTGATGGGAAGAGTCTGGGCAGCCTGTGTGGGGGATTTATGTGGGCAATGTGGAGACTGTGTGGAGATGCAGCACCACCAGCACGCCGCCGTCGACATTGCCGATCTGCAACGCGCCGCCGTGCAACTTCACAACCTCCTCGACAAAGTTGAGGCCCAGGCCGGTGCTTTTGCGCCCACTGGCCGGACGTGGCAGCGAGTAAAAGCGCTCACTCAGGCGTGGCAGGGCGTAGTCGGGAATCGGTGCGGCCTGGTTGAACAGGCATACTTGCACATCGTTGTGTCGCGTCTGCGCGCTGAACCTCAACAGGCCGCCAGGCGGCGTGAAGTCCAGGGCGTTCTCCAGCAGGTTGCCCAGGGCCTGACGCAACAGGAAGGGTTCACCGTACACCTTCACCTGCGCCGCAATCGACTGCTCGACCTGCAACCCGGCGCCTTCGATCCGCGCGCATTGGGCCTTGAGTACCTCATCGACCATGGCCGCCAACGAGATACTCGCCTGCTCTTCCAGGCCCTGGCGCTGTTCGACCTGCGCCAGGTTCAGCAGGCGTTCGATCAACTGCTGCAGGCGCGCACTTTCGCTGTCGATATTGCCGACGAAGCGCTGCTGTTGCTCGCGGCTCATATCACCCTGCAACAGCTCCGCCGCGCCGCGAATCGCGGCCAATGGGCTTTTCAGTTCGTGGGTCAGGGTGTGTACGTAATGTTCGACGTAGGCCTTGCCTTCCAACTGCGTGCGCATGTGCTCCACGGCGGTGGACAGTTGCTTGAGTTCACCCCCGCGGTAATGGGGCAACTCGGCACGCCGCCCCTCGCTGACGGCCTCGGCGTAGGCGGTCAGCCGGCGCAGCGCAACGCTCAGCCACCACGACAGCAGCGCACCCAGCAGCAGGCCCAGAATCACCAAGCCCGCGCCGTACCACAGCAGGCGGCGCTCGGTGCGGTCGACGTACGGTTGCAATGAACTGTTCGGCTTGGCCACGGTGACCACGCCGATGATCTGGCCGTTGTCACGGATCGGCGCGCCCACGTGCATCACCGACGAAGTCGGGTCATCCAGCTCGCTGCGGGTGGAACGCGCACCGTATTCACCGCGCAGGGTCAGGTACACGTCATTCCATTTGGAATAGTCTTGCCCCACCGCCTCGCCCGTGGAGTCGAGCAGCACGGTGCCCTTGGCATCAGTCACGTAGATGCGGTGGTTGACCTGATTCTTCGGCAACCCCCAAATGGTCGCCCCCGGCTGACGGTTGCCGTAGGCCTTGAGCAGTTCCGGCCAGTGGCTTTGGCCGAGGGTGCCGTTCTTCACGTCATTACGCACGATCTCGGCCAGCAGGTTGGCGGTGTCTACCAGGGTTTCTTCGGTGGATTGACGCACACCGGGACGGATTTCCTTCATGACCGTGCTGAGCACAAAGTAGCCGGTCAGGCCGATGAACAGCGCATACACCAGGAAGATCCGCAGCCCCAGGCGCATCAGCTGTTGCCCGGGCTGTAGCTGTAGCCGAGGCCGCGATGGGTCTGGATCGGCTCGGCATCGGCGGCCACGCTGCGCAACTTGCTGCGCAGGCTTTTGATGTGGCTATCGATATTGCGCTCGTAGCCGGCATCCGCCGCCACACCGACGGCATCCAGCAATTGCTCGCGACTGAACACACGCTCGGGTTGTTCCAGCAGGCTTTGCAGCAGGCGGAACTCATGGCGCGTCAGGCTCAAGGGCTGGCCGCGATATGCAATTTGCATGCGCTCCAGATCAACCTGAAACACTGCCGGCGCAGCACCTGGGCCAATGCGTTTAAGGATCGCCCGGACCCGCGCCGTCACTTCCCGTGGGCTGAAGGGCTTGACCACATAATCGTCGGCGCCGATCTCCAGCCCCACCACGCGGTCGATCTCGCCATCCCGCGCACTGAGGAACATCACCGGCACTTCACTGAACCTGCGCAATTGCTTGCAGGTTTCAAAACCCGTGATATCGGGCAGGCCGATGTCGAGGATGATCAGGTCGGCGGGCGTCTGGCGCTGATGCTCAAGCGCCGCCTGACCGAGGGTCAGCCAGGTGGTGGTGAAGCCCTCCCCTTGCAGGGCGAAGATCAGCGTGTCGGCTATCGCCGCTTCGTCTTCGACAATCAGGATATGCGGCATGGTGGTCCGTCAGCAGTCCGGTTTGTCGGCAGTGTAACGACGCGCCGGGTTCACCGCTGCACCGAATTCACGCAAGGCCTTGGCGCCGATCAGCAGCGGGTAGTTAAAGCTGCTGCGGTCGGTGAGGTTGACCTCGACGGTGCGCTTGACGTTACCCAGGCACATTTCCAGGTCGATCACCGGGCGTTTGGCCACGGAGGCTTCATCCTTGTCGTCGTCTTCGTCGGCGCGGCTTTTGATCTTGCTGATGCGCGACACCTTGTGTTCGTAGACTTTGTTGGAAGCATCCTTGCCGCCAAGGCGGAAGCGCACCCAGTCGTCGCCGTCACGGGTAAAGGTCTCGATGTCACGGGCCGACAGCGAAGCCGTCAGCGCACCGGTGTCCATCTTGGCCTTGAAGGTTTCACCGATCTCCGGCAACTGGATGTATTCGTAGCGACCGTAGAGGGTCGGTTCGGCGGCCATGACAGGCAGGGCAGCCAGGGCGAGAGAGGCAAGGAGCAGTTTCACGAAGTGATTTCCTCGGAAAGAAGTAGGCGGATTCTAGACCGCAAAAGCCGTCTTTAGTTAGCGTTCAACCCTAGCAGGCACATTGTGAAACATTCGTCCGACGCTTTGTGATTTGGCCTCTAGACTCAGCTTGCTTATCATGGCCCGCCCACCAGATCCCAAGAGTTGCTTATGCGCCGCCTGCTCACCGGCTGTTTTGTTTCACTGCTGCTATTGCTCAATACGCTGATTCTGATCGGCCCGTTGATGGTGTTCGCGCTGCTCAAGCTGGCGGCGCCGGGCCGCTTGCGTGACTACATGTCGTGGGCGGTGATGTGGATCGCCGAGACCTGGGCCGAGATCGACAAGCTGATCTTCTCGCTGTGCATCCCGACCCGGTGGGACATTCGCGGCGGTGAAGACCTGCGCAGCGATACGTCCTACCTGGTGATCAGCAATCACCAATCCTGGGTGGATATCCCGGCGCTGATCCAGGCCCTCAACCGCCGCACACCGTTCTTCAAATTCTTCCTGAAAAAAGAGCTGATCTGGGTGCCCTTCCTCGGCCTGGCCTGGTGGGCACTGGATTACCCCTTCATGAAGCGCTACACCAAGGCCTTCTTGGCCAAGCACCCGGAACTTGCGGGGCAGGACCTGAAGATCACCAAGGAAGCCTGCGAGCTGTTCAAGCGCCAGCCGGTGACGGTGGTCAATTACCTGGAAGGCACGCGGTTCAACGAGACCAAGCGCAAGCAGCAGGATTCACCCTTTACCCGCTTGCTCAAGCCCAAAGCGGGCGGCGTGGCGTTCGTGCTGGCAGCGATGGGTGAACAGCTGGATGCCGTGCTCGACGTGACCGTGGTCTATCCGCAGCAGCAGATTCCAGGGTTCTGGGATTTGATCAGTGGCGCGGTGCCAGAGGTGATCATTGATATCCGCACCCGTGAGCTGGATCCGGCGTTGTGGCAAGGGGATTACGAGAATGATCCGGCGTTTCGCCAGACCGTCCAGAGCTGGGTGAACCAGCTCTGGACGGAGAAGGACGCACGCATCGAGCAACTGCGCGCAGAGCGTTCTTAACTGCCGGTGCCCCAGGCCTGGGCCAGCTTGCCCAGCACCGAGCTGCTGGCGCCCTGGCCGCCCAGGTATTGCAGGATCACCGGGGCAAATTGGCCAATCATGCCACTGTCCATGCCCAAAGCGCTGAAGGCAGTGTTCAGGTCGTTGGTGTTCTTCACGTTGCCCAAAAGGCCGTCCAGGCCGCTGGTCTTGCTGCCACCGGTCTGGCCGAGCATCCCGCTCAAGGCCCCGAGGCTGCCCAATGCGTTGTTGCCCGACAATTGGTCGAGGCCCGGCACGCTATTGCCCAGTTGCGAATAATCGTTACCGCTCAGCTTGTTCTTGGCCAGGCCCAGCATCGCGCCCGTGCCGCCGACGGCTTGTTCAGGGGTGATGTTCAGTTGTGAGGTCAGTGCGCTCAACAAGCCAGCCGTCTCGGACGACGGTGCGGCAGCTGCGGCCTTGTTGTTGCCACCCTGCATGCCGGAAATGGCATTGGCCGCGTCACCAAGGCTGAAGCCTGCGGCAAACACCGGGCCGGCTGCCAGGGTCATCAGGCAGGAAAGGGCGAAACCGCGTGAAATCTTCATCGAAACAACCTCTGGGTATAGGGGTGAAAGCAGGCGTTTGACTGGGCATCCGGCACATTGTTCCAGGTCGGTCGAGGAACCCAATCGGCATACCAGAGTCCATGAAATGACTTCAAGACTTGCCAGGAACAGCCTTATGAGTGCCAGCCGCCCCCCAGTAATTGAACAAAAAAAACCATTCTGGAGCCGCCCGCGCGTGTTCATCGGCGTGTGCGTGGCCATCGTCGCCGGGCTTGGCGGCGCGCTTTATACCCAGGACAGCGTCAAATCCGCCGCGACCCTGGTGACCACCACCCAGCAGCCGGCAGCGCAGATCATGGCGCACAAGGATTACCTCGAAGTCGACCCCATTGCCACGGCGGCACCTGAACCCGACCGCAGCCTGGAACTGTGGGCCATGCCAGAAGGCAGCGCGCCGGTTTCCCTGGGGCTGTTACCGGAGGATGGCAAGGGCATCATTGGATTGAACGCGCGCCAGCAGGCCAGCATTCGCAAGCCGGTGGAATTGATGGTGAGTTCGGAAACTAAGGGTGGGTCGTTGAGCAAGCAGCCCACCGGCCCGACGGTGTACCAAGGCGCACTGGCCTACCGCTGATACTTCAAATACCACAAAACCCTGCGGGAGAGAGCTTGCCCCCCTCCCGCAGGTGGATCTTCGATAGCCTGGGGTTTATGCCGCGCTGAACAACTTATGCGGATCGATCACAAATTTCTTCGGCACACCCGCATCAAACTCGCCATACCCACGTGGCGCGTCATCCAGGCTGATCACCTGCACGCCGACGATCTCGGCAATGTTGATACGGTCCCACATGATCGCCTGCATCAGCTGGCGGTTGTACTTCATCACTGGCGTCTGCCCAGTGTGGAAGCTGTGGGATTTGGCCCAGCCCAGGCCGAAACGAATGCTCAGGCTGCCCATTTTCGCGGCGGCATCGACAGCACCTGGATCTTCGGTGACGTACAAGCCAGGGATACCGATCTTGCCGGCCACGCGCACCACGCCCATCAATGAATTGAGCACGGTGGCCGGTGCTTCGGCCTTGACGCCGTCGTGGCCGTGGCCGCGGGCTTCAAAACCTACGCAGTCGACGGCGCAGTCCACTTCCGGCTCGCCGAGCAACGCGGCGATCTGTTCGTGCAGCGGGGTATCGGTGGACAAGTCGACCACTTCAAAGCCCTGGCCCTTGGCGTGCGCCAGGCGGATGGAGTTGACGTCGCCGATGATCACCACCGCTGCGCCCAACAGGCGGGCTGAAGCCGCAGCGGCCAAGCCCACAGGGCCGGCACCGGCAATGTAAACGGTGCTGCCTGGGCCCACGCCCGCTGTGACGGCGCCGTGGTAGCCCGTCGGGAGAATGTCGGACAGGCACGTCAGGTCGCGGATTTTCTCCATGGCCTTGTCGCGGTCCGGCAGTTTCAGCAGGTTGAAGTCGGCATAGGGCACCAGCACGTATTCGGCCTGGCCGCCGGTCCAGTCGCCCATGTCGACATAGCCGTAGGCGCCGCCGGCACGGGCCGGGTTGACGGTCAGGCACACGCCGGTGTGTTGTTCTTTGCAGGAGCGGCAGCGGCCGCAGGCTACGTTGAATGGTACGGAAACCAGGTCGCCGATTTTCAGGTTCTCGACGTCGCTGCCCTTCTCGATCACTTCACCGGTAATTTCATGACCGAGCACCAGGCCGGTCTGGGCAGTGGTGCGGCCGCGCACCATGTGTTGGTCGGAGCCGCAGATGTT
>Ga0256410_1000782_pt1 | contig 27685 bp, 39 predicted proteins | sample PhyWR1_FD_185983 | JGI IMG/M metagenome (GOLD analysis project Ga0256410, IMG submission 185983) | Leaf surface microbial communities from wheat plants in UC Gill Tract Community Farm, Albany, California, United States - DLSL W.R1 | ecosystem: Host-associated > Plants > Phyllosphere >... | reverse complement strand
TAACGGATGAAGGTTTCAACAAATTACAAAACATCTGGCTATTTATTCCAGACTTGATTTACACTATCCGTGTAGCTCCTTTGTGGAAGTTTTTCAGAACTTTTTGGAAGTTCAAACATGCTCTTTGGAAATACCGCTCTTGGGATCATAGTGGTTTGCTCTACTTGATGGAGACAGCTGCACGGGATATGTCTGATTGCCACAAAAATCATGGTCACTTGATGAAAGCTCAAGACACTGCAAAAGAGCTTATTATCTGGGCAGAACTTCTTAACAGGATTCGTGAGGATTCATGGGCACAAGACAGACTTGACTTTGTAGAAACTGGTAAGAAGGGTTTGTTTGGTGGTTGGAAACATGTTCAAAAACCTAACACCCTGCCCAACTATAAACATCGTAAGACGTTCTATAAAATTGAGGCAAGTGTTCAAAAACAGCAGCTACAGTTAGCCGCAAAGATGTTTGAACGAAAGGTTAGGAGTTGGTGGGATTAATGAATATAAAGTACGCAATGATTCTTGCTGCACTTATGCTATATGGCTGTTCTTCCAAAGTAAACTTAAAAGAAGTCAGTTCTCAATGTAAAGAGCTTGATGGTAAATACTTCTTTGTAGTGGTGCCTAGTTTGCTTGGAAGCAGTGTTGGTGCAGGGTGCGTGGAGAAGTGATATGAAGCCTTACAACTCAAAAGCTCGTAAAAAGGGTGGTTGGCCCAGGTTTAATAGCGAGACAAAACGAGGTTATCCTGAAAGTAATACTTGGAATTCAATGCATGAAAGATGCAATAATTTTGAAAGGAAAGAGAATGTGAAGAATGCGGCGTATCTTAGAGAAAAAGCAATCGTTTGTGATGAATGGTTTGACTACCAATGTTTTGCTGAGTGGTGGCACTCTGTAGAATATAAGCAAGTTGGTTGGTGTCTTGATAAAGATATTCTAAGTAAAGGTAACAAACTGTATTCACCAGAAACTTGTTGTTTTGTTCCTCAAGAAGTAAATATTCTTTTTATTAACAACAGAATTAACCGGGGGAAGTACCCACTTGGCGTATATCAACACCCGGTTAATAAAAACTATGTTGCATCTCTCAGACAAGGTGATCGTAGTTTGAGTCAACATATTGGCTCTTATCCAACGGTTGAATTAGCCTTTGCTGCCTATAAAAATGCAAAAGAAATTTTTATTAGGAGTAAGGCTGTTCTCTGGAAAGCCCAATTAGATCCTAGGGTGTATGAAGCTATGATGGGATGGAAGATAGAAATAACTGATTAATCAACAGACAAAGAAAAAGCTCCCGACCGGAAGGAGGGGAGCTTAAAGTCTGAGGTAGGGAATGGCGTCCCTAAATTGGTCTTTCGACCTTATTATTTTTATTGTACTGTTCCAGTAATTGTCTGGTTATTCATGTTGTTTTGGATAACTTTTACACCGCTGGCTTTATTTGAGTTTAAAAGGTTTACTCTTTGTTCGAGTATATTTAATCTACCTTCTAGTTTATTGTAGTTGATATCTAATCTTTCATCAATCTTGTTAAGTCGATTCTCAACGTATGTGAAATTCTTATCAAGAAATACGGGTATTTCAGGCTGAGCTTGAGAAGATGTTTCTAAGGGTGGATTATTTGATTTTAAGATGGGAGAAGGATCTTTCTTGTATAAATCATACAATTCATCTATACGTGTAGTGAGAAACTTAGCCCTCTGTTCCCTATTAAGTTGATAGCGGTTTAGGTTATCCTGCACCATTCCTATCCTCTCATCATAGTGCTTTCTGTCTTCAGCGAGTTGTTCATCAATACGCTTTTGAAAGCTACTAAATGTGGAGTCTATCATTTGCTTTTTTGACATGGTAAAGACAACTACCAAGGCTAGGATTATTATAATTATTTGAGCTAGTACATTTAATACCTTTAACCACATTTAGGTAGCCTCTACTGCTTTTGGGCTATTTGTTTTTATCGTTTTGTTGAACAAGGCGAAGAATTAGATCCAGACGAGAGTACATCTCAGAAAACTTAGTCTCCATACTACGATTTAAACGCTCTTCCATCAACCGACCCGCATCTTGCGTCATAGTGGTTGTAGAGATTGTAAATACACGGTCTTCAAGTTTTTGAAAAGAAGAGTACTGCCAGCCTAGAAGAACAAACAATAGCCCAATCAAAGCGCTTTTAATAGTTTCAAAACTTTTATCTTTTGAGGCGTTTAGTTCAGAATTAGGCATCAAAGCGCCTCCATACGTTTAGCTGTGTTAGTCTTCCAAGTCTTAAGGGTTCTTAGTTTTTGATTGCACTTACCAAGATTACCAGTTTGCAAAGACCAAGCACTGGCCAGCAACAACTTGTCTTTTTCAGAATTCCCTGTCAAAGTAGGGGGAGGCGAAACCTGACACTCTTGTAGCATACTATCGCTAGGTAGGATAATAATACTTTTAACGTTACTGGTACAAGCTGTCATGAATAAGCATATCATAATAAGAAGAGTAAATTTCATTTCTTAATCTTCCTACACTGGTCACTATCAGGAACTGTTGAACAATAAGACTCAAACATAATATTGTTCAACTCTTTATTTACAGGAATGGTGACAGTGGTTGTTTCTGTTTTGGTAATAATTTTAGGCTGTTGAACTTTATCAATCAAAGCATCCTGTACTTTGGTGATTTTCTCGTTTACCTTAATAGCAGCTTTATCAGCAGACTCGTCAGCCTTTTTGGGGAGTTCTTTTGGCATAAGATAAGCCTGTCTTTGTGCTTCCATATCAGCCTGAAGACTGAGAATCTTGCCTTCTTTACTTTGAACCTGCGCCTGAAGTTCAATAATCCTTTTGCCTAAGTCTGAACTCTTATTAGCTTCTTTTTCAATAATCAGAAGAAGTACACACAAGGCCATCGCCGAAATTATCAAATACCAAATGTGCAAATTTCCCTCTACTGCCCAGTCCTCAAACTTTGTCCACCTTGATTTATAAGGTGTGTTATCTGTATCTTCCATAAAGAACTCTCTTTTATTTAGGACTAGACCCATAAATCTCAGATTGACCAATATCCCACTCACGTAATTTCTTAAGCCTAATAGAATACTCACTAATACATCCAGTGTTACTGACATACCCTTGAGCCAAGCTTGACAGTGTTTCACCAGCCTCAATTGCTTGGCAAGGTTCACTTAGAAGATTGCTTGGTATCTGGACATAAACTGGCTTTTGAATTACAGTAGGCTGCGTCGAGCAAGCGCTTAAGATCATCAGAGATAAAAATATCATCAGAGCTTTGATTGTTGAATTTAACATCTGAAGGGGTGCTCTTAGTGAGACGCTTTAGGGACGTGATTTGCTTGCTTAAGACACTAACCTCAGAACGAAGCTTTTCACGCTCTGTAGCGTCTTCTAAGGATGTCTGAGCGTTAAGAGCTACGGTAGCATTCAAACGTGCCTTATCAGCCTCTGATGTGGCTAATTGCTCGGTTAAAGTGCTATTCTGAGCCTGTAGTGAGCCTACTTCTTCAATCTTGTTGCTCAAGAGATAACCTGAAGCTAAAAGAGCTAGTACTAACCCTGCAATCAAGTAGTAGGTCCAAGAGATGTTTGAAAGGAAAGATATCATTCTCTTGGCTCTTCTGGAACCCACAACTTATGTTGTTTGATTAGTCGGAACACAGCAGCAGAGACGTTGAGTAGGAACATACTTACACCATACGCTGCAACAGACATGGTGGGTTCAAGGAGTGAGAAGAACGGTAAAATAACTTCAACCAGACTTAACAAAGCAGATGCAACCATAATCCAAAAGGAGTAGGTTCGGATCACTTTAGACCAATTGGGTACAATACTTAGTTTAGTAGGTGTAGGAGAGAGCGTTGAGGTTATATTGGCCTCAACAGATGTTTCTTTTGTGAGGGGTGTAATGGGCTCTTCAACCTTTACTGAATCGTTCATAAGCTTCTTTCATCTTGAGGTCATATTTATTAATATGGTAGTTTGAACCATTATACCCTTTAGCAAAGCTTGCCCAATCCTTACGAAACAATGCATTCTTAAGGTTAGGGTTTGCCTTGATAAATAAAACAAATAGGTCTAATTGACCTTGCTCAGTATAGGAAGTGTCTACCATCTCTTGAATAGATTTAAAACCGAGAAGCTGCCAATGAAAACCCATAATTTGAAACGCACCATAAGATGCACTTTCTAAAGCCGTTTTCTTATCAATAGCAATAGCTTGATTCAGTCTGCCCCACTCAGCAATACCACCCTTGTACCCACCGGGAGATGAATTCACAATATCAGGATGTTTAGCCATTAAATCTGCCGATTTGAATGGGGTAAAATCACGGAGACGTTTGAACATGATGTGGCGTTCAAAAAGAATCTTTGGTACACTATTACCACCAGCGTCTTTTATCAGGCCATCACCAGCACTCTCAACAGAAGCGACAGCCTTAATGGCTGCCTCCTCCACACCCAAGAGCTTTGCAGCTTTTGAATAATCTAACATTTAAACCTCCACGTGCTTCCACGTCTTTCTATTTCTAATGCTGGAAATAGTGGCCTTATTAACTAAATATTTACTAGCTAGTACACTCAAACCATCTTCAGATAGTAATATTTCTTTAACTATCTCATCAGTCAGTTTTGAGTTTCCGTTGGAGCTACCTCGACTAGCAAGTTCAGGATTCTTTCTTAGAGGGTGGTCGTTACCTGTATAATTCGGTGGAGGTGTACCACGACCTTTAGACATTTTATCGTCCATATTGTCTTTAGGGGTGCCTAAAGAAAGATGCTCAATATTACAACACTTAGGATTATCACAAGAGTGCATTACATAAATACCTTCCGGGATAGGCTTCTCTGTCAAAAGAACCCAAGCAAGGCGGTGAGCACGCATACCCACGAAAGATCTTCCAGCGGAGATGTTGCCATAGCCCCCGTTATTGACAGCCTTAGCAACCCACTCTAAACAACCATTAACCGGATTAAATAAAGTTTTTTCTCCAAGTCTACGAATAAGACTCGCTTTCCGTGTTGGATCCTGTATTGCTAAAAATTCTTTGCACATTTATAATTACCTCAGCTTAATTAATGAGGTACTATTTTATACTACATTAAGAGGGATGTCAAACCAATAGTAATCACACCAACAGAATCTTTATAAGCCTTAAGTTCTAGTCCCTCAAATGACTTGATAAGGGACAGTCCTTTTTCGGATATTTTCATAATTCATTTCCTGTGGATAAAGCACGTCCTTGTGCCTATTGGTTTTATGCGTATTCTTCAATGATTATAATACCAGCTGCACCAGCGCCACCAATTTGTCCAGCACTGTTTATCGTAGAAGCTGCACCACTACCACCGCTACCGTAGTTAGCACCTAAACGGCCTGGACCAGTAACATCCGGACCTTGAGCACCCTCGCCAAAGTATGATGCACCTCCTTTACCACCAACTTGTGTTGGAGAAAGGCCAGCCATTTGAAGGCCATACACACCACCACCTCCACGTTGTGATAGAAGGTTTGCTCCAGATGGCTGAGAGCTATTGTTTGTGCCGCCATATACACCAGCCCTTGTTGCAGAAGATGGTTGTGACTGGCCCCCAATACCGCCGGGCGCTGAAATTAGGCCTGTTACAGAGCTTGTCCCACCTGTTCCGGCAAAAGCCGACGAGTTAGCAGCACCACCAGCACCACCACCACCTACAATGACAGTCCTTTGTACAGGGTTAAAATACCCTTCACCATAGGCTCCTGCACCACCACCACCAGACGCAGACAAGGTGTCTGAATCAGTGGTGGCACTGCCGCCCCCACCACCACCAGCACCTTGCACCTTTACTCTCATGATTCGGCTATAAGGTAGTGGGGTGAATGTACCAGCACCTGTAATTCCTGGCGTACTACCATCTACAGAAACAAGCTGTGTGCTTCCACTTCTGGTATAAATGGTAGTACGTAGCAAAGCTCCTCTAGACGCATATAACATCCAGGCGCCTGTTGTATCGCTTACTGGATCTACGTTAGAATTAACTTTAAGAGCTTTGTAAATAAGACCATCACTGCCCTTGGTATAGCTCAGGTTTGCTTGATACTCTGTGGTAGCATCCCACACAGGAATACCATGCTGGTTTACATGGGCATTGAATCGATCTTGGCGATTATCAAGCCAGTTGAAATACTCACGGGGAGGAATAATAGCTTCCCACCCGTTTTGAACATAGTCGCTAGAGGGTGCTACAATATCACCCGTAGCTGCCCAAACATTATTAATATCACTAGGTTTGGAAATATTAGGCATTATAATATCCTTTCAAGTACATACTGACCATCACCTGCCGCCACAGAGGCATTCGATCCCCCACTTGAAACGGCCAACTTCAAGGATAATGTTCCTGCACTAGTCTTTTTAATTATTCCTGCCAAATTAGCTTGCCAGTTAGTACCAGCAACATGGGAATCATTTTGCACACCAAGACCTGTAGAGTTAAACATATAAAGAACATTTGCAGTTCCGGCTGTTTTTTCAACATAAAGTTTTGTAGTGCCAGCAGTTCCACCTTTAGTAACTTGACAGATAGAGTAAATTTTAAAAATAGAGCCTGCGGGGTAATCATCCAAACTGAACGTTGAAATGGTATTTACGCCCCCCGATGCAATAGCTACAGTAGCACTATTGGCATTCTCAGAGACTATCCCACCAAGGATGGCAGACGGGTTCAAATACTTATCAGCACCATTTATATAGGTTACCTGAAGTATCTCTTTACCATCACGCCCTGTTGCACGGTTATCGTAAACTCTCGTACCAACAATGCCATTAGTACCAGAAATAACTACACCAAAATCCCCAAACTCCATATCATTGTCATGTACGAAAGATTTATTGTTTTGTTGCAGCCTAATACCGGCAGTAGAAAAGGCGCTAGTGGCAACCATTGTAATATGATTACTATGAACTTTCCAGTTATTGCCTGTTTCAAGCGTAATACCAAGAAATGCTTCATCGACCTGATCAAACTGATAAATCAAGTTATCACTAATAAAACCTTGGTATGCGTACCTAGACCTGATACCACCAGCAGCACAGTTCAGGTGACATTCCGTGACACCCAGCCATGGGTTGATTGTACTATCGCCAGATACAGCGCGGCGGTCATCATCGATACCCCACTCACAAGCCACTGCCAAACACTTTATGTACCTTACACCCTCAAGAGTACCTTTGTTATAGTAGGCTGTGGCTGCATAGCGGCAATCACATGACTCATAGATTGCGTCAGTTGGTTCTAAGTTTGTACTGGAAGTGTAATAGTAACCATATTGGGTCCAAGGCCACCACATCGCAGGTGTTTTTGAGGTTGCTGCTGTATTACGTCTACCTACAACAAAGTTTTCTGAGAATATAGGTAAAGTAACTTCATCTGTAAGTACGCCAATCACCCAACCAAATTGAAAATAGTCGGTGCCGGATACCCTGTTTTTAGAGAAGTTTAAGAACCTTTTATTTCTGTCATAGATTCCGGTATACCCAACATAGCTTGCACTAAGGCCTGTACCGGTATTTAGAAGATTTGTAGAAACAAAGATACCTGCAAAGTTTGAGGCATAAGGACCATTTTGTTCAAAACGTACACCAAAGTCTACTTGCGCAGTGAACCGAATTTCACATACTGATTCACCGTCTCCAAAAATGGATTTGTCTTTATTCTTGACTAAAATCTTTTTGTTGGAAATGAAGACCCCACTTCCTCCCCATAAAACTTTGCTATTGCTGTTACATGCAAGTTGTATGGCAGCCCAATCAGTTTCATCAGATAAGGATGTTGCGTGTGGGTACACAGCTTGGGCTGCGGTTAGTGTAGAAAATCTTTCTGACAGTGGATGACTAGCACCGTCACCAATAGCGCCAAATTGCCTAAAATAAACAGCATCCGGAACCAAAGTTGCTTTGTAAAGAATAACTTCTGGACGTTGATTATTTATAGGAGATAGCCATGTATAATCAACATAACCTGTATCCCTAGCTTTTGGGACTTTTCCTGCTGCTGGATCAAATGTTGCTTGAGATTGAAGGCTGGTAACTTGATCTTTTAGCCAAGCTGTACGATTAGCAAGTTGAAGCCCTTGAACGTTCGCATGACCAGCGCTGGGTACGCCATTGTCAATAACTGGAGCACCACCAAGAGGTGGGGTAAGTTTCTCTAGTTGGAAAATCCCTGATTCATAAATAGGACTCTCAGTTAAGTTAGCCATAAACTTCCTTTAGTATAAAGTAATTTCGATGTTTGATTCATCAAATTTATCAGCGTATGTAGGCACTGGGTTATAATTGTAGGGGGTATTGTATGCCCATGAACCGTCATTACTGTAAGTAAATGACCAGCTTATCGGTGTATCCGTTCGTGTGTATTCTCCATACCTTATATTTACACCGATAGTCTTAGGAATAAGACCTGATGGATAACCAGCACTAGAATCTACATAAAGCAGAAGTCCTTTTTCAAAATCAGATAGAGGTCTATTAAACAAAACCATTATATTTGCAGAGGTAGTATCCTCAATCGCGATAACATTACTATCACCAAATATAAGATTTACACTTCTGATAAACTCTTCCGAAGTAGATGCGGTAGTGTTTTTAAGAATCTTTGCTCGTATAAAAAGTCTATAGGTTTCATCATCAAGCTCAATGTTTCCACCTAATGGCTCACCCAAAGAATAGAATATGCTGCCTACAGCGGGATTAGATAGCGTTCCCATTGAGCCTGCTTTTAGAGCACCCTCAAATCCAAAGAAATTATAAAGATCAGAATTTAATAGAACCCTATCTTGCCCAACAATTCTACCGATGATATTTAACTGTTCGCCTGTAGCCGTATCTAACGAACGAAGCTGCATAAGGTCTTTGAAGGTTTTCTGAATCTCAATTTGAGCAGTTAAAAGAAGTTGCAAATATTTATCAAAGATAACCTTATCTTTAAATTGCTCTGTTACTCTGGTCCGAGCAACCTCTAAATACTGCTCCTCAAAAAAAGGTGTGATAGCCATATTCTCACTCCTTAATTGATTAGAATATTTGCGCTTGAAATAGTAGCAATCTGGTCAAAATCAATGAGGATATTCGTCATTCCTGTTGGATTAGGGGACGTTCCTATTCTTAGACTATTAACAAAATGTTCAGGTACTGTATTGATTGGCGTATAGAGACGGCTGTAGACCACATCATCACCAATACCTTGATTGTCCTCAAAGAACTGAATAATAGCATTTCTGATATCATCATCACCTGAACCAGGATAAGTATCTTCTTTGGTCAAATTCAATGTGATATAAATAGGAACAGGTTCTGGACGTTTGAATGCAACATTGTGTGCAAAGCCTTGTGTATCATAAATTAGAACAGATGTATCACCAAAACTTCTGATACCTACAGGTTTGTTTTCCCATATTGCTTGAGCAATTTCTTCAGAAACACCACCTAGCACAATCGGCATAAAACTGTGGGCAGGAATTCCTTTGTCATCTGTTGCATTGGTATCATTTTCATAAACAACAACTTGTTCAACAGTAGATAAATCAATCAGGGCTGAATAGATACTATCTACTGTTGAGGCAGCCCGTTCAAATTTTGTTTCACGAAATCTTGTACGAAGCTCCTCATCAGTCTCCATATCGACACCGCCTGATGCAGGCAGCGGGTTGGTCACAGAATCAAAACCAAGTTGAGGAGTTAAAATATTTGTGATGGTATTAACTTCGGAGCTAACAGGCCCTGCATTAACAGACCTAACTTCTCCAACTTTTTGCGATTTGGTTTGACCAAGATTTGATGATGTAGTAATATTAACTGTACTAAAAGGGTCAACCCTTGAGATGGTCAGAATATTTCCATTGATGTTTGATGTAAAAGACGGGTGACTTAAGCTAATCACAGAAGAAAGCCCAGCAACAATATTTGTAGCAGTAGCGTTAGTTCCTGATGTATATGTAATAGTATTGGTTGTAGTATTGGTTTGATAGCTGATAGTATAGGCGGTGTTGTTAGAAACAACCAAAGGAGTAAAAGAACCTCCGCTTACACCTACAGAATTCAGTGTTACCGGTGCAATTAAAGTCCATTGAGAACTGCTTACAGAACTGCCTACTGTGGCTCCTAGAACAACCGTAGTACCCGTATCCCCTGTCAAGATAACTTGAGCCACAGCAAAGGTCTGTGCTTGCCTGATAATGCCGCCTAGGGCCACCAGATTATCTAAAGCAACACCTGTTGCAGTATTAGGATCAAACGCTGCATAGTTTTGTTGAGCTGCTTCCCAAAGATCAGTGATGCTAGGGCTTACAATTGCAATAAGACGACCTAAAGCGGAACTATCAGATACATCTACAACATCTCCTGGACTTACTTGATCTTGTAGGAGCGCTGTAGCTTCTGCTCTAAGGTCAGACAGGATTTCCGTCATTCTTTTTGTTGTAAAGCCTTGGTCAGAAATACCCGCCATTTTATTTCCTTTTAAGAGATTGGGTCAACTACGATTGGATTGGTAATACTTCCATCTACAACACGTACTTGAAATTCCAAAGAATATTGTCTGTTATTGAAAGTTGAATTAAAGCTTACAATCTCTTTAACACCAACCTCTTCAAGAATAGCCGTTTGCATAATAAGGTCGATAGCCGCTTTACCACGCTGCTTGATCCCAAGAATGCGTTGCCAATAAGGTACACCATAGGTTGTATCAATAAACCACTCACCTTGGAATGTACGAAGCTTAATGTAAAGTCTTTGCGCTACATTCTCTGTATAAGGTTGAGTGGTATCAGATTTAAGAAGGGGACCATTACGCCAGATCAGATCCCCTTTTGAGTCCAATTTGAAATCCATATAAAACCTTAATTTGATGGAGGGGGGGAAGTACCGTGGCGGTGGGTGCTGAAGACAACGCCGTTGAAGGTCTGCACACCAACACCTGTATAGTTACCAGTGTGGTTGATATTGCCTATCCAGAGTGTGTTAGCAACATCCACTGTCATAGTGGGGGAATTCAAATTAATTGATGTTGACGCATTAACCGTAGCATCTGAGCAATTGATTATGACAGGCTTATTAGAAGTGTTTACCTCTACACTACCATCAGCTTTTAGTCTGACCTCACTCTCAGCGCCACCAAGGTTGGCAAAAACTACGGTATCTTGTGTATTGTGAGCAAGAATATGCTTGCCAGGATTATTTACTGCAACACTTGGAGGCTGAATACCTGGAAAAAATATAGCATCGGACTTATCCATTTTTGCAGCATTGGCAGGGCTTGTTGGTCTACCATTACCAGACTTCCAAGTATCCATATTTCTCATGGAGAAAATAGCGGTCCCTGTATCGCCTACATTTATGGGGAACGTGAAGCCTGCTGTCTTTGATACTTGGAACGACACTGGAACACCTAAGATAACAGGCCTCTCTTGGACAGAGCCATCTTTAAACTTCTGATTCAAGCTTGGCTGTATATCCACCATCTGACCTTGTAAGCTATCTCTAATAGCTACTACAACACAAGGCATTGCTGTATAGACATTACCCATCTGGGATTCAAAAGCAGACATCATAGCATCTTGAATTACATCAACACTCATGATTGAACTACCTTTTGAATAACTGAAGCTTTGATTTCTGTATACCAGCCACTAGAACGCCAGCCGCCTGTGTGTCTTAGAGATTCAACTTTATACCAGCCAGTGATTAGTGTATCCTCAAGCTTGATAATGTCACCTGCCTTGATATCCGAGTTCAATAGAATCTTAAATTGAATACCAGGCTTTTTGGCTTTATCTTTCTTGGAACGTTTTCTATTACCACTTTCACGATAAGCGTTCTCGATCAATCCTGTGTAGGCTGAGATTACATAAGCTTCTTGAAACTTCTCACTGTTGCCACGATCATTATCGTGTACATACAGAGTTCCATCGTCAAGCTGCCAATTGCAATCATACTTGTCACACACCTCATCAAGCATGTCTTTAGGAGTGCCTGACAGGGGGTAGCCATAGATAATCTCATTGTTAAGATTAGTGCCGTTGTAAACGCCCCTATCTGCCCCGATAGCTTTAATCAGTCTATCCGTTACAGCCTTAACATTCTTACCAGGAGGAACAAGTTCAGACAATACTTGATGATTTAATTCAACATAACCATCACCAAGCTGTAATTGGGTAACAAGGTCTGTCCCACTTTTACGGGTTGTGATGTGATTAACTTGACCTGAAAACAATCTCTTGACACCCCCTGTGTCTTTATAGCCTGCTGAGAAAACAGCGGCTGGATAGTCTGTATCAAGAAGCTTTAGGTGTTCGGGTGCAAGATTGTAGATTTCAATAGCAGCAGAGTTCGTTCTTTTCTTATTATCCGTACTCTTACTAATATCAAATGTTACTTGAAGATCGTGGATTTCAAATGCTTCCGTTGTTTTAGAGTCCCCTATGATTAAAGAGTAAACCCTGTTTCTTTGAAATCCATCCATTGTTAATCCTCAGACCACAGATAAAATAAGTTGTAATACTGATCAATCTTATCAGGATAAACTTTATAAGGTTCACTAATAATATCAGCTTTCTCTTCCATCCAAAAAAATCCACTTAAATCTATAAGCGCATAATCTTTCAACATGGGGTAATTAGGCGTTAAAGCATGACCTAGGAGGATTGGTTCTTTATCTGCTGTAAAGAGCGAGAGAAAGTATAATTGACACCGTTCATTATATGTAAACTCTAGAATATAAGAGTTACCTTCTAAGGATATAGCGTAAGAGTAGAAAGCATCATCATATAAGGGAAGTGAGACATAATAATCAGTCATTAGTTAGCACGAGCCTCCCTTAGTGGGTCAGTATCTTTAGGTGAAGAATCAGATGATCCATCAACCTGTGGTGTACTATCAACTTTACCCTTGTCTGCTTTAGTAGCTGCTTTCTTTTTAAGACTGCTAACCACATCTTTAGGAATAACCGTTTTCTTCAACAACGCAAAGCTGACCTGCTCTAGCGTCATATCAAAATACAAACCATAACCGCCATCAGGAGTTTCTTTAAAAGATATATTTGTAACTACAAGGTTGTTGATAATTTTTCGCAAAGAAATGTTATCATATTCAAACAACCGTACCAGTTCAATATTTGGATCAAACTGGGAAGTCTTCTCGTTATATTTTACACCAGAGTTGAGGTTAACAAGCGACTCTCTAATATTTTCCATAAGATCATCACGAGCCACATCCATGGAAATATCTGGTGATGAATCAGGAAGAAACTGACCTATGCTGTCTGGTAAAAACTTTTGCAGTACACTCAAATCACTTGAATTAACAGAAACTGCTGTAGGTGGTTGCTGGCTGTTGTAAGGGGTGTATCCTAAACTATCTTGAACCAAATAAGTGTTGGTTGAGATATCAGCGCCTGATATCACTGCTGATAAAGTAATGGTAGGATTGCTTTTAATAAAGTGGTCAGTGACTGTTGACCCTAAAGCAATAGGATGTTTTGTTACCTGACCACGATCACTTCTTGTGTAGGCTGTGACAGCATCAAAAAAGATGAAGCCACCACCTTCCTCTGTATCATCACCCCAGCGAATAGCAAGAGACATATTGTAGATTCCTTACTCTTTGGTGGGAAAGTTAACTTGCACTTGTTCGAACATTGTACCAAGCTGGCTACTGAAAGCTTCAGCCATTGCTTGCGCTTGGCTTTCAAGATCAAGATTACCTAATGTGGCAGCATCAACATTAATTTCTATGTTAAACTCATTGTTCTGCGTGTTGTTTGTCTCAGAATTTTGAGCAGCAGCCATTGCAGCTTCTTTATTCCACTCTTCTTGCTCTTTAGGAGTCTTAGGAGCATACTCTGAAAGATCCTCGTAAGGGTTGATCCAATTAGGATTATCAAAAACACCTAAAGCACTCGTAGGAGTAAGTGCAGAATATTGATCTTTAAGGTTCAATACTTTGTCAAAAGAAAGCTTTGGAATAACACTTGTTTTAATAGCTTGCGGGTTGTCCCAATCCTCAGCAGCTTTCCAACTATCTTGAAGCTGGTTCTGCTGGTTGACAGGATCATAAGGATTATTACCCTGGGCCATGTCTCTGTCGTAACCTTCAGGATCTTTAAAGTAAGGAGAGTTGGGATTTCCGTAAACAGCTTCCCCCCTCTTTTGTGCTTTATCAATATTCAACCCTGTGTTACTAACAAAGCTTTTGAACGCAGCCCATGGTGTTGAAACGTCCGTGGACTCTTCAGTGGTTCCTTTTCCGTCTTTCCACTTCCTAAACTCTGCAAGGGTGTTTAGAATAGCAGCCATTTCACGGGTTGTAGCTTGCAGGGTTGGAAGAAAATCACCAAACAAGTCAGTAGGCTTTATCTGGCTAATCTGTTCCCAAAGAACTTTAACATCCGCCCAATCTTTCTTTAACTGCTCAGTTTTACCAACACCAAGCCAATCACCAACCAGACTGTCTTTACCTTCAAGAGCACGAATAAATGATTGTGGCCAAAGAGCTAAATCGTCAGCCCATTTTGTAGCGTTGTTGAATCCTTCTGAAAGGTATTCCACTAAGCTGTTGGATTCTGAAAGTCCAGCATTCAATGTACGAAAAATACGGGCAAAGCCTTCTTCAACACCTGCATTGGATGCGACTACAGCTAAATCGTTTACTGAGTTCTGATAGCGAGCTTGTTCAGCTTGAGAGGCAGTGGACGCTGAAGATAAAGCACCACCAGCATTAGCTCTGTCTGAAGCAGCAGCACCTGCATAAGTAAGAATCTCGCTAGTCACCTTACCTTTTTTCATGTCAGCTAATAAGGCTTGTATAGCTTCCTGACCTGTCTTACTTCCACCAATTTGTCTTTGATATGCTTGGGCAAAAAGTGCTGTACCACCAGGTAGTGCTTCCGCGATCTGGCCAGTTAATTCTTCTGCCTGCAACTTTCCTTTACCAGCTACCTGAGACAAAGCTCGAAACAATCTGTTCTGTGTAGTCTTATCAAGCTTGTTTACACGGGCAAGTTCAGCAAATCCTGTGAAAACCTTTTGGCTTTCTTGCAGACTTACTCCCGATCCTGTAAGACCTGACAAGAGCTTATTGTAATCACCAGATGCATCAAGGTAGTTAAAACCAATCCTATTTGATTGCTGTCTTAGGTATTGAAAAGAGTCTGCACCTTGTTCAGCAGTGCCGCCAGCTTGTTGTACTACAGCCTGTGACTGAAGCTGAGCACTCACTACTTGCTGGTTACGTTGGTTTAAAGCACCAAGGCCGTAACCACCCAAACCTAATGCAATGGCAGGCGCATACAGTCTTGAAAGACCTCCACCTATCATCCCACCACTTCTTGCAGAACGTCTTACAGACTCTCTTTCTGAATACGGTAAAGATCGACCCTCCGCCTTAACATTAGGTCGTAATGTAGTCACCTGAGAGGCTGTACGGGCTGCTGTACCCATCGCTGTGATCATAGCAGCGTTTAGGTGTGTTTGATCAATGTTAAACCTTGACACCTGAAAAACTGCACGAGTGCTTGCAATATCTAGAGCATTACCCAGTGCGATGTTAAGCTTTTTTTGATCAACGTCAAAGTTTGAAACTTGCAAGACAATAGGTCTATTAGCCGAACTGAGCTTTCTAAGCTTTGCTTCTATTTGATCAATAACAGAGTCAACCTTGCGGACACTCTTAGCATCAACACCGAAGCCGATACTGGCAAAATAATTGGCAATTTGCAAGGGAGTGTCCTTTTATTTAGATTTCTTTTTAGAACGTTCTTTAGCTTGATTTGCAAACTCATCATAAACATCAAGCCTTTCAATTATGTCATATAATTGCTTCGTGCTATATTTTGTATCCATATCAGCAGCCAGCTGCTGACCGCCTTTTTCATGCATTGCAATTCTGTAGATTAGCCAACTTTGAGAGAAGTTCTCGTCAATGCTCTTCTCAATAGATGTTCTTCCTACCGACTCAGACTGGCTTCTTACTCTTCTGAACCGGCTTCCTGAAAAACTTCAGCAAAGTTATAGTTAAGAATTGCATTGTAAACATTCATCAAGTGACCATATTTACGAGCAAAAAGGATATCAAACTTCTTCTCATCAATCACCATATTATCTTTGGTAGCCCATTGACAAATGGTCTGCTTCATTAGAGCTAGATCACTTTTACCAGAATCAATAGCTGCCTGATTCTTTTCCATGAACATCAGGCCTTTGGTTGCAGGCATTGCTGTAATCAAATATTCTTCACCATCAACGGTGACAATTTCTTGCGGGGTAGAGATTAAATTTGCCATTTATTTTCTCAGAAATTAACTAGTTAAACAATCCTTTAACAAAACTTGTAGCTTCGTTCAAGGCACCATCAAAGATGGATGTAGAAGGTCTGCTGTTACCAGCCATTGAGAATGAATCAGTAGTCTGACAGAATATCTCCCAAGCTCTGTATTCAAACTGACCTGAAAAAACTACACTTGGAAATCCTGTAATGTATGCCTCATTAGATGAGAATACGCTTTTACCAGACTTGTCTTTAAGTGTAATGGTAAGTCTTCCCGTATCCTGAATTGAATCTTCAGTATGTATAGCAGAAAGAACTTCATTACTTTGACTGGTCATAAGGATTGGTACAATCAAACTTGCAGAGCTATCGCGAGAGTTTACGCGAGTATGCTTACCTCGAATACCACGAACAGTTGCATACGTTTTGATTGTCCGTCTAATGCTTATACTTTGCCAGCCACTAATCTGATAGCCACCAACAATCAAGGTGACATCACTTGGGCTATAGGTATTCACTGTAAAGGTATTAGACATTAAATAATACCTTCTAGAATAGGTAGAGAGGATGTTGCAATATTCACCAAGTCTCTGAGGATAGATGAAGCATCACCGTTACCACCAATGTTGATAACAGCTTGTGATGATCGAAGCACCCAAGTCTTAGGCTCAAAATTATTACTTTTGATTAAAGAGGATGGAGTTTCAATCCATGTTGTAGAAGAGAAGAACAAATCGCTGCCACTGCCGTCTTTAATGAATAGGGCAAACTTCCCTCTTTGAGTAATCTCATCGAATTGCCAAAGCTTTGTAAGAAAATCATTTGAATCACTACCACCATAAAGTGTAATGGTGATTGTATAAGTTTGGTCATTATTATAAAGCCTTGCTACAGTACCATCAGGGGTTCTGGTTGCTGTAAATGGCAAGATATCCTTGGTGACTGTAATAAATGTATCTGTTACAAATCCATTTAAAGGGAACCCTGCCACCACAACATTAACTGATTCAGGAATATAATTTGCTAATTCCATACATATTCCTCAAATTAAAGGGGAAGAAAATCCTCCCCTATTCAGTCTTACTGAGCACCCAACTGCCAACGAGCAGGTACTTCAGCATCAAGAGCAGCCATGGCAGCAACTTCAGCAGGGTCGAAGTAGGTATTACTGCCAATATTAGCACTAAGGCTAATTGCTTGGATCATCCAATCACGGGTTTCAGTGGTGTTTGAAAAAGTAGTATCTGGGTTGGTTGCTACAAATGCAGCACGGCTAGACCAAACACCTGTACCAGACAAATCTTTAATTGTGATGGCAAAAACCCATTCATCACGATCATCTTCTTCATCCGCCCGTTGAAGGGCTTGGAGTACAGCGTTGGATGGGCTGAACTGATGTAGCGTAATTGTAATAGTTGACGCTTTATTGCGACGTTTAACCCGTCCTGCGGAAAGGTCACTCCCAACATAAAGTTCAGAAGCGGGAGTTAGACGAGAAATGTTTAAAAATGTCCCATCGGCATAGCCTTGAATAGTGTGAACAAAATCACCCTTACTCAAGACAATAACCATGCTTTCAGGACTGTAACTGCCAAGAAGGCTATCGCCAGCTGCCATAATTTGTATACCTTATTTTAATTATGGGATCACTCCCTTTACTGTTTTATTTGGACGAGAGTTATAAATTTCTTCATAGCAGTCATCATAAGCACTCAGAGCTTCTTGTAAACTTTTGAATGTTTTATCAAAAACTTTAACTTTATTGTGATAAAACACAGATCTGAAATTCCCGTTTTCCCGCTGGTTTACACCAAAGTTAATACCTTTTTGTTTAGTCCGTGGTTTTGAGCCGACAAATTTAAGCTCTTGTTCCACATCCCCAACTCTGACTCTGTGTTGAATATCTTCAAGCTTCCTACCTGTCTTGTCTGAAGCTGTTAGACTGGAATCGAACCAAAATCCAAACACATAAACAGGGTTAAAATATTTAATTTTTCCCGAGGGTATAAAAACTTCGCCTAATGTATTATCTTTTATACGTTTATAAAATGTTTTTACATTCATGCGCAGCAGTGGTAAAGCGAACCTTACAGCAGGGAACCAAAATCCAGATATATAAGTAGGGGTGTCATGTTTAGATACTCTTGTAGCACCTAGGTTCTTACTTGTATTATTAGCGTAGTAGTTATTCAGGGCCTTAGAGATATTAGCTCTAGATTCTTGGCTATGAACGATAAAGTTTTCATTGGGGTGTTTATCCATTAGATTATAGCCATTCTTCACAGAATCATAAAGGTGAATAGCCTTTGGTTCTAAATCAAGGATATACTGCTCTTCTCCAAGGCAGAGAATTTCCATTCGAAAGTTTTCTTTTCCGTATTTAGATATAGCACGACGCAACTTTGTGCAAGAAGAGCTTTTTGACATATGCTCTTTAAATCTAAGTTTAGGTCGAGAAGTAACACCTACGTAAACTTTGTCATTCTTGCTATTAACTATTTTATAAAGATAAAACATTTTACAAACCCCTTTTTAAGTTAGGCAATGATTCTAACACAAAGGGGTTTGCTATACAACTATTATTCCGTCCTACACACTCAAAAACCCGTTGATGATTACGCGTCTTACGGAGCCTGCCAACCGCACACGGAATTGGAAAACACCAGCAGTTCGGGCTGCCCTTAGAGTGACGGGTACGTCCAAAATATCCGGGACCACAACGCTCCATCCCCGATCAATCAGACCATTAGCCTGTGCTTGTGAAAGGACGCTGCGGATTTCATTCTCAATAATAACAAGACCTTGATTGGTCATTGGAACTTTAAGAGTATTAATTAGGCGGAAATAAATTTGCTCTTGCAGGCGGGCATAAAGCCAGTCCTCCCCAATCACTTGGTCAATCGGCGTACCATCAAACATGTTACCATCTTGGAACACATTCACACCACCAACAGAAGTGTACATGTTCATGTCTTTAGCACGAAGATTCACACGAGCGGTGTCGTTGACCTTACCTACAGTTACCCCAGATGCACGCTTGAAGTCCCAGTCATTTGAGCCTGGAGTGTAAGCAAGCTGGCTACCAATCCATGCAGCTTCAGGATATTCAGTGTCAGCAGTTGGAAGATACACACCAAAAGTACGACCGGCAGACTTAGCACTCAGCACAGCAGCTACATCGGTAGTACCAGTGGTGATTACAGCAGGATCTTGTGAAGAAGTGCCATAAATCTTACGCAGGGCACCGATAGCATCGCTCAGAGCCACTACGTCAGCTTGTGTGTGGGTTTCAGCAGTCAGGGCATACCAAGTATCATTGTCTTCACGAACAGCGTCTAAAGCATCAGCCCAAGCCTCTGTGGAAGCTGCATCAACCTTGGTCAGATTAGCTGAAGTATTTACACTCCAAGCTGCCAGAGGATTGGTTGAGCCTACAGTGAAGGTGCCTACAGCATCAGTAATAGTCACACCATCAACAGTGCCAATAGATGCAATCAAACCATCTACGATTTCTTCAGCAGTGGCTGAGGCATCAGATGTGTAGGAATGAGCCACACCATTTACAGTGACGGTGTAGGTGGTGTTATTTGAAACAGTTGGAGTAATGGTAGCAGATGCCACTTGACGACGACCAACTACAATGCTTGGAGGAACAGCACCAACAGTTGATTGACCAAACAGCTTTTGAGCCATGACGTAAACACTATCACTTGAATCAAAATCAGATGCAACAGCATCCATATCAGTGTAGGTGCGAGTACGTTCAGAGAAGTTAGTAAATGCTGCAAGAATCAAGGGGATCTGGAACGAGGCAACTGCTACGGCAGTTGATTCCCGCGTCAAAGTGATTTGTACAATTGAGTCGATTTCTGCCATTTTTCAGGTCTCTTTTATATAAGTGTAGGTATAGTTAACTGGATCTTTCTTGCGGGTGTATCTTCCTCTCAAAGCAATCTCAGAAATTCCTAAGGAATCTGAAGCTTCTTTAAGACTTTTATACACGCTACCGTGTACTAGATACCTTCGAACAACAGAAAAGTTTTGAATTGCAAGGCTTTCTTCAAACCTACGCATTTTTATATCTTTTCTCAAGCTTTCCATATGAATATTATATAGCGAACAAGCTTTAGATATACTAGGAAACCAAAAACCCCTGTAGTAACAAGGTTCATCAAGAAGTTTGTTTTTATAAAGACCTTCATAGGAATTCAAAACTAAATTTGAGAGGGTTTTGTTTTTCTCTCTATATCTGTATTTACTTAATGTCCAATTTAAAGAAGTAAGCGCAACCCTTTTATTAGGGAACCAAAAGCCTGCTACAAACTTAGGATTATCATCTTTCCTGTATTTAACTTTAGATCTAACTGGCCTAGTACCACCAATACCGCCTTCTGCTAAATTATAACCATAGCCTGAAACAGCATTACTTTCATAAGCTTGGATTGCTTTTATTTCTAGATCAGCAATGTAGTCTTTAGGGCCTACACATAAAATATCAAAAGAGAAGTTTTCCTTTCCATATTTTTTCACGGCCCTACAAACTAAACTGCTTGTGGTAGTCTTAGTTAAGTGCTGTCTTTTTCTTAACGTACAGTCTTTTGTCATCCCAATATAAAGCTTGCCGTTCACTTTATTTGTTATCTTATAGAGATAGTGTATTTCTTCCATATACTACCTCTGTTAGAAATTTGGAATAGGGCCTTCCGGCACTCTAAAGGTGTTATCTGCTGCAACGTTCTCCACCACAACGGCTTCGATCAGATCAACAGAGTCTCTTGTCAAACCTGTATACGAGAATGTGACATCAATATTATGATATTCAACCCACTTCGTATCACGTTTTTGTGGTGCTCTTCGTATTTGACTCTTTCGCATCACGCCAAGCTTGTTTCTTGAAAGGTCTTCAAATACTTTAAAATTGTTGTTAATTCTTTGGGAAAAACTTTGACTCATCTCACCACTAAGACTTCCAACAAAACTTACTTGAACAAACACCTCATATGGAACTTGTATGCTCAATGTTTGTTCTGTTTCTTTAGTCAGTGTTGATGTGCTGTGATGGCCTTGCTGTTCAATACTTAAGATGTTTATTACGGCGTAGCTTTCAGCAGGTTCTGTACCATTGCCGTGACTAAAAATCACTTGAGGTTTTGTGTACTCGGACAAAGCTGTTAAACAGACTTTGCGGATAGCTGTTCTTACATCAGAATAAAGACTCAATTAAACATCCCCTCTTTTGGCTACTTTATAATCAATAGACTCATAAAGAAGTCCTGTGTTAATAAGAGGATTGTTGAATCCTTTTTCATCTACTGTAAAAGGTGCGTTTGGTGGTGTATCCCACTTCTCCACAGCCTCTTTCAAATCACTTTGAGCTACCCTACCAAGACTTTCGTACTCTTGTTTAAAGGTGCTTTTTCCTTGGGCAATACGTTGCATACTTTCAATAAAGTAGCTGTCGTATAAACCTTTTTTGATAGGGGCCATAAAGCCTACACGTATGGCTGGGCGAGTTGGGATGTTCTGGGAGGGAACCCCTTCCTCTTGCCACTGCCAGACCTGAGCTACTGAAAGATTATCGTTATCAGGACCATAATTTACAGGGTTTACAATACCAACCTGAAGCTCTGTAGAAGACCCTTTGAGTAATTCCTTTCTCAAGTTATTCCAAACACTCTTATCAACATGAAGCTTAAAAGACATGATAAGATTCCTTAGTTTGGGGTTAACTCTATGCGGGCACACTTCGCTTCGCGATGATCGACTACACCCATTCGATAATTTTGTACCTTCATCACTTCGTACAAATCACCATCCCACTCAAATCTATCTGCTCCATGTCCTTGAGCACCTTCTTTCTTCTGTCTGATAAGACTGGATGTAAATAGCCAAACCCAGCTTCGTGTTCTATCTGATTCAGGAAGAATGCTAACTTGGTAATCTGAGAAAGGGTGGATATTAGCTTGGATAATTACTTGCCGTTCCGCACCCTCTACCCAATCCCCATCCACAAACTCTCCTTCAGAATGACGAAGAATTGCAACAGGGACTTTCTTTACAAGAGAAAACTGAGCTATGGTCATAACCACTGACCCCTATTGAATCCACCGTCAACATAGAAATCGTAAGATTCATTATTCCAGAGAAAATGGTCATAAGGACAATTACTAATCCTTGGAAGGCACAACCTAACAACATTTGGGTTGCTGTTGTTTACCAGCATATCACGCCTTGAAATGCCTCCAGCATATGGCATACCCACATAAAGGGATGTCTCGCCCTTATCAATTAGATCATCAAGAGCGGCTGCATATAGAGTTGCAAAGTCACTCCAAACTTCGTAGTGACCTGCTTTTTCTCTAGTGGGGGTTTTAGCAATCTGGAACTTAATGACTTTTGCAGCAGCAATAGCCGCTAGCATTTCGTCACCATCATATTTATCTATAAAATATTGGTAAGTGTTGTCATCAAGTATCTCAAAGTCTGAGAATACATCACCCACTAAAAGACGAACTCTGTCAATTGCATTTGTTGCGGGATTATTTGTGTAACTCAAGGCTTAACTCCTTATGTAAAATAAGGCAGCAACGCCTTCATTATTCTTGAAGAGCTTTAAGAAGGCTATTAAAAGCTTCTGCTACTTCTTTGACTGTGAGCTTACCATCAGTATCCAATGGCTCAATCTTGCTAAAATCCTTAGACTCACCACTCATAGTGTTAACATGAGTAACAAGCTTTTCAATCATCTGACGCTGACCTGCACGAAGATCATCTTGTGTAAATTCAAAACTCATACATTACCTCTTATTCTGAATAAGAGGGGCTCTTACACCCCTCTATATGATCAAGACTTACGGAGTGTAAGGCTGAACTGGAACAGTACCACTTGGCAGGTAAGCAACAACGATTTCCTGCGGACGAGAGACGAAGTTCAAGAGGTTAGTCTCGGTTTCGACTTCAATGATTTCATCTTTAGGATCACGGAATTCCCACGCATATGAAGCTTGAGCAACGTTATTAACAGTGCTAAACTTGTTAGGAGTTGCGTAGTAGGTGGTGAAAAGATCATCTACACCTAGTGGCAGGAAGTATGCCTGACCTTCTGGAATAAATGTGGTGCCAGCTTGAGGACGAACTTCGTAAAAAGTAACGCCTTGGTATTCAAAGTTACGGTACAGAACACCTTCAGCACCTGGAACCAGACCACCAACTTGACGATTCAGCAGCAGGTTAGAAGTGCCACCAGCCAGCTGAGCTTTCAGAATGTCGGTGATATAAGCGTTGTTGATCAGTGCTTGGAAGTAGCTTGGGGAGCACAGAGCAATGAAACGATTTACAATTTCACCAGACTGAAGGTTGTCTTGCAGACCAGCAACAACATTGTTGATCATCGCATCAGGAGTAGTGGAGGTAGTCAGATCAGTTGAAATCTGAGTACGCTGTACTTGGAACTCTTGATAGAAATTCTGAGCTACAGTGCCACGAGGGGCATATACACTACCTGTGGTGATGAGGTTAAAACGAGACACTTCACGAACCCATGCGTGAGCTTTACGGGCTTTTGCAAGTTTACGGGCTCGTACTGCCTCGATGGTTTCCAGATCATTACCTTGGTAAATCTGTGCCCAAGCAGCAATACCTTCTACATCTTGTGGGGTGATGGCATAGGATGCTGGGAAGTGAGGAACGTCAATACGCATGTAGCGCTTTTGATCAGGAGTCAGGGTTTGTGATTTCTCACCCCAGTTGTAATCTTGAAGAGCACCACTCAACACTTCGTTATACACAGGAACCAGGGCATGTTTCTGGGTCAGGTATACATCTTCGAACAGACCCAGCTGGTCCATTAGGAAGTAACGGTTAGGAATGATGTTAATAGGGTTTGTGATTTCAATACGGCGGTTAGCGTTAGCCGGATCAAAAGCAAGGGCTTTGCTTAGGAATTGCTCAGACATTGTTATTTTCCTTTAGATTAATATTAAACAGCTACCAGAACATCAATACCTTGGGCATTGAGTTGGGTAGTTACGGCAGCCATCTGAGCAGTAGAAATACCGTTCACAGATTTGAGCAGGAAGTCACTAACTTGAGCAGGACCACGATACATAACCAGACCCAAAGCGTTAGCAGTGAGGGTGAAGGTTTCACGAACATCGTAGTGATCACCCAGAACAATGGCAAGCATTGAACCGGCAGGAATAGCAGCACCAGCAACATACTTGGCGAAAGTTGCGCCCAGACCAGTACCAACAACCAGAGTACCCAGAGGGTAGGTGCCAGCAGGAAGGGTTACTTCTTCACGGCAATAGCCATCAGCGGGTGAGAATTCACGTACAACCAGATCGCCAAGGGTGCGAATATTAAAATTTACTAGAGGCATTATTTAGCTTCCTTTTGTTGGAATTTTTCTTTGTAGGATTTGGTAAGAGCAGCAACACCGTCTTCTTCAACAATGGTGACAGTTTCACCAGAAACACCGTTTTCTTTGAAAAGGTCACTTTCAGCAGCAACTTTCTTTTCTTTAGCTAGTGCTTTAGCAACAACTTCAAAAGCTTCGGTGGGCAATGCCTCTGTAGATTTGTAGAGAGCATCTACTTCTTCATCGGAATGACCAGCATCTTTAAGCAGTGCCTTACGGCCTTTCTCAACAGATTCTTTTTCTTTAGCTTCCAAGCCTTTTACCACTTCTAGAGCAGCATCAAGTTCGGCTTGTTTAGCTACTAGTTCTTGTTCTTTAGCCTCTACAGCTTTGGTAACAGCATCTTCAACTGCCTTGGCAATCTCCAACTCCATTACACTTTTTGCAACCATTTCTTCAGACATAATGTCCTCTTTTGTATTATTATCGGAGAGGGAGTTTCCTTCCGGCTGGTTAGTAACGCCCTCGGAAGAGGACATGTCTTTATCCACTTGGGACAGAGATTCTTCTACTTGCTCTTGAGTGATATCATCAGTACTCTTTGTCAGCAAAGTAGTCCATTGATTTGCTGCCCCGCCAACAACCGGACCAACAAGGGCTACGTGGGCACCTTCATGATCAAAGTTGAAACCAGTTAATTTACGTTTAGCTTGAAGTTTTTTCACAGTTCCTCACTCATTGCTCGGCAACCAATACTAACACCATTGATTTCACCGGATTTAACCATTGACCAAAGCTCCTCGCCCTCCTCTGATTCAGGGAACCACCATACTTGCAGCCAAGTACCAGCTTTAACTACCCGGCCATCTTCTAACGTGAAAGCGGACGGTGTAGTGTAGTTCTCTACGATCTGGGCATGTTCAGTTTCAACACGGTGGAAGAGGTTCGCTTTCATGCAATGTTGTGCAAAATTATGACAAGCCTTGCGGACATCTTCAACATTATAAGTATCTGAATGAAGATCGGTAGTAAAGTCACCTTCCTGAGGTTCAAGAACTACAAACAAAGCTGTACGATTCTCTTCGTCTACAGCTTTAGTCATTTCAACAAGATTCTGTTCTTGACTTGAACCACCAAAGAATTTCTCTAGGAGTTCATAAAGCTTTTCAGATTTTTCGCTCATTGGAACTCCTCTGCATCTTCCTTCATAAATTTAAAGCTCTTACCATTGACTTCAACTACAACAAAGTCTTCATCTACTGATTTCAACACTGACTTGTTCTCGGTGTTTGCTGTTGAGCTATCACCAGAGCCGCCTGAAGCAGATCCTGTGCCTGAATTTAAACCTTCCGCCATTCCCGCACCAGAGTTAGAAGTCTTCTCAGGAAGGTACTCTTCCAAAGGCTCTTCATCTATAGCGTGTGGTTTAGCCCCGACAGACTGTCGTGTAATGTTGAGAACCTCACGATCAAGCTCGATAGCACCAGTAGCTGCATAGCGTTGAATAGCTTTAGACAGAACATCAAGGTCTGTTTCTTGAACTTCTTCATACTGCCAATAAGGCAATTCACCCTGAAGATCCCAACCATTCATTTTGAATAGAAGATCACGAAGCTCTTTAAGAGTCTCTTGCATACCCATAAGCTTGTCTTCAACTGCCATGATCACAAGACCACGTTTAGTATCTGAAAGACTAAATGAGCCTACTGAGCTTTGACCCATTTGAAGAATGTCTGCCCATAGCGATTGTAAAATAATACTGTTATATCGACCAATAATTGAGTTGGTGTCAAAACGATTCGAGCCACTTGATGTCACCAAGTCAAACTCAAAGATAAGATTGCCTTTCTCATCTCGATCAGATGGCACCACAACAGAAGCTTGCTCATTCGACTGGATATTGCGACCGATCTGCATATAAGCTTCGGCAGCAGCTTTCTTGTCAGCACTTGCACCTTCTGAAAGATACTCTGAGGGAATCTTAAAACGAGGGATACCATTCAGATCACGAGATAGACTAACTGCTTCGTGCTCTTCAATCTTGGTGCGATACTTCCAAGCGTAGTAGCATTTTAGCAAAGGGCTTGTACCCATTGGGTTGCCACGGCTAGAATCACAAGTGAAGTTTAGAATTTTACTCTTACGCAGAAACACTTCGTCAACACTATATGCTTTACCGCCATTGAAGCCACCATAGAAATCTAGAATGCCTTTTGGATTTTGCCAAAAACCTAGGAATGTACGACCATCTTCTGAAAACTCACAGCGGCTAATAGTGTCTTGTGAACGAATGGGAAGCTTGCGAACACCAACCAACCCATCATCATATTTTGAACCGTTAACTTTCAAACGCTTACGCAGAACAATCTCATGTGGGGCAAAACCATATGTGTAGAAGCTGACGGCCTCTTTCATAAAAGCATACCAAGAATGTTCCATGTCCTCTTGAACTTGCTTGAGGAAAATTGCTTTCTTCTTGATATCCTCTGAGGCATCTTGTGGAACATGAACTGTCCACTTAACACGGCTCATCATCATCTGAAACAAATCAAGACCAGAAGCGATAGTTGCATCGCGGCTCATTGTCTTGAATGTCTTGGCGGCTTGTGGATACTGAAGCTCTCTGCGAGACTCTTCAAGGATCATTCCGTTGATTTGTTTAAGGCCAATTCCACCCGTTTCGCTGTAAGGAATACGAGGCACACTTTCAGAACCAGTGGAGAGGTCTAGGCTTTCAGCTTTCTTAATACGTGCCATAGGCATCACCAATAGGCATCCGTATGTGCCTCCTTATAATTGTTTAAAGTCTGAATTCGTTAGATTTAGTGGCAATCGGCACAGCGAATGATGGTATATCTCTGCGCTCGGCTAGCGTAATGAAAGCATCACTTGTCGCATCTACTTGATCGTCTTTATTCGCTCTGTCCCCATTAAAGGCTTCCATTTCAGAAAAATATATATCGTTCCAACTACCGAACGCATACCTCACTAAACCAGCCTCGGCTGCAGATGCAACTGGCATAAAAC
>Ga0256410_1000780_pt1 | contig 27761 bp, 25 predicted proteins | sample PhyWR1_FD_185983 | JGI IMG/M metagenome (GOLD analysis project Ga0256410, IMG submission 185983) | Leaf surface microbial communities from wheat plants in UC Gill Tract Community Farm, Albany, California, United States - DLSL W.R1 | ecosystem: Host-associated > Plants > Phyllosphere >... | reverse complement strand
GGTGCAGTTCGGACAGCATGCCAATACGCATCCAGTGTTCGGCTTGCGCATTGATCGAGCGGCTCAGCGCGTTGCTGGCGACCCGCAGGTTTTCGTGCATTTGCTCGGATATCTTGACGATGCCCATTAGCGTTCCAATATGAAATGTATATGGAACGTATATTAGGCGAGAGCCGCCCGGGATCGCAAGCTGAAGCGTTTTTCAATCATGTAGAGACTCTGTTGCCGGTCAAGGCCTCCCTGTGGGAGCGGGCTTGCTCGCGATGAAATCGACGCGGTTTACCTGACAGACCGCGCCGTATGCATCGCGAGCAAGCCCGCTCCCACAAAGTACTGCGGCTACAGGGAGTTCATTAACGCCACAAATTGACTTTGGCCAGGTCGATCAGCTCCCGTGCGCGGCCGTCCATGACGGTCTTGAGCATAAACAGGCTGAAGCCCTTGGCCTGCTCGAAGGTCTTGGTCGGTGGCATGACCAGTTCCTGGCGTGCGCTGACCACGTCCACCAGTACCGGGCCATCATGGCTGAGGGCTTCGCGCAGGGCGGCTTCGAGTTCGGCCGGGTGCTCGACCCGGATGCCTTTCACGCCCATCGCCTGGGCCATTGCCGCAAAGTTGGGGTTTTTCAGGTCGCAACCCACATCCGGGAACCCCGCGGCTTTCATTTCCATTTCCACAAAACCCAGGGTGCCGTTATTGAGCACGATGACCTTGACCGGTAAACCCACCTGGTTGAGGGTCAGGAAGTCACCCATCATCATGGTGAAACCGCCATCACCCGACAGGGAAATGACCTGACGCTCAGGGAATGTTGCCTGGGCGCCAATGGCTTGCAGCATGGCATTGGCCATAGAACCGTGGTTGAACGAGCCGATCAGGCGCCGTTTGCCGTTCATCTTCAAGTAACGTGCAGCCCACGCGGTGGGCGTGCCGACATCGCAGGTGAAAATCGCATCCTCTGCCGCCAGTTCGCTGACCAGGCGATTGAGGTACTGCGGGTGGATGATGGCGCTGTCAGGGCCGCTTTCGGCCAGGGCGTCGAGGTCTTCGCGGGCTTTCTTGTAGTCGTCGAGTGCTTTGTCGAGGTGCTCGCGGTCGGGGTTTTGCATCACCTTGGGCAGCACTGCCTGCAGCGTCAGCTTCACATCACCGAGCAGCCCCAGCTCCAGCGGGCAGCGGTTGCCCAGCGCTTCGGGGCGCAGGTCGATTTGCGCGATGTAACCGTGTTCGGGGTAGAACTGGCGATACGGGAAGTTGGTGCCGAGCATCAGCAAGGTGTCGCAGTTCATCATCGCCTTGTACCCCGAGGCGAAGCCGATCAGGCCGGTCATGCCTACGTCGTAGGGGTTGTCGTATTCCACGTGTTCCTTGCCGCGCAGGGCATGCACGATGGGCGCGTTGAGGCGTTCGGCCAGGGCGAGGATTTCGCTGTGGGCACCGGCGCAGCCGGCACCGCAGAGCAGCGTGACTTTCTTGCCATCATTGAGAAATGACGCCAGCCGGTCGATATCGGCCGGGGCCGGGCAAATCTGCGGCGTGGCAGGCTTGAGCCACTGGGGTACCTTGGCCTCGGTGGCTTGCAGCGCCACGTCGCCGGGTATCACCACTACGGCCACCCCGCGTTTGGCGATGGCTGTGCGCATGGCTCGATGCAAAATCTGCGGCAACTGCCCGGCATCAGACACCAGTTCGACGTAGTGGCTGCATTCCTTGAACAGGCTTTCGGGGTGAGTGGCCTGGAAATAATCAATACCGATTTCGCTGCCGGGAATATGCGCGGCCAGGGCCAGCACCGGTACGCCGCTGCGATGGGCGTCGAACAGGCCATTGATCAAATGCAGGTTTCCCGGCCCGCAACTGCCGGCGCATACCGCCAGTTCACCGGTCAGATGGGCTTCGGCACCGGCGGCAAACGCGGCGGACTCTTCGTTGCGCATATGGATCCACTCGATCTGTTCCTGGCGACGCAGGGCATCGGTAAACCCGTTGAGGGAATCGCCCACCACGCCAAACACACGTTTTACGCCGGCTTGCTGCAAGGTTTGGGTGATGAAATCGGCAACGGTTCTGGTCATGATGCGGGCTCCTCGAAGCAGTAGGGTGGATCAAGCAGGATAGACACTGCATGCGACCTTGCCGGGGTTTGAAACGTTCACCAGAGCGCTGGAAGGTGGCTTGTTGTGGGAGCGGGCTTGCCCGCGATTGCATCACCCTGGTTTGCCGGATGATCGCAGCGCCTGCATCGCGGGCAAGCCCGCTCCCACAGAGTGGGGCGTATGTTTAGCGCCGATGTAACCAAAGGTATAAAACCCTGCATTTAAACAACCGACCCGGGCGTGTGAGGCTGGGTTCCCTTTTTGGCAACGGTTGCAGGTATGAGCAGCACTCAGTGCCCCTGGCAGGCCTTTTGGGCCTTGTTTCACTGCCGTCATGCCCGCCCGCCGGATCTTGTCGCCCCGTCAAATCCTGAATGACTGCGCCCCCGTGCGCCTTTCTGATACGAGCCGATGAGTATTGCCATGAGTGCCACAACCGCGTTTGCCCCGTTGCAAGAAGCCCTGGATTTTCTGCAACTGAACCCGGACATCGAGATGTTCGAGCTGTTTATCATCGACAACAACGGTGTGCCCCGAGGCAAGTTGCTGCACCGTGACGAGCTGCTGGCGGTCTATGAAAGCGGGCGGCCGTTGCCCAGCACGATCCTGGGCTTGAGCATCAATGGCGATGATGTGGAGAACACCGGGCTGGTGTGGGATGTGGGCGATATCGACTGCCGCGCCTACCCGATCAGTGGCAGTTTGCAGCGCATGCCGTGGCGCCTGATACCGACAGCGGCGGTGCAGGTCAGCATGCACCCGCAGCAGGGCATGCCCGCCACGGTGGCCGACCCCCGGCACTTGCTGGCCCGGGTGATCGACGACCTCAAGGCCGACGGTTATTACCCGGTGATGGCCGCCGAGCTGGAGTTTTATCTGCTCGACCAGCAGCGTGACAGCAACGGCCGCCCGCAACCGGCCCGCGATGCCGATGGCCAGCGTCCGCGAGCAACCCAGGTCTACGGCCTGCGCGAGCTGGAGCAGATCGAGCCATTCCTTGCCGATCTGTACAGCGCCTGCAAGCTCCAGGGGATACCTGCGCGCACGGCAATTTCCGAATATGCGCCGGGGCAGGTGGAAATCACCCTGGAGCACCGCAGCGATGCCTTGCAGGCGATGGACGAAGCGGTGCGCTACAAGCGTCTGGTCAAGGGCGTGGCGCACAAGCACGGCATGCAGGCCTGTTTCATGGCCAAGCCCTTTGATGACCTGGCCGGCACTGGCATGCATATGCATGTGAGCCTGGCCGACAAGCACGGCAACAACCTGTTTGCCAGCGAAGCCCCAGAGGGCACGCCGTTGCTCAAGCAGGCGGTGGGCGGCATGCTCAGCACCTTGCTCGATTCGTTATTGATGTTTTGCCCCAATGCCAACTCCTATCGCCGTTTCCAGAGCAACAGCTATGCGCCGCTGGCTGCAACCTGGGGCGTGGACAATCGCACGGTGAGTTTGCGGGTGCCGGGCGGTCCGGCTTTTTCGCGGCATATCGAGCACCGCATCTGTGGCGCCGATGCCAACCCGTATCTGGCTGCAGCGGCCATTCTGGCCGGGATTCATCGCGGCATTCGCCAGCAGATGGACCCGGGTGCGCCGGTTGAAGGCAATGGTTATGCCCAGGCCAGCGAGCGGCTGCCCACCGACTGGCTGACCACCTTGCGGGCGCTCAAGGGGTCAGAGTGGGCAAAGGAAGCGTTTGGGGCGCCATTTTTGAAGGTGTACCTGGCAGTCAAACATTCGGAGTATCGCCAGTTTATGGGCGAGGTGGGGGAGCAGGACTGGCGCTGGTATTTGCAGCAGGCTTGACCTGTGGGAGCGGGCTTGCTCGCGATGCGGTGAGGCGATTTGTCTGAGTAAACGGGTCGATTCAATCGCGAGCAAGCCCGCTCCAACCGCGCCATGCCTATTTTCATGGATTTCTGACAATTTTTTCACTGGCGCCCCGTTAATCTCTGTGTCGATCATCATCAAACACAAGAGTTCGCGGACCATGTCGTCGCAGCCACCTTCCACCCCGATTGAGCATGAGTTCGCCGAGCGTTATGACCGCGAGCATGCGAAGGTTTGCCAGCAGGCACAGCCGCAAGGCTTTGTGCGCAGGCTGGCGTTGTGGCGCGAACGGCGCCTGGTGCGCCGGGCGCTCAAGGTCGCGGGCGAGCCCGGCCTTATCCTCGATCTGGCCTGCGGCGCCGGGCGTTACTGGCCGGTGCTGGCCGAGCACGGCAACCGGGTGATCCTGGCCTGCGATTCGTCCCGGGACATGCTCAGTCATGCCCAGACCCACCATCCTGCCAGCTTGCTGGCGCGCATCAAACTGTTCCAGAGCTCGGTGTTTTCCATTGATATTTCGGAAAACGCGGTGGACTGCATTTTTTGCATGCAGCTGTTTCATCATGTGCGTGACAGTGATCATCGCCTGGCTATTTTGCGCGAGTTGCACCGGGTGAGCCGTGACAGCCTGATCCTGTCAGTCACCCTTGGTCGCCCGGCGGGGCAACCCCAGGACCCGCAACCCATCGTGGTGAGCAAGGACGAGATTGAAGCCCAGTTTGAGCTGGCCGGCTTCAGCATCCTCAAACAGTATGAGGTGCTGCCCGGCTGTGGCCTGGGCAGCATCTACATCTTGCGCAAAGACACTTAATCTGCGGCTTTGAGGATCTTGTAGGCCAACTCGACCCGTGCGTCGTTGGGGTAGTTCTTGTTGGCCAGGATCACGATCGCTTTTTGCTCCGCCGGCACAAACACAGCGTAGCCACCAAAGCCTGAAGTAGAACCGGTCTTGTTGACCCAAACCGCTTGCTGGGGGGGCAAAGGCGGGTTCAGGGCAATGGCACCATTGTTCTCATAGGCCATCTTGTTCGAGTTGCCCACCAGTAGCGATTTGAGTTCGACCGGATAAGGGTACTGTTCCCAGATCAGGTCCTGTGTCATGGGGCCTATGCGGAAGTAACCGGTGTGGGTGTCATTCAGGGCCTTGCGCAGCAACGGGCTGGCTTCACCCCTGCCCAGGTTCAGTTCGGTAAAGTGGATCAGGTCGCGGGCTGTGGTCTTCAAGCCGTAGGCTTCATTGCCCAGTACGCCTGAGTTGAGCCGAACCGGTGCATCCTGCTTGTCGTAACCCTGGGCATACAGCGCCATTTTGCCTTTGGGGACCGTGTAGTAACTGCTTGTGAGGCCCAGTGCCGGAAACAGTTGCTGCTCCATGACCTGGGTAAATGGCAGGTCCAGGCTTTTGGCGGCAATCACGCCGAGCATGCCGATGCTGGGGTTGGCATAGCTGCGCTGGGTGCCCGTCGGGTACACCGGCCTCCAGTCCTTGAGATAATCCATCAGTTGGCGTTCGTTCTGCACGCTGTCCGGGACTTGCAAGGGGAACCCGCCGGCCGTATGGGTGGCCAGGTGAGTCAGTGCCACCTTGCCAAAGGGCGTGCCCTGAAGTTGCGGCTCGTAGTTGCCGACGGTGTCGCTCAGTGACAACTTGCCTTGGGCCTGGGCATAGGTGGCCAGGGTGGCGGTAAACGCCTTGCTGATGGAGCCGACTTCAAACAGCGTGTCAGGGGTGACGGGGGCGTTGGTGGCCTTTGATGCCACGCCAAAGGTGTAAAACTGTTGCTTGCCGTTAACGCTCACAGCAATGACCAGGCCGGGCACGTTGTAACGTTGCATGACTTGTTTGGCGCCGTCTTGCACAACGGCCTCGATGTTGGGCGCGGTCTGTTCAGCCCAGGCGACGTTGGCGAACGCGCTCAGGCCTGCCAGTGAAAGCGCAACAGCTGACAGTTTGCGGGGCATATGCATGGGGTCATCCTCGGTTCTTATAGGGCGTAAATCTACGCGTGTCCTCGCGCGGTGGCCCGTCAGGCTTGTCACATAATGTGTTGTAACAAAACCGTTTTGAGGCGAAATCGAGCAGCCTACAACTAAAAACAGTAAGTGGCTGCAGGTTTTAGATTGAAACTTCGTAGGCTTTTTCGCGTACAACGTGTCGAGTCAGTCTCCGGAAATCCCTGGCGGCGATATATACTGCGCGCCATTCTTCAAGGGAGAGCCGTGTGGCCATCGATATTCACTGGATTCGCGACAACGATAGCCTCGGCCAACATTGCGCCGAATGGCAACAATTGCCGTTCGTAGCCCTCGACACCGAATTTATGCGGGTCGATACCTTTTACCCGATTGCCGGCCTGATCCAGATTGGCGACGGCACCCGGGCGTACCTGATCGACCCGTTGACCATCGACGACTGGCAGCCCCTGGCCGCCTTGCTGGAAAACCAGGCGGTGGTCAAAGTGCTGCACGCCTGCAGCGAAGACCTTGAGGTGTTGCTGCGCCTGACCGGCAGCCTGCCCGTGCCGTTGTTCGACACCCAGCTTGCCGCAGCCTACCTGAACCTGGGCTTCTCGATGGGCTATTCGCGCCTGGTCAAGGAAGTGCTGGACATCGACCTGCCCAAGGGCGAGACCCGCTCTGACTGGCTGCAGCGCCCGCTGTCGGAAACCCAGATCAGCTACGCCGCCGAAGACGCCGTACACCTGGCCGAAGTCTACAAGTTGCTGCACCCGCGCCTGTCGGCCGACAAATACAACTGGGTGCTGGAAGATGGCGCCGAGCTGGTTGCCAACCTGCGCCGCGAAACAGACCCCTATGAGGTGTACCGCGACGCCAAGCTGGCCTGGAAACTGTCACGGGCGCAACTGGCGGTACTGCGTGAAATCTGCGCCTGGCGCGAGCACGAAGCCCGTGCCCGGGACCTGCCGCGCAACCGGGTGATTCGTGAACACGCCTTGTGGCCTTTGGCCAAGACCCAACCCGACAACCTGGTGGCGCTGGCGCGTATCGAAGACATGCACCCGCGTACCGTGCGTCAGGACGGCGAGTTTTTGCTTGATCTGATCAAGCGTGCTGGCAGTCTACCGCCGGAACAATGGCCGCCTGCCGTGCCCGAGCCGTTGCCGGTTGAGGCCGCGCTGCTGATCAAGCGCCTGCGAGCCATCGGCCAGGCCGAGGCCGAGCGCCTGAACATCGCGCCGGAACTGATGCTGCGCAAGAAAACCCTGGAAGCCCTGCTTAAAAGTGGCTTCCCCAATGGCCCTTATCAATTGCCGGACTCACTGCGCGGCTGGCGCCGTGAGCTGATGGGCCAGGCCTTGCTCGATTGCCTGGCCACCGCTGGAGAACCGTCTTGAAACGTATTTGCTCGATCTACCGCAGCACCAAACGCAACGAAATGTACCTGTATGTGCTCAAGGCCGATGCCCTGGAGCGCGTGCCGGAAACCCTGATGCTGGCGTTCGGCAAGGCGATCCATGCCTTTGACCTGGTGCTGACGCCGGAGCGCAAGCTGTCGCGTGAAGACATCACCAAGGTGCTGGAAAACCTGGAGACCCAGGGTTACCACCTGCAAATGCCACCTGCCGAAGACGAATACATCGAGCACTTGCCCGAAGAGCTGTTGCGTCGCAACGACCCGATGTAAGTGCAGCGCCAGGTGCCCGGTTCCGGGCGCCTGTCTGAAACGGACTCATTTTGATTGGCGGTGCCCGAACGCGCCGGGGCAAACCCCGGCGGCGGGCGCTGGCAGTGTTCTGGAAAGGTTGCAAACATGCGCGTCCTGATTGCCGAGAACGATTACCCGCTCTACACCCAACTGCTGCAACGCCTTGCCCCCGATCTTGAGGTGCAGTCCAGCGGCGACTCCGAGCAATTGTCACGCATGGCCGGCGAGTGCCCGGTGTGGCTGGGCCAGCCGGACCTGCTGGCGACCCTGATGCGTCAGGGCCACAAGCCTGCGTGGTTGCAGTCAACCTGGGCGGGGATTACGCCGTTGCTGGCCGATGGCCTTAACCGTGATTACCGGCTGACCCGTGCGGTGGGGATTTTTGGCCAGGTGATGGCCGAATACGTGTTGACGTACATGCTGGGCCACGAGCGTGAAGTCATGGCCCGGCTGGTCAGCCAGGTCGAGCGCAAGTGGGATAACCGCATGGGCCAGAGCCTGGTAGGGCGCAAGGTGCTGATTGTCGGGGCCGGGGATATTGGCCAGACCGTGGCGAAGTTTCTGCTGCCTTTTGGCGTCGAGCTGTATGCCATTGCCAATACCCCCCGTGAACTGGCGCCGTTCCAGGAAGTGGGGGTGCTGAGCGATTTGCCGCGCCTGGTTGGGCAGGTGGATTACGTGATCAACCTGCTGCCCAATACCCCGGACACCCATGATGTGTACGATGCCGAGCTGTTTGCGCAGTTCAACCCCAATGCCGTGTTTATCAATGCCGGGCGTGGCGTGGCCGTGGTCGATGCTGACCTGGTCGAGGCCTTGCGCGTGGGGCATCTGGCGGGGGCGGTGATTGACGTCTGCCGTCAGGAGCCGTTGCCGGCCAAGCACCCGTTCTGGACCGCCTGGGGCTTGCTGCTGACCGGTCATAGTTCGGCGCCGACTTCGCCGCCGATGATGGTGCAGTTGTTTGTCGACAACCTGCGGGCTTATCAGGCAGGTGAGCCATTGCGTGGCGAAGTGGATTTCGACCGCGGGTATTGAAACCTGTGGGAGCGGGCTTGCTCGCGATGCATGCGACGCGGTCTATTCGGTAAATCGCGTCGAAGCTATCGCGAGCAAGCCCGCTCCCACAAAGGGCCGGGTTACAGGCTGAAATCACCCTCAGCCACCAGCTTGCTCAGCGGTTCGCGCTGGCTTGGCACTTCCTTGGCCTGCAGGTAGTCCACCAGGCTCGACTTGTCGCCGATCTTGCCGATCGCAACCATCGCCTGCACCTGGTAGCCCTCAGGGATTTTCAGTTCCTGGCGCGCGCGCTCAAAATCCAGTCCGCTCATGCCGTGGGTATGCCAGCCGCTCAAGTGCGCCTGCAGGGCCAGGTGGCCCCAGGCTGCGCCAGTATCAAAGGCGTGGGTCGGGGCCGGTTTTTCTTCGGTGGTGCCGGGGGCCGCGAAAGTAGTCTTGGACACAATCACCACCAGTGCCGCCGCATGCTTGGCCCAACCCTGGTTGAACTCCACCAGCAGGCTCAGGTAGCGGTCAAATTCCGGGGTGCCGCGCAGGGCGAACAGAAAACGCCAGGGTTGTGCGTTGTAGGCCGACGGCGCCCAGCGTGCAGCTTCAAAAAAGCTCAGCAGGGTGGCCTTGTCGATGGTCGCGTCGGTAAAGGCGCGGGGCGACCAGCGCTGGGTAAATTGCTCGTGAATGCTGTGATCGGCTTTGCGGCTGCTAGCGGGCATGGCGGTTTCCTGAGGTAAATGTAACGGCTCAATTCAGCGGCTAAAACTACTGGGATGCCGTCAAGCTGACAAGTCTGACGACAAGCCCTTGGCCCGCGGGGCCTTGGGCACTAGACTGGCGGCCTTTTCCACTCCCTGATGTTGATGTTTGAACCATGGCCGCAATCGTTGAACCGTTCTGGATCCGCAAGACCCTCGATCAACTTGATCAAGAGGAATGGGAGTCGCTGTGCGACGGCTGCGGGTTGTGCTGCTTGCAAAAGCTCGAAGATGAAGACGACAACAGCGTCTACTACACGCGCATCGCCTGCAAGCTGCTCGACCTGAAGACGTGCCAGTGCACTGACTACCCTAACCGTCGTGATTCAGTCCCGGACTGCATTCAACTGTCGCCGGGCAAGGCCGAAGAGTTCAAGTGGCTGCCGCCGACCTGCGGTTACCGGCTGGTGAGCGAGCGCAAGGATCTGCCGCTGTGGCATCACCTGGTGTGCGGCGACCCGGATGCTGTGCACCATGAACGCATTTCACAGTCAGGGCGCATGCTGGCCGAAGGCAGCGTGCCGGAAGACGACTGGGAAGATCATCTGATTTTCCGCGCCGGCTAAGTGCCGGAGCGGTTAGCAAGGAGCGTATATGCCGCTGCGTTACACATTGCCCCTGGGTTTGCTGCTGTTGCTGGCGGCGGGCCCGCTGTGGGCGGCGCAAAGAGTTGCGCTCGACTATCACGTACAGCTGCTGCCCAAAAGCGATCAGGCCGAGGTGCGGATCACCCTTGCCGAGGGGGCGGCCGTGCGCAGCCTGGACTTCGACCTGGGCGCGCCGGGCAGTTACAGCGATTTCAAGGCCGACGGGCAATGGCAACTGAGCACTGACCCGGCACATAGCCGTGGCCTTTGGCGCCCGGCACCGGGCAGTGCCAGCCTGAGTTACCGCGTGCGCCTGAGCCAGCCGCGCAAGAACGGCGCGTTCGACACCCGCATTACCCCTGACTGGGCGTTGTTTCGCGGTGAACAACTGATCCCGCCTGCCAACCTTGACCAGCAGGATGGGGTCGAGCTGGTGTCGCGGCTTGAATTCGAACTGCCCAAAGGCTGGAAAAGCGTTGAAACCGCCTGGCCGCGGATCGGTAAAAACCGTTTTCGTATCGATGATGTCTCGCGACTGTTCGACCGGCCCACCGGCTGGATGCTCGCGGGCAACCTGGGCAGCCGCCGCACCACCCTGGGCGAAACCGAAGTCACGGTCAGCGCGCCGAAGGGGCAGGGCATGCACCGCATGGATGTGCTGACCCTGCTGACGTTTGTCTGGCCGCAGGTGCAGGCGGTGTTCCCGCGTAACCCGCCCAAACTGTTGATCGTCGGTGCGGGCAGCCCGATGTGGAAAGGCAGCGCGGCAGGGCGCAACTCGATTTACCTTTATAGCGGTTTGCCGCTGGTCAGCGAGAGCGGCAGCAGCCCGCTGTTGCGTGAAGTGGTGCAGTTGTTCAGCGGCATCAATGACGAGCCGGGGCATGACTGGATCGGCGAGGGGTTGAGCGAGTATTACGCCATTGAACTGCTGCGCCGCGCTGGCGGCATGAGCGACGAGCGTTACCAGACCCTGCAGCACAAGCTCAACGCTGCCGGTAAAAACGTCACCCGCCTGCGCGGCCAACAGGCCAACGCGGCAATGGTTGCGCGGGCAGTCACGCTGTTGCAGGCACTGGACCGTGAAATCCGTTTGCAGACCCACAGCAAGCGCTCGCTGGATGATGTCAGTCAGGCGCTGATGCGCATGGACAAGGTCAACACCGCGAGCTTTATCCAGCTAAGCGAAAGCGTGCTGGGCGGCGCCTCCGAGGTACTGGACAGCCCGCTGTTGCGCTGACAGCCCCTTCCGTTTGTGGGAGCGGGCTTGCTCGCGATCGGATCGCTGCGGTTTGACCGGCACACCTCGTCGCCGCCATCGCGAGCAAGCCCGCTCCCACAGTGTTTGCCTGCTTTTTTACGCCTTCTTTACGCCCCCGCATCCCTCTCGATCTCGATCCTTTACGGCCTGTTTACTCACACTCTCTCCATACGCGGCAGGTGCCGCCTGGGGAGAGTTGTCATGGGCATTCTGGATGGGGTGTCGCTGCTGCTGGCAGTGGCGCTGTTCGTTTATCTGCTGGTTGCGCTGTTGCGCGCAGATCGGAATTAGGAGCGGGTATGCACAGTTATGACTATGGGCTGATCCTCGCCTTTTTTGCCCTGGTGCTGTTGCCTGCACCCTGGCTGGGGCGTTTTTACTACAAGGTGATGGAGGGTCAGCGCACCTGGCTGAGCCCGGTTCTGGGGCCGGTCGAAAAAATCTGTTATCGCATCGCCGGGGTCGACCCGGCCACCGAGCAAAGCTGGCAGAAATACACCCTGGCCCTGCTGGTGTTCAACCTGATGGGCTTTGTGCTGTTGTTCGCCATTTTGCTGTTGCAGCAGTACCTGCCACTTAACCCCCAGCAGTTGCCGGGGCAGGAGTGGACGCAAGCGTTCAACACCGCGGTGAGTTTTGTCACCAACACCAACTGGCAGAGCTACAGCGGTGAAGCGACCCTCAGTTACTTCAGCCAGATGGCCGGGCTGACCGTGCAGAACTTTGTCAGCGCCGCCACCGGCCTGGCCGTGCTGGTTGCCTTGTGCCGTGGTATCAGCCGTCGCTCGGCGCACACGCTGGGTAACTTCTGGGTCGACATGACCCGCGCCACCCTCTACGGCCTGCTGCCGTTGTGTCTGGTGCTGGCGTTGCTGCTGGTGTGGCAGGGCGTGCCGCAAACCTTCGCCCATTACGTCCATGCCGTGACGATGCAGGGCACGGATCAAGTGATCCCGTTGGGCCCGGCTGCCAGCCAGATTGCGATCAAGCAACTGGGCACCAACGGCGGCGGCTTTTTCGGTGTGAACTCGGCGCATCCGTTCGAGAACCCGAGTGCCTGGAGCAACCTGTTCGAGCTGGCCTCGATCATCCTGATCCCGGTGGCACTGGTGTTCACCTTCGGTCATTACGTCAAGGACCTGCGCCAGAGCCGCGCAATCATCGCCTGCATGCTGGCCTTGTTCCTGATCGGCGGCGGTACGGCGTTGTATGCCGAGTACCAGCCGAACCCGGCACTCAACAGCCCGCTGGTTGAACAGAGCGCACCGCTGGAAGGCAAGGAAGCCCGCTTCGGCACCACCGGCAGCGTGTTGTGGACCGAAACCACGACCTCGGCCTCCAACGGCTCGGTCAACGCCATGCACGACAGCCTCAACCCGCTGACCGGGATGGTGGCGCTGGTCAACATGATGGTCGGCGAAGTGATCTTCGGCGGTGTCGGTGCCGGGCTCTACGGCATGTTGCTTAACGTGTTGATCGCGGTGTTTCTCGCCGGCCTGATGATCGGCCGCACCCCTGAATACCTGGGTAAAAAACTCCAGGCCAGGGAAGTCCAGCTGCTGGTGGTGACCTTGCTGGTGATGCCGGTGGGCGTGCTGGTGCTGGGTTCGATTGCCGCCGTGCTGCCCGGTGCCGTGGCCTCGGTGAGCAACCCCGGGCCCCACGGTTTCAGTCAGGTGCTGTACGCCTTTACTTCGGCCAGTGCCAACAACGGGTCGGCGTTTGCCGGGCTTAACGCCAACACACCGTTCTACAACCTGATGCTGGGCCTGGGCATGTTGATCGGGCGCTTCGGCTACATCCTGCCGGTGCTGGCATTGGCGGGCAGCCTGGCGATCAAGAAAAGTGCACCCATTGGCCAGGACAGCTTCCCCACCCACGGCCCGCTGTTTGTCGCGCTGCTGACGGTGACCATCTTGCTGGTGGGCGGCCTGACCTTTTTGCCGACATTGGCCCTCGGCCCAATCGCCGAACAACTGACCCAGGGCTTCTGAGGAGACGATGATGAATATGCCTGCTCCTGTTTCAAAATTGACGCCCACCCCGCAAGCCAAAGCCGCGAACACCTCGTTCACTGCCATCTGGCGCCCGGCGCTGCTGCAAGCGTTCGTCAAGCTGGACCCGCGCCAGCTCAAGCGTTCGCCGGTAATGCTGGTGGTCGAACTGACCGCGATTTTCACCACCGTGCTGTGCTTTATGCCCGAGCCTGCGGTGCCCACCGGGGTGGCGGTGCAAATCGCCCTGTGGTTGTGGTTTACCGTGCTGTTCGCCAACTTTGCCGAAGCCTTGGCCGAGGGCCGCGGCAAGGCCCGCGCCGATAGCCTCAAGGCCGGCAGCGTGGGCTTGAGTGCCCGTCGGCGCACTGCCACCGGGGGCTTTGAGATCGTCCCGGCCACCCGCCTGCGCAAGGGTGATGTGGTGCGCGTCGAAGCGGGGGAGATGATCCCCGGCGACGGCGAGGTGATTGAAGGGATTGCCGCAGTCAACGAAGCGGCGATTACCGGTGAATCGGCCCCGGTGATCCGTGAATCGGGCGGTGATCGCTCGGCGGTCACCGGCAACACGCGGCTGGTCAGTGACTGGTTGCTGGTGCAGATCAGCGCCAACCCCGGCGAGTCCACCCTGGACCGCATGATCGCCCTGGTCGAAGGCGCCAAGCGGCAGAAAACCCCCAACGAAATCGCTCTGGATATCCTGCTGATCGGCCTGACCCTGATCTTTCTGATTGTGGTCGTGACCTTGCAGCCGTTCGCTTACTTTGCCGGTGGCAGCCTGCCGCTGGTGTTTCTGGTGGCGCTGCTGGTGACGTTAATTCCCACCACCATCGGCGGCTTGCTGTCGGCCATCGGCATTGCCGGCATGGACCGTCTGGTGCGCCTCAACGTCATCGCCAAATCCGGCCGTGCGGTGGAAGCGGCGGGGGATGTGCACGTGCTGATGCTCGACAAGACCGGCACCATCACCTTCGGCAACCGTCGTTGCACGGCGTTGTATGCCGCTCCCGGCGTGACCGCCAAAGAGCTGGCCGAGGGCGCGTTGCGCGCCTCGCTGGCGGACGAGACGGCGGAGGGCAAGTCCATCGTCGAGTTTATTCGGGGCCAGTACAGCCTGCCCGAACTGTCTGCGTCCGAGTTCACTGCAGTGCCGTTTACCGCTGAAACCCGCCTGTCGGGGATCGACTGCAACGGTCAGGTGTACCGCAAGGGGGCGGTGGATTCAGTACTGGCGTTTGTCGGCCTCAAGCGCGGCGAGCTGTTGCCGGCCCTGTCTCGGGAAATCGACAAGATTGCCCAGAGTGGCGGCACGCCGTTGCTGGTGTGTGCCCAGGGCAAGTTGCTGGGGGCGATCCATCTCAAGGACGTGGTCAAGCCCGGTATTCGCGAGCGTTTTGCCGAACTGCGCAAGTTAGGTATCCGCACCGTGATGGTGACGGGCGACAACCCGCTGACCGCCGCGGCGATTGCCGCTGAAGCCGGGGTGGACGACGTGCTGGCCGAGGCCACGCCGGAGAAAAAACTGGCGCGCATCCGCCATGAGCAGAATGACGGTCGTCTGGTAGCCATGTGTGGTGACGGCGCCAACGACGCCCCGGCCCTGGCCCAGGCCGATGTGGGCATGGCCATGAACGACGGCACCCAGGCGGCCCGTGAGGCGGCGAACATGGTCGATCTGGACAGCGACCCCACCAAATTGCTGGACGTGGTGCAGATCGGCAAGGAGTTGCTGGTGACCCGTGGTGCATTGACCACGTTCTCGATTGCCAATGACGTGGCCAAGTACTTCGCGATCCTGCCGGCGCTGTTTGCCTCGATCTACCCGCAGTTGGGCGTGCTCAACGTCATGGGCCTAAGCAGCCCGCAAAGCGCCATTTTGTCGGCCATCGTGTTCAACGCGCTGATCATCGTGGTGCTGATCCCGCTGGCGCTGCGTGGCGTGCGGGTGCAGGCGGCCAGTGCGGCGCACCTGCTGCGGCGCAACCTGCTGATCTATGGCGTGGGCGGGCTGGTGGTGCCGTTTGTGGGCATCAAGCTGATCGACATGCTGCTGACGGCATTGCATCTGGTTTAAGCATTGGAGGGTTACACCATGACTACTTATTTACGTCCGGCCCTGAGCCTGATGCTGTTGATGACCGCAATCACCGGCGTGATCTACCCGCTGACCGTGACCGGCATTGCCCAACTGGCGTTCCCGGAACAGGCCAATGGCAGCCTGGTGCGTGACAGTGCCGGCAAGGTGCTTGGGTCGGCGCTGATTGCGCAGGAGTTCACTGGCGACGGCTGGTTCCACCCGCGGCCTTCGGCGGGGGCGTTTGCCACCGTGGCCAGTTCGGCCAGCAACCTGGCGCCGAGCAACCCGGCACTGGCCACACGGGTCAAGGACAGTGCCGCCCAACTTGCCGTGCCGGGCCAGGGGCCGGTACCCCTGGCGCTGCTGACCACCTCGGGCAGCGGGCTCGACCCGCACTTGCCACCAGAGGCAATACGCTATCAACTGGTACGGGTAGCTGCCGCTCGCAGCCTGCCGGTACAGGCTGTTGAACAGTTGGTGGCGGAGCATATCGAGCAGCCGCTGGTGGGGCCGCCGGTGGTTAACGTGTTGCTGTTGAACCGGGCGTTGGCGCAGCTCAATAACTGACACCTCCATGAGTGGGAGCGGGCTTGCTCGCGATGGCAGCACTGCGGTGTATCTGGCGGACCGCATCGCTTGCATCGCGAGCAAGCCCGCTCCCACAGGTCGTACTGACACAGGAACATCACATGAATCATTCCGCCCGCGCCGATGCGCTGCTAGCCGATCTACCCCGCGCAGGCCGTGGCCGGCTCAAGGTGTTTCTCGGTGCGGCACCCGGCGTGGGCAAAACCTACGCGATGCTGCAGGCCGCCCACACTCAACTGCGCCAGGGTGTCGAAGTATTGGCGGGGGTGGTCGAAACTCACGGCAGGGCCGAAACTGAAGCCTTGCTCAACGGCCTGTCCCAGCAACCCATGCTTCGCTCGGAATACCGTGGCGTGCAGCTCGAAGAGATGGACCTGGACGGCCTGCTTGCAGTCAGGCCCAAGCTGGTGCTGGTCGATGAACTGGCCCACAGCAACGCCCCCGGCAGCCGGCATGCCAAGCGCTGGCAGGATGTGCAGGAACTGCTGGCCGCCGGTATCGATGTCTACACCACGGTCAACGTCCAGCATCTGGAAAGCCTCAACGATCAGGTACGCGGGATCACCGGGGTGCAGGTGCGCGAAACCGTGCCCGACTGGGTGGTGCAGGAGGCCTACGAACTGCTGTTGATCGACCTGCCGCCGCGGGAACTGCTGGAGCGTCTGCGCGAGGGCAAGGTCTATGTGCCGGAGCAGGCGCGGGCGGCCATCGATGCGTTTTTCAGCCAGACCAACCTCAATGCCCTGCGCGAACTGGCGATGCAGACGGCTGCGGTGTATGTCGACGATGAACTGGACAAAGGCTACCGCCAGCAAGGCCAGGCTGCTCCGGCACTGCGCGGGCGTTTGCTGGTAGGGGTGGACGGTGACTTGCATGCCGAGCGCCTGGTACGCCACGCCAGCCGGGTGGCCGAGCGCAGGCATCTGCCGTGGAGCCTGGTGCATGTGGACAACGGCACGGTACGCGACGAGCAATCGCGCCTGCGCCTGCAAAGCGCCCAGCAACTGGCCGAGCGCCTGGGCGGGGAGGTGGTCGTGCTGCGCGCCGGGGAAGTGGCGAAAACCCTGATCCAGCATGCCGGCGAACGCCGTGCCAGCCTGCTGCTGGTGGGGCAATCGCGGCTGACCTGGCGCCGTCGCCTGTTTGGTGGCGGGCTGGCGACGCGCTTGCTGCGCGATGCCCACGGCCTGGAAATCAACGTGCTCGACAATGAGCAATCGCCGCCGCCCACTGTCAGCCGCAACCCGCACTCGCTGGTGTGGTTCGACTACGGCCTGGCGCTGATTGCCACGGTACTGGCCAGTGCCCTGGCCTGGGGGGTGTCCAGTGTGCTGGCGCTGCCGAACATTTCCCTGGTGTTTCTCGCCGCCGTCTTGCTGGTGGCGGTGCGCAGCAGCCTGGGGCCGGCGCTGGCCTGTGCGGCGCTGTCGTTTCTGGCCTATGACTTTCTGTTTATCCCGCCTAATTTCTCGTTCAGCATCCAGCGCGAAGAAGATGTGCTGACCCTGCTGTTCTTTCTGCTGATGGCAGCGCTCACCGGCAAACTGGCGGCTCGCCAGCGTCGACAATTGCAGGTGTTGCGCGACACCCAGCAAGAGACCACCGAACTGCTCGACCTGTCGCGCAAGCTCACCGCCGCCACCGATCGCAAGGCCGTGGTCAGTGCTGCCGGGCAGCATTTGAGCGGCTGGAAAGAGCTGGATGTGTGCCTGCTCAACCGCGATGGCAATGGCGCATGGAACGTGGAGGCTGGCGGGCCGTTGCAGTTATCCGAAGCCGAGCGCGCCGCTGCGGACTGGGCCTGGAGCCATGATCAGCCTGCCGGCAAGGGCACGGGTACCTTGCCGATGGGGCGCTGGTGGTGGTGGCCGATCAGCGCCGAAGAAGGGCCGCTGGCCTTGCTCGGCGTATGCCCCAAAGCCGGGCAGCCGTTGAGCGGTCAGCGTCGGCGCTTGCTGATGGCCCTGAGTCAACCCCTGGCCCAGGCCCTGGCCCGTGCGCGTCTGGCCCAGGACCTGGAAGCGGCGCGCCTGCATGGCGAAACCGAGCAGCTGCGCAGCGCGCTGCTGGCCTCGGTGTCCCATGATCTGCGCACGCCGCTGACCAGCATGCGCGGCAGCATCGACACCTTGCTGGCGCTGGGTGAGGCCATCCCGCTGAGCGATCGCCGCGAGTTGCTCGAAGGCACCCGCGATGAGGCCGAGCGCCTGGACCGCTATATCCAGAACCTGCTCGACATGACCCGCCTGGGCCACGGCGCACTGAAACTGGCCCGTGACTGGGTGTCACCCGCCGATATTGCCGGCAGCGCCCTCAACCGCCTGCGTGCGGTGCTGGCGCCCTTGCAGGTGCAGGTGGATGTACCGGCGCAATTGCCGCTGCTGCATGTGCATGGTGCGTTGATCGAGCAGGCGCTGGTCAATGTACTGGAAAACGCCGCGCGCTTTTCCCCGGCCCACGGCCACTTGCAGTTGACGGCCGGGGCCGATGACAGCGAGTTGTGGTTTGCCGTCAGTGACCAGGGGCCGGGGATTCCCGAGGAGGATCGGGCGAAGATTTTCGACATGTTCTACACCGCCGCCCGGGGTGATCGCGGCGGCCAGGGCACGGGCCTGGGGCTGGCGATCTGCATGGGCATGGTCGGCGCCCACGGCGGGCGCATCACGGTGGGCGAGGGCATCGGCGGGCAGGGCACTTGCATCACCCTGTATCTGCCGTTGAGCGCCCAGCCGGGCATGGACAATGAGGGACCGGAGCATGAACACTGATATTCTTTGGCCACCCCCTTATTGCGACACGCAGCCATGAGCCAGAGCGCGACCATTTTGGTTATTGACGACGAACCGCAGATCCGCAAATTCCTGCGTATCAGTCTGGTGTCCCAGGGCTATACCGTGCTGGAGGCCGCCACCGGTGCCGACGGCCTGAGCCAGGCGGCGCTCAGGCAGCCCGATTTACTGGTGCTGGACCTGGGGTTACCGGACATGGACGGCCAACACGTGCTGCGCGAGTTTCGCGAGTGGTCCGGGGCACCGGTACTGGTGCTCTCGGTACGCGCCAGCGAAGCGCAAAAAGTCCAGGCGCTGGACGGTGGGGCCAACGATTATGTGACCAAGCCCTTTGGTATCCAGGAGTTTTTGGCGCGAATCAGGGCCTTGCTGCGCCAGGCCCCGGCCGGTGAAACCCGGGAGTCGGCCCTTGTGCTTGGGCCGTTGACCGTGGATCTGGCGTTTCGCCGTGTGCTACTCGATGGCATCGAGGTGGCACTGACCCGCAAGGAGTACGCCGTGCTGGCGCAACTGGCGCGCCATCCCGGGCGGGTCATCACCCAGCAGCAACTGCTCAAGGATATCTGGGGCCCGACCCATACCGAGAACAGCCATTACCTGCGCATCGTGGTTGGCCATCTGCGCCAGAAACTGGCGGATGACCCGACCCGGCCGCGGTTTATCGTGACCGAGGCCGGGGTGGGTTACCGGTTGTTGGACGCCGCGTCCTTTTCGTAGCGGTCCAGGGTATCCCGGGTAATGATCCGCCCCAGCTCGATCAGCTCGGCTGCTTTGTAAAACTCGAAAAACCGGCACACCCGCTTGGGCACGTTGATCAGGATATCGGGCGGGTAACCGGCAATCTTGTACTGCGCCAACGAGGTTTGCATCACCTCGAAACTCTGGTTGATCAAGTCCAGCAGTGAAGCCGGGCCCACGTTGTCGATAATCACCGAGCCGGTGGCTGACTTGGGCGAGCCTTCTTGCGCCCCGGGCCGCGCAGGTTGGGTGGAGTCCAGCCAGGGGTTGCTCTGTGGTTCCTCCAGGGGGGTAAGCATTTCCTGCTCCAGATTGAGCAGTTGCTCGGCGTGTTTGTTGCGAAACGGAATGCGTGAGCCCAGCGAACTCATCAGGTTGTCAAAACGCCCTTTAAAAGCCGCAGGCCGCTGGATAACCGGTAACTGGTAGTGGCTCTGCAGGGTCGAGCTGAGGTTGACGGCGACGATCAGGTCGCAGTGGCTGGACACCACCGGCACGATCGGCAGCGGGTTGAGCAGGCTGCCGTCCACCAGCATGCGATTGCCCTGCATCACTGGGGTAAACAGGCTGGGAATCGCTGCCGAGGCGCGCATGGCCTGGTGCAGGCAGCCTTCCTGGAACCAGATTTCCTGCTGGTGGGTAAGGTCGGTGGCCACGGCGGTGTAGGGGATGCGCAGGTCTTCGATATTGATCTCGCCGACGATATTGCGGATCTGGCCGAAGACCTTTTCACCGCGAATTGCCCCCAGGCGAAAGCTGACATCCACAAGCCGCAACACATCGAGGTAGTCCAGGCTTTGAATCCAGTCGCGATACTGGTCAAGCTTGCCGGCGGCGTAAATTCCGCCGACCACCGCGCCCATTGAGCAGCCGGCGATACAGCCAATTTCATAACCCCGGCTTTCGAGTTCTTCAATGACGCCAATATGGGCATAGCCCCGGGCGCCACCGGAGCCCAATACCAATGCAATTGTTTTTTTCATGAGCGGCCTTTCCCCCTGACAGACACTCACAATGCCTTTTTGTTAAGTGTAGTGACAGCTTTGAGGATGAACCCGGATCCACGAGCTAGGCTAGGGCTGGCAAGTGAGGTTTTTTAGATGGGGATGTTGTGGCACTTTTATGCGGGTTGTTCGTCTGAGACTGCACTGAACATTCAATTCTTGAGGAAACACCATGAAAGCATGGATTTGTGTGCCGTTGATTGCCTTGGCATTGGCCGGTTGTGCGGGGACCAAAGCCTACCGTGACACCTGTGCCACCAACCTCGACGCGGCCTGGCACGAGCTGGACCTGGCCAAGGCAGAAGGTTTCGCCGGTACGGTCAGCTACTCCAAGGCCCTGTCCCTGCTGACCGCAGCCAAGACCCAGCAGCAATTCGAAGCCTTTGAGGGCTGCACCAAAAAAGCCGAAAAGGCGCGTTTCTATATTCGTGAATCCCGCGCCGGGCGTTGAGCCGTCGTGGTGAGAGGGGAGGGTGAGGATGTCTGAGCTGGTTGACCGGATAGTGGCCAATATTGCGCGTCTGGAGGTCAAGCTGTGGGCTTGCCAGGCGCGCCTGGAAGCCGATACGGACCCCGAGGCCCTGCACGACCTGCGCACCACGGTGCGCCGCTTGCGCAGCCTGCTGCGGCCCTTGCGCGGGCTGCCGGGGGTGGTGCAACTGGAAATGTCAGCGTCCCAGGTGGGCGTTTTGACCACGCCGTTGCGCGATCTTGAGGTACTGGCTGCCCATCTGCACAAGGCGGGCTACACCGGGCTGGCCCAACGGCGCTTGCAGCAGTTGGCCGGCAGTTATGCCCGGGTGGCGGACAGCGAACAACTGGCCCAGTTGCTGATGATCCTCGATGTGTTTCCACGTTTTTTGCGCGCGGCCGAGCGTGAAGGGCTGCTGCGCGGTTTGCGCCAGCGCATCGAAAAGGTGCTGGAAAAACAGTGGCAAACCCTGGAAAAAGCCCTTAATGACCCGGGCCATGACCGCCATCGCGTGCGTTTGCTGATCAAGCGCGTGCGCTATGCGGCCGAGGCTTATCCCGAGCTGAACCAGTTGCCGCCGCTGGTGCTGGCACGCCTCAAGGCTGCGCAACAGGCCCTGGGCGAATGGCACGATGCCTGGCAGTGGTTGCTGCAGGCCGGGCAACAGGCCGATCTGCAGCCGTGTGTCGCGCAGTGGCAGGCCACCCTGGAACACGGCGAAAAACGGGCTGACAAGGCACTGATCAAACTGAGTGCGGCGTGCTTTCACTCCTGATCTTTGGCCGATACGGCACTGTGCGGCGGCCCATGGATGGGTAGTATCCCGGCCTGTTTATCTGTTTCGAGGTGCTTATGCAGTTTCGCGAGTTGGTGGCGGCAGTGCGCCAAACCCCGCTGGACGTGACTATCCCGGCCGATTGGGGCCAGGGCCGTGCCAGCTTTGGTGGCCTGGTGGTGGCCCTGCAGTACGAAGCCATGCGCGCCCGCATCGCACCCGAGCGGGCGCTGCGTTCGCTGGCGGTGAGTTTTGTCGGGCCGGTGGCAGCGGATGTGCCCATCCGTTTTGAGGTCGAGGTGTTGCGCGAGGGCAAGGCAGTTAGCCAGGTGCTGGGCCGTGCCCTGCAGGACGGTCAGGTGGTGACACTGGTGCAAGGCAGTTTTGGTGCATCCCGGCAGTCGGCGGCGAACGTGGAAGGCCTGCCGGCCCCTGAGATGAAGGCCGTCGAGGAGTGCCCGCTGTTACCCTATATCAAGGGCGTCACCCCTGAATTCATGCGGCACATGTCCATGGCCTGGGCTGTGGGGGCGCTGCCGTTTACTGGTCGAGGCACGCGGGAAATGGGCGGCTGGGTGCGTTTTGCCGGCGATGTGCAGGACGAGCCCCTGACCGAGACCCATTTGCTGGCGCTGGTCGATACCTGGCCACCTGCATTGCTGCCGTTGCTGAACAAACCCACAGCAGGCAGCACTCTGACCTGGACCATCGAGTTTGTGCAGCCCCTGCCAACGGTCAGCACCCTTGAGTGGTGCAAGTACCTGGCAGTCATCGAGCATGCGCGGGACGGCTACGGCCATGTGGCCGCCAACCTGTGGGGCCCTGGCGGCGAGTTGATTGCGCTCAGCCGCCAGACCGTAGCCGTGTTCGGCTGATCAGAAGGTCTGGCTGTTGTCGGTCTTGCTGCTGTGTTTGTGGCCCTGGCGTTGCAGGATCAGGGCCGCAAACAGGGCAACCAGACCGATTACCGCGCTGGTAGCGTTTTCACTGAAGACGCCCGACACCAGCAGCAGAAATGCCACCACCATCATCGGCACGGCAATCAGGTTGATTGCCTGATGCCCAGCGTTTTGCTGGCTCTGCGGGTTGGAGCGCCATTGCCAGGCGGGTAAGTTTGGATGACGTTTGCCCATGATTGCTCTCCTTGTTCGAGGGTTCAGCCTGGGCTGAACCGGATAAACAAATCATAGATTCAGGGCCGCCTTGCGGCGAATCAACAATGGCTATTGGCCTTATAGCTTTAGTTGACCGATTGCCCGGTTCAACTCGCCGGCCAGGGTGGCCAGCTCATTGCTGGTGGTGGCCGAATCGACGGTCTGTTGCACGGTGTTTTCGGTCACATCACGAATGCTCACCACCGCCCGGTTCATCTCTTCGGCCACCTGGCTTTGCTGCTCGGCTGCCACGGCAATCTGGGTGTTGCTTTCGCGCATTTGCGCCACCGCGTGGGTGATCTCGGCCAGTGCCGCGCCGGCTTCCTGGGCCTGCTGCACGCAGTCGTCGGCCTTGAACGAGCTTTCCTGCATAAAGTCCACGGCATCACGGGTACCGGCCTGCAGGGCCGAGACCATGGCGGTGATTTCATCCGTGGAGGTCTGCACGCGCTTGGCCAGGTGCCGCACTTCATCGGCGACCACGGCAAAGCCGCGACCCATTTCCCCTGCGCGGGCGGCTTCAATGGCGGCGTTAAGGGCCAGCAGGTTGGTCTGCTCGGCAATGCTGTGGATCACGCTGACTACGCCGTTGATTTTCTGGCTGTCCTGGGCCAGTTGCTGAATCATCTCGGCGGTGGTTTGCACCCCGGTGGACAGGCTGGCGATTGACTGTTGCACGCGGCTGACCACCTGCTGGCCACTGCCGGCCAGGTTGTCTGCGGTTTGCGACAGGTCGCGGGTAGCGCCAGCGTGTTGCGCGATATGGTAAACCGTGGCCGACATTTCATTGATCGCGGTGGCAGCCTGGTCGGTTTCGCTTTGCTGGCCGAGCATGCCGTGGCGTACCTCGTCCATGCTGCTGGCCAGGCGGGCGGCACCGGCGTCCAGTTGCGCGGCCGTTTGGGCCACGGTGTTCACGACCCGTTGGTAACCGGCCTGCATGGCGTTGAAGGCGCTGGCCATCTGCCCGACTTCATCGGTACAGGCCAGCGGCACCCGGGCGGACAAGTCGCCGGTTTTCTCCACATGCAGCATGACGTCCTTGAGGGTGTTGAGCTGGCTGAGCAAAAAGCGGATCAGCAACTGCGAGGCGCAGAGCATGGCCAGCATCAGGATCAGCACGGCGGCGGCATAATTGGGCAGCCGCTCGACAAACACCTGGGCCAGGCTGGGTGTTTGGGCCAGCACGGCGATTGTTTGCCCGTCGTCGCGGGTCAGCACATCTGCGCCCAGCAGCAGGTCGCGACCAAACAAGGGCATGGGGTTGATCGATACCCAGCCGTTGGCGTTGTTCAACTGGGGCAGGGGCTGGCCGCTGATCGTGGGGACTTGCCCGGGTTCAAGGCGCAGCAACTGGCTGGCCTCGGGCAAGGGCTGCCCGGGGGGCCAGGCACTGAGCAACTGGGCCTGGGCCTGGGCGTTGGCCTGCGCAGCACGGCTGCGCGATTGCTGCTCAAGCTGCACGGCGTAGAGCACCAGCAGCAGCGTGGTGACAAACGCCACCGCGTTGACAGCCCAGAATTTGTATTTGAGCGAGATGTTGCTAAGCCAGGTGCCCATGGGAGGTCTTCTCTGAGTTGGCGCAAACAATATTGGCAAGGTGCCATCATTGTGCCGCTATTCAGTGACGATCTTGTTGATGTGGGTCAAAAGAGGCACTGGGTGGGAGCGGGCTTGCCCGCGATGCAGGCGACGCGGCCTTTCTGGTAAATCGCGTCGGTGCCATCGCGGGCAAGCCCGCTCCCACAAGGGATGGGGCGTCAGTCTGTCAGTACCGGCAACCCATAAAACGCCCGCGCACACGCGGTGGTGTGTTCGGCCAGGTCCTGCTCGCTTTCGCCACGGTGCACGGCCACTTCACGCAATACGTCGGTCAGGTAGGCCGGTTCGTTGCGACCATTTTTCGGTTTTGGTCGCAGGGTCCGCGGCAATAGGTACGGCGCATCGCTTTCGAGCATCAGGCGACCACGCGGGATATCGCGCACCAGCGGGTGCAGATGAGTACCGCGGCGTTCGTCGCAAATCCAGCCGGTAATGCCGATATGCAGGTCCAGGTCGAGGTAGCTGAACAGCGCCTTTTTCTCCCCGGTAAAGCAATGCACAACAGCCGCCGGCAAGCGGTCACGGAAGTCGCGCAGGATCTCCAGCAAGCGCTGGTTGGCATCACGTTCATGCAAAAACACCGGCAATTGCAGGTCAACAGCCAGCGCCAGGTGCTCTTCCAGCACTTTCTCCTGCTGGGCGCGGGGCGAGAAGTCGCGGTTGAAGTCCAGCCCGCACTCACCCACGGCACATACGCCCGGTTCCTTGAGCAGGGCCAGCAATTGGCGGGCGCTGTCGCCGTTCCAGTCACTGGCCGAGTGCGGGTGAATGCCGGCCGTGGAGAACAGGCGCTGGCCGCTTTCGTCCAGCTCCCGGCACAGTTGCAAGGCCTGTTCGCTGCCTTCGACGCTGGTGCCGGTCAGTACCAGTTGGCACACCCCAGCTGCGTAAGCGCGATCCAGCACGGCCTGATGTTTGCCGTCGAAGCTTGGGTTGGTCAGGTTGACGCCGATATCAATGAGTTGCATGGTTTTACCTCAGGCCACAGGCCAAGAAGCATATCAGAGCTGTAGATTTACAAGAAAAACCAAGAACTACAGACAGTTATGGTTGTCTTTGAATGCCGCAACAACGCAATGCCCGGTTTACCAAAGGACGCATTGACTGTTTTGCGCGCTGTTTCCAGCGCTTGAAAGCCTCAATTGGGGCAACCGGTTGTCGGGAATACCGACAAAGTGCTGGGCTGTATTCTTTCCGGAGAACGGATGACAAGACCGACGCTATTGATTGCGCTGTGCCTGCTGCTGTTGCCGCTACCGGCACTGGCGCGTCTGGCCGGACCTTTACAGGTCGGGCAGCCGAGTCAGGTCCGTGATCTGGCGCAAATTCGCAGCAGCCAGGTGTTGCGGGTGCTGGTCAACCAAAGCCGCAACAGCTCGGGTGAGGTTCAGGGGCAGGCGATTGGCGTTGAGTACCATCGACTGCGCGCGTTTGAACACTACCTCAACAGCCATGCCCGTGATGGCCAGGAAATAACCCTCAAGATCATTCCCAAAGCCAAGGATCAACTGCTTGGCGCCTTGTCCCGTGGTGAAGGCGATGTGGTTGCCCCGGGCGAATTGATCGATTTCAAACCCAGCCGCGCCATCAGTGCCAGTGACCCGATCGTCGACGAAGTGCCGCTGCTGTTGGTGGGGGTCAAGGGCGAGCGCCGCTTTACCCGTATGGAGCAGCTGTCGGGTCGTACCGTGGCGCTGACCACCGGCAGTGCGGCGGGGGCATCGGTCAACCTGATCAATCAAAAACTGGCCCTGCGCAAATTGCCACCGGTGAAGATCGAATGGGTAGACCCGACCCTGGCAGTCGAAGACGTGCTGGAGATGGTGCAGGCGGGTATTTTTCATCTGACCATCGTGGAGCGCCCGATTGCCGAGCGTTGGGCCACATTGATGCCGAAATTGCGTTTTGACCGCAAGGTGCTGGTCAGCGAACCCGAAGCCATGCACTGGTATGTGCGCCGCGATGCTTCGATGTTGCGGGCCAGCATCGACCGTTTTCTGGATGGCTACAAGGCCCCGGCCGATCAGGATGTCGCCTTTGAACGGGTCTATCGTCGCTTGTACCGGGTGCATTATCCCCTGGCTCGGGCCGACCGCCAGCAGCTGGAGAAATTGCGCCCGGTGTTGCAGAAACATGCACAGCAGCAAGGTATGGACTGGCTGAACCTGGCGGCGCTGGCATTCAAGGAGTCCACCCTCGACCCCAATGCCAAAGGCACCGGTGGCGCGACCGGGCTGCTGCAAATCACGCCTTCTGCCGCGCAGCGGGTGGGGGTCAATAATATTCAGAGCGTCGATAACAATGTCCAGGCCGGGGCCAAGTACCTGGCGATGATCCGTCGCAAGTTCTTCGCCAGCCCCAAACTCAATGAGCGCGAGCGCATGGCCTTCGTGCTGGCGGCGTACAACATGGGGCCGGAGCGGGTGCAAGGGATGCGCGCCGAAGCCAGGCGACGTGGCCTGAACCCCAACCAGTGGTTCTTTCAAGTGGAGCGTATTGCCATGGAGCAGGTGGGAATGGGGGCTGTCAGCTATGTTAATAGTGTGAACAAGTACTATTTGGCGTTTGATCGGGAGCGGGATTCGCTGGAACCCAAAAAGGCTGAACTAGTCACACGCAAGTGATCGAATAAATAGATTGTTTAATCCGGTTTATTCGACTTTTAACATTATAAAAACTGATTAATATGGCGAGCATTCCCCCACTGATTTCCTAAAGGATTCCACCATGAGCAAATTGATCCATACCGTACTGGGCAGCCGCGCAGGTTATGGCTTGACGATTTTGCGTATTTTCGTAGGTATCATTTTCGCCGCCCACGGCTCGCAGAAACTGTTTGGCTGGTTTGGTGGCGGTGGTCTGGCAGGGACCGCGCAATGGATGGAAAGCATCGGCCTGGCGCCGGGTACGCTGATGGCCGCTCTGGCCGGCGGTACCGAGTTCTTCGGTGGCCTGGCGCTGATTGTCGGTCTGCTGGCGCGCCCGGCGGCATTGGGTTTGTCGTTTACCCTGCTGGTGGCGATTTTCTCGGTGCATATCAGCAACGGCCTGTTTATGGCCAACAACGGCTATGAGTTTGCCCTGGCCCTGCTGGGTGGCACCGTCGCGGTATTGATCGAAGGTGCGGGCAAATTGTCGATCGATCGTGCAATCGCTGACTGAAATCCGATGTCAGTGAAAAGGCCCGCCCAGAGCGGGCCTTTTTCGTTTCAGATGGGTGTTGACAGCTGCAAGCAGGTTTATCTAGGATGTTTTCTTGCGCCGATTTAAACAGCTACTTGCGGGGCGCCAGAGGGTCACAGACCGTCTAAGAGGCTTGTAACAGGCCTTGAAATACCGCTAAAGCGCTGGTTCGGTG
>Ga0256410_1000779_pt1 | contig 27763 bp, 22 predicted proteins | sample PhyWR1_FD_185983 | JGI IMG/M metagenome (GOLD analysis project Ga0256410, IMG submission 185983) | Leaf surface microbial communities from wheat plants in UC Gill Tract Community Farm, Albany, California, United States - DLSL W.R1 | ecosystem: Host-associated > Plants > Phyllosphere >... | reverse complement strand
CTTTTTAAACATAAAACAGATATTAAAAATGCCATTGAAATTTCTAGAGAAGAAATTAAAGAAGCTGAACTGCTGGTCGAAAAAATAAAAGCAAGACGTGACTCTTATTATGCCCACTTTGATCCGGATAAGAATGGTAATATTGAAGTTGAAAGCCTTTTTGAGATAAAGCAGCTTTCTGATATTGCAGAAGGTATCTATAACCGATTCAATTCCGGATTTAATAATACTACCTTTATGTTTAATAACCTATGGGATATGAAGGATTTATTCGCCATAATAAATGAACATTATGATGGTTTCACTAAAAATAGAGACAAATTAGATAAGGAGTAACCAAATTATTTTAAAAACTAAAAACCAAAAACTATGAGTGATATTTTGTATTATCCTTACATAAATGTACCTGATAATGACTGGACCGTAAGAACTCTTCTTTATTACAATGATATTGCGGCGATTGTACCGCAAGAATACCTATGGAATCCAGAGCGACATTATGATCCTTTTATGATGGAATTGGTAAGGATGTCATTAGTTGTACCTGTAAATCCTGTCGAGGTGTTTGATAATCCTTGGGAAGTGACTAGGCCTTTTGTGACAGAAATCGAGAAGCATAAAAGTATGCTTGAAAAAGCGCAGAAGCGTTTCAGTAAATTACAAAGGAATTTGGTGCATTCACAAAAGTTTTCTTCAGCCCGCATACACGGTGATAAATTTGACAATGAGGTATTTTATAGTCTTACTAATTTAGGTCTTGCGAGTCGTTCAGAAGGGAACTGGTATGAGGTAGAGACTAAGACAGCAGACCAATTAATGAAATTTGTGGCTACTATGATTGGTGCTAAAACAAATAGAATTCCTACAACTGATGAGTTAAGACCAAGATTTTACACTATTAAGAATCTTAAAAACCAAAAAAAAAGGGAAACTATTTTAGAAAAGTTAATCCCATTTCCACAAGATATAAAACTTGATAAAATGCTGCGATTCAAAGAGAAGCATGGCGACTTGTTAGAGGCTTTTACAAATAGAGTTGAGCTCCTTGTGCTTGATCCCAACGTTAAAGAAGGAACTGATTTGTTTAACGAAAAGATTAGAGAATTGGTGATTAGAAAAGGTGAGTTGACCGCAAAAATGAACGAAAGCCAAATAGGAAATATTATATTTGGTTCTATCTGTGGTTTTATCAATGGCGCTCAGTCTTTTGCAGCTTCAGGTAATTTAAAATCTATGCTTTGGGGGCTACCGGGATTTGCTAATGCGATATACTCAGCATTGAAAATTGAAAAAGCAGAAAATGTTTTTGATCAAACTGGTATGAAGTATCTTGCTTTGATTGACAAAAAGCTGAGATAAATTTCCTGTTTTGAAGCAAAGTGGGCTTCAAATATGTTAAACATAAAAAAAACTATCTATGGAATTTGTCAGCCATTATTACAGTTTTAAAGGATTGTATTATGAACTTATTGAGCATGCAAAGCAATTGAGCAAATAGGTATCGCCTTACAAAGACAATACTGATGTAAAATTTATTCAAGTAATATTTTATGATATGAGTACAAAAATACAATGGCTTATTCCATGCTACTTCGATACAGATGATAGCTCGGATGATGAAATAATTCTTGATATTACAAACGATGTTAAGCATATTCTTACTTTAAATATTTCAGAAAAGAAAGTCGAATTCGGATTTAATTATGGTCTTAAAACCTTTACTTCAGACGAAATTGAGAAAGTTTTAATTAAGGTCTTGCCAAAATTTAGGACCGGTTTGGTAGATGATGATCGTGTTCAAAATTATATTTCTAATAATTTAGGAAAGATTTATTCATATTTTAATGTTGATAGAGGATATAAAAACTGGCACTATTCGACCGGAGTGGTTGTAATAGAAACTCATTTGAGTAGAAATACATTAATACCATCAAGAGCTCAAATTAAAAATCTGAATTCAATTCCTTATGATTTTGTTCAAAGCTATAATCAGTATACAGCTTTGCAGAAAGAGATTTCATTTCTTTTTTTATCAGCATTACATTTAACTTTCCCAACCACTTCAGTAATGGGATTAAATAGTGTTTTTAGTGGCGGGATTATTCATTTCAGCACAAGTAAAAGAAATTTTTACGAAAATCTTAAGACAGATGTATTTATGCATCACGTACTCATTAATAAAGAACGAATCAAAAATCTAAAACAAAATTTATCCGGAATAGCCGAGGTGTGGGACTGTAACTTATGGTCTTTAAAAAGATATTTGATAGGTGTCGAATCTCATGCTGTTGATATGGATAAACTCTTAGATTTGGTTTACGCAATGGAAGGACTATTTGAAAAAAATGCATCCTCTGATTTTATAAAATTGTTTTGTATCATTCATTTTTCTAAAAATAAAAACGATGCTAAAAAAATGAAAGGGATTTTAGATTCCGTTTTTAAGGTAAGAAACGAAATTGCTCATGGCGGAATTCATTACAGAGGATATGAGTATATAAAACTCAATGGTAAAGAAGTCCTTTCTCAAGATCTCTATTGGGAAATGAAAGTGATAGTTTCTCAACTAATCATTTTGGGAATTAACAAGTTGTTAAAAAATAAGGAGATAAGGAACCTTAGTTTCAAAATTGATGATCTGTACGAAAAGATTTATTCACAATAATACAATCAAAACTATTGGAAAAGATCAAAGTTAATATGGTGGTAAAAGGATAAATTTTTGTTATAATTTTCTGTCATATCAATTATCTTTTTTCTAACTTTAACCTGCTAATAACTATTGAAAAATGCCTGGTTATAATATTGAAGGTAAAAGAATTATCATATCTGATGATAAATACAAGGATATTTATTGGAAAGAACTTTCTGAAATTTTAAGAGAAGACTTCTTCAAGACAGAAATCGAAACAGCTGATCCTAAGATCGTAAGCGATATTTTGAAATTCAGCTTTGCTTTTTTCTGTAAAAAATTAGAAGAGAAAATCCAAAGTGAAAATAGGTTTTCATTTTATTTATTTTGCCACAATTTACATGAGGATTCTATAGATATTTATCTAAAACAGACCGAAGGATATAAGCTAAGTATTAATGAGGAAAAATTTGCAGCATCTCGGAGAATACTAAAAATTATTCTTGAGCAATCAACCAAATATAATCTTAAAGGAACGCCAAATTTTTTTCTGGAGATGAAAGAAAATAGCTTAAGCTATTCTAACTACCTAGAAGAATTAATATATATTGGAGAGTGGGCATTTATATCCAGCGAATACTTAGCCAGAGTTCAGTTGTTTCCAAAAGCTATCGGTGTCAAATATGATGAAGAAAATCAAGAAATAGCTTTTTTAACTTATCAACCATACCCATTATTCTTCTCTTATATTTTTAAAGATCTGCCAAATCATGATTCGAAAGTTGCTTTGTCAGATTGTATTGATGATCTTAAATCCGTAATTGAAAATAGTTATTCCATTAAATATGATGATTTATGCTATTTCATAGCAGAAATTTTACAGAATCCTCAAAATCGCTTGGGTGTGACGATTTTGCCAGAAATAGCGAAGATCGTCAAGGCTAACACTTCTGTGGATCATAATTTTCTTGATAGTTTCTATGACGGTTTAACTGTCACAAAATACAATGCTCTAAAAATTGAAGAATGTTTTTACAAGAATCAAGACATCTATAGACATACTTTTCGACCGATTCTTGAATACACAATTGAGACCAAACAATACCATATAATTGGTCCTAACAAATGGGCCGAAAGTCTGACACTTTTAACGACCAATTGTTTTCCCTTCGGAATTTTTCCTCCTGAATGGAAAGTTAATAATGTTTTAAAAAAGTTTATTGAGAAAATAGACAATACACACGATAAAGTGTTGCAAGATCCTATATGTAAGTTGCTGGAAGAAAAAAAAATGCCGTATGAAATTGATATTAAAAGTTTTCAGTCTGTAAAGAATCAATTTATAAATATTGATAATACGATTGGAGATATTGATATTCTTTTTATCGATATGAATAACAATAAAATATATGTTTCGGAATGTAAACACAATCGTTCCAGATTTGATTACAATAATTGGAAAAGAGATTATAGCAACTTCAAAGATAAATATGAAAAACAGCTACAGAGAAAGGTAGACTGGACAGTCAATAATATAGATGTAATTCACAATCATTTTAAATTGAGAAAAATTGAGCCGATAGATATTGATTTAAGTAATTTCGAGGTTATTGGAATTTTTATTATTAATGCCCCCACAATCTATATGTATAATAGTTCTTATAAATGTTATACTATATACGATTTTGGAAGGCTGCTAAAGAATGAGAATCCTTACCCGGATTTCTTTATAACAGCGGAAGATACTGGTAAAGTCTACAATATTAAACATCCATATTTTGAAAATATTGAGAAACAAATTTAGCAGTAGATATCTAAAGAATTGATAAATAAAAATTTGCAGTTATGAAGACTCTTGTTATATACCTAATTTGCACAAGACATGAGAATTTGGGAAGCTGCAATTCTAGGGAACTTTACAATATTTTTGAGAGAATTAAACCGGAGGTGATTTTTGATGAAACTCCTCCTTCGTACTTTGATATCTACTATGTTGACAAAAAAAGAAGTAATCTTGAATCTACTGCAATTAATTTATATAAACAAGAGTATGGAATTTTGAATATTCCAGTAGATTCAGACGAGGTTCCAGATCAAAGTTTTTTTGATGAATTCCAAAAATTACATTTACGTATAGAAAGACTTTCCGACAAAGATGGGTTTAATTACCGGAATCTCACCGATAGGAATATAGAAAATTCTGCCATTCACGGTTTTCAATATCTTAATAGTGATTCTGCGAACTATTTTTACAATGAAATTAAATTGGCGATTGAAAGTGGGTTGAAGACTTTAGATAACGAAAATCTTGATTCAATCTATAAAAATTGGCAGCAGTTAACAAACAAACGAGAGGATACCATGCTAAAAAATATTTATGAATATAGCGAAAAGTACCCCTTTGATTGTGCCATATTCACAGTAGGTACGGCTCACAGAGAATCCATTATCGAAAAAATAAATATCATCAGACGAACTCAAGATATCCAATTAGATTGGAGGAATATATAATTGGCCTTTAAAACCAAAAAATAAAATTCTTAGGATTGACTCACGCTTTATTTTTAGAACATTTTAATAATATGCGCAATTTTATTAAGATCAGGTAAGAAATTTTCAGGCCGTGGTATTGGTTGGGGAATGTTATCGGTAATTTCTTCTTTACTCAAATCTAATAACTGTCTAGCATTTTCTGGCAATTTATTAAGATCAAAATCAGGCAAGCTACTTAGATCTCTAAGTAAATTCCAAGTGCCAAAACGGTAGGTGTCAAAATCAATTCCGTAATCTCCAAACCACAAAAAATCAGTATCTCCATTTTCATATTCTATTTGAGGAATTTCTTCAAGCATTTCTTCTAAATGTTGCAATAACCAGATACATTCCCAGATTTCCCTGCTTTCATTACGATTGAACTCAAGCCAAAGTATTTCATTAATAAACCCAACACATTTTACAATTTCTCTGGCAACAGATGGACTATCAATTAATAAATCTTCTGTAGAAAATGTGGTCATTTTTGTATTTACAATGTCTTTTAGCTGATCCATGCCGTAGCGTCTGCAGAATTTATATGATACCCTTGCACAAATGTTATCAAGATGGCATAAAGCAAATGAAATCTTATTTATCGGCCCACCATAAGGATGAGCACCATAGTTTAAATTGCTATCAATGAGTTCTTCTAAACAGCCTTTTATACTAAGGGCATATCCGGGAGCTTCTGCTTCAATGTTTTCCTGTAAAAGTCTACACATAATATTGATACATTGCACTTTAAAAATAGCATGGGGACGGCTGCGATATTTCATAGTTAATTCGCCCAACATGTTATTACGTTGTTCCTGAGTAGCCTGAATAAACCTGCGCACGTATTCATTAGAATAAAATGGTATAGGGTCTGTTGGTCTATCCATATAGATGTACAGTGTAGATAAAGGCACTTGTTTTATATGCTCTTTCTCTTCTTTATCTCTTTTTTTCCAATGTTGAATTTGTAATTCTTTAGCATTTTGCCGGATGACTGGAAGAACCTCTTTATATATTGTATTTACGTCACTCTTGAAGTTTTCAGCTGCTTCTACATCAACTTCTAATTTTAACCCTTCTGAAATTATTGATAGTATATGTTTTTGCAACGCTTGTGTAATAGATTGACTACTTAAAAAGGATTTAAGCTCAATAAAAGTTGAATCACAATTTGATTGTGTTAATTGTAAGATGTAATCTTCCCAAGAATTGCTTGTTAAAGCATCATAAAGACGGATTTCCCAGCCATTTGTGACGACAATAAAACGAACGTTAATTTCGGGATGGATAGCGTATAAATGTGCCTGTAAGTAATCGCCAAAATCCATATTTTTAGGATTTCCAGGTTTCGCTTCTATAATCCAGAATTTTTTTAATCTAACAGTGGGGACATAGTCAATTTGAATTTGTTTACGACCTATACGATGATATTTAAGTGAGAGCTGTAAAGTTGGCTCTCTCTTTATATCGTTGATAGTTCCTTTTGAATAACCTAGTAGGGATAAGAGTGGAGCAATAAAATCTTCCCGTACGTCACTTTCATTCCAATCTGCAAAGTCCAGACCTTTCCAATGATTTAAAAAACGTTCATCTATAAGCGTCAATTCCATAAATATTAATCTAAAAGAATAAATTTACTTAGTTTTTTCGATTTTTTGTACTAACCAAAATTTATATTAGCTTATGTCTTAGTAAGCCAATTTTACTTTCTTTAGGATAAGGTTTTCGAAATGTTAAGCTCACGCCCTCCCTTAGACTTTGTTGGGCTTCTTGAGATTTTTATTTATCCATCGAATATCTTGGATTAGAAATAAGTGGTATTTTTGCAATTTTTGTGAACTTTTTTGTCTAAAAGAAAGAATAGAAAACGAATTTGGTTATAATTAAATGGTGTACTCCTACATCTTTATCTAGATAATAATGAAAGCCCCTATAATTGCATCAATCATTCTCGGGCAAACACGAAACTTTAATTTCAGAAAGAAAGACCATCAACAGAGTAAATACAGCCTTCAACCTCCCAACGGTTCACTTCTCATTATGAAAGATGACTTACAAGAAAATTGGGAGCATCGAATCGCCAAATCTACCAGATCAATGAAAGAACGAATTAACTTGATATTTCGATTGGTTAATAAAGAATAAAGATCTATTGTAAATATTCACTGGACTAAGATTTTTTCAAATATATATTGTAAATTGAAGCACAAAAATCTCAAACCATGAATATCAACTCTATCTACAATAATTGTTATTTTGTAGTGACTATTCTCTTTTCACAGATAGCAAAGCGAATTTTCGATTCCAAAACATTTTCTGCTATCCGATTGTGAAACCTCCCCTATACGAAACCAAAATTCCAAATCTGGCAATTTAGCACATTCGTTCAAACCTTATGCAGCCTAAAATTTAAATCATATAGTATTGCAATATTGCTATAAACTGATTAAAAAATGAAGTACAATGAGAATTATTCATTTGTCTGATATTCATTTATGTAAAGATAATATAGAGGATTTTAGACTATATTATCAGAAAAGTCTTATCGAAGAACTAAAAGAAATTAATAAGAAAGTTGATATTGATTTAATAATAATATCCGGAGATCTGGTCGATAAAGGTGGGGATTCTCTTAGGTCAATTTCTACATATGAAGCTTTTTTAAATCCTTACGATATTTTTGAAAAAGAATTTATAGATCCTTTGTGTACAGAATTAGAAATTAAAAAGGAAAAGATTCTATTTATACCTGGAAATCATGATATACAGCAAGATAAAATTGACGAAGTTAAAGAGGCGGGTGTTAAAAGTATATTGACAACACCTAAAGAAGTCAACAGGTTGTGTGAGAAGTATAATACGGATTTTAATAATTTGAATTTTGAGAAATTGCAAAATTTTTTAGAATTTGAAAATAGATATCATATAAAAGATGAAGATCAATACTATGAATTTTCAGCTCTAGAATCAAAAGTTATCTACGATTTTGATTCAAAGAAGGTTGGAATTGCCCTGATAAATGATTCTTGGCGCTGTAGTTCCGGTCGCGTGGCAAATCATTTTGTAGGTTCTAATCAATTTCATAGATCATTAAACTTTTTTGAAAAACATAATACAGAAATAAATATTGCGGTAATGCACCATCCTTTAGAGTGCTATAATGAAAATGAAAAAGATGAAATTGAAAACTTATTACATTTTAAAAAATTTGAAATTCTATTATTAGGTCACGAACATAGCAAAAAATTCAGAGGTAGCGACTTTGGAAATGATAAGAAAATTCTGTTTACCAGAGGTCGGTCGGCATTTGACAAGCCACATGAAAAGGAGATAAAGTATGCTTCCGGATTTACGATTATTGATGTAAATTTTTCCAGTAAATCTTTTACGTGCAATTATAAAATATATGACAAAGATTCATCGACATTTTCCGACGATCCCGTAGGAGGTGAAGCCATTAAAGTTTACCATTATGGGATACCTCAAGAAGTTAAAGAGAAAGTAGATAAAAAAGGTAAAGAATTCTTTATGGGACTGTCTAAAGATCAGTTTACTAATAACCCGAATAATTAATAAAATGTATTACGAACAACGATATATTAAATCTCATAAAGACAGTATAGAAATTCAGGTTATTGAGGAACAAAGTAGATACACCCTTTCCGAAATTCTAACTCAAAATGGCAGGATTGTGTTATTGGGAAATCCTGGAATAGGAAAGTCAACGGAACTGCATATGCTATTTGAACATTTGTGGGAAAAAAGAGAAGAAAATTTAAATTTTCCTTTCAATATAAATCTTAAAAACTTTCGTCCAGTTTCACGATTTGAAGATCTGATCCCTTTTGCTGAATGGAAAGAACTTCCTAATATAACCTTTATCTTGGACGGATTAGATGAAATTGCAGAAATTCAGGATTTCATTTCAGAATTGGAGAGTTTTCTTACTAAAAACAATGATAGAAATATGAATGTTGTTCTGAGTTGCAGAACAAATATCTATGAGAAGTATTTAATCAATGTGTCCGGTTTTAAATATTTCTATCTTGACGGATTAACAGACAGGCAAATAAATAATCTATTAGAAAAGCGAATTGCCCGGCAATTAAATTATGCTGAACTCAATAAATTTAGAGTTTATCTTGAAAACCCTTTTAATCTAAATTTGTTTTGTGATTATTTTGAAGCAGAAGGTGTTTATCCGGAAACACAGGCTGAGTCATGGGATTTATTTATAGAGAACGAATTAAAAAAATTAAGCAAGGAAAAACTTATTAAAAGAGGTAAAATCCAGATTCCTCATATCAAAAAATGCCTAGAAAAAGTGGCTTTTATCAGTGAATTGATGCAGCAAAACTATATCTCTGACAGTCATTTGTATGATCTTTTAGGTAAGGAAGACCAATCAATTTTTGAAGAGATATCATTTATTGAAAAATTGCCAGATGCTGATAATTATACATTCAGACATAAAAATTATCAGGAATTTTTTTCTGCGAAACTTCTTGCTGAATTTAGTGCATCTGAAATAATATCTTTAATTAAAATAACGCCTGAAGAAAACAAAACAAAGCCTTCTTTGTTTAATACAATTACATTTTTACTTAACATTATTGACGAAGCAAAGCTTGCAGAAATTAAAGAGTGGCTTTTAGAAAATGAGCCTGAAATTTTATTTTTAGCAGAAAAGGATAAGCTAAGTATAGAAACTCAGCATCAAATTTTCACAAAATATTTTAATGAGGTTGCTATAGAAAAAACATTTTGGTTTGGAAAGGATAGAAGATTTTCAATTGATAAAGTTGCAGAATTTGCTGATGTTGATTTTCTGATTGGCATTATCAAGAAAAATGATCATTTCCGAAGTGTTATCTCTGCTTTAGATGTACTTTCCTATACTGATAAAAATATTAAAGATCTTGATATCAAAATTTTGCTTAAAGATATTATATTCAATGGAGAAGAATATGTAGATGAAGCCTTAAAAGCATTTAGAGCAAAAGGTTTTCATTTACAAGACCAACAGCTTTTTAAAGAAATAGCGCAGCATTTTAGCAGTGATTTCTCGCAGGAAATTAATCATCAGATTGTTGCTATGATTGATGATTTTGAAGATATCGAAAATTATTTTGATATCCTCCTAAATGCGCTATACAAACTTTATGAGATTAGGCCTGAGCGAATCAAAGATAATACGATGCGTGGGACTCGCCATGTATTAGAGAAAATATTTTTAAGAATAGAAAATGCTGAAAATTTTTTAGCGGTATTAAATATTATTTTCAATGATAAGTTTGATCTAAAGCTCTCAGACTTTTACAATAAAGATTTTAAAGCAAAGCTTATTGATAGAATTTTTTATTTTGTAGAGAAAGAAAATGACTTTTTATTTAGAGTAACAGATGCATTCTTAAGGCCAAAAAATAGCTTTTTTTATAGAACAGATAATATTTTAACAGAGATTATTAATGGTACTTCTAAAGATATTAAAGCCTTTAAATACATTGTCAACAAATATGGTCTTTCTGATAATAATTATATTTTGGTAAGCTTGTTTGATAATAAGCTGTGCATTGATTATTTGGTAGAGAAGTATAAGAATAAAGATCTCAAGATTCAGAAACTCACTGACCTTAATTATTTAAGATCTAGATACTTTAACAGTTCATCTGATCTAGGATATCATTTTGAGGAGGTTTTCAAAAAAGCGGGATATGAGTTTCCTGATGATTTGCCAACACAAGATCAAATCGCTGAAAATAATAAACAAAGACAGGAACTCGTTCAGAGTAATTTTGAAATACTTTTTGACAGGAAGGCTTTGACAGAAGAAGTTGCAAAGGTTTTCGAAGACAACAATGTACAGCAAATGACGTGGAAAATGATTCACGACATTGAGTGGGAATATTATACTTCAAAAGATATTCACGGAATACATAAGTCTGTTTATAAAGTTATTGGAGCATCGGTTAAAAATAATGATAAAAAAACGAAAGAAAGCGTAATTCAGCACATTAATAACGATTATTTTCTTGTTTTTCAGATAAAGGATAAAATTAAGGATAGAGAAAGCGAAGGTTTTGAAGTAAAGCAGGAACATATCGATTTCATTATTAGTAATGCCAGGAAGTTCTCTGAAGAATTTATGTTTGATAAAGTAATTACTATAAAGTCTGATGGAAATTTAGGGTTTTACAATGGATACAGTATAATGAAATTATTGTATTTTTTTGATAAGAAATATAATATCCATTACTCACAGGATTTTTATTTAAAAACATTGAAATACTGTAATATTTTAGGCAATGCTGATGGTAATACTGAATTTATCAAAGAAAGAATTGATGATGAAAAATTGTTTAATCTGCAAATTGCTCTAAATCTTAATACCGAGGTATTGGATTCGGGATCTTTAAAAGATCATATCGAATATGCTATCGAAAATAAATTGCAGGATGCATATTCTGTTATAGAAGAAAACTTTTTGAATGATAGGTTTTTATATTCACAGAAAAATTTTCTGTTAAGATATATAGAATTACTGCCAAAAGGACAGCAAATTATTTTTCTGGAAAAATGTTGCTTTGATATCAATTCATACCTGTGTTGGAAAGCTGTAGAGGTTATGATAGAAAAGCGATTAAATGAAGAGCTTATTCTTAATATTGCCAAACGATATCTCGCAGGAAAAGATGAATCATTTGCTGCCGATGCATTAAATGTTCTTTTTTATTGTAATGCTGAAAATACTTTGCTGATATATAAAAATTTACTTTATAATTTCAGCCAGACGGAACGAGAAGATTACAGGGATGATTATAATATTAAAGACATTTCCAATTACAAACGTTTGGATGAATTAGATATTTTACTGGAGATTTTTGAACTTGCCTACGGCGATGCTTTTAAAGAAACTTTTGATTTTTATCACACAAGAAATATTCTTAAAGCCTTGGTTGCAAATTTATCAGAATTTGAGGAAGGACATCATGCCATTCAAAAGCTCTTACATGACTGGAAATTGATGATTACCGATAAAGGGAGTGAATTTTTTTATGTGAATAATTTGATTGACGAATCTCAGTTATCTTATTACTTATCAATCTCAAAACCATTTACATTTAAAGAGGCGAAAGATTATTTAAAGCAAATTGAAATCAAAAATGACCAACCAACATTAATAATGAGAGATCAAATTAATATTCATGGCGGCAGCTTCAACAATTCTCAGATTGGTGGAAGCAATAACAACCTTTATAACTATACGACCAAAGATGAGTTCAATCAAGTAAATGAATTGATGAAAGAACTTGAACAGATTAAAACTGAAAACGATGAATGGAAAAAGATTATAGTAGAAGGTTTAAAAGATTTAAAAACTTTAGCAGAAGCAGAAACATTGCCACAGCAGGAAGATGCAAAATCTCATCTAAGGAAAGTTCATGATTTTATTGTTGATTTTGGTAAGAAAACAAATGATTGGAAAAATTTAGTTTTTCTTCCGGTAGAGTTTCATGATAAGGTTCCCAAATTGATGCAGTTTGGAGAAAATCTGCTGAAACTAATAAATCTTAAATAATTTATTTAAAAATTATAAATAAGTTTTTTAAAATTATGTTTTAAAATAAACAATCATCATTTTTTTATAAATGATGATTGTGCAGTATATAGCTTTAAACATCAAATAGCAGCGATGGTTATCTTATCAATTTTCTTATGGATAAGAGAAATTGTTGTCATAATATCTAACGCTTCATCTTCGCTTATCTGCCAAATAATTTTAGGCGCGTGTGCGGTAGTGTTGCGAAACATCCCAAACAAGCCTTTCACAAAATTTGAAAATCCTTTTTGTTCACTTTTTTCATTTTCAGTTTGTAGCGAATTGATTTTTAATATTGGCGAATTAACTGAAAATGCTTTATCAATGAGTTCCGAACCATCTACAGTCAATTGTGATTTTTGCCTAATTTCCTCTGCAACGCTTTTTACAGCCTCAAATACAGAATGGAAATAATTCTCAGAAATCAATTCAGTGTTACAATATTCAAAAATTTTAGGATGAATATTCCTGTTTTCAAGCTTAGATTTAAAACGGTTAACACGCTTTTCCGCTTCTTCCACAGTTTTAACTTTATCTACATTATTAAGAACTGCAGATTCATTTAGGTACAAGCCAACAAAACAAAGCCTTTTGTTAATTTCACCTCGCATATAGTCAAAGTGTTCCCTTTTTCCTATATAACGGGAAGGTTTCATCGTAATATTAATGAATTTTAAAATGTGATTTGATGTCTGGGTTCTATTCTGGAATTCAATAAAACTATTAAAAAGACGCTTCCATTTTGTATTTGTAGCATCGATATCCTTCAACCCCGCTTCTGGAATAAATCTTGTTAATTCTGTACCTGTTAATCCGTTGTCCGTATTAGCTAAAACCTTTGACAAACCTTCTAAAATGCTGCCATCAATAGGCTCAAAAATTTTTTTTGCCATTGTTTATTTCTCTACTTTAACAAAAGTAAATATAATTTTTACAAATAGTATTTGCAAAATACATTTTCTGATATAAAGCGGTATTCTTCATTTTTACTGCAACTTTTAGATATCTATTTTTTAACTTCAATAAATATAAATTTTGTCCTTTTTCAACATTTTGAAATTGACATACTACTAAAAACCTTTGTATATTTGGAAAAACAATAGCCATTTTATGAGTAAACTTTATGTCATAGGCAATGGATTTGATCTTCATCACGGATTAAAGACTAGCTATAAAGATTTTTCAGAATATCTGAATAATACTAATTCGGAATTATTCGACACATTGGAAAAGTATATAAGTTATCCAGTAACTGACAGTAGCCTTTGGGCTAGATTTGAAGAAAACCTAGCAAACCTTGATGCTGATGAGATTTTAAGTGAAAACTCCGATTACTTACCCAATATTGCTAGTGAAAATTTTGAAACACATGATTTTTATGTATTTCCAGACATTATGCATGAACAATTTTTACAATTGACATCCGGATTACTATCAGAGTTCAGAAATTTTATAATATCGGTTGATTATCCTGAGAACGTTCATTCTCACAAGGTGATACTAGATCCAACTTCGATGTTTCTAAATTTCAATTATACAAATACCTTAGAAAGAATCTATAACGTTAACCGTCGACAAATACGGTATATCCATAATTCTGTTCATTATAGACCTGATGAAATTATATTAGGTCACGGTATTGATCCAAAAAATTTTGAAAAAGAAATGCCTTTCCCTCCAGATAGTGTAGCAGAGGAAGACTATGAAGAATGGTTTAGGCAAAATGATGATTATGACTATTCATATGATACTGGCAGAGAAAGTTTATATGAATATTTTAAAGTGATGCATAAACCTACTCAAAAAATTATTGATAGTAATTCTGATTTTTTTAACAGATTAAGTGAAATTGATGAGATTTATATTTTTGGACATTCTATATCTGATGTTGATATTTTATACTTTGTAAAGTTGGCTAATGCAGTAAAACCAGATTGTACATGGTACTTTTCTTATTATAGCGAGAGTAGCATTCCCATACTACAAGATGCATTAGTAAAGGCTGGAGTTGATGGCAGTAGAATTAATTCTCTTAAACTTCAAAATATTCAAATGAACAATAACCAGCTTAAATTTGACTTTTAATAACAGTTAGTTTTTTCATTGATTTGCAATGATTTAAAAAGGATCGTCTATCTAATCATTGCACATCAACAAAGTGATTTTTTTAGTGAAAAGTGATTAAGGCTTTACATCCCTAACTAATTTTATAGTACCGAGAAGAAAATATAATGATAACAAAAGCAGTAGAAGATTTATTTAGTTTTATTGACTTTCTTCATTCAAAGAAGAATTATTTGCTAAGCAAACAAAATTTAATTGATGAATTTAATGGTTTACTTGAAGAAAGGAATAGTCTCAAACCTAATTCAAATTACCGCGCGAAGATTGCCTATGACAAAATACAGCTTGAGATTGAAGAAAAATTTGTAATTCTACAAGCAGAGGTAATCACAGCAATTGAAGAAAAAATAATAGAATTAAATATTGCTGATATTAGCACTCCTATAATAAATTTAAATGCTAGAGCTGAACTTCTTGAACTACAAAGAAAATTTGATGAAAGTGATTTAGAAAGAATTTTTGATATTAATTTTAAGTATTTTGATTTTAAAAAAAGTACAAATAATTACCATTTTTACATGCCCTTTTTCTTTGTTGAATTTGAAAGAGACTTAGAAAGCTTTATTACCTTTTTTGATGTGGAAGAACAAGACATTAGAGAAACCGCTATCTTCCAACCGGCAAATAAGAATTCCAGCCCTGAATCTGAAAACTTAAAAGAAATTTTGGCTTTCTTTTTAGTTCCTGGTGGTAAAGAAGAAAACGAAAAACTTTTTTTTAAAAGTATTATTGATCATCGTATCAGAACTACTAAAGAAGACGAAAAAATTTATGCAGTAAAGTTCTTGATTGATGAGATAATAACCTTGCAAGAAAATAACAGATTACTAAATAAGCCCTCATTTTATTATCAAGCAAAAATTGATCGATTTGTAGAGTATTGCAATAAGGAGATATTATACTTACAGGAAAAAATCAAAGATTTACAATTAGAGCAATCTGCTAAATACGAGCAGTCGATCAGAATTTATAAGAAAGCTTCATTAGAAGATGCCGAAAGATTACGGTGCAGTGAAGGTGATATTTATTCGGTTCTTCCAGAACCTACTAATTACGAAGAAGCAATTGAAAGGTTTAAAGAATTAGATGGACGACGATCTTTTGAACTATTAAGAATGAACTTTCTGAAAAAATATGGTAATACGCCGACATTGAAAGTCATAAATGATGAGCTACTCTCTATATATAAATTTATAAGTGAAGCAAATCAAAGTTCAACAGAAGAAGCATTCAAAAATCGCGATTATTCTGAGCATTTAGAGTATTTACGTCTCGATAACAAATTTTACCAGAATACTTCATTGTCATTTGACAATTATTATAACTTCTTCAATTCAAACTCACAATATATTTATGGTAAGTACTTTCTGTATAAAGATTGGCTTGAACAAGTGGGAAAACAATTAAATGAAGAAGAATGGTTATCCTATATGAAAGGGCTTTCAGATAAAGAACGAGAAGAAATTTTGCAAAAAGCTCAGGGATTAAAAAGATTGACCGAAATTTCTTTGAAATATGCTCAGGGTGAAAATTGGAGTGTGGGTAATTATCCAGTTGAATTAGAATCTATTTCTAGAGTGGACTTATTTATTGAATACTTGAGTCAGACTTTTGAAATATTTATAAAGGAAGGTAAAGATGTTCATCAATTATTAGATATTTTAATTCAAACGTCAAAGACAGATTTTTATAATCCATTGCTTACAAAAAGTAAAAGCATCAACGGACATTTATATAACAAGTTACAGTCGCTGAAATTATTATTTTCAAAAATTTCGATAGCTCCCCTAGTAGAACAAGGTATTGAAATTCAGAATTCCATTAAAAAAGAAAAAATTGAAAATTTATTTGAATTTATGCTTACAGTTGATCCTAGAAAGCATAAAAAAATATTAAGCGAATCCGATTACGATAAGTTAATAAGTTGGGTAGAATATTACTTTATAAATGACTTGCAAATACCACTGATTGAAAGCCCAATTAAATTTGTAAATACGGCGAAGGGGAATGTTGTTTACACTTTTATGGTAATTTTTAAAGAACTAAAATCAAATATGACGAGACCAGATAGCCTTTTCGATTTGGTTAAAGCTTGTTTTTATGAATATAAAGCTGCTAAAGTAAGTAGTTTAAAGAAGCTTAAAGAACCTCAGTATTATAAAGATTTGAACAAACATTATTCAAAAAATATTAAGTAGCGTAAAAACGCAAAAATAGCGTAAGATAAGCGAAAACCTGTTTTAAATATTTGCAGAGTAATATAAATGCTTTGCAAAATGAACAAAACAGGGGAAATAAAGTCTAATAATAAGTCTATTAGATTTCAATGGAAAACTTTTACATCTAATGAAAGTGTAAAATTAGTATCGAGTCATTGTAGCCAAGTCCAAATCCTTTTGGATTATTTAGAAAACCATGTGGCTACTGCATCTATGATTTCAGATGCAACTGGAATACCTCAAAAAAATATTTGTAGGTACAAAAGAAAATTAGAAAGAGAAAGAAGACTTTTTGAAGTTTATAAGTCAAGATGCAAGTTGACAGGTCATTTAGCGTGTTATCTTAGCTTAGAAAATGGTAAGTTTCCATTATTTAAGCAATTGACATTTTTTAATGATTAGTCTTTAAGGGCTTTATTTTCTAAAATAACTTAGTAATCAATTATTAATAATTTTCTTTTGCATTAAGTGAAAATTAAAGCACCTGTGTAATCTCAAAAATTATTTTTATCTGAAGCTTGTTATTTTATACTTAAATTTTCGAAAAAAATTATATATTCTTTATACATCCTGACTAACAATTTTTTACACATAAAATGATAACTTAGTATTATCCAGTTGTAGAAAAAAATCAGTATGATATTAAAAAATGGTAAGAGTCCAATTGCAACAATTCACCTAATGGATATTCCAATCAGCATTGTAAATGATATATGGGTCAATGTTCAATTTACATATTCTCAAATTATACTTAAAAATCAGTATCTTATTTGTACCTTTAAATTTTAACTAATTGGTTTTCAGTAATGGTTATTTTTGAAGAAGTCAAATAAGACTCAGCGAGTCAATATATAAAGGAAATCCCCGGGCGAAAGCTTGGGGATTTTTTTATTGAGATCATTCATAATAATTTGATTAGCTTTGTTTTACCAATCAAAAATAGATTAAAATGAAAAATTTCAAAAGGCTATTCACTTGTTTATTTTTAGTATTAAATGGGTTCTGTTTTTCTCAAACCGATGAAAAAGCAATCCAATCACAGGTTTCTCAAATGGTTTCTGACTGGAACACCCACGAGTTCAAAAATATGGATTCTTACACCACGGAAGATGTGGAATGGGTCAATATTGTTGGAATGTGGTGGAAAGGCCGCGCAGAAGTAAAGTCGGCGCATCAGGGAATTTTCGACGCCATGTTTAAAGGCGTTCCTTTCACTCAAAAAAATTTGAAAATGCGTTTCTTGACAAAGGATGTTGCTATTGCAACATTAATTTCCAGTGTCGGCGCGTTCTTTCCGCCAGACGGAATCGATCACGGAAACAACAAGATGCCTGCAACCGACGACATTTTGACCTTGATTTTTGTCAAAAAGAACGGAAAGTGGCTCCTTACTTCCGGACAAAACACGGTGGTTGATGCGAGAGCAGCCAATAATAATCCTTCTAAAAAGTAAAAAAATCCCGAGCTTAGGTTTGGGAATTTTTATTTGGAATCAGTTTTTTGAAGGCATTTCTCAACGAGTTTGTAAATGATTTTAAGTTTTTCCGTGACTTCTTCCATATTTTTCGTAAGCCTTTTCACTTCCTGTGGATCTTTTGATTTCAGAACCTCGTCAGCGCTTCCGGAAATGCATTTTTGTCTTTGAGAATTTGAAATTTGTCCTTCAGCAGATAATTTGGTTTGGAAACATTCACAGGATTTTTTGGCGATTTCCTGTTCTATGGTTTGGGCAGAAGTGATGGAAAACGTCAACAACGCATAGAGAAACATGCCATATTTAAAGATTCTTAATTTCATTTCTAATCAACTTTTTCTCAAACGAAGATAGCTTAATTTACCAAAGATCATTTATTTAATATTTTTTTAACTATAAAAATAGTGATAGAATTGAATTTAAATTTCATCTTTGAACGACTAAATAATTAGTTATAAATTAATTCATTCTTTATGAAAAAAAATCTGTGTTTTCTCTTCTTATTTCTGTGTTCATTTTTATTTTTCGGACAGCAAAACGAAAAGAAGATCGGGAAAGAAATTGACCAGTTTGTGAAACAGCAAATGAAATCCCTGAAAATCCCTGGAATGGCAGTCGCAGTCATCAAAAACGGAAAAATTATCAAGAAGACAACTTATGGCTTCGCAAATCTGGACTGGAACAGCAAAGCCACCAATCACACCAATTTCCAGATTGCATCTTGCACCAAACTGCTGACGTCAACGCTTCTTTTAAAGACTATGTACAGCGGGAAGATCAGTCTGGAAGATACGGTTTCAAAATATATTCCGGACTGTCCAAAAGAATGGAATGCGATCAAAATTGAAAACCTCATCAGCCACTCCAGCGGGATTGCCGACTATTATGAAAGTGATGTTTATTTGCCAACCGAGAAGATTGTGGAAGCTGTCAAAAAACTGCCTTTGGTTTTCAAAACGGGATCAAAGCAGCAATATGCACAGTCAGATTTTATGGTGTTATCTTACATTTTTGAAAAGATTTACAACAAACCCTTCGTTCAGATTTTAAAAGACGAAGTTGCCATTCCACTCAAGATGAATGATGGTGCGTTTGACATGGAATTTAAGGTCAACGGGCAGTTTCTCCGCACAGATATTATTCCGGAAAAAGTCACCACTTATTATGATCTTAATGGTAAAATGGAAGCCTACAAGTTTCTGTATCCACAATACACATATCCGGCTGGCGGCTATTTTGCATCAATCGATGATATGGCAAACTGGTCTCTGGCGCTGGATAATGAAGTGTTGTTTCCCAATTCTTTTTCCCAAAATTTCATTTACAAAGCAGACAAAATTGATGGTAAAGATGCCGGTTTTTCCAAAGTTGGCTGGGTTACCGGAACAGAAGATGGTGTTTTGTACGCCGGGCACAGCGGCGGTCCCGGTTTAGCAGATATTCTCAGGTTTCCAAACGAAGTTTATACCTTTGTAGTTCTGTCAAATGATGGTGAATTGCGGCCGACATTTGCACGCGCAATTGCCTCTTTTTATATCAAAAAACTGAAGCCTGCATTGAAGATTGAAAAGTTTGAGAGGGACTAATAAAGGTATTGTGAGGAATCAGAATATTTTCATTAGTCAGAAAAAGAGATTATGAATATCTTTGCAATCCTAAACAACAAAAAATGTTTTCAAAAATCACAGTTCACAGAGTCGGGAATAAAATCAATCAGGAATCGTTAATGCTCTCTCAGCAGGAGTTGCAGTTGGATGAGGATATGAAGGAATTGCTGGGAAATTACTTTATGAATGCCTTCAAATCTGAAGAGCAGTTCCAGTTTTACAGCGATTCTTACCTGGTGAATAATCCCATTTACAGTTCTGTGTCAGAGATTTTTGAAGACAAAGCCAAGTTCCAGTGGGAATCGGAAAACATCGCCAAACACCTTTATGACGCCGCAGAAAATCCAAGGGTTCAGGGCGGCGAATTGTTCATCGCTTATTTCGAAGGCGACACCATCGAATCTACTGATGGCGACAACAAAAAAATCGATTCTATTGGGATTTTCAAAACTGAAAAGCGAGAAGGTTTCCTTAAAATAAATCCTCGCGACGAAACATTTGATATCGAAAGAGACTTCGGAATCAGCCTGTCAAAGATTGATAAAGCGGCTCTTATCTATAATAGCGACAAGGAAAGCGGCTACGTTTTGTCCGTGATTGATAACAACAAAAATGGCGACATCTATTATTGGTTTGAGGATTTTCTGAAAGTAAAACAGCGCGACAACGAGTATTTTCATACGCAGGAAACTTTGTCCGTTTACAAAGATTTTATCACGCAGCAATTGCCTCAGGAATTCGAGGTTTCTAAAGCAGACCAGGCAGATTTCCTTAATAAATCGATCAATTTCTTCAAAGAAAAAGAAGAGTTCAAATATGATGATTTTGTGAAAGAAGTTTTGATTGATGACAGTGTCATAGAAAGTTTCTCCAACTTCAAATCTGATTATGAGAATGATATGCAGATCTCAATCTCAGAAGATTTTCCGATCAATACGCAGGCTGTTAAAAAACAGCAGCGTCATTTCAAATCAATTATTAAACTGGATAAAAATTTCCACATCTACATCCACGGAGACCGCGACAAATTGGAAACCGGACAGGACGACAAAGGGAAATATTACCGTCTTTACTTTGAAGAAGAGAAATAATCTGGTTTTGATTTAACATAATATTAATCTCCAGTAATAAAAATATTCTACCTTTGCAGATGTTGATTGGGAAAAGCAAATCTTTCAAAAATTTCATTTCGGTATTTTTTGCCGTAATGTATCTTTTTGTAGCCTTGTTTTCTTCGCAGTTGCACAGCCACGCAGGCGAAACTTTTTTCAAAGATTCCGGTTTCAAAAAGGCGGAAAAAACGATTTCGTCAGACATTTCACAGTCCAATTCCGGCGATTGCCTGGCCTGTCATTTCCTGGCAACCGGCAATTCATTGGTTCCGGAGCAGTTTTCTTTCCATTTTGAAAACCACACACACGAGACACAACAAGCTTTTTCTGTACAGGAAAAAATATGGTCTTCTACAAGATTCACTTTCCAACTTCGCGGTCCGCCCGCCATTTCATAATTTTTAGATTCTTTTCGGATTTTTGTGCTTTTGAATTTTTACAATTTAACTAGCTCCTGATGGACGCATGATTCCTTCCTGATGCTTCTTAATCATTTTAAATGTTCAAAATCCAGCGATGTAATTCTACATTGTAAAATCCAGCTATTTTAACAAAAACGTACTTCTGAGATTTAATTCATCAATTTTTTTATTGATTGAATATCAAGGTCTTAAAAGTATAAAATCGATCTATTTATAATGAAATTGATATATAGTTTACTGCTTATCTTTTGTGGATTTGCAATGACAAGCGCACAGAAAACTTATACGGCAGAAGGTACCGTTCAGGATTTTCACGATAAGACAATGCTGGAAAATGCAGTGGTCAAAATCGGTGAATTTACAGCCAGGACCGATAAAAAAGGGAAGTTTTCATTCAGCAAGATTCCTGCAGGAACGTACCAACTCGTAGCCAAGCATCCCGACTGCAATGATTATACTGAAAATGTAAAAATTGATAAGGACCTGCATCTGGCAATCACTCTGGAACATCACATTGGCGAGATAGAAACGGTAACCCTGCACGGCAGTCACAAAGCCAGAGGTTCTGTGATAATGAAAACGCTCGAAAAATCTGATATCGAGAGAAATTCCACGGAAAACCTGGGCAATCTTCTCAAAGGAATCTCGGGTGTTAGCGGGCTCAAGACAGGAAATAATATCGTAAAACCTGTGATTCACGGGCTCTACGGAAGCCGGATTTCCATCATCAATAATGGTGTGAGAATGCAGGAGCAGGAGTGGGGAATAGAGCACGCGCCAAACATTGATGTCAACAATTTTCAGCACATAGATGTGATAAAAGGTGCTTCGGCACTGCGGTACGGAAGCGACGCCATAGGCGGTGTTGTAGTCCTAGAGCCTGAGATTTTCCCGAAAAAGGATACTCTGAAAGGTTCCGTCAATCTTTCCGGAATCTCAAACGGTCGCGGTCTGGGAATTGACGTCAACGTCGCAAAGATCTGGGAAAACGGCTGGGCCGTGAAATCGGGAGGAAGTATCCGCAAACTCGGCGATCAGAGCGCGAAAGGGTATAATTTGAAAAATACAGGTTCCGACTTTTCATCATTTAATTTTACAGTGCAGAAGAATAACTACAAGAATGGTTTTTCTTTCGATTATTATTTGACCAATCAGAATCTTGGGATTTTGCGGGATTCTCACGTGTCTACACCACGAGATTATTATGAAGCGATGAATGCGCCTGTTCCGTTTTATTCCGGAAATTTCAGTTACGAAATAGACAATCCGAGACAGCTGATAGAGCATCACTTAGCAAAAATTTCTGCCTTCAATAGGTTCGAAAACATTGGTAAAGTGTCTGCCACTTACAGCTTCCAGTACAATCACCGTCAGGAGTTTGATCTCAGAAGAGGCGTTCTCAGTGAAGTTCCTTCTCTTGATTTGGCTTTGATGACGCATCAGTTTAACATCAATGATCTTTTGGAAAGGGAAAAATGGTCTTTGGAAACCGGAATGGACGCCAGTTTTCAAAACAATTATTCTGATCCCGCAACGCAGGCAAGGCGGTTGATTCCTAATTATGATAAATATTCAGCAGGTATTTATTCTGTTTTCAAATACAAAATAACGCCTGAACTGAGTGCAGAAGCAGGAATACGGTATGATTACAATTTCTATGATGTAACCAAATGGTATGACAAAAGTGACTGGGAAAATCTCTACGCCGACGCTTATCCGGAATTTTATGTGAGAACCAATGCCAACAGAATCCTGACAAGGCCGAAGCTGAAATACCATAATCTTTCCTACAATTCAGGCTTGGAATACCATCCATCAAGTCATTTCAATTTAAAGTTCAACTATGCAAAAGTAGGCAGGACGCCCAATATTGCAGAGCTTTTCTCAGACGGACTTCACCATTCTGCAGCAATTATCGAGAAGGGGAATATGGGCATCAAAAATGAAGAAGGCCATCAGTTCAATCTTTTGGCAGATGCAAAGCTGGAGGTGTTGCAAGGCCTGGAAATCTCTGTAAACCCTTATTTTTTCGTTACCAAAAATTTCATCAATCAAATTCCGAATGGTACGCTGCAGCTGACTCAGGCAGGCACTTTTCCCGTCTGGATCTATCAGCAGATTGATGCGAAGATGTATGGGCTGGATGTAGATTTGAGATTAAATATGACAGATAATTTCTCGTACAAAGGCCGAGGATCATACGTCCACGGTCAGGACGAAACCAATGACGAACCGCTGATTCTGATGATGCCAGTCAACTTCTCCAATGCGCTCCAGTTCAATAAAAAAGAATGGAACGGACTGTATCTGAATGTGGAGAACCAGATCTTTGCAGATCAGAAGCGCTATCCCGTTCATAATCTGGAATTTACTGATTATGTGGCAGGAGAGGAAGTGACGACTGTTGTCGACATCAGCACTCCGCCAAAAACGTATTCGCTTTGGAACGTTCAGGCAGGGATTGATCTTGCGAAAAACTTCTCGGCAGGACTTACAGTTAATAACGTATTCAATACCAATTACAGAGATTATATGAACAGAATGAGGCTTTTTGCTAATGATATGGGCAGAAACTTCATCCTGAATCTCAGATATAAATTTTAAATCCCAGTTAAATCGTCCTTTGGGAAGGGACATTATTTTAAAATCAACAATCAACAATTAAAAAAATCAGACAATGAACAATAAATTCAATTTCAACAGACTAGTAAACGTTTTAGCAGTTTTAATTTTAGTTTTCACCGTGATCTCGTGCCAGAGAGACGAAGACGTTGCAGCAGATGATCTGCCACAAGAAGAGCTGACCAATATTGTGCTCAATGTCAAAGATCTCGAAACGCAAACTTCTCAGTCCTATAATTATATTATTGGATCTGCTGCGCCAGTTATCCAGCTGAAAGATGGCAAATCTTACGAAGTCACCACTATTTTTAAAAACGGAAACGAAGATGTGACACAGGAAATCAAAGATGCAAAAGACGAACATTTTTTGATTTTTGATTTTCCAAAGTCTACTATTAACCTGACAAGACTCGATACAAGCTCTTCTACAGGAGCGTTAGGAAAAGTAGGACTGATTACCAAGTGGGATGTTGTAAAAGCGGTCAATTCTTCTTCGCCATTATTAAAATTAACGCTGGTTCACGAGCCTGCATCTGCAAGCGAAGCACAGAGCGGAACGGCATGGGGAAGTGTAACCGGTGGCGAGACAGATGCTGAAGCTACCTTTGGAATTACTAATTAGTACCGATAATAAGCTAAATTCCTACAAAAACCTGTTTTCAAATATTGAAGACAGGTTTTTTTTGTGATTTTTTTAATAATGTTATGCCAGCATTAATTTTGAACTTCCTCAAAATTTGACTACTTTTGCAACCTAAAAATTTCAATTAATGAACGTTACAGCTACAAACCATGACGATGTAAGTGCATTGCTTACGGTAACATTGGAAAAATCTGATTATAAAGAAAAAGTTGAAAAGCAACTACTAAACTATGCTAAAAATGCACAGGTTCCTGGATTCAGAAAAGGGAAAGTGCCATTGAGTATGGTGAAAAAACAATATGAAGCCGGCATCGCTTTCGAAGAAATCAACAAACAGGTTTCAGAAGCCTTGAATGGTTATGTAAGTGAGAACAAACTTAGACTTGTAGGTCAGCCCGTTCCTCAGCCAGTAAACGATTTCGATCCTAATGCAGAGTCTTTGTCTGTAGCTTTCGAAGTTGGATACGAGCCGGAATTCACTGTTGATCTTTCTAAATATGAAGCGCCTCATTACAAAGTAGAAGCTTCTGAAAAAGAAATCTCTACAAGTGTTGAGAACATGCAGAAGCGTTTCGCAGAGAGATTGCCGGAAGAGAAAATCGGTAAAGATTCTTACGTGGCTTTGGAAATCTCCCAAGTTGTAGAAGAAGGTGCAGAAGGTGAGCATAATCACGCTCCAAAAAACGTAACGATTTCTAAAGATCAGAAAGAAGCTTACGATTTGGTGAAAAAATTGAAGAAAGACGAATCTGTAAAAGTTTCTAAAGAAGATCTTCAGTCAAAAGAAGAATTGGCTACTCAATTAGGATTCTCAAAAGAAGATGCGGAACACCTACACCACAACGAGGTTGAAGTGACGGTAAAAGATATCTACGGATTGAACCTTGCAGAACTTAACCAGGAATTGTTTGACAAAGTTTACGGTAAAGATGTAATCACGACTGAAGAAGAACTGAAAGCTAGAGTGAAAACGGAGTTGGACGAATATTTCCAGCAAAATGCAGATGTTCATTTCGTTAATAAGATCCTTTCTCAGGTGAATGAGAAGGAGGAAATCAAATTACCTGAAGCTTTCCTAATCAAATGGTTGTTGTTCTCCAATCAAAACATCACTTCTGAAGCGCAGGCAAAAGAAATTCTTGAAAACGAGAAAAACATTATCAAAGGTCAAATCCTTGAAGGAAAATTGATGAATGATAACGACATCCAGTTGGATTATGCTGAAGTTCTGGGACAAGCTGAGCAGTTGGTAAGAAACCAATTAGCAATCTACGGAATTCACCACTTGGGTGATGATGAGGTTCAGAAATATGCAGCAGAAATGTTGAAAGACGAAAACCAGGTAAGACAGATCTCTTCTGAAGTTGCGATGGCAAAATTGAAAGATGTCATCCTTGAAAAATCTAAGAAAACAGAAACTGTGATCTCTCACGACGAGTTTCTTGAAGAATTGAAGAAATAATAATTCTCAATCATATAAAAAAAGCGATCCAAATCTGGATCGCTTTTTTTATGCTTTATATTTTAAAATTTCGACGTAAGGATTACCACTTAATCCTAACATTTTTGTGAATGCCGGTTCTGTTTTCAAACCAAGGTTTTTAAGTTCGATGACCTTATCTCGAAATTCGGCATCTTTTTTTTCAAGAATCTCAAACTCCTTTACCATATGAAGATAAGCGTTCTGAAGATGAGAAGCTTGGTCTTGGGCAAATATCTCCACGGGAAACTCCTCGAGTTGGAACTTACAGATTAGAGATTTTGCATCGTTGATTTCAATAAAATTAATGCTGAATTGATTCTGATGCTGAAATTCTGTGATCAATAATTTATGTAGAGTTTCGAAATCACGTGTTTCCAGAATAATATCAAGATCACTGCCATCGATATGGATTCCAATTGGAAAAGTGCCTGCAAGAATCGGGTTGTAATTCTTGAGTTTTTCAAAGATTTGATGATTTTCTAAGACCTCAAATATCCTTTTCTGAATCTCAGACCCATCTTTCAAATAGTCTAAAGTTAGAAAATCCATTCGATGTTAATTTTTATTTTGTCCGTATGAAGCTCTCCAAGACATTAAAGCCAATTAAAAATTCAAAAACAGCCTCGGATTGATTGGCTGATTATTTTTATGAACTTCATAATGAAGATGCGGTCCTGTGGATCGGCCAGTATTGCCTGATTTAGCGATAATTTGTCCCACTTTCACAGGGTCATTGGCTTCAACCAGAACTTCCGAAAGATGGCCGTACAGCGTTGCCAGTCCATTGCCGTGCTCTACGATGACGCAATTGCCATAGCCGCCTTTTACGCCAGCAAAAATGACTTTTCCTGCCGCTGCACATTTCACCGGACTTCCGTAGGCTACCGCGATGTCCAGGCCTTTGTGGAACTGCATCTGGTCCTTTTCAGCCGGTGCATTGGTGGAAGCGTTTTTATCTTCTTTTACGATGGCCTGACGCTTAATGACATTTCCTAAACTGTCCTTTTCCTCGGCGACATTCGCCTGAGCTGCAAGTTTTGGATCCACTTTTGGCGGAATGGGATTTTTTCTGATGCCGAAGTTGGAAGAGATGTAACCGTCAGTGGGCATTCCCAGAGGTACCTGCTGTAATCTCTGTTCCAAATCTATCAGATATTGGCTGTAACGGTTGCTGACTTTGGCCAGGTAAACTTCATTCTGAAGACTGTCCTTGGCCAGATTTTCAATTCTAAGGTCGGAGACGTTTTTTGATTTCAGAAATCCGTCAATGCTTCTGACGCTTTGATCTACGAGGGC